>Ga0105240_10014846_pt1 | contig 10617 bp, 14 predicted proteins | sample KBSC54metaG_FD_80426 | JGI IMG/M metagenome (GOLD analysis project Ga0105240, IMG submission 80426) | Corn rhizosphere microbial communities from Kellogg Biological Station, Michigan, USA - KBS C5-4 metaG | ecosystem: Host-associated > Plants > Roots > Rhizosphere > Soil | place: Michigan, USA...
GAAACTTCTTTCCGCCGGCTGCACGCTGGCAATTCTCCGGGCTTCGCTTGGCGCAGGATGCGACATGTTGAATCGAGGACTCATCGAACGCGGCAGCAACGGCAGCAACGGCAGCAACGGCAGCGACGCGGCGGTGCCGCAGCATTCGGCGGCCAGCCGCGAGTTCGCCCGCGACCTGAAGCGCGCGCTCGAGACACGGCCGCGCAGCATCTCGCCCAAATATTTCTACGACCGGCAAGGCTCGGCGCTGTTCGACGCCATCTGCGAACTGCCCGAGTACTACCCCACTCGCACGGAACTTGCGATCCTCACCGCTAATGCGCGCGAGATCGCATCGCACATGGGCGTCCAGGCGGAGATCGTCGAGTTCGGCGCGGGGTCGTTGCGCAAGGTGCGGCTGCTGCTGGATGCGATGGACCAGCCCGCGGGCTACCTGCCGATCGACATTTCCGGCGATCACATGGCGCGCTCCGCGGCCGGGCTGCAGCGCGATTACCCCGGCCTGCGGGTCCAGCCGGTCGTAGCTGACTACACACAAGAGCTGCACTTGCCGCCGCCGCTTGGCACGGGGCGCCGTATCGGATTTTTCCCCGGCTCGACCATCGGCAACTTCACGCCGCAAGAGTCTCTGGTGTTTCTGGAGCGCACGGCACGCCTGCTGCGCGGGGGCGCGCTGTTGCTGGGCGCCGATCTCATCAAGGACCCGGCTGTTCTGCATGCAGCCTACAACGACGCGCAAGGCGTGACGGCGCAGTTCAACCTGAACCTGCTCGCGCGCGCGAATCGCGAACTCGGCACCAATTTCGTGCTGGAACAATTCGCGCACAGCGCTTTCTACAATGCGCCGCTTCAGCGCATCGAAATGCACCTGGTCAGCCGCTGCGCGCAGACGGTTTCGCTGCGCGGCGAACCCCATGAATTCGAAGAAGGCGAGGCCTTGCACACCGAAAACTCGTACAAGTTCACGACGCAGGGTTTGCATGGGCTGGCCCGGCGCGCGGGCTTCCGGCCCGGTCCCGTCTGGACCGATCCGCAACGGCTGTTTTGCGTGCAGTGGTTGCACGCGCCGCAATGAATCATTGAACTCGAGGTAATCCCATGAAAGCAAGCTGGAACGGCGCGGTGATCGCGCAGAGCGACGACACGGTGGTGGTGGAAGGCAATCACTACTTTCCTGCAAGCGCCCTGAAGCGCGAGTACGTGACCTTCAGTAACCATCACACGAGTTGCCCCTGGAAAGGCGAGGCCAGCTACTACTCGCTGCTGGTCAGCGGAGAGATGAACGCTGACGCGGTGTGGTACTACGCCGACCCGAAACCGGAAGCCCAGATGATCAAGGACCGCGTCGCATTCTGGAAAGGCGTGAAGATCGAAGCCTAGGAGGGGAACATGGCAAAGGCAATCGAGTTCGACGCAGTGCTCGTCGGTACCGGACAGGCCGTGCCGGCGCTCGCGGTGGCGCTGGCCAAGCGCGGCGAGCGCGTGGCCGTCATCGAGGGCTCGCTGGTCGGCGGCTCATGCGTGAACGTGGGCTGCACACCGACGAAGACCTTGCGCAAGAGCGCGCGCGTCGCGTATCTGGCCCGGCGAGCCGCTGAGTTCGGCGTGCACGTCGGCAAGGTCGACGTCGATTTTGGCGCAGCCATGCAGCGCATGCAGGACTTCGTCGATCACGCGCGAGGCGACCTGGAACACTGGATCACGCACGAGCCCAAGGTCACACTGTTTCGGGCCTGGGGTTCATTCACCGGCCGCAGTGCGCAGGGATTCGAATTGATGGCGGGCGAGCAGCCGCTGCATGCGAAACGCGTGTACCTCAACACCGGAACGCGCGCCTTCATCCCGCCCGTTCCAGGCATCGGCGACGTGCCCTACCTGGACAACGTGAGCCTGCTCAAGCTGCGCACGCTGCCACGCCACTTGCTGATCATGGGAGGCAGTTACATCGGCCTGGAGATGGGTCAGATTTTCCGGCGGCTGGGCAGCGAAGTCACCGTGGTGGAGACTGCGCCGCGCATCACCATCCGCGAAGACCCCGAAGTCTCGGAATGCATCGCTGATTTCCTTGCAGCGGAGGGCATCACTGTGGTGGCCGGCCATCCCGTTGTGCGGGTGGAGGGGTCGCAGCAAGGCGTCGCGCTGCAGGTGGGCGATCGGCGCATCGAAGGCTCGCACCTGTTGGTTGCGACCGGGCGCCTGCCCAATACCGAGCGGCTCAAGCTCGATGCCGTGGGTGTGAAGACAGATGAGCGCGGCTTCGTGCCCACCAACGCGCAGCTCGAAACCAATGTGCCCGGCATCTGGGCCTTGGGGGACATCAACAAGCGCGGCGCGTTCACGCACACCAGTTATCAGGACCACGAAATCGTGCTGGCGAACTACCTCGTGTCGCAAGGAGATACGCGTGAGGCCCACCCGCGGTCCGCGGACGAGCGGAACATGGCTTACGCGATGTTCACCGATCCTCCGCTGGGCCGGGTCGGACAGTCGGAGGCCGAGGCGCGCGCCAGCGGCAAGCGCATCCTGGTGGCCACGCACAAGATGAAGTACGTGAGCCGCGCCAAGGAAGAAAGCGAAACCACGGGCCTCATCAAGCTGCTGGTGGACGCGGACAGCGAACGTTTCGTCGGCGCGACGGTGCTCGGCATCAATGGCGACGAGATCATCCAGGTGATCAGCAATTTCATGGCCACGGGGGCGAGTTATCGGCTGATGAAAGACTCCCTGCCGATTCACCCCACCGTGACTGAATTCCTGCCCACGGTGCTGGGCAAGCTCAAGCCACTGCCGGAAGTTTCGGCGCGATGATTCTCGAGCCGCCGGTCACGCCACCTGCCGAATTGCCCGCGCTGCTGCGCGGTCAGGGCTATGCGGTGCTCGATGCGCAAGGCGTGTGCGCACTCACGGCTTGCGCCCTGCGCGAACTGCTGGCACTCGCGCCAAGTTGGGACGATTTGCCGCCGGATGCTTACCTGAAAGACGGCGGGCACTATCGGCGCCGCCGCCATTCTTCGTTCGAGGTCGATGCGGAACGGGTGATGCAAGCTCCCCATCGCGCCCATTGGCAGCCGCTGGAATACAACGCGCTGCACGGCGGCATGCAGCGCTGGTTCGAGCCCATGCAATCCGCTGTCGTGCAGGCACCCGCCTGGCTGAAACTGCTGCGCGCCTTCGCGCAGGTGAGCTCCGAGCTGAGAGGGCGCCAGCCGTGGTACGTCGAGGCACACCAGTTCCGCATCGACACCGCCGGGGGCATCGGGCGGCCCACGCCGGAAGGCGCGCATCGCGATGGGGTGGACCTGGTTGCGGTGTTCCTTGTCGGCCGTGAAGGCATCAAAGGCGGCGAGACCCGTGTGTTCCAGGCCGACGGCCCCGTGGGCCAGCGCTTCACGCTCACCGAGCCCTGGAGCGTGCTGTTGCTCGATGATGAGCGGGTGATCCACGAAACCACGCCGATCCAGCCGCTCGGGCAGCAAGGACATCGCGATACGCTGGTGCTGACCTATCGCGCGGGGGGATTTCAGGGCGCGTCCTGATCCGTCAATCGCGCACGTCCGCCACCGGATTGGCGCCGAAGTCCGGGCGGGCCAGGAACGCCAGCACCTTGGCCGCCGCCTTCGCGGGAGAGTCCAGCGCGCCTTTGTCCTTCATGCCGATGAAGGCGCCAATGTCGGGAAATTGCGATGGGTCCGCATCGCGCAACCGCACCTGCATGTCGGTGTCGATGACGCCGGGCGCGAGCGAGCACACTTTCGCGCCGTTGGCCTTGCCGGCTTCTTCCAGCGCGACGCTGCGCGTGAATTGGTCCATGCCGGCCTTGGCCGCGCAATACGGCGCTTGCGAAGCCATCGCGCGGCGGCCCAGGCCCGATGAGATGTTGAGCACTTTGCGCACTGCGGCCCAATTTCGCGTGGCGCGCAGGAACGCGGAGGTGAGGATCATCGGCGCTTCCAGGTCGACCCGCATCGCCTGGGCGATGTCACCGGCGGGGATTGCATCCAGCGGCGCAATGGACGGCAGCAGCCCCGCGTTGTTGATCAAGGTGGCAGAGGCGAAATCATCGCCGGGCTGCGATGCCAGCCAGCCTTCGAGCTTCATGGCGACGGTATCCGCCTGCGAAAGATCTCGTGCCCACTGCTCGCAACGCCGGCCGTCGCGGGCCGCACGCACGCCGAGCGTGTCGTTGTGATGACGCGAGATGCATAGAAGGTCGTGGCCGGCGTCCAGCAGCTGCTGCGCCATGGCCAGGCCCATGCCGCGCGAGGCGCCGGTAACAATGGTGAGGTGTCGGGTCATGCCGCATCGTAGCGGCGCCGCGTTCAGCTTGCCAACACGATGGGAAAGTTCGCGCGCAACCCGTCCGCGCCCGGCACGAACGGCACCGTCACCGCTCGCTGTCCTTCGTCGCCCAGCTGGCGCCAGATGAAATCGCGCTGGTTGTGCGGATCGCCCGCGACATAAAGCTGCGTCGTCAGCAGCTCGCGCCGCCCCAGCTTCACCTTGACATGGATGTGCGGCGCGCGTCCCGTGTACGGCGCCGGACGGATGGTATGGAACCGATAGCGTCCATCGGCGCCGACCGTCACGCGGCCGAAGCCCTGGAACGCGGGGTCAGCCTTGCCGCGGTCAGACGGGTGGTGATAGTGGCCGGCTTCGTCGCATTGCCAGATCTCGACCTGCGCGCCGGCGACGGCCTTGCCTTGCAGGTCGGTGACGGCGCCTTCCACCCATGCGGGTTGGCCGTGCTTGTAATCGAGGGTGCCATTGCGCAGCAAGTCGAAATCGGAGTCCTTGGGGATCTCCACCGGATAGAACGGGCCTTCGGTCTGCGCCGGCGTGGGGCGCAACCCCGGCGCGGGTTGCGCGCGTACTCCCGTCCAGATTGCGGGCAATGCGACCAAGGCGACGACTTCGCGGCGCTTGAGCAGGGCTGAGGTCATGATGTTCTCCAGGCGCTGGGTCCGACATCCAGCATGCAATGGTAGTTCCGCGCCCATCAGAAGGGAACTGCGCTTCGGACACTCATCCGTTGTCCCGTGGCCGGGTGCGCGAAATGCAATTCGCTGGCGTGCAACAGCAGCCGAGCGCTGCGAGAGCACACTTCGGGCGACGCGTACAACACATCGCCAAGGATGGGATGGCCGAGCGAGCGCAGATGCAATCGCAGCTGGTGCGAGCGGCCCGTCAGCGGCGCGAGTTCGACCCGTGTCGTGTTGCTGGTCTCGTCGTGGCTCAACACGCGCCAACGTGTCTGGCTGGGTTTGCCGCGCTCTTCATCGATGACACGCAGAGGACGATTGGGCCAGTCGGCGGCGATCGGCAGGTCGATCAAGGTCCACTGTTCTTGGGGCAACGCGGCACGCAGCTGCCCCGACACGACGGCCACGTAGCGCTTGTCCACTTGGTGCTGCGCAAAGGCGTCGCCGAGGAGCCGCTGCATTCGCGCACCGCGGGCCATCACCCACAGCCCCGAAGTCGCCATGTCCAGCCGGTGCACGATCAGCGCGTCCGGGTACCGGCGCCGCACCCGCTCCGAAAGGCAATCCTGCTTGTCCTCGCCGCGCCCCGGCACGCACAGCACGCCGCTGGGTTTTTCCAGGACCAGCAGGTGTTCGTCGGCGTGGTGCACGAACGGCTCATCGTCCGCCGCGGCTTGTCGGGATAATTCGCGCATGAGCTATCTTCAATCGCTTCCGTTCTCGCTGCAGGCCATCTTGTTACTGACAGCATCGAACGTGTTCATGACCCTGGCCTGGTACGGCCACCTGAAGAACCTCGCGACCGCCCCGTGGTATCTGGCGGCGCTGGTCAGCTGGGGAATCGCACTGTTCGAATACCTGCTGCAGGTGCCGGCCAATCGCATCGGATTCCAGCAGGCGGGGCTGTCCGTCGGCCAGCTCAAGATCATGCAGGAGGTGATCACGCTGTCGGTGTTCGTTCCGTTCGCGGTGTTTTATCTCAATGAGCCATTGAAGCTCGACTACCTTTGGGCCGCGCTGTGCATCCTGGGGGCGGTCTATTTCATATTCCGCAACTCATGAGCTTTACGCGCGCGTTACACTCGCCGCAAACCGAACTACCTTAACCAGGAGCCAGCAATGCTGTTTGGCAAGCTGCTGCCGCGCGAAGGCAACTTCTTCGAGATGTTCAACCAGCATGCGGACAAGATCGTCGAGGCGGCGCGAGCATTCACGCAGCTGGTGGCCAACTACAACGACGTGCACCTGCGCGAGCAGTACAACCGCGACGTCGACAATGCCGAGCGCGCAGCGGACCGGGTGACGCACGACGTCAACCGGATGATCCACAAGACCTTCATCACGCCGATCGACCGCGACCAGATCCACAAGCTGATCAACACGATGGACGATGTGGCCGACCTGATCCAGGATTCCGCCGAGACCATGGCGCTGTACGACGTGCGCCACATGACCGAAGAGATCAGCCGCCTCACCGACCTGAGCGCCAAATGCTGCGACCGGGTAAAGGAAGCCGTGTACATGATCGGCAAGCTGGCGGACCCGGCCACGGCCGAGGCGGCGCTCAAGACCTGCGAGGAGATCGACAAGCTCGAATCCGACGCCGACCGCGTGATGCGCTCAGCCATGAGCAAGCTGTTCCGCGAAGAGCCCGACGTGCGCGAAGTGATCAAGCTCAAGGCGATCTACGAATTGCTGGAGACGATCACGGACAAATGCGAAGACGTGGCCAACGTGATCGAGGGCATCGTCCTCGAGCACTCCTGAGCGCGCGCGGAACGCAGGAATGCACACCGCACAAGCCGCCTTGTGGGTGATCGTGATGCTGGTGGTGATGGCCCTGGCCTTCGACTTCATGAACGGCTTCCACGACGCGGCCAACTCGATCGCCACGGTCGTTTCCACGGGAGTGCTCAAGCCCCACACGGCGGTGGTGTTCGCGGCCTTCTTCAACCTGGTCGCGCTGTTCGTGTTTCACCTCAGCGTGGCGGCTACCATCGGCAAGGGCATCGTCCAGCCAGGAATCGTGGACACGAACGTGGTGTTTGGTGCGCTCGCGGGCGCGATGTTCTGGAACGTGCTGACCTGGTACTACGGCATTCCCAGCAGCTCGTCGCACGCGCTGATCGGCGGCATCGTGGGCGCGGTGCTCGCCAAGGCGGGTGCCAGCCAGTTGATCGCCAGCGGCATCTGGAAGACCGTGGTGTGGATCTTCCTGTCGCCCGTGCTGGGCTTCGTGCTGGGCTCGCTGATGATGGTGCTGGTTTCCCAGATTTTTCGTCGGGCGACGCCGGCTCGCGTGGACCGCTGGTTTCGGCGGCTGCAATTGGTCTCCGCCGGCGCCTACAGCCTGGGCCACGGCGGCAACGACGCGCAAAAGACGATCGGCATCATCTGGCTGCTGCTGATCTCCGCGGGTTCCGTCGCGACGGCGGACAAAGCGCCGCCGGTCTGGGTGATTTTGAGCTGCTATGTGGCGATCGGCCTGGGCACCATGTTCGGCGGCTGGCGCATCGTCAAGACCATGGGCCAGCGCATCACGAAACTCAAGCCGGTGCACGGCTTCTGCGCCGAGGCGGGCGGCGCGCTGACGCTGTTCATTGCGTCGGCGCTGGGCATCCCGGTGTCCACCACGCACACCATCACCGGCGCCATCGTGGGTGTCGGTTCCACCCAGCGGGCCAGCGCCGTGCGCTGGGGCGTGGCCGGCACCATCGTGTGGGCCTGGATCTTCACCATCCCCGCCAGCGCTTTCGTCGCCGGCATCGCGTACTGGGTGAGTCTGCAGCTCTTTTGATCGCCGCGACAACGCTGCGCGTCGTCACTGCGAGATCTTGCGGCCTTCCTCGATCTGGTATTCGAAGTAGTGCTGGAAGCTGAACACGATGCTGGCCATCAGCACCGCCGTGCCCACCAATAGTGACAGCGCGACGGCGGCAATGGTGAACCAGCCTGTCCCGCCGGCTGCGTCGTCCTCGCCGGCCGCGCGATTGAACCGGGCGTTCCATTTCTCGCGGGTCATCAGGCCGTACACGATGGCCATCAGCGCGCAGCCTGCGATGGTGAAACCCAGCATCGGGATCAACACCCAGCTCCACGCATCGTCCAGGCCATAGCGCAGTACCCGCTCGATGCCGTACAGGCCCAATGCGGTCGGGATCGGCAACGCCCAACCCAGCAGGTCGCCAAAGCCGTGCAGGTAGAACCGATGCAAGCCCAAGGGCCCGCCGAGAAAGGCCAGCCAGGCGGCGAAAGTCTTGTTTTTCATCATGCGGCCACCGCGGCGGTTCGAGGCGGCGTCAAGTCGCCTTCACCCAGGCCCTTGTCCATGAGCACGACGTCCAGCCATTTTCCGAATTTCCAGCCGCAGGATTTCAGCACCCCGACGTGCTCGAAGCCCAGGCTGCGATGCACACCGATGGAGGCCAGGTTGGCCGAATCGCCAATGACGGCGATCAGCTTGCGCACGCCCGCCTCTTCCGCCTGCGCGCACAGTGTCGCCAGCAGTTCCTTGCCAAGGCCCTTGCCGCTCGCGTCCGGGTGCAGGTAGATCGAGTCCTCGGCGGAAAAACGATAGGCCGGGCGCGGCTTGAACCATTGGCAGTACGCATAGGCCACGACTTGGCCCCGGTCCTCGCCGACGAGGAAGGGCAGGCCCTTGGCGAGGACGTCGGCCCGGCGCGCGGTCATCTCCTCCAGGGTCGGCGGCACGGTTTCGAAAGTCCCCGTTCCTGTGAGCACGTGATGGGCGTAAATCGCCGTGATCGCGGGCAGGTCGGGGTCGCGGCTGGGGCGGATAGTGCTCATAAAGGTCCGTCACGTTATAATTGCAGGCTCTGCAGCGTGTCGCTGGCCGGGTGGCCATTGCGCGTGTCTCAACGCTGGAAAGAAGTTCGGGGGATATTTTGGCGATGAATCGCCGATATTTTCCCTCCCCACCCTAGGATAAATCATGGTCGTCATTCGACTCTCCCGCGGCGGCGCCAAGGCCCGTCCGTTCTTCAACATCGTGGTGGCCGACAAGCGCACCCGCCGCGACGGCCGCTTCATCGAGCGACTGGGCTTCTACAACCCGATCGCCAAGGACAACGAGGAAAGCATCCGCATCGCGCAGGACCGCCTCACCTACTGGCGCGGCGTCGGCGCGCAGGCTTCGCCCACGGTCGAACGCCTGCTCAAGCAGGCTGCGGCCAAGAGCCCCGCCGCCGCAGCCGCCTGAAAGTGCGATGACGCGGCCTCGGTCGCCGCCGGGCCGCCCCAAGGCGACTGCGGCCCCCTCGGGGGGCAGCGAAGCGCAGCGCAGCGTGGGGGCCCTGGAAAATGCCGAATTGCCGGCGGACGCCATCGAAGTCGGGCGCATCGCCGATGCCTGGGGCATCAAGGGCTGGTTCAAGGTCCTGCCCCACAGCGCGTCCCCGGAGGCGCTTTTTTCTTCCAAGCGCTGGTACCTGCTGCCCACGGAGAAGGGCGCCAAGACCTTCTCGGGTACGGTGCTGCTGCGCGTGCGCGAGGCCAAGGAGCACTCGGACACCGTGGTCGCGAGTGCGCACGACGTCGACGACCGCGCGGCGGCCGAAGCCCTCAAGGGCGCACGTATCTTCATTCCGCGTTCCAGCTTCCCGACTGCGGGTGACGACGAGTTCTATTGGGTCGACCTGATCGGCGCACAAGTAGTCAATCGCGAAGGTGAAGTGCTGGGCCAGGTGAAGGAACTGCTCTCGACCGGCCCGCAGGCGGTGCTCGTGATCGAGTACACCGAGGACGGCAAGGTGCTCGAACGGATGATCCCCTTCGTTGCCGCTTATGTGGACAGCGTGGATGTGCCCGGCAAGCGCATCACGGTGGATTGGCAGGCGGACTACTAGTTTGCACGGCTTGACTGGCTGCATCGCTGCGTGAGCGCGGCACGCACCAATGGTTTCGCGCGATGACCTGGGCAGCGGCCGCCGGCCGGGATGGCCGTTCTCCGGTCACGCTCGCGGGCGCGCACCTCGGCACGCACAGATGGCTCGTCAACAACTTGGCTGGCGCGCAATGTCCGTAGCGACCGCGAATGGACCTGCGCCCGTCCACCCCGACCACCGACCGCAACGCAGCGAAGTAGCGTGCCAAGAGAATGCCTGCATTCCGGAGACGCCTGCCTCGCCAGCCCTGCAGGCCATTGATGCATTTGCGACGCATCGCCAGCCATTGACGAAGTTCTCGCCGAAAATACCGCATGCGCTTCGACGTCATCACGCTGTTCCCCGAACTGTTCGCGCCATTCCTGGCCAGCGGGGTGACGCGGCGTGCTTACGAGTCCAGGCAGGTGGATGTGCGGCTGTGGAATCCGCGCGATCACGCCGAGGGCAACTACAAGCGGGTCGATGACCGCCCCTTCGGCGGCGGCCCCGGCATGGTGATGATGGCCGAGCCGCTGGCCAAATGCCTGGCGGCGATCGAGGCGGATCGCGGCGGGCACGCGCCGGTCGTGCTGTTTTCACCGGTGGGCCGCAAGCTCGACCATGGCGGCGTGCAGCAGTGGTCGGCCAGCCAGGGCGCCGTGCTCGTTTGCGGTCGCTACGAGGGAGTGGACCAGCGCTTCATCGATCTTCACGTGGACGTACAGATCAGCCTCGGAGACTTCGTGCTGTCGGGC
>Ga0105240_10014847_pt1 | contig 10616 bp, 7 predicted proteins | sample KBSC54metaG_FD_80426 | JGI IMG/M metagenome (GOLD analysis project Ga0105240, IMG submission 80426) | Corn rhizosphere microbial communities from Kellogg Biological Station, Michigan, USA - KBS C5-4 metaG | ecosystem: Host-associated > Plants > Roots > Rhizosphere > Soil | place: Michigan, USA...
CGCGTTATCCCACGGCATAGGTACTACTATATGTCTCATTCGGCACGGAGAGGTGAAAATACAAAACTTGCCGCTAACCCGGCACCGCAGTAATCATTTTTGATAAACCTCTGGTGCGAACCCGGACACCACAGCTGTGTTGAAGGCTCAAAGCGCTGCACTTAGCTGATGAGGCGAGCCGTATTGATCGATGAGGCACAAACCTGAGGCTCGTGGCCCTGAGTGCCAGGGGACCGGCAAAAGATGGCAGAAGGTCTAGTACTAGACTTCGTTAAACTCGCCCAGAGGAAGGGGATGACTGAAGAGGTAGCCCTGGAATGAATGGCAGCCGAGCTTCGCCAGGAACGCACGCTGCTCCTCCGTCTCAACGCCCTCGGCGATGACCGAGAGTCCCATGGCCTTGCCGAAAGAGATGATCGCCTGCGCAACGGCACTGCTGATCGGATCCTTCAGGATTTCGCCGACAAAGGTCCTGTCGATCTTGATTTGATCGAGCGGCAGGCGCTTCAGATAGGTCATCGACGAGTAGCCAGTGCCGAAGTCTTCGAGGGAGAAGCTGATCCCGTGCTGCTTCAGCTTGTTCATCTTGGCAATCACTTCTTCCACGTTCTCGCCGAACATGTTTTCGCTGAGCTCGATTTTCAGTTTTTTCGGATTGGCTCCGGTGCGATCGAGCGCCGCCAGAACGTGATCGACGAACTTGGGCTGCCGGAACTCACGCGAACTTACATTCACGGCGATAGAGAGATGCTCGCCCTCTTTGCGGGCCGACCAGTGCGCGAGCTGCATGCAGGCCGTCTCAAGCACCCAGCTGCCCAAGGGGAAGATGAGTCCGGTCTCTTCGGCGAGGGGAACAAACTCCTGAGGCGAAATCAGACCGCGAGAAGGGTGACGCCAGCGTAGAAGAGCCTCAGCACCCGTCAGCAAGCCGCGATCGAGCTGCGGCTGGTAGAAAAGCGCGAATTGGTTTTCACGGATCGCCAGGCGCAGATCCCGTTCAAGCGCCACCCGTGCATCCACTGAGGCCTGGAGAGCCGGAGCGAAGAAAAACATCGCGTTTCGGCCCGCGGCCTTTGCCTGATACATCGCAATATCGGCCTGCTGCAGTACCTCGTTGGTGCTTTCGTTCTGGTTGCCGAAGACCGTGATGCCCATGCTGGAGGTGGTGTGGCACTCGCGGCCTTCGAGCAGGAAGGGCTGGTCGATTGCCCCCAGAATTTTTCCGCCAACGGTGCGTGCCTGTGCGGCGGCAATCTCCGGAATTTGGCTGAGGTCTTCAAGGACAATGACGAACTCATCGCCGCCGAGTCTCGCGACCGTATCAACTTCGCGAACGCAATTCTGAATGCGGCGCGCGGTCTCCTGTAGCAGGAGGTCGCCAATATGGTGCCCAAGGGTATCGTTCAGGGATTTGAAACCGTCGAGATCGACGAAGAGCAGTGCGTGTTTACTGCCGCTGCGGATGCTCGAAACCAGAGCCTGGCGGAGGCGCTCCCAGAGGAGCCGGCGATTCGGAAGCCCGGTCAGGGTGTCATAGAACGCGAGGCTTCGGATTTTCTCCTCATCAGCCTTGGCTTCGGAGACGTCACGAATATAAGAGATGACGCAGGGTTCACCCTCCACCTCGGCGAATGACGCGGAGAGTTCTGCCCAAAAGACTTCGCCCTTCTTGCGCCGCAGCCGGACTTCAAGATCGCGGGCGGCATCATCTTCCTGAAGAGCCTCACCTACTTTTCTGCTGTCTCCGTCATCGGCCCACATGTCGAGTTCGACCGATGTGCGTCCGACGACCTCCTCCAGATTGAAGTTCATGATCTGAAGAAAAGCCGGGTTCGCGTCTACGATCTTGCCGTCTTCGGCACGGGCGATCAGCACGCCATCGGGACTTGTCTCGAAGGCGCTGCGGTAGCGGTTCTCCTTGATTGGCTGGTGCGCGGCCGGCTCACACTCGGGCGTCTGCTGATCGGCTATCTTACCCATTGCCTCGACGTGAGCGAGAAGGTGCGATGGCCAGCCCTCGCGATCGCGCAAAAGAGATACGGTGAACCTCGTCCGGGTGAGGCTGCTGTCTTTGCGGATCATCCGGATCTCAAGACTGAGAGCGTCGGTTGCGCCGGTCCAGAGTTTCTGGAACGAAGAGAGGGCCTGTTTGCCGTCCTCATCAGGAGTAATCTCCTGGAACATCAGTCCGCGAACCTCTTCGCGTGGATATCCAATAATCTGCGCGAATTCCATATTGCAACGCAGGATGTGGCCCTCCGGCGTGGCGTGAACTATCCCCACCGAAGCCTGCTCAAGGAATCCCCGACTTTCTAAAGTAGGCCTATCGGACATCAAAATTTGCCAATCTTGCAGCTTTGTTGTGCTCGAATTGTATCGTCCACATGCGTATTTTCAATGACTTGAGAGTTGTAGTCGCGCGGAAAAACGGAGTAAATCGTCACCTCGTGGAAACACCACCGTAATCACGTTCGTGCACTCGTAGACACACGTGATTTGCGTTCAATATGTCTGCGCGAGGTGCCACTTTTGGGTGAGTCTGCACGGTGAAGACGCGCGGAGGCGGCGGTTCGACAGGCTGAAAAGTCCGACGGGATTTCTGGATCGGAAGATTACAAGGATGCCAGTCGCGCGCCGGACAATAGCAACCTGCACCAGCGGTCCATTGACAGAGAAGGGATTGCCCTGTGCAAGACCGCGCTAGACTTGAGCACAGGTATGCTTGCTCGCTCACTGCCAAAGAGCAATTGCCGCAGAGCAGGCATTCATGGACCTTCGATTGTTCAGCCAAACTTTGGTGTGTCAGCCTGCGAAGACCCTGGAGTTTCTGCGCCTCTATCGGCGAAGTAACTACTGATTCCGGTACTGCGGATCGCTTCCGGAGGTTTCTCGTTCGGTACCGATGTGCGGCGAAGTGATCAGCGGATGGTGATCGCTTATCAGGAATTCCGCCGGCCGGCCGGAGCTTCGCTCTCGGGTGATCCGGCTCACGGTCAATCCTCTCCGAACCCAGAATCCGGAGTATGCTTGGCGACATGCTCGCACGGTTTGCAGGATTACGGTGCGTGCCGCTGATCATTCTGCTCGCTGCCGCAGCCGCCTGCAGTGCGGAATCGCAACAATCCCCTTCTTTGATCTTCGTCGACGCGCTCGGAAAGGGAGCCGCCCCACTGATCGGTCCCTGGAGGTTCCGTACGGGTGACGACGCTCGGTGGGCAACAGCTTCCCTCGACGACTCTGGCTGGCAAACGATAAGGGGTGATCTGCCCTGGGGTCGGCAGGGATTTGCGCGTTACACCGGTTACGGATGGTATCGCATTCATCTTTCATTCGATTCTTCTCTGGAGAAGTCGCGTCAGTTTTCGCTGTTAGTGCCGCAGATTCATGATGTGTACGAAATCTTCTGGAACGGGTACTTAGTGGGTGGCGATGGCAAGATGCCACCGTGGCCGGAGTGGCGAGTATCGCAGCAACCCTTGATATTCCCGATCTCCGACTACCGAGGCGGAGTCCTTGCGTTTCGGGTCTGGAAGGCGCCCCTGTTTTCCGACGATCCTGGCGAACGGGGCGGGTTCTACGGGCCCCCTTTCATTGGCGATGCTGACGCGATCGCAGCCGTGAAGGCGGGTTTCGATTACGAGTGGCTGCGAACGAGGCAGCTTGAGTTCGGTGAGCAACTCATCTATGGTCTTGTTGCGCTGCTCAGCTTTCTCGTCTGGTGGTGCGACCGCAGCGAGCGCGTTCTGCTGTGGATGACGACCTATGCTCTCTCGCCGTTGCTCGTCGTCCTGCTGCTCGACGCACATTTCGCTTTGCCCTATTCCCTTGCCATGGGATTGACGCAGCCGGCAAATTGCCTGCACGATCTTTCTCTCTGGTTTCTGCTGCTGTGGTTATTACACCTGCACGACGACCGCTCCCTCGTGCGCGCCGTCAAGGTGCTCGCGCTGGTCGGCATCTCGTTTACCGCGATGGACGGGTTGCTCCTTGCTTTGGCCTGGCATCCTGCGTGGCTGGCTGGGGCGCAAGCTCTTGATGCAGCTATCACCTCGATCACGACCCTGACCGAGATTCTCCCTTTCGTCCTCGTGGGTGTCGCCATCCGGCGCCGGTGCCGTCTTGAACCGGCGACCTGGATTGTGGTCGCAGTGACGATTTTCGACGGAATGTTTTTCGGGTTGCGCGAGGCTCTCAAACAAGGCCAGAGATTCACCGGATGGACGATCAGCGGCCGCCTCGAGGAACCGCTATTCTCGATCAACGGCAATGGGGTGACGACTGCAACCCTGCTTCGCGGATTGCTGCTTGTTGCTATCGTGACCGCCGTGTACATCAGCTACCGCAAAGAGAGGCGAACTGAGATGCTGCTGGCACACGAGTTCTCGAGTGCCCGCGAACTGCAGCGAATGCTGATCCCGGAGAATCAGCACAGCGTACCGGGATTTGCAGTTTCTAGCTGTTACTGCCCGGCGCTCGAAGTCGGCGGCGATTTCTTCCAGTTGATTGCGTCTCCATCAGATCCGAATGGCTCTGCCTTGTTGTTGCTTGGAGACGTCAGCGGTCATGGTCTCAAGGCGGCCCTCAGCGTCTCCTACGTTATGGGGATCACGCGTGTTCTGGCTGAGCTTTTCGTTCAGCCCGGAGCGCTGCTGACGGAGATGAACCGCCGTTTGTGCGGACAGTTGGAGAGCGCGTTTGTGACGTGCATTGCTGTGCAGATTGATCGCCTTGGCGTATGTACGCTGTCGAGCGCGGGCCATCCGCCACCGTTCCTCAACTGGCGTGCTCTTGAAGTGCCGGGCGCTCTCCCGCTGGGAATCGACTCGACAGCCAGCTACGACCAGATGGTTGTCCAGTTCAACACAGGTGATCATCTCGCACTTTACACAGACGGCCTTCTCGAAGCCCGCAATAAGGCTGGCGAGCTATATGGATTCGACCGTTTGCAGAAACTCTTCGCGGCCAACCCGACGGCACCTGAGGCAGCGGAAGAGGCTGTGAGGTTCGGTCAGGACGACGATGTCACGGTTGTAACGCTCGCCTACATTGGAGAGCGTAAACCGGTCCATATGGGCGCCGAGATCAGGCCGGAACTTGCTCCTCAGTAGGTATGCACGCAGTTTCCTCTAGCGGTTGTCCCTCCCTGGCAAACACCTCATATCGTGCCTTCTGAAGGCCTTCTATGATCCTGACCCAGGTTGGGTTGAATGGACGCCGAATCCCATCTCCTGCAATCCGCGTCTCCTTCATCACAGCTTTGAAAGCTGCATTGATCACCACACCTATATCGTCCTTCAGGTCTTCAGGAACCTCCGCGTAGACCTTCTCCTTGTTCTCATCGATCCAGCGGAACGCAATGCGAAGAACCACTTCGCTCACCCAGCGCTCGTAGATCACTAGATCTTCGATGGCGGCGTAAAGAGACGGATGTTGATCGGAGACCTCATAAGGATGGCAAATGGGCGCCGTGAGCGGGTTCCGCATTGCCATCATGAGACGATGACCGTCGTCGAGCAGACTGTCATACGGATATTGGCAACCTGTCTTTCTGGGCATTCCTTTTCCTCCCTTTCCGAGAAGCTTTGGCGTCGAAGCTGGTCTCATTTTGAGGGGAGAACGGGGAACATCGCGAGCGGGGCCCTGAGATCAACTTCGTTGATTTCGGCACGCGGGTACGGACAGCAGGAAGAGCGCCAACATCTCAATCCACAATCGATCCAATGTCAATCAGAATCACAAGGCAATGTGACGAAGCTGGAGTTGGCGAGCGCGCGATCGGAGCGGATGCGGCTAGTTTCCCTCGCCGTAGCCGCCGATGATGGCGACTTTGGCCCGCTTGCCCAACCGCACAACAAGGCGGGCGGGAACAGACTCTAGCGGAATGGCGGAGTTGGTCACGACCTCGCCTTCGATCTTCACAGCTTTCTCTGCGAGCTTGCGGCTTGCCTCGGCCCCGCTTGCGGCGAGTCCCATCTGCACAAGCAGCTTCGGGACGCGAATCTGCAAGGCGCCGGGAGCGCCGGCCGGCCCGACGAGGTCGGCGTAGGCGATGTGAACCTCCTCGAGGTCTTCGGCGGCTTCTTTCTGCTGGAACATCCGGGCCCAGTTTTCGTCGGCGTGTTGTGCGGCCTCTTCGCCGTGAAATCCCGCAGTGATGGTGCGGGCAAGACGCTTTTTCACGTCCATGGGATGAACTTTGCCCGACGACACCTCCGCCTGGAGGGCATCAACCTCAGATTGCTTCAGGTCAGTGAGAAAGACCCAGTACTTCCACATCAACTCGTCGGAGATGGACATGAGCTTGCCGTGCATCTCGGCGGGAGGCTCGTTGATCCCGATCGCGTTGTTTAGCGACTTCGACATCTTCTGCACACCCTTCGTGCCTTCGAGGATCGGCGTCATCAGGATGATCTGCGGCTTCTGTCCATAGTGGCGCTGCAACTCGCGACCGCAACCAAGATTGAACCGCTGATCGGTGCCTCCCAATTCCACATCGGATTCGAGAGCAACGGAGTCGTAGCCTTGCATCACTGGATACAGCAGCTCGTGCAGGCTGATGGGCTGTTCCGCCTGAAAACGTTTGTGAAATTCTTCCCGCTCCAGCATCTGCGAGACGGTGAAATGCGCCGTGAGCCGGATCGTTCCTTCGTAATCCAGCTTGCCTAGCCACTCGGAGTTGTAGCGAACTTCTGTCTTCTCTGGGTCTAGGATCTTGAACACCTGCTCCTTGTAGGTTTCGGCATTCTCGTTGATCTGCTCGCGCGTAAGCGGCTTGCGCGTGACGTTGCGGCCGGTCGGGTCGCCGATCAGCGAAGTGAAGTCGCCGATGAGAAAGATAACCTGGTGCCCAAGCTGCTGGAAGTGGCGGAGCTTGCGCATCAGCACGGTGTGGCCGAGGTGCAGATCGGGAGCAGTGGGGTCAAAGCCGGCCTTCACTCGAAGCGGGCGCCCGGTTTTGCGGCTATCCTCGAGGCGCTCGCGAAGATCGGAGACACGGATAATCTCGGCTGCACCCTTCTGCAGCAGGTCCATCTGCTCATCAACAGGAAGAAACGTACTCATCCAGTCCAGTATAAAGATGGAAGAGTCGTCTCCCGGTTCAAGCGGGATCAAAAACCGGGGATGAAGAATCCGTCATGACTTGGCTTAAATGCATCAGGATCAGCTAGCTTTGCATCAGAGCCGTGAAGTAGCCGGAGAGAATCTGGTCTGAACGTGCCCCGTTATCTGTGGTTTCGTCATTTTTCATGGGAGAGAATTCGTTGACGCATCGAGGTCTGTTCACAGGACTGTCAGCTGTTCTGCTGCTGGCTTCGACCTCGTTCGCCTTGTTCGCGCAAACTCTCGCCTACACACGCAAGCCCGACGCGAAGAACGGAAAAACGATCTATGAAGGCGGGTGTATCGCCTGCCATGGCGCGGACGGTAAGGGCGCGGATGAGAAGCTGACTGAATTCAAGCGGCCCGACACGTGGCCGGACTTCACACGTTGTGACCAGACCACGCCCGAGCCGGATTCTGCATGGAAAGCCGTCATCGTGAATGGTGGCCCGTATCTGGGCTTCTCGACGATCATGCCGCGGTTCAGGGATCTGCTCTCGAACGACCAGATCGATGATGTGGTGGCCTATCTTCGCACGTTTTGCCCCAACCCGCACTGGCCGCGAGGGGAGTTGAACCTCCCGCGGGCCATCGTAACTGAGAAGGCGTTTCCGGAGGATGAGGTCGTGTGGTCCACAGGCGTGAACGCGAGCGGTGCGCCTGGTTTCGAGACGCACGTGATCCACGAGCAGGCGTTCGGCACCAAGGGGCAGCTGGAAGTGGATGTTCCGTGGCAATTCGAGAACCAGAACCATGCCTGGGACAACCATATCGGCGATATCACGCTGGGCTGGAAGCAGGTGATGTACTCGAACCTGCACTCGGGCTCGATCTTTGCTCTGCAGGGTGGGATTCTTCCGCCGACCGGAACTACGAGGCTCGGGGGCGCGGGCACCACGACCTTCGAGCCGTTCGCGTCGGTCGATCAACTTTTCAAGAGCAACACCTGGGTGCAGTTTCAGATGGGCGCCGATCTGCCGGTGGATACGAAGAAGAGCCCACTGAGTCTCTTCTGGTACACGGCACTGGGGCAAACCATGGCTGGAGATCATCGGCTTGGCAGGCAATGGTCGCCGATGGTGGAGTTCCTTGCCACGCGCGATCTGGTCGACGGCGCCAAAACCGATTGGGACGTGATGCCCGAGATGCAGGTGACGGCTAGCAAGCGGCAGCATGTTCGCGTGAACGTCGGTGTGCGAACACCCGTCACCGATACCGCGGGCCGTTCGCCGCAGGTCTACTTTTACGTTCTGTGGGATTGGGCCGAAGGCCATTTCTGGAATGGATGGTGATGGAGATGCGTCGGTCTATTCCAGTAGTGATGGGCATTGCCGTGGCGGCTCTGGCGCTCTCCGGTTTGCGCGGAGGAGACGTGAGCGCAGCTTCGCATCCGGATCCGCACAAAGACTTCCATACAGCGGATCGTTGCGTGGCGTGTCACAACGGGCTGAAGACTCCGCAGGGCGAAGATGTTTCGATTGGGCTGCAATGGCGAGCGACAGTGATGGCCAACTCTTCGCGCGATCCGTACTGGCAAGGGAGCATTCGCCGCGAATCGATAGATCATCCGGAACTGAGCGCCGATGTGCAGAACGAGTGCTCCACTTGCCATATGCCGGCGCAGCACCTTATCGATAAGGCTGAAGGTAAGAAGACCGAGGTCTTTGCCCGGCTGCCCTTGCTGAAAAAACACGACAAGGACGCATTCGCGGAAGACGGCGTGACTTGCTCGGTGTGCCATCAGATTGAACGCAAAGGACTGGGAACAGCCGAGACATTCAACGGAAACGTCGAAGTCGCCGGAGTTTCGAACCGGGACCAGCGCGAAGAGTACGGCCCTTTCCTTCCGGATGCAGGTCATAAGGCGATCATGCAGTCTTCGACAAAAGGCTTCATTCCGCAACAGGCCGTTCACATTCGCGACTCGGCGCTGTGCGGAAGCTGCCACACGCTTATCACTACCGTGCGTGGTCCCGGCGGAAAGGCGATGGGCGAGTTCCCGGAGCAGATGCCTTATCAGGAGTGGCAGCACAGCGACTACAACAAGAAACAGAGCTGCCAGAACTGCCACATGCCGGCTGTTGCGGACGAGATGCCGATCACCGCGCTCTACGGTGTGAAGCGCGTGGGCATGCACCGCCACGTCTTCATCGGCGGCAACTTCCTGCTTCCTGCATTACTGAACGAGCACCGCGAAGAACTCGATACAGCCGCGCAGCCCGAGGAGTTGCAGGCTGCGGTAGCCCGGACGTCTGAGTTTCTGAGGACGCAATCAGCGAAGGTCGAAGTGCTGGAGATGAAGAAGAGCGAGGATGGGATTTCCTTCGTGGTGAAGGTGCAGAACCTCACCGGGCACAAGCTGCCCACGGCCTATCCATCGCGGCGCGCGTGGCTGCACGTGACTGTCAAGGACAACGCCGGCAAGACGGTCTTCGAGTCCGGCGCGCTGAATCCTGACGGGTCGATCGTGGGCAATGACAATGATGCCGATCCGCTGAAGTTTGAGCCGCACTACAGCGAGATCACGAGCCCCGACCAGGTGGAGATCTTCGAACCGATCCTCGGTGACCTAAATGGACACGTCACGACCGGTCTGCTCAATGCTGTTCGCTATCTCAAGGACAACCGGATTCTGCCAAACGGATTCGAGAAGGCGACCGCAGAGCCCAACATTGCCGTGGTGGGCGGGGCGCACGACGATCCCGGGTTTGTAGGTGGAACAGCGCAGATTCGATACGCGATTCATGGCGGACAGGGCGGGCCGTACCAGGTGAAAGCCGAACTGTGGTATCAGCCGATCGGGTTTCGCTGGGCGCATAACCTGGCGCCGTACAAAGCAGCGGAGCCGCAACGGTTTGTGTCTTACTACGAAGCTGATTCGCAGAAGACGGGGATCGTTCTGGCTGAAGCTGAGGGCAAGTTTTAGGCCCTGACCTCAAGAGTTCATCCGGCGTTCACGAAATTCCTGCAACTTCCACATCAGGTTCCCATCCAAGGCCGAAGGAGAATACGTCAGCTATGCAAACTGTGAAAGGTCGCGCGATGCAGGTGCCCGCTGCGGGCGGAGCGTTCCAACTGATCGAAAAAGAATTCCCTGAGCCCGGCCCGGGGCATGTGCGGATCCGCGTCCATGCATGCGGCGTTTGCCATTCGGACTCGCTGACAAAGGAAGGGCAATGGCCCGGTGTGCAGTTTCCGCGCGTGCCGGGACATGAGATTGCGGGCGTGATCGATGCGGTCGGGCCTAACGTTCCGTTGTTCAAGCCTGGGCAGCGCGTGGGGCTCGGCTGGCATGGCGGACACTGCAACTTCTGCAATCCTTGCCGGCGGGGTGACTTCATCCTCTGCGAGAATCAGCCAATTAGGGGGATCAGCTACGACGGCGGATATGCAGATTACGTAATCGCGCCTGCAAACGCGCTGGCTTTTATGGCTCCAGAGCTGAGCGACACGGATGCGCGCCGCTTCTATGTGCTGGGATCACAACGTTCAACGCGCTGCGGAACTCGGGAGCG
>Ga0105240_10014849_pt1 | contig 10616 bp, 9 predicted proteins | sample KBSC54metaG_FD_80426 | JGI IMG/M metagenome (GOLD analysis project Ga0105240, IMG submission 80426) | Corn rhizosphere microbial communities from Kellogg Biological Station, Michigan, USA - KBS C5-4 metaG | ecosystem: Host-associated > Plants > Roots > Rhizosphere > Soil | place: Michigan, USA...
AATACCGGGAGCACGATTAAATTGACCGGGGTGGAAGAACCCAGGCCGGAATGGATCCGGATATAACTTTCGGGTATATTCGTGAGCAGAATCCTTTCTTTTTCCACCGCGCATTGTCCCACCAGACCTTCTCCCAGCGCAAATTCTTTTTTTACATTGATTTCATTCCCATAGGCGTAGGCGGAAAATAATTTCAGGGTCTTGTTCAGCAGGTTTTCATCTTCTTCCAGAATATAAAACATACCCTGCTGTGCTTTTACCACCTGCGCGAGCTCGGAAAGTATGCGCCGGGTAACGGTATTCAGATCTTTTTGTCCCTGTAACATCTGGGTAAAATCGGCAAGGTTCGATTTCAGCCAGTCCTGTTCCTGATTCAGCAGGGTTGTCTCCTTGAGGTTTGCGATCATCTGGTTGATCGTATCTTTCAGTTCTTCCACTTCCCCCTTGGCTTCCACGCGGATCATCTGCGTCAGGTCGCCCTTGGTAACGGCCGATGCCACTTTTGAAATGGCGCGTACCTGTGTGGTGAGGTTTTCTGCCAGCTGGTTTACGTTTTCCGTAAGATCCTTCCAGGTACCGGAAGCACCGGGAACACTGGCCTGCCCGCCCAGCCTTCCGTCCACGCCCACTTCCCGGGCAACGGTAGTCACCTGATCGGCAAATACCGCGAGGGTATCAATCATTTCATTGATGGTATCGGTGAGTTGCGCCACTTCACCCTGCGACACGATGGAGAGTTTCTGATTCAGGTTGCCGGTGGCAACAGCAGTTACAACCTTGGCGATGCCGCGGACCTGGTTGGTCAGGTTGGAAGCCATCATATTTACGGAATCCGTGAGATCTTTCCAGGTTCCGGCCACACCCTGTACTTCGGACTGACCGCCCAGCTTGCCTTCCGTGCCCACTTCGCGCGCAACGCGCGTTACTTCATAGGCGAAAGAATTCAGCTGATCCACCATGGTATTGATGGTATTTTTCAGATCGAGGATTTCTCCTTTTACGTCAATGGTTACTTTTTTTGAAAGATTGCCCGAAGCCACCGCTTTGGTCACTTCGGCAATATTACGCACCTGTGAAGTGAGGTTACCGGTCATTTGGTTTACCGAGTCCGTGAGGTCTTTCCAGGTTCCGGCAACACCGGGGACAAAAGCCTGGCCGCCGAGCTTTCCGTCCGTACCCACTTCCCTCGCAACGCGCGTTACTTCAGAAGCAAAGGCGCGCAGCTGATCCACCATGGTATTTAAGGTTTCCTTGAGCTGCAGGATTTCACCATGCACATCCGCGGTAATTTTTCTCGACATATCCCCGTTGGCAACAGCGATGGCCACATCAGCAATATTCCGCACCTGGGTTGTCAGGTTTCCCGCCATCTGGTTTACTGAATCGGTCAGATCCTTCCATGTTCCCGCAACACCGGGCACATTTGCCTGGCCTCCGAGTTTTCCTTCCGTACCTACTTCCCGCGCCACGCGGGTTACTTCCGACGCAAATCCGCGCAATTGTTCCACCATGGTATTGATGGTGTTTTTCAGTTCCAGGATTTCTCCTTTTACGTCCACTTCAATTTTTCTTGAGAGATCGCCATTCGCAACTGCCGTTGTCACTTCCGCAATATTCCGCACCTGGGCGGTCAGATTGGAACCCATTTGATTTACCGAATCGGTCAGATCCTTCCAGGTTCCCCCAACGCCCTGCACTTTTGCCTGTCCGCCCAGTTTCCCTTCCGTTCCCACTTCGAGCGCCACACGCGTTACTTCGGAAGCGAAGGAATTCAGCTGATCCACCATGGTATTGATGGTGTTTTTCAATTCCAGGATTTCTCCTTCCACATCCACCGTAATTTTTTTTGAAAGATCACCATTGGCCACAGCCGTGGTAACTTCCGCGATATTTCTAACCTGGCCCGTCAGGTTGGAAGCCATCTGATTCACAGAATCCGTCAGGTCTTTCCAGGTGCCGGCAATCCCTTTTACTTTGGCCTGACCGCCGAGCTTTCCTTCTGTTCCCACCTCCAATGCCACGCGCGTCACTTCGGAAGAGAAGGAATTCAGCTGATCCACCATGGTATTGATGGTGTCTTTGAGTTCCTGTATTTCTCCTTTAACATCCACGGTGATTTTTCTGGATAGATCCCCGCGGGCCACGGCCGTGGTTACTTCAGCAATATTTCTTACCTGGGCCGTCAGGTTGCTGCCCATCTGGTTCACAGAATCTGTCAGGTCCTTCCACACGCCGGCTACGCCTTTTACCTTGGCCTGACCGCCGAGCTTTCCTTCAGAGCCCACTTCGAGGGCTACCCGGGTAACCTCCATGGAAAAGAGATTGAGCTGCTTAACCATATCATTCACCTCCCTCGCAATGCGGAGAAATTCCCCCTGTAGTTTATGACTGCCGATCTGCAGGTGCATTTCTTCCGAGAGATTTCCCTTGGCCACGGAACTGATCACATGGGCTATTTCGATAGTCGGAGAAACCAGGTTGGAGATCAGTTCATTGATGGATTCGATGCCATCGCTCCAGCGGCCCCGCGCGATCTGTGGCAAAACCAGGCGATGGGTCAGGTTCCCCTGCCGGCCGATAATATTCCCGGCCTTCGTGAGTTCCAGCATCAGCGCATCATTCATGGAGATGATTTCGTTTAGCGTATCACATATTTTTCCGTCCAGCCCCAGCAGGTCAACCGGCATGCGAACGCTGAAATTGCCATTCCGCACTTCTGACAAAACGCCGAGCAGCTCTTTGCTGTTCAGCCTGCTTTCCGGAAGGCCGTATCCGTTCATGGAATGAACGGGTTTGATGCCGTTCTTCTTCCGGTCCTTTTTCTTCCCGGAAGGTTCCGGATCTTTTTCCAGGGTTCCCTCCCGCAGGCCGGGCTGGTGGATTTTAGGCGCATTTTTATTCTTGCTGGTCATAAAACTTACGGGATTAAATTATTTTAACGGGGCTTGTTAATTTGATTATTTTTAATACATAGAAAATTCATTTGTAAAACCATTTCATGAATCCTGCGCATGGGTATGAAGTTAAAACTAATAATTCATCGCGGAAATATGTATTGCTTGCGGAAGATGATGTGGACGATGTGGAATTTCTGACGGTTTCACTGCAAAATCTGGACCAGGGCCTGCAGGTCCGCGTTCTCAGCAGCGGCGACAAAGCCATCTCTTTCTTTGAAAACCTCCCCGACGATCAGTTGCCCGGCCTGATCATCATGGATTATAACCTTCCGGCTGTGAACGGGTACCAGATCCTGACCATGCTTGCTGAAGATGAGCGGTATAAAGCCATTCCCAAAATAATCTGGAGCACCTCCAATTCTTCTTTTTTTGAACAGGAATGCCTGACCAGCGGCGCATCGGCCTATTTTGTTAAACCGGCGGATCTTTCGGGATATGCGGATCTGGCGGGGAAAATTGTGGGGTATTTGCGGAAAATGTGAGAATGTGGGTTAATGTGAAAATGTGGAAATGTGAGAATGTGAAAATGACAAGGCTGCCTTTCCATTTGCATATTTCCACATTTTCACATTTGCACATTAACTTGTAAATTGTGCTGAAGATTTTCATTTTCTCCCATGTCTGCCGAAAAAAAATCCTTTCAGGAATTGATTAATGGCGATCAGCCGGTGCTGGTGGATTTCTCTGCCGAGTGGTGCGGGCCCTGTAAGATGATGCCGCCCATTCTGAAGGAGGTCAAGGATGAACTAAAGGATTCCATTACCATTATCAAACTGGATATTGACAGAAACCCGAAAGTGGCCCGGGACTTTCAGATTCAGAGTGTTCCAACCCTGGTTATTTTTCAGAAAGGAGATGTAAAATGGCGGCAATCCGGCGTTGTTCCCGCCCGGCAATTGCAGCAGATCGTGCGGCAGTTTACGCAGCAGGCGGCGCATTGATTATCTCACCTCAATTTTTATACTGTTACTGAAAGCATTCACTTCCGGCTGGTACATGCATTGCAGCATGACCTATTTCCCCGCATTCATTTTTTCGTATATAAAATCCAGCGCTTTGTAATCGGGCATTTCTTCTGCGGCGGGATTTTCGTTCAATGCCATGATCTGTTTTGTATTTAAATTATAAGCCGGCCATTCCGGAAGACCGGGCCCGTTTGGATTTCCGCTGGCGACGAAATTCACCCAGTAGGAGGACATGGTTTTGGCGAGCCGATGATCTACCGGTTCCCAGGGCCGGTTTACAAATTTGAGATTATCGTATGCGTAGGGAACTTCTCCTGTATGGAAGGCGCCATATTTTACGTATTCCCCGGTGGCGGGCGGTTTCCGGATAAACCGGTACACATATACCGGGTTCCTGTTTTGTGCGGCCTGCAGGTTTGCCCAAGTGTAGTTTTGAACGCCAAAGATCAGGTCCCGGGATATTCTTAATTGTGATTCCGCCGCTTCGGCATCCGTTTGTCCCGGATAAAAACTAAGAAATAACTTTTCATCAGGTCCATATTTTTCTGCGGCTTCCTTACGGTAATCCGAAGCATTTTTTATTCCATTAACGAACCCTTCATCCTGATTCCAGCCCGTAAGCAGATCCACGGGGTTTTCTTTACCGGAAGCAAATAGTTCTGCAATGGATGCAGGCAGTACATACCCGTCAATGATGGGAGAGAATGACTCCTTTGCTTTTTGAAGCAATACTGCTGCCGGAATTTTTCTTAAGGACGCGAGACTGCCGTCACCGAGGGTTCCGGCAATTTTAGCTCCCTGTTTTTCGGCGTCGGAAAGCGTGGCCAGGCCCCGGTTTTTGGTGAAAAACGCTCCGCTTTCTCCGATGGCCCGGATAAATAATCCTTTTGCCAGGGGAGATGCAACCAGACAATTCACACTCATCGAACCGGCAGACTGTCCGGCAACGGTTAGCTTTTCCGGATCTCCGCCAAAGGCCGGAATATTTTTTCTTACCCATTCCAATGCCGCCAGCTGATCCATCAATCCGTAATTCCCGGATGCATGGTGACCGGATTCCCTGCTGAGTTCCGGATGAGAAAAGAATCCGAATATGCCTACCCGGTAGTTGATGCTGACGAACACGATTCCTTTTTTCGCCATCGCCTCTCCATCGTAGATGGGGGCTGAACTGCCACCACTGCCGAAACCACCGCCATAGATCCAAACCAGCACAGGCCTTTTTTCTGCCGCTGTTTTTGCGGGAGTCCAGACATTCAAATACAGGCAGTCCTCCGAAATGGGCTCTTTCGCAATGAGAAATTCCTCGGTCCACATACTAAAGGGCACCGGTTTATTCTGCATGGGACTCGGCCCGAATGCCGTGCAGGCTTTCACCTGGCTCCAGGGCTTCAGGGGCTGCGGCGCTTTCCAGCGCAAATCCCCGACGGGCGGCGCGGCAAAGGGAATTCCTTTGTAGATCGAAATGGTTCCGGAGGCATCGGTGGTTCCGGATACCGGGCCATTTGTAGTGCTGATGATGCGGGGATTCCGGATCGGCACGGTATTAAAGGCCGTGGAAATAAAACCCAGAATCAGCACTGTAAAAATCAGTTTCATATAATCGCAGATTAAGATGGAGGTAAAATCCATCCAATATACGGCGCAAAGCTCTTATTCCGCTGATTCTACAGCATCATATCGAGACTGTTCTCTATCTTTTTAAACCGGATGGCTTCGATCAGACTGAAAGCGCCCATCAGCAGTGCGAATAATCCGATGGGCGTAATTATATCGACGGCCCTGGGCGATGGCGCGTGAAATACCCAAAATGAGAAGAGGAGGGAGATCAGTCCCTCCATGAAAATAAAACCCGAGCCCCTGATTTTTCTCTTTAATGCAAACGCTGCCGCAATTTTCAATCCCCCCATAATGCCCATCCAGGTTGCAATAAAAAATGGGAGCGCGAGAAATGACAGGAAAGCATTGAAAAGAAAGAGCAGTACAAAAAGGAAATCAATCACCGCTTCCGCGAGAATCCAGTTTCTTTCCTTTACTCCCCGTGTCCGGGTGACGGCTATATAAACCAACAGCAGTGCATTTAATAAAAGCAGAATGCCCGCATATTTTGCAAGCCGGTAATAGGCATGCCAGGGATGCAGAAATACAAAAACGCCAATCGATATAAATACAATTCCCACAACAATCAATAACCATCCGGTCGGGATCCTTCTTTTTGGGGGCATGTGAATGGTTGAAAATTATTCTGGCTGATCTTCTTCCAGGTCATTGTGATCATCCCCGCCCAGACTGTAATAGTTATTTTCTTCATCTTCCTCGCCAATGATTTCATTTTCATCATCCAGTTCCGCACCGGGCACATCCAGCCCTTCGTCCATCTCTTTTTTTAACCTTTGCTTTTTTGCGGTCAGTGCGTCAAGACTTTCCTCGTCTTCATTTCTATAAATATCTTCGTTTGCCGGATATTCCGGCAGGGGGAACTTTTTATCCTCGATATTTTCTGCTTCGGATTTATTTGCTTTCTTGCCCATAAAAATAGTTTTAATGCTGTTATGCAATTTGCATTCCCGCTTACCGCATCCTGTTGTCACAATTTACTGTATTTATGGGAATTTCATAAGCCATTAGTTTTTAATCCGTCAAAGCTGCTGCTGTGAATCCCGCCTGATCCCGGTCCGGAATAGATTTACAGCAAGTGGGTCCTTTTGTTTGTACTTTTGTTCTATTCAGCTAAACAGATTAAACAGCCCATTCATGGAAGAACATATAGTCAAAATTCTAAAAACGGAAGCTGTAACACATAATGTAAGACGCTTCACACTGGAAAAACCCGCCGGGTACAAATATATTCCCGGGCAGGCTACCGAAATCTCTATCAATAAACCGGAATGGAAAGAAGAACGAAGACCTTTTACATTTACCAGCCTGAACGAATGGGAGCATCTGGAATTCACCATTAAGATTTACAATGACCATTCCGGCGTAACCAGCCAGTTAGGAAAATTAAAAGCAGGAGATGAACTCCTGTTGCACGATGTCTGGGGTACTATCAACTATCACGGCGAAGGAACATTCATTGCAGGAGGTGCGGGCGTTACGCCATTCATCGCTATTCTGCGACAACTGCATAAAGATCAGAAACTCGGCAATAACCGCCTGCTCTTTTCCAACCGGACGGAAAAAGACATCATTCTGAAAGATGAATTTGAGCGGATGCTGGGGAAAAATTTTATCAACACTCTGACAGAAGAAAAAAATCTCCGCTACGACAATTCGAGGATCGATGAAACTTATCTGAAAGGTAAAATAAATGATCTCTCTCAATATTTCTACGTCTGCGGGCCCGATCCAATGGTGGAAGGCATTCACCGGCTGTTGCTGGGGTTGGGTGCGGATAAAGAGAAGGTGGTGATTGAGCAGTTTTAGTTATTAAATACATCTATATGACGCGGATCACGGAACAGCCATCAGTGTATCGCCACCTGGAGAAAATGTCCATAGAAGAACTTACGGCAAACATTAACCGGGAGGATCAGAAAGTAGCCGGGATTATTCAGTATGCCTTGCCGCAGATCAACCGGCTTATAGAAGAGATCGTGTTGAAACTGAAAAGCGGCGGCCGCATGTTCTATGTTGGCGCCGGAAGCGGGGGGCGGCTGTCAGTGCTGGATGCCATTGAGTTGCCGACTACTTACGGGATCGGGAAAGGAATCGTGAACGTGATCCTGGCCGGGGGGATTGACCGGTTGGCTGAGGCGCCGGAGGAAATGGAAGATGATCCGGAAGAAGGCTGGAAGAACCTCAGCGGGTATAAGGTATCTTCCGGAGATATCGTGATTGGTATTTCTGCGAGCGGAACAACGCCCTTTGTGCTGGCGGCTTTAAAGAAATGTCGTGAAAACGGTATCGCTACCGGTTGTGTCGTCAGTAATCCGGGTTCGCCGATTGCGGCGCAGGCTGATTTCCCCATAGAAATTATTACCGGACCGGAATTTATCAGCGGCAGCACCCGGATGAAATGCGGGACTGCCCAGAAAATGATCTTTGACATGATCAGTACAACGGTGATGATCCGGTTGGGCAGGGTGGAAGATAACAGTATGGTACATGTAAAGTTGATCAATGATAAGATCACTGACCGGGCGGTAAAAATGCTGATGGAAAAAGCGGGACTTTCAGATTATGCGGAGGCAAAAACGATACTCCTGCAGCATGGCAGCGTAAAAAACGCATTGGATCATCAGATCCGGTCATTAAAAAGCGGCTATTGACCGGATAAAAAATGGAAAAGGGAGAATAGTTCCGTAAGTTCAATTATGAATACAGTTGCAGGGGAATTCAGTAATGACCGGATTCATCAGCGGGGTCTGAACCCTTTGATCATTATCGGTTCCCTGTTTTTTATTTTCGGTTTTGTTACCTGGATCAGTGCTGTGCTGATTCCCTACCTGCAAATTGCCTGTGAACTGAATAATTTTCAGAGTTACCTCGTGGCATTTGCTTTTTTCATTTCTTATTTTGTAATGGCACTGCCTTCCGGCCGGGTGCTGAAATTCACGGGTTATAAAAAGGGAATGTCCTGGGGACTTCTGCTGGTTGCAGCAGGTTCTGCTATTTTTATTCCTGCAGCCATTTACCGGATCTATGGAATTTTTCTGGCGGGTTTATTCGTTCAGGGTGCCGGACTGGCCCTGTTGCAGACGGCGGCAAATCCTTATGTGACCATACTGGGGCCGGTAGAAAGCGGTGCGAAACGAATGAGCATCATGGGAATCTGTAACGGCATTGCCGGGATCATCGCCCCGGTAGTGCTGGGCGCCATCATCCTGAAGGATGCGGACGAGTTGGTAAACGGGCTAAACAGGATGAACCGGGTTGACAAATACAAGGCTTTAAATGAGCTGGCGCTTAAAGTAATAACACCCTATTTTATAATAACCATTGTACTGATCATGCTGGCTATTCTGATTTATCGTTCATCGCTGCCGGAAATCGGTAATCCCCCCGAGGATTCGACCGGTTCAACAGGAGATGTTGTAAAGAGCAGCATATTTCATTTTCCTCATCTGCTCCTGGGTGTATTTGCTTTATTTCTGTATGTAGGGGTGGAAGTCATTGCCGGCAATACCATTGTCAGTTATGGAACATACCAGCAAATCCCTTTATCCGCGGCTAAATTCTTCTCTTCTTTTACCCTGACGGGTATGCTGATCGGATACCTGGTCGGAATCGTCTGCATTCCGAAATATTTCAGTCAACGGACGGCGCTGAAGTATTCAGCCCTGTTTGGAATTGTTTTTGTTTTACTGGCCCTGCTCACCCGGGGTCTGACTTCCGTTTTGTTCATTGCACTGCTGGGCCTGTCCAATTCTTTAATGTTCCCATCCATCTGGCCCCTGGCAATGGACGGACTGGGGAAATTCACGAAAACAGGAGCGTCTCTGTTAGTGATGGCCATTTCGGGAGGCGCCGTACTGCCCCTGCTCTACGGATTGCTGGCCGATCATTTCAATGCCCGTCAGGCTTACTGGATCATTGTTCCATGTTATCTGGTGATCGGCTTTTATGCCAGCAGGGGGTATAAGGCCGGAAGAAAAAAATTGCTTAATCTATAAATGCAGATATGATATTAATTGCAGACAGCGGATCTACGAATGCGGCCTGGTATCTGGTAAATCCGGGAGGAGAAAGTATCCGTTTTGAAACAGAGGGCTACAATCCATATTATGTGAACCAGGATTATATTGTACAGTCGCTGAAAAAAAATCTTCCCGGGAATATTCATCCGACCCGTATTCGTGCGGTTCATTTTTACGGGGCAGGTTGCATGCTGGATAAAACGCCCGTAATGGAAAGCGCTTTACAGACAGTATTCCCCGGGGCAAAAGTTCATGCTGCCATCGATCTGCTGGGGGCCGCGAGGGCGCTCCTGGGCAGGAAACCGGGCTTTGCAGCGATCCTCGGCACCGGCACCAATACCTGTATTTATGATGGAGATAAAATTGTGCATAATATAGACTCCCTGGGTTATATGCTGGGGGATGAGGGAAGCGGAACTTATATCGGCAAAAAATTATTACAGGAATATTTAAGGGATTTTATGCCCGAACCGGTCAGCGGGAAATTCAGGGAATACGCCGGGTTAACTGCAGATGAGATCATGGACCGGGTGTATAATCAATCGCTCTCCAATCGCTTTTGTGCAGGCTTTGCCGAATTTGCGGGAGAGCATATCCACATTCCTTACCTGTACGGGATCGTAAAATCAGCATTCACTGACTTTTTCAGCAACCTGGTGAGTCAATACCCGGAGTATCAGCAATACGCTTTTAACTGCCTGGGATCCGTTGGTTATCATTTTAAAGATATACTGGAAGAAGTAAGCCACGAGTTTAAGATGCCCCTGGGAAAAATTATTCAGTCACCGATGCAGGGACTGGCCCTTTATCATTCGGGGTAACTTATCTCAGATGCTCTTTACTGATCACTGAAAAGCTGTCCAGATACGCATTCGAATGGCCGTCCTTATCAAATACTGCTTCGCCCCAGTTAAGCGGTTCCCGGATGAATGTGCCTTTAAACCCAGTCCTATTTTACAAAAGCTTTCAAAAAGGAATTTGGAAAAACGCCTTCGCAGTTTATTCAGGAGGTAAGAAGGGATTGAGGGGGGAAGGAAAAAGGAAAAAGGGAAAAG
>Ga0105240_10014852_pt1 | contig 10615 bp, 9 predicted proteins | sample KBSC54metaG_FD_80426 | JGI IMG/M metagenome (GOLD analysis project Ga0105240, IMG submission 80426) | Corn rhizosphere microbial communities from Kellogg Biological Station, Michigan, USA - KBS C5-4 metaG | ecosystem: Host-associated > Plants > Roots > Rhizosphere > Soil | place: Michigan, USA...
ATTGTCCGGCTTTTCTATGCTCGATCGGATATTAGGCATTTCGAATTGGTGTACCCCATTGCGTTGGGACTCTTTGCCACCCTCGTAAACGGAGTGATTTACTCGTTGCCGATTTACCTCGTCTGGTACCTGATCAACCGCTCAAAACGTAAACCTGTCACTCCATCCGCCGAGCCGCCTCCGCCGCCGGAGTTTTAGCATAGGTTTGGCATGACCGCGCGGGAACGCTGTGTCCGGCATTTGGTCATCTCCGCGACGATCACGACTATGGCGCAGTTCTCACGAAAGGTAAATATCAATTGACGAGATTGAGGAGACTTTCGCTACTTGACGAAACTTTCTCGATTGACGAGAAAGACGAGCGGTTTTTTACCTGATGGCCAGGATGATGGCCGTGATCATGACCGGTATTACGGCTTCGTGATCAAGTGCCCGGCAAAGCATGATGGCCGCCATCGTCGCGGAGCAACCGCGGTCATACGAAATGCAAAATGGTCATACGTGGGGAACCCTGGGAGAACGGTCTGAGAGCGCGCTATGAGAGTCGAGATTTGACCGCGTCGCTGACGGCTTTTCCGTCGGCGGATTTGCCTGCGAGTCGGGCCATGGCGGCCTTCATTACGGCACCCATGTCCTTCATCGATGTAGCCCCGGTTTCGATGATAGCGGCATCCACCGCCTGCTTTATTTCATGGGCCGAAGCGGCCTGAGGCAGGTAAGCTTCGATGACGGTTATCTCAGCCGCCTCTTTTTGAGCAAGCTCGTTGCGGCCGGCCTTTTCGTACTGTTCTATCGAGTCGCGCCGCTGTTTTACAAGGCCCTGCAGGGCCTTTGTGACTTCGTCGTCGGTTAGCTCGCCGCCCTTGTCGATCTGGCGGTTCATTAGGTTGGCCTTGACCATCCGCAGCGTCGACAGCCGGTCGGCATCCTTGGCCTTCATCGCGGCCGTCAGGTCCGCGACGATCTGTTCTCTTAAGCTCATATTATCAGCAGTTTAGCACAGCGATCCGGCTAGAGAATATTGACCGCCCGTGCCGCGAGCAGTGCCAGCACGGTCAGCGAGATTACCGATTGCAGCATCATCAAAACCTTGCCCCAGCGGGCGAGGACGGGCGTATCCGTCGGCGAAAAGGCGGTGCTGGTGTTGAATGCTATATACAGGTAATCAAAGAAGTTAGGTGACCACTCCTGCTCACCCATTTCGCGCCGGGCCTGAGGGCTGAGAGTCATCTGCGGAAACAGGAACGCCCCATCGGTATGAGCCGCACGTTTGTCGCGTTTGTGGGGCCCGCCCGCGTCGAGCCGCCAATACCAGAGCGCAAAGACGAGCACATTCGTGGCCCACAGCGACCCGGCCGAGATCAGCAGGGCCGAGGGCGTTTCGGAGTGAGCGAATAGCTCCCGAATCAGGAGGCATACTGAGGCGATCATCCCGGCCGTCAGCACGCCGGAAATGCTGAAACCCAGGAGGTAGTTCATCCGGTGGTATTCGCGATAGTGTGAGATCACCGTCGGAACGAGCATTATGAGAACGATCACCATAAATGCCCATCTCGGCCCGATGATCAGCGACTCGGGCAATGCCGTGTACAGCCCGCCGACCGCCAAAATGGCGACAAGCGCGGGCCATCGCGGTTCGGGATCAAAGCGTGACTGTTCGTCGGTTTCAGGGTGGTCCATCGATGCGGTGCGGACAGCCGCTAGCTTAGCACAGGACGACGTATTCGTGCCCTTATGCTAAGCTATCGTTTCCTTATGAAGCTCCGCTGGCGATTTGCGTTGATCGCAGCCATTTTCCTCACCATTTTCTCGCTCTATCCGCAAATGAAATTGTGGTACGTGCGCGGCGGCGATTGGCAGGGAAATTACGCTTACAACGACATCGACGAGGTCGCCTATGCCGCTTACGTAAAGGCCCTCACCGACGGCCGCCCACGAAAGAACGATCCGTACACGGGCCGCGATGATTCGCCGGAGTCGCCGCAGAAGGAGTCGCTGTTCTCGATCCAATTTGCCGCTCCCTACACACTCGCGATACCGGCGCGGCTCTTTGGCATCTCGACGCCGTGGATGATGATCGTCGGCGGAGCAGCGGCGGCATTTCTAACCACGCTGGCTATCTTCTGGTTCGTGTTCATGTTGACCGGAAGTAATTGGTACGCAATGGCTGGCAGCCTGATCACGCTCGCAGGCGGAGCTCTGTTTGCCGGCGAGGGGGCGATCAGCGAGATACTGTTTGAAGGGTTTTCATACCCCTATTTTCCGGGTCTGAGGCGATATATTCCGGCGCTGGCGATGCCGGCGTTTTTCGGACTCGTAGCCGTGGTTTGGAAGCTCTTCGACGTTGAAGATGATGCAGTGACGGGCACGACGCGCCTCCGCGTCAGTCTCTTTGTATCTGCGCTGCTGTTGTTTGCGTACGCCGTCTATTCCTATTTTTATATTTGGACAACGGCGGTAGCCTGGCTCGGTTGTTTCGGCGTTTGTTGGCTGATCGCGAGGCCCGCCGCTCCGAAAGACGCGATGCGCTGTCTGGTCGGTTTAGCGGCAGGCTGTATATTGCTGCTTGTTCCGTATGCATTACTTCTATCCCAACGCTCGCATACGATGGACGACGTGCAACTTTTGGTGCGAACCCACGCTCCCGACCTTAGACGGGTGCCGGAATACATTGCCATCGCGGTGCTCGCGATCGTGGCCGTCGCGGTGTCGACGCGCATAGCGAAATGGAGGTCCCCATCGACCGTTTTTGTCGTCTCGCTCGCGCTGGCCGTACTGGCCGTTTTTAACCAGCAGGTGATAACGGGCGAGTCACTGCAGCCGATACACTATCAGGTCTTTATCGGAAACTATGTTGCAGGTTTAGCGTTGATCGCAGGCTTGGGACTGTTTGTTCGGGAAGGCAAATGGAGCTCGAAGATGCCGGCGAAGGCGGCGTTCGCCGTTCTAGCTATGGGCTCGATCGTTTGGGGTTTCGTCGAATGTCATTACACCGTGAGGGTCTTGGACGATGCCAATCTGGCGCGCGATGAGCAGATGCCGCTGGCCCGCCGCCTGACGGAACTTGCGCAAGGCGATCCGCACCCGCACAAGACGGTGGTACTTGATCTAAACATTGCCGAGGCCGACGATCTGCCGACCGTCGCCCCGCAGGCGACTCTTTGGTCGCGGCACCAACACGTGTTCACGGCAGTGACGACCGAAGAGAACAAAGAGCGATACTACCAGTATCTCTACTATCAGGGGTGGACCGGACGCGAGCTTGCCAACTCAATGAAGCGCGGCGATTTTATCTCAATGATCGCACTGTTTGGCTGGGGCCGGCATACCGACCGACTAAGCTCTAATTTCAAACCGCTTACCTACGGCGAGATCGACGCGGAAGGCAGAAGCTTCGACAGCTATGTTGCGGGGTTCGACCCGCGAAATTCACCCGAGACGATCGTAAGCTATCTCGTGGTCAGAGAAGACGACGACCCCGACCTCGAGAATTTTGACCGCTGGTACGATCGGGATGAGGGCGAGCACTACGGGCCATTCACGTTGTATCGCGTCAGACTAAAACCCGAGCCATCGACGTGATCCACCGGAACTGCGGAGGCCCGCGCGAAGTGAGGACGTAATCATCAGCTCGCGCATTTCGCCCTTGCTTCGTGCGGGCTTCTGCAACGCCAGCAAGGACAAAAAAAAGACCGCCTAAACAGGCGGTCTCGAGTTTCTATAACCAAATATTATTACTAAGCGGCTAAAAGATCGTTCGACGTTTCGGCAAAAACTCGCCGACCATTTATAGCGTCGTCGATGATCTCGCGCACGGCTGAAGCATCAGGATTAACATCCATACGGGCGCACGCCCTCAGGTGCCTGATAATTCCTTCCGAGGCTATTTCCAGTGCATCTCCGGTCAGTTTCGACAGTCGGCGCGCCTGGATATGGTCGATCTGCAGGACTCTCTCCTGCAGGGTCATTGGTTTAGCTGCTGCCACCTCTTCCTCTCCTCTGTTGAAGTTGACTACCCTAACATTCGTCATATTACTGCTCTATAAATCGATCAAAAGCTCATTATTCGCAAAACCCTAGTAAAAACGGAGGTTTCCGCTTATGTTTAGTTGAAATTTTCAACCTTTAAGTTGCTGAAATATTGGTGCGGTAAAACGAACAACTCTGCTTTTGTAACAGTATGATAACAGACATTCTTAACACTTGTCACCATATTTTTTCGCGGGTTTGTGCGAAAACAGGACAGCCGGCTTACCACCTGGGGTCGCCGGCTGTCGATCTATGTCGGAAAGGTGATTGAAAGACTATAGGACCGAGTCTTTCATGGCCTTGCCAACGCTGAATTTAACAGTCGTTTTGGCCGGGATCTTGATGATAGCGCCGGTCGCTGGATTGCGTCCTTCGCGGGCCTTCCGGTTGGTCTTTTTCAACTTGCCGAAGCCGGGAACCGTGAATTCGCCGTTCTTCTTGACTTCGCCTGTCGCGAGATCGACAAGAGCGTCAAAGACGCTTTTGACCTCGCTCTTTTTCAAACCGGTTTTATCGGCCAAGGTGCTAACGATCGCCGTCTGTGTCATACGAGCCATAATATTTGGGTAACCTCCAGTCTATTTGGGTTTAATAAAAACTATCTCTCAGGGTGCTGGTTTTTGTCCGGACGTAGAACTCGCGCCGGTGTCTGGTGAATTGACCAATCTCAAAAATCGCGATTGGTCGGGGCGGCAAGATTCGAACTTGCGGCCTCACGGTCCCAAACCGTGCGCACTACCAGGCTGTGCTACGCCCCGTTTTCTCAAAGAGAATCCGATACCAAGTGTCGAAGTTTACAGGCGAATAATGCGCCGGTCAAGTCAGATCTTAAAAAAACCTCGTAAAAATGGGATCATTTTTTTGACGGCCAGCGCGCGGTGACTGATCGACTGTTTGATATCTGAGGTCAACTCGCCAAATGTTTGGTCGAAACCGACAGGTACGAAGACGGGATCGTAGCCAAAGCCATTCGCCCCTCTTGGCGCATCGGGGATCGAACCTTCGCACACGCCCTCTGCCATCCGGATGATATTTCCGCGAGCGTCGGCGAGGGCGCAAATACACACAAATCTCGCGGACCGATCTCGTGTGTCGCCAAGCTCTGCGAGCATCTTGTCGATGCGATCGATGTCGCTCGCGTTATCGCCTCCATAACGCGCCGAGTGGACCCCTGGCTCGCCGTTAAGATGATCGACGACCAGACCACTGTCGTCAGCCAGGGCCGGAGCGCCGCTCAGCTTTGCGTAAAAGGCCGCCTTGATGGAGGCATTTTCAGCGAAGCTTTGGCCTGTCTCGTTGGCTTCGCTGCTGATCCGGTAGTGCGATAGGTCACGCAACGTAACCGAAAGGCCGGCGAGCAACCGGGCAAATTCGGCCAGCTTTCCACGGTTATTTGTAGCGATCAGCAGCTCGTGCATCTACCCGGAGTTACACAAATTCTTATTGCCAAAAACGGCATGTTCAGGGTATAAATTATATAGCGGTCCACACCGCTCGCGCACTTCTCAGGTACCACACAATTCAAGCGAGGACACCCGATTGCAACAAGCTGTCATTGACGATCCGTCATCTCAAACATCCTTCTCACGCGCGTCCAACGTCGCCCTGGGCAGCGCTCTCGTCGTGTCCGCGGCTGACGATCTCGAGGCCGATCTCGGTATCTGGCTCGCGTCCATCGAAAGCTTTCTCGGCACGGCAGCGCATCCATTCGCCGACAAAATGAACGCCCGGACGCATGATTGGTCGGCGGAGATAAATCTCACCAACACCGGCCTCGTTAACTGCTCCCAGATCATGGCCGAATTGCGATCATCGCCTAACGGCCGCGCAGCCAGCGTTCTGACTGACGAGGAAATGGATGATCTTTCGGAAGTCGTCCTGAACGCATTGAATCTGAGCGAAGGCCTGTCTCGCGCCAAGCCGCTTGCCTTTGCCGAGTGGCGGTCCTGGTGTCGCGTTGCCGTCGAAACTTTCCACGGCTGCGAAGCCTTTTCGCGCATTGTCTCGCATGCCGAGCGGGCGGCGGAGCGAACGGTTCCCGATAGGCTTCGGAGCCTTATCGTCAACGAAAGTTTGCCGTTCGGAGATAGATTTGACCTCGGCGTCATCGTTCCTTCCTTTGCGCGCATTTTAAGGTGGCTCGGCGTGATCGAGAGTCTGCTGCTGGCCGATGAGCCTCTCAAACCGTCGCTGCTAATATTTTCACGCGTCTACGAAGACACCAACGACCTGGTCGGGCACATAAACCGGCGGCTGCTCAGATTTTCGGACGAGGATGCCGAGTTATTTCGCGCTCTCGACAGCGCCTCGTATATTGCCTCGATCGAGTTGAGAAAAGTATTTGACCAGGAACTCGCCGGGTTGATCCACGTGCGTTCTGCGATCACTGTGTATGCTCGAGTCGAGACCGCTTTCGCATCGCTGCGTGACAATATTCAACAGATCCTTGCCGGCATCGCAAAGCTGATCGATCCATCGACCGAGGCGTCCGAAATATTCTCCGGCATCGGCGCGAAGCTCGACGCATCTTTAAAGCTGAGGAGCGAGCTGGCGTCGATGACGCAGATGGTCCGCGAGGCCGAACAAAACCCGAAGGGGGCCGTGCCGGACGACAAATTCCGTACTTTCCTCAGCGGGCCGGTTCGTTCATTGTTTTACAAAGATCGCGAGTCGGTCGAACGCTTTGTCGAAGAGATCCTTCGCACCCGCGAGCGTAAAGATCTTGTTCCGATACTGCACCGCTTTGGCGCGTACCTCGAGACGCTCTTCAGCCACGTAAACAACCGCACCGTTCTTCGGGATCATCCTTTTATTCGATAATTTGTGTTCGTTATCGCTTAGATATTTGAACGCGGATCGGGCAGATTCAGCGGATATTTCGGATTTTCATTCATCCGGCATTTTCCGCTCGATCCGCCCGATCCGCGTTCAAAATGCTTAGGCCAAATACGACCGTTATTGCGAGCGAAGTGTCGCGAGCGGTTTTCGAAACAACACATCAAAGCTTCCAGCGACACCGACGATCGTAACGGCCAGCGTAGTGACGGCAATTCCGATCACCAGGACCATTGGCTGAAATACCCACTCGATATCCATCAAATAACGGCTGACGGCGAACGAAAGACCGAGGGCAAAAACCGCTCCGATAGTTCCGGCAAGAATTCCTAAAAGCAGATACTCCGCGATCAAAATACTGGCCAGCGTCGATCGGTTTGCTCCGAGTGTTTTCAGGATGGCGCTTTCGTAAATGCGTTGCGATTTCGTTAATGCGATCGAGCCCATAAGGATCAAAATCCCGCTTAAAATAACAAATGAGCCGACAAAGGAAACGGCGAGCACGAAGTTGTTTATTAACTTCTGGACCGTTTCGATTATATCGGCAACGTCAAACACCTGGACGTTCGGAAAGCGGTCAACTATCTCTCGCTGGAGGCGCTGGCGGTCGGTCGAAGGCGCCCGCCTGAGGACGGACGCGGCGAATGTCTGCGGCGCCGATTCGAGAAAGCCAGGTCGAAAGACAAATGCAAACGCGGTGCGAGTATTGCGAATATCGATCTTGCGAATATTTTGCACGCGTGCCGTCAGCGTTCGCCCCGAGACATTAAAGCTGATCGAGTCGCCGGGCTCGACGTGCAGCGATGTGGCAATGTCATCTTCAACCGAAACCTCAGGTGTCGGGTCCGACGCGTCGCTCCACCACGAACCCTCGATGACGGTCTCGTTATCGTCGAGGTTCGAGCGATAGGTCAATGCAAACTCGCGTCCGATGATGCCTTGCTGCTGGCGTATCTCCCGGTTCTCAAAATCGAACGGCTTTCCATTTATATATGCGATGCGGCCGCGAACGGTCGGTATCGACTGCGGCTCCTCGCCCAGTCGCCGCTGAATGGTCGCGAGCACATCGCCCACCTGACTTTTCTGGATATCGACAAAGAGCAGACTCGGCAAATGCGCGTTTTTTGTAAAGTCGAATTCGTGCATCAGATTACCTTGCATCGTCTGCACCGTTAGAACGACGAATGCACCGAGTCCGACGGCGAGCAGGATTATCCGCGTTTGATTGCCGGGTCGATAGAGTGAATTTATCGCCTGCCGGAAAGTAAATGAGCTAAGGCTCCGAACCTTTCTCAGCAGCCTCGTAAGCAACGAAGCGGCGAGATACAACACACCGGAGGTCACGAACAATCCGCCGAGAAAAAATGCACCGACCTTGAATGAACCGGCTTGCCAGACGGCGAGCGCAAGCAGCGCGGCGAGAATGAGAGCGCCGACGAGCCATTTCGATCTGTCGAGTCGATCAAGGCTGGTGTTGTTCTCGTCTCGCAGCAGGAGCCGCGGCTTGATCTGCCTGATCTGCAGCAGCGGCAGCACCGAAAACAGCAGTGAGATCATAACGCCGAGGACGATGCCTTGACCGACGGTCGAAAGTCCGACACCGTAGGTCATCTTTGCCGGGAGATCATTACCGAATCGCCACTCGGCAAACCACAACGCGCTCTGCGCGAGCACGACGCCAAACAAGCTGCCGACAAGCCCGAGCGTCAAGATCTGCAAAAGGTATACGGTAATGATCTTGCCGCCGCCGGCCCCGAGGCATTTCAATACGGCGACCGTCTTTCGCTTTTGCTCGATGAACGCGCGGGCGACATTCCAAACTCCGACGCCGCCGAGGACGAGGATCAGCAGACCCGTCAGCGCCAGATAATTTTCCATCCGGACAAACTGCTCGTTCAGGTTCTCCTGCTGTTCGCGGTACGACGCGACGGTTATCGTCGTGCCTTTTAGCGATTCGCGCAGCTGTTTTACAAGCTCCGTCGGATTGTCCGATGTGCGATACAGAATACGCCGCCGCACTCGGCTTGAATTTCGCGTGATGCCGGCGTCGTCAAAAGCCTTTTTTTCGATAAATACACGCGGTCCCAATCTGAAGCCGCTAGATCCGCCCGGCTCCTCGTCAAAGATCGCGCGGATCTGAAATTCGGCTTCGCCGATCTTTATCTTGTCGCCGATCTTGACGTTAAGCTGCTCGAGCAGCACACGCGAGACGACGACACCGTTGTTTTGCAAGAGAGCAAAATCAAATGGTTTACCGTCAGCCAATTCGAATGCGCCGACCAAGGGGAACGGCGGCTCGATGCCCTTCAACTCGACAAACTCGATACTCTGGTTCGACGGGTCAACGGGCCGCGCCATCAGCGCGGTCGTTATCGCCTCGTTTCGGGCCTCGACGATGCCGCTTTTGGTGACAACGTCCTCGATCTTGGCAATATCAGCCGGCGTGAAATCGTTGGTCGAGCTGACCTCAATGTCCGCCGTCAACAGCGCACGGGCATCGACGCCGACGACTTTGGTGATGTTTTGAATTAGCGACCGAAGAGCGACGACCGATCCAACGCCAAGCGCGATGCATAGAAAGAAAAATAAAAGACGCCGCCACGATGAGCGGATCTCCCTGCGCGTTAGATTGATGATGAACTTCATTGCCGCGCCGAGTCGCTTTCTACACGCCCGTCTTTCAGCGTGATCTGCCGTTGCGCATTTGCGGCCAACATCTGGTCATGTGTCACCAGGACGAGGGTGACATTATTTTCGTGGTGCAGATCTTTCATCAGATCAAAAATATGCATGCCGTTCTTTGAGTCGAGATTTCCCGTCGGCTCGTCCGCAAGCAGAATCGTCGGCCGGTTGGCAAACGCACGCGCTATTGCAACCCGCTGCTGTTCGCCGCCGGACAGCTCTGCGGGAAAATGATGGCCGCGGTTGCTGAGGTCGACCGCATGGAGCAGATTTTCAGCCCTCGCCCGCCCATCCGGCTGGCCACGAATCTCCATCGGGATCAGAATATTTTCAAACGCTGTCAGGCTCGGTATGAGATGAAACGATTGAAATACAAACCCGATCTTTTCGCTGCGTATCCGTGCCAGGTCGTCCTCGCCGAGCGATGTGATCTCATCGCCGTCGATCTCGATCGTGCCGCTCGTGGGCGCATCAAGACCTGCGATGAGACCGAGTAGAGTCGATTTCCCGCTTCCTGAGGCACCGATCACGGCGACAAACTGACCGTCCGGTATATCAATGGACACGTTATCAAGTATGGTCAATTGGTCGTCACCCGAACTGACGGTTTTGGTGAGGCTGCGGATATTTATCATAATGAGCTCGGTCGTTATGAATACGAAAGTACACGGTAGCAAAGTTCTCGACATTATGCCGATTTGCCTGACGAACACCAGCCCAACTTCGCGCATCAAATGAAAGGACTCCAGCGTATAACCAGATACATGTGTAGACCGGTCAAAATTCTTACTGCATTTGTCATAGTCATAGTAGGCATTTGTCTTGCCGGCTGCGGCGCCGCCAAATACTCGTCAGCGTCGGCCGTTAACAAACCGCTGATCCTGCCTGAAACGTCGAACGGCAAACCAAAGATCGTCGCGTTTGGCGACAGCCTGACGGCCGGTTTCGGTTTGACGGAAAACGAATCGTACCCATACCTGCTGCAGCAGAAATTAAAGGCTGATGGATTTGATTATGAGGTCATCAATGCGGGCGTTTCGGGCGACACGAGCCAGGGCGGCCTGGAGCG
>Ga0105240_10014855_pt1 | contig 10614 bp, 5 predicted proteins | sample KBSC54metaG_FD_80426 | JGI IMG/M metagenome (GOLD analysis project Ga0105240, IMG submission 80426) | Corn rhizosphere microbial communities from Kellogg Biological Station, Michigan, USA - KBS C5-4 metaG | ecosystem: Host-associated > Plants > Roots > Rhizosphere > Soil | place: Michigan, USA...
AGCTCAACAAGCGCCTCGGCTGCGTGCTGCAGATGGGCGGCTCCGACCAGTGGGGCAACATCGTCAACGGCATCGATCTCGGCCGCCGCATGAACAATGCGCAATTGTTCGCGCTGACCTCGCCGCTGATCACCACCGCCTCCGGCGCCAAGATGGGCAAGACCGCGGCCGGCGCGGTGTGGCTCAATGCCGACCTGATGAGCCCCTACGATTACTGGCAGTACTGGCGCAACACCGAGGACGGCGACGTCGGCCGTTTCCTCAAATTGTTCACGGTGCTGCCGCTCGACGAGATCGCGAAGCTCACCGCGCTGCAAGGCCAGGAGATCAACGAGGCGAAAAAGGTGCTGGCCACCGAGGCGACCGCGCTCGTCCACGGCCGCGCCGCGGCGCAGGCCGCCGCCGACACCGCGCGCAAGACCTTCGAGGAAGGCGCGCACGCCGAGAACTTGCCGACCGTCGAGATCGCCCGAGCCGACTTGGACAAAGGTCTCGGCGTGCTCACCGCTTTCGCGGAAAAGACGTCGCTGGTCTCGTCGAACGGCGAGGCGCGCCGTCAGATCAAGGCCGGCGGCCTGAAGGTCAACGACGCGACCGTCAGCGACGACAAGATGTCACTGACGTCGAAGGACCTCACGGCGGACGGCGTCATCAAGCTCTCGCTCGGCAAGAAGAAGCACGTGCTGCTGAAGCCGGTGTGAGCGGTGCCTCCACACGGTCATTGCCGGGCTTGACCCGGCAATCCATGAGGCCGCGCAACAAAGCGTAGCCGTTCGGCTGTCCTGTCGACTGATTCATCATGGATACCCGGGTCAAGCCCGGGCATGACGCTGACGATGCAGCACCGCTCTGCTACCGCGTCGGCGGAATGAAATTGCGGTCGAAGCTTCCGGGCGACGGGATGAACTTGCGCAGCAAGCCCGGTGCGATCGCCGTCACCGGATTGACGGTGACGCGCGGCGCCGACGGCGGCCCGACCGCCTCGAAGGTGATGCCGAGCAGGCCTTCGTTGCTGCCGCCGCCGAGGAACAGCCCGACGATCGGAATCTGCCCGAACATGTTGTTGAGCCCGTAGAACGGCACGAAGGTGCCGCGCAGATGCACGTCGTTGCGGGCGTAATCGATCTGCCCCTCGATGGTCGCACCGACCAGCGGCCCGCGCACGACGCCGTCGCGCACGGCCATCTTGCCGGGGAAACGCGTGAAGTCGGCGCGCGCCTCGGAGAACTCCACTGAATTGCCGCTCGTGCCCGGCGCGCCGGAGACCACGCGCTGCAAGGTCGGCTCGCCGCGCACGACGAAATTGCGCACATAGAGCGTACCGCTCTGCGGCGACTGGTCCTGCGTCGGCGGATCCATCGCCACCCACATCTGGCCGCCATACATGCGCGGATACATGTCGGTGAACCGGAACAGCGCGCCGGCGTCCGCCGTCTCCAGATAGACGACCGGATGATTGTCGCGGGCGCGCACGCGCATGTCGCCGGTGAGCGGCGTATCGCGACCGATCTTGGAATTCAGATTGAAGCTGCGGATGTGGCCGCCGCGGCGGGACATCGACATGTCGAGGCCGCGCAAGGTCTCGCCGTTGTCGCCGGCCACGGTGCCGATCTTGACGTCGAGATCGATGTCGGGCTGTTTCTTGCGGCCGGCGTCGCCGCTGTTGGCCATCGACGATTTGACGAAGTTGCGACCGTCATAGACGTCGCCGCGCATGACGACCTTCAGGACGCCGTCGCTGCCGCGGTCGGCCTTGAGCGTGAGCTTGTCGCCTTCCGACAGCGCGAAGACCGGAAAGTTCGCCGACGAGATATTGCCGGAACTGTCGAGAGCGACCGAGCCCTGCACATTGGCGCCATCACCCGAGATGTTCAGGTCGTCGAAGCTGGTGGCCTTGGCCGACTTGACGAAGCTGAAGCTCGCATGCGCGTTGCGGCCGGCCGCCTTCTCCCAGCCCGGCAGCAGATTGTCGATCTTGACCGGCGTGAGGTCGGCGTCGACCGACATGCGCTGCGCCGTATCGTCGCCGCCGATGCGCGCGGTCAGCCGCACCGGGATCGCGCCGACGACCGCGCTGCCGACGTCGAAGCCGAGGCGGTGACGCGCCGCGTCGTCGAGCTTGGCCGAGAGATGCAATTCCGCGGCGGGATCGCCCTTCTTGCGCACGAGCTCGACGCTCGCCGGGGTGCCGTTGATGCGCACGTCGCCGGTGATCTGATAGCCGTCGCTCGAGGCATTGGCGCGCAGCGCCGCCGCCTCGATCTTCTGTCCGAGCAGCGCCTTGTCGGCGCCGAAATTGGTGACGTCGGCGACGATCGCATAGGTGAAGGCGTCGTCGGGAATTTCCTTGGCGAGCGGGAAGTCGACCTTGACCTGGGCGCTGACGGCGCCGCGGGTCGTCGCCGGGTCGAGCGGCAGGCCGACCGTGTCGCGCAGACCGTCGCTGGCAAGCAGCGTCGCGACCGCCGGCAGCGAGCCGTCGATGCGGAAATTGACGTGCGCGGGCGCCGGCTTGGGATGCGTGTCCGGCACCTGGAACACGCCGCCGGCGATGTTGAGCTTGCGGCCCGGCGCCACCTCGACGGTGCCGCGGCCGAGGTTGACGGCGGCGTTGCGGCCGGTGATATGCACGGTGAGATCGGCGTCGCGGATCGCGGGCAGCTTCTCGAGCGGCTTGAGTGTCGTGCCGCTGGTCTCGATGTCGATCGACAGGCCGTCCTCGGACATGGGCGGGCCCTTGGGGTTGAACTCCGCCAGCGGCGCATTGCCGGCGACCACGACGCGTTCGACCGTGCCGCCGCTGACGTGCTCGTTGGTCCAGCGCCGGATGTTCGGCGCGACGAAAGCCGGCCACAGCCGTTTCATCGCCCATGTCGGCATGCGGTTGCCGGCGACGCCGAAGGCCAGCCGCGGGACGGCGGCGCCAAGATCGAGACTGCCGGAAAAGGCGACGCCGACATTGTGCGTCGGCCGCGTGTCGATGCGGCGTAGGTCCGCCTGCTCGAGGTCGAGGCGGCGCTTGGAGAAGTCGATGCTGAGCTTGAGATTGGCGCGATTGAGGGCGAGGCTCTCCTCGTCGGAGCCCGACGGCGGCGCGAGGATGATCGGGTCGATCACCGCATCGTCGCGCATCATGGTGATGGTCCAGGCGCTGCTCTTGGCGCTCGGCGCCTCGGCGACCGCCCGCATGGTGAACTGGTTGCCGCCGGCCTGGATCTGGAACGGCACCAGCAGCATGCCGCGCTGCGCGTCCCAACTGAAGCGGACATCGGCGCGGTCGACATGAATGCTGAGGTCGGGATCGCTCTGGTCGGTGATGTTGCCGGCCTCGGCGAGCACCTCGCCGGAGACGCGCTGCGGCTTGCCGTCGGCTGTGACCTCGGCGCGAATACTCGCCGACACCGGCAGGTCGGCGGTGATGCCGCCTTCGTTGAGGCGCAGCGCCAGCATGATGTCGCGGGTCGAGACCTTGCGCGCTTCGATGCCGACCGCACGCACGCCGTCGCCGAGCGGGCGCATGGCCGCGTTGATGACCCAGGGACGCTGCTTCGTGTCGGACTCGAGCTTGAACATGATGCCGCCCTGCTTGGGCCGCATCAGGCTCACGTTGATACGGTCGAAGGTCCAGCGCTTGCCGTCGCGCTGGTCCTCGACGACCAGGTTGCCGTCTTTAAGGCCGAGCTCGCGCAGATCGTGGCCGTCCAGCCCGGTCTCGCCCAGCTTGTCGAGCCAGGCGAGCGCGCCGGCGAGATCGTTGAAGCCGCTGCGCATCGCCGCATCGGCCGCGGTTTGGCCAGCGGCCGACGACGCCACCGGCGCGACCGGCGCCTGCGCGGTGGCGATCGGCCGCTTGTCGGCGCCGGCGAAGACGGTGACGCGGCCGTCCTTCTCGATGCGCACCGACAATTCGGCGCCGACCAGATTGAGGCTCTCGGCGACCAGCCGTCCCGAGAACAGCGCCGTGCCGGAGAGGCCGACCTCCGCTTTTGGCGCGCTCGCCACCACCGTGCCGTCGCGGTCGCGCACGACGATGTCGCGCAGCCGCAGCGAGGGGCGTCCCTTCTCGTCACGCTCGATTTGCGTGCCGCCGACCGAGACCGTGTGCTTGCCGCCGAAATTCTCCTCCATGGCCGCCTTGAGCCACGGCGTCGCCATGTCGAACTCTATCGGACCGTTGGAGAGGCGCCACCACAGGCCGGCGACAGCGACGGCGGCGACCGCCATGGTCGCAACGGAACCGAGGAAGATGCGCCAGATCCATTTGCGGTGTAGGAACCTCCACGACAGGCGCCGCAGGCGAAGCGCCTTGCGCAGGAACGCGGCACGCCCGGGGTGGGCGCCGTGATCAGCGTGGTGCCTGTGCTTGTGCGCGGTCCTTGTCATGCCCTCTGTGCGCCCCTCCTCGGGCGCACCATCGCCCGCCTGTGCCCGGACACGCACCCGGCGCGATCTTGCGGCTGAACGTCATGGAGCCGGTTGCGCCCCACCGACGCAAATGGCATCAGCGACATTGACGGGCCGAAAACGACGAAAGGAAGGCATATGGCCGCTGAATCAGGCCGCGAACTCGGCATCGGCGACAAGGCGCCGGCCTTCAGGCTGCCGCGCGACGGCGGCGAATGGGTGTCGCTGAAGGACTTCAAGGGCCGCAATCTCGTCCTCTATTTTTATCCGAAGGCCGACACCACCGGCTGCACCCGGGAGGCCATCGCCTTCAGCAAGCTGCGCGCCGCCTTTGGCAAGGCCGGAACCGACATCCTCGGCGTCTCCGCCGACCCCGTGCCGGCGCAGGACAAGTTCAAGGCCAAGCACAAGCTGTCGATCCCGCTGGCCTCCGACGAGAGCAAGGCGATGCTGGAAGCCTACGGGGCCTGGGGCGAGAAATCGATGTACGGGCGCAAATTCATGGGCGTCATCCGCAAGACCTTCCTGATCGACGGCGGCGGGCGCATCCTGGCGGTCTGGCCCAAGGTAAAGGTCGAGGGCCACGCCGAAGCGGTCCTTGAAACCGTCCGTGCACTATAAGTCCCAGCGGCGGCGACGGAATCGGTCATGTCCCGATTCGCATTACCTGTTCCTTAACCATGCCCGGGCGATATCGACGCGCTGATCCCTCGCGTGGAGCGTCGATGTCGCACTCGTCTCATTCGTCTCAGCCGCGCGCCGCGCAATCCCATGCCCGTTCGCAGACCGCCGCCGCGGTCTCGCGCAGCCTCAGCCGCCCGCGCGGCGGCGACTACACCCTGGTCCACGCCGGACGGCAGGTGCGCATCGGACCGGTTGCGTTCTGGATCGTCGTCGGCACCGCGGTGGTGATGGGCGTCTGGACCGTGGGGACCGGCACCTATTTCGCCTTCCGCGACAGCGTGCTGGCGCATCTGATGGGCCGCCAGGCGCAGATGCAATACGCCTACGAAGACCGCATCGCGGAGCTGCGCGCGCAGGTCGATCGCATCACCAGCCGGCAGATGCTCGACCAGGAGCAGTTCGAGCAGAAGCTCAACGTCCTCATCAAGCGTCAGGCGGTCCTGGAGAGCCGCACCTCGGCGTTGTCCGGCGACACCATCACCACCGGCACGATCCGCGGCACGCATGCGCCGGCGGAGGCACGGCCGAAGGCCTCGCCGATCAGCGACACCGTCATTTTCGTCGCCCCGCCCGACCGCGAGGCACGGCTGCAATCCCGCGATGCCGTCGCGGCGGCGGCGCCGCGCCATACGCTGCAAATGGCGAAAGCCGGCGGGCTCGACGGCATACTGGCGCGCGTCTCGAGCGCGCTCGACAAAGTCGAGAACCGCCAGAACACGTTGCTGGCGAAGATGGAAGAGCACGTCGACGACAAGGCGCAGCGGATGCGAAGCGTGCTCGACGATCTCGGCGTCAATCCCGGCAAAGTGCGCAGCCGCGGCGTCGGCGGCCCGTTCGTGCCGCTGAAGCCGCCGCATTCCGGCGCCAGCGACTTCGAACGCCAGCTCTACCGCGTCAATCTCGCGCGCGCGCAGGTCGACAGCTACAGGCAGACGCTCGTTGCGGTGCCGGTGCGCAAGCCGGTGCCCGGCGAGATCGAGATGACCTCGCCCTTCGGCGTGCGCATGGACCCGTTCCTGCACCGCCCGGCGATGCACACCGGCCTCGACATGCGCGGTGAAACCGGCGAGCCGGTGCATGCCACCGCGAGCGGCCGCGTCACCAGCGCCAGCCGCGATGGCGGCTACGGCAATATGGTCGAAATCAATCATGGCAACGGCTTCGCGACGCGGTACGGCCACCTCTCGGAGATCGACGTCAAGGTCGGCCAGGTCGTCCACATCGGTGAGGTCATCGGCAAGATCGGCTCGACCGGCCGCTCCACCGGGCCCCATCTGCATTACGAGACGCGTATCGACGGCGAAGCGGTCGATCCGCAGAAGTTCCTGCGTGCCGGTGTACGGCTTGGCGCGCTGATCTAGGCGTCCCGGGCGCGGCGGTTGCCATTCACCGCGCGCTGGCCCAAAAAGCCCGCCGACGAGAAGAATCGACGAAGGGGGCGCCGCAGCCATGCGGATCGGACCACGCCATCCGCGGCTGGGGGCGGCAGGATTCAAGTTGGCGCGGGCGCTGTTCGAGCCATTCTACCGCCACCGCGCCATCCATCGCGCCGACAGCGACTTCACCCGCCGCCGCATCGCGGCCATCCGCGCCAAGATCGAGCGCGGCGAGCGCGTTCATCTCGCCGGCCTGTCCGCCGCCGGCATGCACAATTCGGGTGTCGCGCTCATCGAGGTGACCCGCGAAAGCGGCCCGCGCCTCCTCCTCAACAACGAGGAGGAGCGCTTCTCCGGCAACAAGCACACCACCGAATATCCGCGCCAGTCGATCGCGGCCATGACCGACGCGCTGGCGCGTATCGGCCTGACTTATGCCGATGTCGACGGCTGGTTTGCGTCCTGGGACAGCGCCGTCTTCTGCGCCACGCTGGTGCGCAGCGTGCTCGAGGAATTGCCCGGCTCGCTGCCGATGCTGTCGAACGAGCCGACCCCGGTGTTCAGCCTGCGCGATCTCGATCGCGGCATGCGCGCCGCACGCCGCCTCGGCGAACAGCTCGGCGCGCCGGGGCCGGTGCCGCTGATCGCGACGGCGCATCACGATAATCACGCCTGGTTCTCCTACGCGGCCTCGCCGTTCGCGCAGGAGCGCGGCCCGGTGCTGGTGGCCGTGTTCGACGGCGTCGGCGACACCGGCTCGATCTCGTTCTACCGCTGCGACGGCGCGCGCATGGAGCGCCTGTTCTGCAACGACAGCGTCGCGGATTCGCTGGGCATCTTCTATTCGGTGATCTCCTCGACCCAGGGCGGCTGGACCTGGCTGTCGAGCGAAGGCCGCTACATGGGCGCGACCGCCTACGGCAACAATGACCGCGCCACCAATCCTTATTACACCGCGCTCAAGCCGATCCTTGTCCTCGGCGATAACGGCGCGGTCCATGTCGACCGCGATCTCGCCAACTGGCAGTGCGACATCCTGCACAAGCCGTACAAGCCGGCGCTGATCGGCATCCTCGGCGAGCCGATCGATTACAGCGACATGTGGAATCCGGACGCGGTGCTGCGCGTCGAGGACATCAAGCACAAGGACAACACCCAGGACCGGCTCGACAAGGCGGCGGCGACGCAGATGGTGTTCGAGGACGCGCTGATGCACGTGCTCGCCCACTACATCAAGACCACGCGGTGCGACCGTCTGGTCTTCACCGGCGGCCTCGGGCTCAACGCGCTGGCCAACATGCGGTTGCTCGAGCACTTCGACGACGACTGGTTCCGCCGCGAAATGGGCCGGCCCGGCCGGCTGCATCTGTGGGTGCCGCCGACGCCGAACGACACCGGCGTCACCATCGGCGCCGCCTACATGGGCGCCTATCTTGCCGGTTACGGCCTCGGCGCCCCTGTCGAACATGCCTTCTATTGCGGCCTGCCGCCGGCGGCGGACGACATCCGCGCGGCATTCGCCGCCAATCCCGACGTCGCCAGCATCGCGCTTGCCCCCTGCGACAGCCCGGCGATGCGCGCCGCCTATGCCGATTTCATGGCCTACATGACATCCCAGGACGCGATCTTCGCGCTCTACCAGGGCGCGGCGGAGACCGGGCCGCGCGCGCTCGGCCATCGCTCGATCCTCGCCAATCCCTGCAATCCGCGCACGCGCGAAAATCTGAACGCGCAGGTGAAGTATCGCGAGGCGATCCGGCCGCTGGCGCCGATGGCGACGCTCGAGGCTGCGCAGCAGTTCTTCCAATTGTCGGATGGCGCCAGCGACGACGACTACAACGCCTACAATTACATGGTGCTGACGGCGCACGCCAAGCCGGAGGCGCACGCGCGCATCCCCTCGGTGGTGCATGCCGACGGCACCGGCCGCCTGCAGATCGTGCGCGAGGCGACCGATCCCCTCACCTACGCCTATCTCAAGGCGCTCGGCCGCCGCATCGGCGTCGAGGTCGCGGTCAACACCTCGTTCAACGTCGCAGGTCCCATTGCGCAGACGCCGGCCCAGGCGCTCGACACGCTCAAGCGGTCGAAGGGCCTCGACGCCGTACTGATGTTTGCCGACGAAGGCCCGGTGTTCGCCGCGTTGCATGGCGGCTCGGGCGGCGAAGGCGGCGCGCGCTTCCGGCAGTGGCTGAGCGATTGGCAGCGCGAGACCGGCCGGCGCATCGAGCCGTGAGGCGCGCTACGGCGCGACGCGGCGAAGACGCAGCAGCGGCCGAGCGAGGAAATTCACAAGAGACGCCGCAGACCTTGCGCGCGCCGATCGTGCCGCAAGCAACGATCATCCTCGCACCCCAGGTCTTCGCTGATGCAAGGCGACGGGCGGCCTGAGCGGTCGCCCTACTCCACGTCCTCGACGGTCTCGGGTCCGCCGCCGAACGCCTTCTGCGCCAGCGCGGCCTGCATGAACTCGTCGAGATCGCCGTCGAGCACGCCGGCGGTGTTCGAGGTCGAGAAGCCGGTGCGCAGGTCCTTGACCATCTGGTAGGGCTGCAAGACGTAAGAGCGGATCTGGTGGCCCCAGCCGATGTCGGTCTTGGCGGCCTGCTCGGCCTCGGCCTTGGCCTCGCGCCGCTTCATCTCCGCTTCGAACAATTTGGCGCGCAACATATCCCAGGCCATCGCCCGGTTGCGATGCTGCGAGCGGTCCTGCTGGCACTTGACCACGATGTTGGTCGGGATGTGGGTGAGCCGCACCGCCGATTCCGTCTTGTTGACGTGCTGGCCGCCGGCGCCGCCCGAGCGCATCACGTCGGTGCGCACGTCCTTCTCGTCGATCTCGATCTTGATGCGGTCGTCGATCACCGGAAAGACGACGACGCTGGCGAAGGAGGTGTGGCGGCGTGCGTTGGAATCGAACGGCGAGATGCGCACCAGCCGGTGCACGCCGTTCTCGCTCTTGAGCCAGCCATAGGCGTTGTGGCCCTTGATCTGCACCGTCGCCGACTTGATGCCGGCGCCCTCGCCTTCGCTCTCTTCCAGCCAGTCGACCTTGTAGCCGTGCTGCTCGGCCCAGCGCACGTACATGCGCATCAGCATGCCGGCCCAGTCCTGGCTCTCGGTGCCGCCGGCGCCGGCATGCACTTCGAGATAGCAGTCATTGGCGTCGGCCTCGCCCGACAGCAGCGCTTCGAGCTCGCGCCGCGCCACCTCGACCTTCAGCCGCTTGAGCGCGGCCTCGGCCTCGCCGACGGTCGCCTCGTCCTTCTCGGCATCGCCGAGCTCGATCAAAGTGAGATTGTCGTCGAGATCCTGCTCGATGCGGCCGATGGCCTTGAGTTGGTCATCGAGCGCGTCGCGCTCGCGCATCAGGCGCTGGGCGCGGGACTGGTCGTTCCAGAGATTGGGGTCTTCGGACTCTTTGTTCAGTTCGGCGAGACGTCGTTGCGCGGTATCGACGTCAAAGATGCCTCCTCAGCAGTCGCACCGACTGCTTGATCTCTTCGACAAGATTCTGGGTTTCCGCGCGCATGTCCTGTTCCGTGGGCCGCCAGAGGCGCCCTTTCGAGTCCTGCTTGAAGTCGGGATGTAACGTTGTCGCGCCATCGGCGCAACCCGGACCGTTTCAGTACAGTCCGCCGGTCCCCGAGCGTATGGCGCGGTCGGCGTCGGGCGAGACGCCGACGCCCCAGGCGCGACCGCCCTGCTGCTGTCCGGGAATGATGCCCGGGCTGCCGCCGCCATTGGGGCCGCCGCCGTCGGCGGGGCCGCCATAGCCGACCACCGAGTAGCTGTCGGGCGGCGCGGTGCCGGGCTTGAACGCCTCGAGGATGACCTTCTGGTCGCCGGGCGCGGCGCGCGCGCCGGTCTTCAGATTGACGCGCACGAGCTTGATGCCGGGCGGCACGCGGAACGGCACCGCCGGCTTGTCGGCGAGCGCGACCTTCATGAAGTCCTTGACGATCGGCGCGGCGACGCGGCCACCGGTCATGCCGCGGCCGAGCGAGCGTGGCTTGTCGTAGCCGATATAGACGCCGACGACGACGTCGGGCGTGAAGCCGATGAACCAGGCGTCCTTGTAATCGTTGGTGGTGCCGGTCTTGCCGGCCACCGGCTTGCCGACCTCCTTCTGGAAGCCGACGCCGCCGGC
>Ga0105240_10014857_pt1 | contig 10613 bp, 18 predicted proteins | sample KBSC54metaG_FD_80426 | JGI IMG/M metagenome (GOLD analysis project Ga0105240, IMG submission 80426) | Corn rhizosphere microbial communities from Kellogg Biological Station, Michigan, USA - KBS C5-4 metaG | ecosystem: Host-associated > Plants > Roots > Rhizosphere > Soil | place: Michigan, USA...
AGGTGAAGGAACGCGAACCGTTAGAGGTTCGGCCTTGACCGGCCGTTATATGTTGAATTCGCCCATTTCCCCATAGCTCGCGCGGCACGGTCGAGGGGGTCAACACATCGCGCGAGCTACGGGGCGGGACACGTCAGCCGGGCGGTAGCTTGTTGAAGCCTGAAAACCGCCCGACGTAAACCATAAAGGAACCGTACAACAAACCGGCTACGACGATTACGCCGACGATGAGAAGAACTTTCACCAAGAACCCTCGACTCTGTGACAGCGAGCACAGTATCGGCGGAACTGACCGGGGCGTCAAGAGGGTCGCCGGCTTGACGGCGCAACATCCATCCCGGCGGCAAACAGTAGTCGCGGCGCTCCCGTTCGGAAATAGCGATTTTCTCGTGAGGGCCGAAAAACGCCTTTATGAGCGGGTCGTTCTCGGCCTCAATAGCCGCGCGTCGGTGCCCGTCGAGGCGTCGTTCGATGAATTCGTGTTGCGTTTCCATGTGTCGCACTGTACCGACTACAACGGGGCTCATCCGTGAACCCCGTCGCAGATTCGTCAGCCAACGGGATGCCGCCAAAGCCAAGCTATCCCGGCTTGCAAACAGTCCATTTCCATTTGCGTTGCGTCAATCACGGCTGCGGCGTATCGCGAGTCGAGATGACGGTGCCGTTCTAACTCGCCTTCCATCGCGAGAAGTCTAAACCGCGCCGCGCGCAGTAAACAGCTACGCCACTCAACGTGCAATTTGTCATCGTCAGCCGCCAATGTAAACAACGGCGGCTTTGGTGGCGTGGCCGGCGGCGGGGGTGGAACGCCGCCCCCTTCGTTTCCGTTGTTGCTGTTCATGACAGCGCGCCCCTATTCAACAACGGGGTTCCCACGCGGGTGCGGGCCGGGCCGGTATCGCGGGGCCGCGCGCCCGCTACAACCGTCGTTGCGCCGGGCTCGGGTTGCTCGCCGCCGTTGAGCGAGTCGAGAACCTTTTGCAACTCGTCCATGATGCCCTCGATTTCGCGGGCGGCCTCGTCGGGGTTGTCCCGTGCTCGGCGGGTAACGGCCCGTAGCAATGCCCCCGAGGCGCGCTGTATTTGCCGCGCGACCTTATCCTCGGGTTCCGGGGGTGCGACAGCGGCTCGCAAGCCGGCCTTGGTCACGGTCTCGGCGTCAAGGGTGCGAAGGTCGCCGCCGCCCTTTACGAACGCCGTAAGCGTGGACATTGCCGAGCGGGCAAACGCCGAGCGGCTGTTGCGTTCGAGGCTGCGGCGTCGCTGTTCCTTCGAGTCGATATCGGCCTCGATGGCAATGTCGGGAGTCGTGACCCCGCGCAGTACGGCGGCGTAGAACCGCTCGTGTGTCTCGACCAACACGGCGAGTTGAGCTTCGGCGTTGACCCGTGCCGCCGCCCGACCCCGTGGGCGACCGAGCTTGGCTTGTGTACCGACGAGCAACACCCGCAAGTACGTTCCGTCGGCTTGAGCAACGACGACGTTGGACGTGTAACGTTCGGCGGCGAGGGTTTCGACCTCGTGCTCGTTGTGTACGACGTAGTGAGCTTTGACGAGCTTGGCAACAATTCCGTTCATGTCTGCATACCTCTATGTTGGGTTGTAAAAACTGACGCTTTGGTCAGTCGCCCTTGAGAGGATGCAACACCCGTGCCAACCCTGAAACCCGCTACAACCGCTATTAACTTCCGGTCAAGACCGTGCCTAAGCTGAAAAACTGACCGAAGCGTCAGTTACGTATTACAATACGTAGTGTTACCTACAACGCTAGCTCTAACTGGTCAGGGTTCCAGTAACCCGACTTCGAGGCGTTCTGACGCCATGTAATGACGCGAAGGTTCCAAGGCACGGTTAGACCGCACACGTATGGATGATTGATTGGAACAATATGGTCAACGACGTGTTGTACGCCGGTCTCGGCCGTGAGGCGCTTGGCTTCGGCGTGTATGGGGTCGAGATGTTCGTTGGAAACCCACGAGGGGCGCGAGAGTATGCGCCCGCGAACGTAGGTGCGGCGAGGGTGTCTTTTGAGCCAATCGGGCTCAACCCCGCGAATCAGCCAAGGCCGAAGCGCGGGGGCGTAGAACTTTTGAAAGCTCAAGGCTTCGAGCGTGCGTTCATCATATCGACGACGGCTTGCGCGTCGGCGTCAGTGTAGAACATTCGGTGTTGCTGATGGCTCGGTAACTCAACCCCGCCACCATACGCAAACACTTTCCCGTTGGTGTTGTCCGTCATGTGTTTTACCCCGGCGAACTTCCCCAAGCTGTACCGTTTTCTCATACTGTAACCTCAATTGCCGCGATTGTTTCAACCCAAAATGCGGGGCCGTCGGGCATTAACGGGCTTTCCCGATGACCCCGGCCAAATACGCCCCATAATGGACCCGTCGAGAGTGTGTTCCACTCTTTAGCCCGATACACGAGCTTATGCTCGGGCACGTAAATCAACCAACACGGCTTGCCCTCGGCACCCGCGTTACGGTCGATGAAAACATACTTCACCGTACCGGCGTCGATAAGGTAGCTCGTACAACGACCGTCTATGACAGCCTCGGGAACCGGGAACGGTTTGTGTGGTTTGCTCATTGCTTTTCCCCTAACATCGACACCGACCAGAAGAAATGCCAACCCGTCTCGACTATGCGAATTTGCACAATGTCGAGTTCGGCGGCTGCATCACGGCAACGGGGGTCGTCTATTTCCTCAATCGTAGCCAGCATACCGACCGCGACAAGCCCCCGCGCTCTTTCCGGTACATCGGTAATCATTACGGTGTCGCCGGGCTTCACAATGCGCAGCCTTGGTTATGGTTGTTGATGACCGAGTGCAGCGAGAACGCAATCGAGACAGTATGCCATGCAATCCGCCCAACGTACCACGGGCCGACCGAACCGTCGTTCGCTTGGTCATGCTTTGCGACCTCATCATCGAGCCACGACGTAACCATGGTGTGAACCGTAGCAAGCGCGATGTTGGTTAGCAAGACGCGCGACGGGCTCGGATACTGCGACCCGTAGACTTTTACGGCGAGCGGGTCGGCCTCACGGTTGCAGCGTACAACCGTCGTGGGGTTACGGTCGCGCTTAAGGTGCATCGTTTGCGCCGTGTCTATTCCATCGAGCACAAGCCAAGCGCCCTCGGCCATGTTCGAGTTATATTGCTCGTTCTTCGGCTGTAAGGGTATAGGTAGCATTGCGCAACCCTGAAGCGATACGAGCACGAGTGCCAACGTCAGAATGACGGCGATACGAAACGGCCAACGTGCGAGGCGTACGAACTGCCACACGGTAGCGGCACCAACGAGACCCAAGAATATTGCAATGATATGCACCAACACGGCTCAACCCTCCGAAGGCACGGCGGCCTTTTCCATGGCAACGACGAACAAGGCGACATTGCCTCGGCGCATTTCGTTGCACGTTTGCGCGGTCCAAAACCCTGAAGCCTCGCCCACGGTTACGGCAGTCATCGAGGTTACGAACTCGATAATCGCTTTCAACGTCGGGTCATTGTTGCCGCGTATGTTGGCGGCGTCGATTTCCTCGGGGCTCATTACTTCAACACTCCCGCTTGGCGGGCCGCGCCGTAGGCTTCGGCGTAGCGCTTGAAGTCGCGCTCGTGGGCGGCCTTGGCTTGCATGAGGTCGTGTGTTGACTTCGACAGCGCAATACACGCCGCGACGTATTCCTCGCGAGCCTTGGCTTGTGCCGGTGTGTCTGGTGTGTCCATGATACCCTCGTGTTAGCGTTCAAGGGTGCGGCAGTCGGCGACCCCGCACCATTCAACACTAGCCTCGGTGTAGCAAGCTAGCTTGTTCCTGTACTTCGATACGGTCGCCAACCGACAGTACCCAACGTTGGCGCGATAGCGCGGCCATAACCTCGCGCTCGCATGACTCGGGGTCGTTGACGGTCAACTCGACCCTATCAAGCTCGCCGCTCGTTGCGTTCGCCAACACTAAATCAACCTTGGTCGTCATGTTTGCACCTTACTTGTTTAAGTCGTTGAGCGCTTCAATAAGCGCCTTGCGCGTTTCAAACACTTGTTGCTCGGCGTTCTCAAGCTCGCGTGCGGCATCGCGCATTTTCTGTCGCACTACTTTGACGGTGTTCTCGTCGTCTTTGAGCGCCTGTTCGAGTTTGGATACTCGCGCCTTCTTCTCGGCGAACGTTGGTTTCTTGGGCATGACCTTACCCAATGAAAACGCAATTGTTCGAGATGGACACGCGAGCCCGTGCGACCTCGCGCAACTTCTCGCTATAGGCGTCTTTGACGAACTTCAACGCCTGATGTTTGCTTACGACAATGTTGCCGTAAACCTTGTATGTCATCATGTGTTCGGGGCCGGCTTCGGACTGGTCACGAGCGGGCGGATTCTGGCGCACCGACACAAAGAACGTTCGACCCTTGGCGGCGCGTATGATGCGCTCAAGCTCGGGCACCTCGACGACGTACGCTTGCAATTTGTTGGGGTCGAGGTAGTCTTTCGCCTCGCCGTCGTACACGCCGTTGACGCTAATCGGGTTGGGTTGTGCTTTGCGACGCATGGCTCAAAACTCCAGTTCAAGAGGGGCTAGGCGCACGGGGTCCGAGCAACCCATGGGCAACTCGGAATCGGGTAGGGTTCCGAAGCGCTGTACGCTGACCCAATCCGTGAACCCCATCGCGAGGGCGTCGATTACCGCGTCGCGTACGTCATCGCGTATGAACTCCTGCTCGGCCTCGGTGAACTGCGGGCTCATCAACGCTTCCTCGTGGGCGACTTGGTAGGCTGCTACGGCTGCGGAAAACATGGATTCGTACTCCTATCTTGCTTCACGCGCTCGACCGACCAAGGGCAGTCGATGAGGTCGGCCGAGCGCTTCTTGCTGTCTAGTGTGTTGTATGGGTCCATGTGGCGCATTATACTGACGGCTCGGTCAGTTTCCTAGATGCGCGTCACACTTTCACACGCCGGGGGCCGCTTTGATGCGAAGCCGCTCGGCTACCAACGTTTCGATATCCTGCACCAAGGGCGCGGCGGCCGGGAACACCTTCACTACCAACGCGCCATGCTTCGGCCGCCAGTGCGAAAGCTGCATCGGACCCCAATAGATGTTGTTCTGTTCCTCGGTCATGTTGCCGCCGACTCGGGCGTCAAGGCACAGTTTCTGTATCGCGTCGCGCTTCTTGTCGAACACCCGGTTTAACTTATCGAGGTCGTCTTTCCGTGCCTTCTTCGTGGTATAGCCGCCCTTGGCAATGACCGGCTTCGGGTTCATGGCGTTGCGAATTTCCTTCGAGGTCCAACGCAACTCGCGGTGAGCTTCCGCGCCCACGCGTTTGACGTACCAACCGATGAGACGGTCGCTACCCCACTGCGAGAACGCCGGGCGCATCAACTCGTACTCGTGCCCCTCGTGGGAGAACTTGAGACCTTGCGTAAGCGCGGTCTTAGTGAGTTCTTCGTTCGGGTACAGCGGTTGACCAAGGCGCGGGATAACATCGCGGTTCAAGAACTGTGCGTGACCTCGGAACCCGGCGGCGTTCATCTCAGCGTCGGCAATGGCCTCGTCGATACGCGCCTTACGCTCGTCGGGGGTCGCCTGAGCAATGGGCAACGCGTCATAGTCGCCCATGGTCTTGCGCTCGCCGCCGCCCCGTGTGCGTTCGACCTTCTCTTTCTTCGGGTTCCAACGTTTGAACATTGACGGCACAAGCTCGCCGCTCTTGAGCTTACGCGCGTCTTCTTCGTGGCCCTCGGCGGCGCGTATGCAATTCGCGATGGTTTGACGGGTGTACGATACATCGTGCTCGGCGGGCGAGATACCGGCCGCGTTGCAGACGTACTGAAAAGCCCCGTATATGACCTTGTAGCCGTGTTTGGCTAACAGCTTCGTGTTGTTGTCAACAGCCTGGATAGAGCCGCAAGCTTGGCACGTGCCTCGGTGCGTGTGTGTCGTCTTCATGTTCAACCCCTTACCGTGTGTAGCGAATGAGGCCAGTATACTGACGCCTCGGTCAGTTTGCTAGACCTACGTCACACTTTCTCAGGGTGCCTCGATATGTGAAATAGGGAACAGTCGCACGGTGTCGGGGCTCGCGTACAGTTTTAAGGCCGTAGCGATACGTATAGCCGCGTTGAAACATGCCCGGCTTTGAATCGAGAACGTGCCCGAGGCAACGGCGTAATAGGCGTCTTCAGCCTCGGCGTAGGTGTAGACCACGAGCCGCCCCGTGTAGCGTTGGGCGACCTTGTGAACGTGCGAGCGTGGGTCGCGTACGCTACGGCCGCCGAGCGAGTCTTCGTACGCGCCTTCCTCGGCCCCTACAAGTTGACTCAACACCTCTTTGCGTACGTTGATAGTGATAGCCGAGGGCAACATACCATCGTAGTGAGCCCCGCGTATGTCGATTGCGACCGGCTTCCACTCAACCGTGCGCCAATGAGGCTCGAACTGAGCCCGCCGCATAATGGTGTAGTCGTTGCTCATGCTTCACCGTGTAACAGTTCCGAGAAGGTGCCGCCGCAACGCACGTCGTCGGCTTCCATTTCGAGGCGTGACTCGTCGTCGGTCTCGAAGACGGCCGACCATGCGCCCGAGCGTTCGGGGTCGTGGCTCCAATCGGTGGCGTCTTGGTCGTCGCGGTTGGCCTCGCCCACGTCTTCGGCTTGATAGAGCGCGAGCATGGCAACGTATTCAAGGTATTCGTTCATCGTCTTACCCCTCGACCGTAGAAACTGAGGGCAGCTTACGCCTTGCAAGCTGCAATGTGTGTGAATGGCGTCTCAATCTTGGTTACGAGGGTCGCCCAAGGCGTACTTGCCCCGTTCTTCTATCTCAGTCATTGCGGCTTCAAGCTCGGACATATATTGCAAGCCACGGTCGGCGCGGTTCTTGCGTAGAAACTCGAAGATGCAATGTTGCAAGTAGACTCTAAGCGTTACCCGTTCGTCGCGGGTAAGGTCGGCCCCCGTCCAAAGCTTCGACGTTGCAAGAGGCGTAAGCTTGGTTGTCCATGGGTTCATCTTGGCGCGAAACTTGGTGAGGCATCCAAGACACCCGGCGTTGCTGACGTAGCGCAAGGCTAGGTGTCCGTGTTTGCACGCCTTACCCGTATAGAAGTAAGAGCGGCCGGCGTTGGCTGCATCTTGCCTTGAGATTATGGCGTAGCTGCCGTCGCTGTTCGTGAGTGGACCCAAGAGCATTTGACCCTCCTACCCTCTTTTCTACCAATGGTTTAGATATTTAGTGTAATCACCTTAACCCCTCTTGTCTATCTAAATATCTAAAACATTGGTATATGGAAAGATACGCGCGTGAAGGATTACTCAATGCAGCTTGCAAGCTCGTCTTGCGTAGTGGGTTACATTGGCACCTAAAACAATTTACAATACAAGTCGTTGACGGAGTTCACAAAATCACGCTAGGCTTGCAAATAGAACCTATACACCTTGCGAGCCTTGGACATGCCCCGACCCCGGAAAGACCGGCCCCCGATCCCCCAAGCGGGCGATACTCCGCTAGTTCCCGTGGGAACAACCGCGACCGTCTCGCAACCCCCGACGTTGCAAGAGCTAGCGATTGCATTGACGCCGGCCGAGGAAGCGTTCGCACGTCTGTTCGTGTTGTATAACAACGCTACGCGCGCATACATCGAAGCGTATCAGTACGAGGGCAAGCGCCACGTTGCGCGGCAATACGCGTGGGAAACATCTAACAAGCCGCACGTTCGAGCACGCGTTCGCGAGTATGAGTCTGCGGCGGCGGCTGCTACGGTCATCGACTACGCGGCCATACTCGAACACGACCGCGCTATCGTCGAGGGGTTTAAACACGCGGACCAAGTAACGCAATACGTGCATGAGTGTTGCCGCTACTGCCACGGCACCGAGCACAAGTACCAATGGGTTGACTTCGAGGAATACTTGCACGCTCTAACAACCGTTGACGATGAGAACGCTAAGCGTCGGGAGTTAGGCAAGCGCGAGTTGCAACAGCCGAGCGACGACGGCGGCTACGGCTACGACCCACAAGCTGAGCCTAATTTGTTCTGCCCTCGATGCGAAGGGCGAGGCGTGCCACGTGCGGTTATTGCCGACACGACCAAGTTGCAAGGGCCGGCCCGCGTTATCGTGAAGGGTATAAAGGTTACGAGCACGGGAACCGAGGTGTTGTTTCACGATGTTGACAAAGCGAAAGAACGCCTCTTGCGTGCGGGCGGCATTCTGAAAGACGACGCGGCCTCGGTCGCCAAGGGTGCGGCGGCCGGCGCGGCTGCGGGCGCGGCTGCGGCTATCGCGGCGGCCGAGCGGGCGAAGGAAATGACCCTCGAAGAAGCTCAACGGATGTATTTGGAACTAGGCTAGCCGCTCGGGCGGCGTCGTATCCCATGCGAGTGAATCGACACATCAACACCAAGCGCCGGCTATCGGCGACGAGCTTAGCCGTCTTGGCTGCTAGTTCCTCGCATTGTTGTGCAAGGCTCATGGTCGTGTACCTCATGCGTAACGATAGTTGCATGTTGCCTTGGGTTTTGTGTTAGGCGCTTTGAAACACGTCACATAATTATGAATGCTGCTGTTGACATAATGCCCGAATTGATTGCCCCGGCCGACGATTGGCGGCTCGACGGCTTTTGGAGCAACCCCGATTACCTGCCTATCTGGCAAAAGCGCTTGCAACGCAAGGCGCGCATGCGGAGCGACCCGCAGTATTTGAAGGCGTTGCAAACGTACTACCCAACACATATTGCCGACTTCGTACAAGATTGGGGCGTGACCGTTGACCCACGTAACGCCAAGATGCGCGAGCCCGGTACGAAAAAGCGGCCGATACTCATGCCGTTCGTGTTGTTTCATCGACAGCGCGAAATGATTGATTGGATGTTGGCACGTTGGAAGGCTAGCGAGGAAGGCGACGGCGACGGCATCCTAGTCAAGTCGCGCGATTGCGGTGCCTCGTGGCTTGCCATGGCGACGGCGATATCGTTGTGTTTGTTCTACGATGACATTTCGATAGGCTTTGGCTCGGCGATCAAAGACAAGGTAGACAACGCGGGCGACCCCGACTCGCTGTTCTACAAGGGCCGAATGTTCTTGCGGTATCTGCCGTACGAGTTTAAGGGGCTATGGGAAGAGGGCAAGCCACGTTATAGCGCCGACATGCGCATGTTGTTTCCCGATAACGGTAGCAGCATTACGGGCGAATGCGGTGACAAGATAGGGCGCGGCGGCCGTAAGACGATATACGTTACAGACGAGGGCGCGTTCGTCGAACACCCGAAGGTCGTAGACGGCAACTTGTCCGCTAACACGAACTGCCGTATCGAACTATCAACAGTCAACGGCCTTGCAAACAGCTTCGCCGAGCGTGCGCGCGGCGGCTTGATAGATCGGTTCGACTTCGATTACCACGACGACCCGCGCAAGTGTTACAAAGACGAAAAGGGAGTCTTGCAACTTCGGCCTTGGTTCGCCAAGAAGAAAGCCAAAACCGACCCCGTGGTGTGGGCGCAAGAGTACGAGCGCGACTTCATGGCCTCGGTCGAGGGCATTATCATCCCGCAAGAGTGGGTCGAGGCTGCGGTTGACGCGCACATTAAACTCGGCATCGACGTTACGGGCGCGCGTTGGGGTTCTTACGACATAGCCGACCAAGGTAAAGACAAGTGTTGCTACGCCAGCGGCAAGGGCATCTTGCTCGACTTCATCGAGTCTTGGAAGGGCAAAGGCTCGGATACGTTCAAGAGTACCGAGCGTGCCATGCGCCTTGCGGACCAACACAACGACGAGCATTTTTTCTACGACGCCGACGGTATGGGCGCGGGCGTGCGTGGCGACACCAACAAGATAAACGAGGAACGCGAAGCCGAGCGCAAGGCCAAGGGCGAGACACGTTGGAATCGCTTCCTAGCTGCGTTCGCGTTCCGGGGCTCGGCCGGCGTGCTCGACCCTGACTTGCCGGTTCCAGGCACCGACGGCGACCGAATCAACAAGGATTTCTTCGAGAACTATAAGGCGCAATGTTGGTGGGCACTTCGTTGCAAGTTCCGCGCGACGTTCCAAGCTGTAACGGGAGTCGTGACCGATTGGAACCCCGACGACCTCATCTCGATATCGTCGAAGTTGCCCGAGCTTGCAAGAACCAAGAGCGAGCTTTCGCAACCCGTGTGGCTTTGGAGCAAGACGGGTAAAATGATGATTGACAAGACCCCCGACGATGTGGCTAGCCCAAATAACGGCGACGCGGTTATGATGCGCTTTGGCTACTCACGGCCCCCGCTCGAATTCAGCGACGAATTGCTCGAACAGCTATAGAGGCACCATGCTTAAGTCATTCGCCCGATTACTGCGCAGCTTTGCGGCGAAACTCTCGCCGGAGCCCACGCCCGAGCCCGCGAAGCCAGTTAACCCGCTGGCGTGGGCTCGTGCCGGTCTTGGCCGGGAGTCGGCCGGCTTCGACCCCATGCCCGGCGGCGTACGCGTCGAATATTCGATGCCTGACGACTTGCCCGGCGTGCGGCCTTCGAAGATGCCCGCTGAGGAAAAAACCGAGGGCGACGGCGGCGTTGTGCTCGCCATGGATGCCGGCGGGAAAGAACAGCTTGCGACTGACGACGGTTGGAACA
>Ga0105240_10014858_pt1 | contig 10613 bp, 7 predicted proteins | sample KBSC54metaG_FD_80426 | JGI IMG/M metagenome (GOLD analysis project Ga0105240, IMG submission 80426) | Corn rhizosphere microbial communities from Kellogg Biological Station, Michigan, USA - KBS C5-4 metaG | ecosystem: Host-associated > Plants > Roots > Rhizosphere > Soil | place: Michigan, USA...
CGAAGAATACGGCGCCGACAGCAAATTAATTGATGATGTGCTTGCAAGGGCAGGGGCGTACATTATGGGCAAACGCATGTTTGATGAAGGCGAAGTGTGCTGGCCGGAAGATATATTCAAGGCAGATGTTTACGTGCTCACCCACGAAAAACGCGAACCCTGGATTCAAAAAGGAACGACGACGTTCTACTTCGTTAACGACGGCATAGAAAGCGCACTGGCGAAGGCCAGGCAATCAGCAGGAGGAAAAGACATCAGGATACAAGGCGGTGCCGATACCATCCAGCAATATCTTAACGCAGGACTTATCGACGAATTTTTTATTCACATTGCTCCCGTTTTTTTGGGAAGCGGCCTCCGCCTGTTTGACAGCATCGACCCCGATAAGTATGATATGGAGATTGCCGAAATAATCCCGTCAGACCTGGTAACGCATTTAAGGTATAGGCTCACAAAGAAATAATAATGGCTGTCGAGGATAGCAGAATTTACCAAAGGCCTGGAACAGCTGGATGAATTGCTGATAACGTTAAAGTGTGAAGGAGCTTGAGGGTTTAAATTTAACCGTTTGATTTTTAATTATTTAACCTGATAAAACTCGTACGTCTCGCCGTTTTGAAAGTAAATAAAACTGTGTTTAACGGTATCAAACTGGAGTTCCAGGCCTGCTATATCCAACATGAATCTATCGTTCCCCCGCGCTTCGAGTGGGAAAGCCCTTTGGCCACTAGCTTGCGCAACCAGGGTGTTTTTATTTTTGCTGATGGTTATCTTTAACGGCGATTTGGTACTGATATACCGGCCAAGGTATTTATCAGGGTTAGTGACAATAACTGGCAGGGTCTTAAATTGAGGAATGGCGTAGGGTTTATTAAAATAGATGCTAAGTGCTCCAATAGCAACGTCATTTACAGAATAACGCTGGCCGTTGGATGTATAGGCAATCGCCACCTTATCTGCCGGAAAGTAAACCAGCTCGCTGATAAAAGCGTCCAGTCCACCGTTATGCCCGTAACCGGTTTTATCATCAAACGGCATCATAAACATGGCCATGCCAAAATTATCCCGCATAGTTTTCATGTGTTCCAGGTTTCCGGGACTGATTAATTTATTCGTAAACAGCGCATCGATAAATTTGACAAGGTCGGCAGGAGTAGAGACGAGGGCCCCGGCAGCTCCGGGTACGCTCATGGCGGTCTCTTCCATTTGGCTCCACTCGCCCGTATAGGTGTAAGAATTAGCTTCGTTCTCAGCAGCGCTGCTTGGGGTGGCGAAGAATGTGTCCTTCAACCCAATTTTCGAGGTAATCCTGTCATTTAGCTCTTCCCGGTAGCTTTTTCCGGTAATTTTCTCGATGATCTGGCCGAGCATTACAAAGTTTGTATTACTGTATGCGGCTTTGGTATCCGGCTCAAAATCCGGTTTCTGTTTCGCAAAAATGGCCACCATATCAGCCTCCGGCATCGGCTTATTCCAATAGCTGCCATAAACAGAATCGGCTGTAAAATTATGAAGCCCGCTACGGTGGCTTAACATTTCGGCAATAGTTATTTTACCTGCATTGGGCAGTTGCGGGTAGTATTTACTCAAGGTTGTATTCAGCGTTAGCTTGCCCTCCTCAATAAGCTGAAAAACCATAACTGCAGTAAACATTTTTGTGATGGAGCCAACCTTGTATTTGGTTTTCAGGTTAGCCGGCGTTTTTGTTTTTCCGTTAATCTGGCTGTAGCCAATAACATTTTGATAAACAATTTTCCCGTTTTCTGCTATCGCGATACTGCCCATATTTTGATCCTGAGTGCTCATCACAGCAAAAAAGCTATCCAGTTTGGGCTTGTCAAAATGATGCGTTTGATGGCAGCCGAATAATAATACCGATACAGACAATAAGGCTAAAGCGGCTCTTCGAAACATTATACAGTGGTTTATGCAATAAATGTAGTAAAGTTTGGAATAGATTGCGTTTCGGGCGCAATTCGAATTGTTGGTTGCATATCACCAAGTGTTCCTAGCGGAACACAATCGTCTCGCGTATTTTCGTGCTACCGGCCAGGTGTCCCCAACGGGACGCGAAGGGATAAACCTGGCATGTTCCGTCGGAACATTTGGTCGATAGTACGAAAATTGGATGCGATATTACGTTCCATTCAGAACGTCTCGTGATTGCGTGAGAAGTCGAAGGGCCCTCCAATATTGCCTGGTTCCCTCAAGCTCTCTTCGAGAGCCATAGCTCATTCTGAGCGAAGGCTCTTTACCGGGTTAGCCACCGCCGCCTTTACCGCATGGTAACTAACGGTTATTACCGCCACAATTATAGATAGCAATCCCGCAAACCCAAACATCCACCACTGGATAGAAATGCGATATGCAAAACTTTGCAGCCAATTGTGCATGGCCCACCCCGCTATTGGCGAGGATATGACGATAGATAGCAGCACCAGCTTTAAAAAATCCTTCGACAAAAGGCCGTTAATGGCTGCAATGCTTGCCCCTAAAACCTTGCGTATGCCAATCTCTTTGGTGCGTTGCTCTATGCTAAATGCCGCCAGTCCGAAAAGACCTAAGGCCGCCAAAGCTATAGTGATTACGGTGAAGGTGCTGAATATGGATGCCAGCCTGTCTTCTGCTTTGTATTGCCAGTTAAAGTCGTCATCCCCAAATGAGTAGTCAAACGGCGTTTCGGTGTCGTATTTTTGGTAGATGTTTTTTATGGTGTTGATGAGCGATGGCAGGTTATTGTGCGGCTTTACTTTTATATACATGCAGCAGCCGGGATCATTCCAGATAAAGTTATCCGGCACAGCACGCAGGGCGAACGGCTGTATGGCAAACTGCATGGACCTGAAATTATAATTTTTTAATACGCCCATTATCTGTAGCCTTGTTTTCGGCCGTTCCGATTCCAGGTAGCTGCCGATTGGATTTTTGGGCAGGTGCAGCTGGTCTATAGCCGCCTCATTAATCATCACTTTGGTAACATCGGGGCTGGATAGGTCTGTTCCTTTAGCGGGTGGTATCTTCCATTTTATGCCGAGTGTCGAAATGAAATTTTTATCGACCATTTGCGAGGGCAGGTCAGTCAGGTTATTATCCGTTTTGTCTTTTATGGCAAAGCTGTCGTGCATGTTAAACAGCTTGTAGTTGGATGTGCCCACCTCTGCCACGCCGGGCAAAGCCCCCAGTTCGTTGGTAAACGGTTTATATTTGGTGGTAAAATAACCGGGGATAGGCACCATCATAATATTTTCGTGGTTGATACCGGTATCCGCGTGCCTGAAGTAATAAAGCTGCCTGTCAATAACAATACCGCAAATAATAAGGGCTGTGGCTATGGCAAACTGGAATACGGTGAATACTTTTCTTACCATAATACCGCCGGTTTGCCCGCCGGTCATTCCTTTTATCGCGATTACAGGTTTAAAGGATGACAGCATAAGCGCCGGATAGCTGCCCGCAATAAATATGGTGATTATAAACAATGCGCCTAAAGACAGCAGCACCACTGGACTGTAAAGAAAATCACCATCTATATTAAGCTGCATCACATTTAAAAACAAGGGTTTAAAAATGAGGCAAAGCAGGTAACCTAAAATAAACGAAATGGACGTGATAAGCGCCGACTCTGCATAAAATTGCAAAGCAAGGGTTTTACGGCTCGCGCCGGATATTTTGCGTACGCCCACTTCTTTAGCCCGCAAAGACGAACGTGCGGTAGATAAGCTCATGTAATTAACCAGCGCCAAAAGCAGTATCAAAATGGCAACCAGCGGAAATATGCCGAGGTATTTAATATTGGAACCAATGTCGCTGTTGGATTTTAAATGCAGGTCGGTTAATAAAGGCAAAAGAACTTTTATTTTATCGGTGGCGGGTGCATCTTTTTTCAGTATCGCCTGTAAAGTTTTTGCAACCCGGGCAGTGTCGCCCATATCTTTCAACCGGAAGTAGGTAGTAAAAAAGCCCTCGTCAATTTGCTGCTTGCCCAGGTAAGGAAACATGCCTTTATAATCGCGCAAGGTATTTGCGGATGCTATTATATTAAAATCGATGGAAGAGTTAGACGGGACGTTTTTGGCAACGCCTGTAACCTGGTAGGCATAAGCGGCTTCGGTTTTTATGGTGAGCGTTTTGCCGATAGGGTTTTCATTGCCGAAATATTTTTTAGCCATTTCTTCGGTAATAACTACCGAATAAGGGTTGGTCAGCACCTGGGCCGGGTTACCACTGATCAGCTTAAAGGAGAAGAAGCTAAAAAAGTTTGAGTTGGCAAATAATAACCTGTTTTCGCTGAACTTGTCTTTGGGGGTCGACGGGCGGTTGATTACAACCGGTAAAAAGTTAAAATACTCAAAATAATTGGTGTAATCTTCCACCGCCGGCAGTTGTTGTTTAACCATGGCCCCGGTAGCGAAGCTCATCATTGGGTTAATATTCTTCATCCCGTTCATGTCCCGTTCAACACGCATGGTTACCAGCCTGTCGGCATTAGGCTGAAATTTATCATAACTGTGTTCGTGGGCCACGTATAGCATTATCGTCATGCAAACAGCCAGGCCCACTGCCAGGCCGGAGATATTGATAAGGCTGTAACGTTTTTGCCGTAACAGGTTGCGCCATGCAATTTTTAAATGATTTTTAAACATATAGCTGCGGTTTAATTTGTTGGACGACCACATTGGCGTGGCATCGTGGTACGAAATTATTGCCGCAGGGCGCGGATTGAGGCCCGAATGATAAGTTGGGCGTTCATTTTTTATATGATCCTTATATTCTGCCGCGCTCTTGCCCGTCATCTCCCTAAAAACGCGGTTAAAGGTTGTTTTTGATTTAAAACCGCAGTCAAAAGCAATGCCCACCAGGGTTAGCCGGTCGTTGGCGGGGTCCTGCATTTTCAGTGTTATTTCGCGGATGCGGTACCCGTTAACAAAATCATTAAAGTTTTTCCGGAGTGCTACATTGATAATGCGCGATAGTTCATGGGGATGCACCTTCAGCAGTTCGGCCAACGAGCTTAAGCTCAGGTCAGGATCCTGGTGATACAGGTTTGTCTCCATGGCTTTCTTAAGCCAGGCCCCTTTTTGTTTCAGCATGGCAGGTAGCGACTGGGTTAGCGCAGGGGCCAAAGGTGCAACTGTCTCCGATTTTGAAAAACCGGTGGCCGCTATCCAAATCATCATTCCCGCCAGAAGTATATACAAAATGTAATAAGCCTGTATACCTGATTGGTGATGATAGTAAAAATAATCGATTGCTGTAATTGGTATCCACAAAAGCCATAACGAACCAAAGCCTGTAAGTAAGTGCTTAAGCCATTGTAGTTTATGTCGATAACGGTCACTTAGATCATTAAACTTCAGCTGGTTGTAAAAGCCTTCTATCAGCCTTAAAGAAAAATATAAATAAATTGCGACGGAAATGAATGCAACCAGGTTTAGTTTGGGGCCAATTTGATATACCGTAGCCCCGGTCTGTATGCTTTTGCTAACCTTCAAAAACAAAACGCACTGCTGCAGCAATATCGGAACGAAATGCAGCAAATCTGTCCAACGGAATTTATACTCCGATTCGGTGATTTTTAATACGTAAAAATAGATAAGCGGACCCAGTGCCATCGAAAATTGCAGTGGCACCCAGTTCCAGCGGGGAAAGTAAGTTTCCAGGCCCATGTCATCCCCTAATACACGTGCTACCCAAAGCACAGCCACAGCTAGCGCCAGGCCAAACAACCGGTTTGCAACCTGGTTAACCCTTTTGCTGAACCACAAAAGCAGGGCAAAAGTAAGCCCGGTGAATACGATGCCAACAAAGGCCAGGTCGTAAAGGGTGATATGGAAAGTGTATGCATTCAAGCTGTTTTAAAAGTAGGGAAGATATTGATAAAAGACAAGGCAGAGGTTTTACATAAAAAAAGCCCCACATTTATGTGAGGCTTTTGCTCCTGAGGCTGGGCTCGAACCAGCGACCCTCTGATTAACAGTCAGAAACATAACGTTTTCGATGTTTACTGATTTTTGTTATTTGTTTGATAATCATCTGTTTATAATTTTTTGAATTCCCGATAATTATTGACTTTTACCGATATTTCACCCCTTTTTGTGCAAATTTTGTGCAAATGAAACGGTATCAAAAACCGCGTTTTTATTAGGTTATAAGCGGTTTTTTGCTTATACTTGTGTTAGGTTTTGTGCAAATGGAAGGAGAAAAGTGGAATTAATTTCAAAAAAGGCGAAAGTTTCGCTGTATTTAGATACCAGACGTGCGCTTGATGACGGCACCTACCCCCTTAAATTAAGGGTCTATTTTGGGAAAGCCCGGCTTTTTGATACTGACCGGTCACTAACTGAAGATGATTTCAATCACTCTTATCTCGCCAAAAAACCCAGGGGTGATTACAAGGAACTCAAAATAGAACTTGCGGCGATTGAGGCAAATGCCAATGAAGTGATTGATAATCTCAAAGTATTCACCTTTGAGAAATTTTATAAAAACTTATTTGCCGCTAAACAGTCGCTAACCAACATTGTCGACCACTACGAAAATTACATTGAAGAATTGGACGGGAATGAGCAAACAGGAACATCATCCAGCTATTCCTGCAGCATTAATTCGATTAAAGAGTTTGTTAATTATAACCGCAAAAGGCCAACAGAGGTGATTACTTTTGATATGATTACTCCTGAATTTCTTAAAAATTACGAGAACTGGATGGTCGCTCAGGATAACAGCCGTACTTCGGTTGGTATCTATCTACGGGCTACCCGTAAGATTTTTAACCAGGCAATAGAAGATGGCATCATTGATAAAGAACAATATCCATTTAAAAAATATAAAATCCCAACTGGTAAAAACACCAAAAAAGCAATTGAATCACCTGACCTGAAAAAATTATTTACCGCAGATACAAAGGGTAATGTGTTCCAGGAAAAGGCGAAAGCATTTTGGTTTTTCAGCTATCAATGCAACGGTATGAATATCCGGGACATCTCTGAATTAAAGTTCAAAAATATACAGGGCTCACATTTTTCGTTTCTTCGCCAAAAGACAATTCGTACGACTAAAGAAGATCCAAAGCCGATTATCGTACCTATTACACCTTATGTAAAGGAAGTTATTGAAAAATATGGCAATATCAAACGGGGGCCGAGTGACTATGTGTTTCCTATTTTCTACCCTGGGATGAATGCCAAAGAAAAGCATCGCGTAAATCAAAACTTTGTGCGTTTCATTAACCAGCACATGAAAAAGTTGGCCAAAAACAATGGTTTGGAGCTGAAGACAGGGACGATGGAAGCAAGACACTCTTTCACTACGCAAGTGACTCGTAAACAAGGATTGGAATTTGCCCAGGAATCTTTGGGGCATACTACATTAGTCGCTACCCAAAATTATTGGGCAGGTTTTGAAAGCGAAACTAAGCGTGAAATGGCTAATATGCTCATGAACTTTGAAGAGCCGAAAACGAAAACTAAGAAAAAATTAAAGGCGGTAGGATAAAAAAATTATTTTCGATTTCTGCCTTTTCGGGACAATTGCCCCCGCTGCGCAGTTTCGATTGCCATATTTTTCCTGCCCTGCCTGATCCAGTCCTCCAGTTCCGTTTTATAGAAATAAAGGCGTTTTCCTTTTTTATTAACCGGGATTTCCTTTAGCGACACTTTATTGTAAATGGTCGAAACCGCCATCGTCAAAAATTCTGCGGCCTGGGTGACAGTCATCCGGTCGTTGCCCTCATTGACTAACGGCTGATCGGCCAGCAAGCTTTCAATGCGCTCTACTTTTTCCAGTAAAATTGCGATAGCTTCGGGAAGTTTTTCAAATGTCAAAGTCTCCATGTAATAACTCAGTTTTAAAAAGGAAATGATCAAAAGATCAAGTAAATCTCACTGCGCGCATTGCGCTTAAAAGAGCGCTGATAGCGGATGTAACCGAGATCGTTAAGGTCATTCAGGCATTTAAAATAAGTCGCCCGCGCCGATATTTTGGCGATTGCCATGATTTCATGGCTAAAAGCCATTACCGGGTTTTCAAAGTCCCGTTCCTGCCAGCACTGGAGCAACACCGCATACAAACCGATAGGGCTGATGGTGATACGTCCGTCTGCTTTTACAGCTTCAAAAAACCCCGATAATGGCTTGAAATTCTCCAACGTTGGGCAGGTTTAAACGCGAACTCCTTGTCTGCGACGGTTCTCGTGCTGCTGGGCTTGGGCCACCTGCTCTTTTGCGGCTTCCTTTTCAGCTCGCTGCTTAGTCGAGGCACCATTCGTCTGCTGGTTTTGTGCCTGTTCCGCACCCCGCGCAATAGCAGCTTTTTGCACTTCCTGCGGTGTCATCTCTTTGGCTTGGGTTTGATCAACTGCCTGCTTCTCAACTTTGCGGACACTTAACATCTGGCCGTTAGTATCATAAAACTCCAGGCGCGCCATCTTCGGATTGGCCACCATTTTGGCTGGCGTTTCGCCGCCGTCTCTCAACAAGGTCACATCCACCTTGTTGCCTTTCTCCAATTTGGCGATCAGGCGCTGCTTATCATAGTTTTCCCCTACTTCCTTGATCGGATATTTCACTACTTCTTTCTGGTGGTTCCAGAACATGGTTTTAGGTAAAAAATTCCCGTACTTGTCGGCATTTTTAAAATCCAGCCCGCGCCAGGCAAAGTAAGTTTCCCCCGTTGGTTTCATCCGCACAGTGCCGTTCTCCTCCACAGGTGCTACTTTTGGCTGTTCGCGGTAAGCCGCCCGGCCGTCCATCATATTATAGCGCTCCTGCAGCGTATAGTTATATTCCTTTCCATAGAAGAAAGTTTGCGTCAGATCTTCCTTGCCCGGTTGTTTCAGGGTCATATCCGCCCGGTTAAAGAAAGTCATGTCCTTATCCGATTGATCGCCTTTGGAGAACCGGAGAACAGTTTGTACTTCATCCTGTCCGAATTTGCGGGTGTGCGGTAAATCAAACTCTACCAGGTTCTGTTCCATTTTTTCGCGCAGAGGGATAGCGATCTCTTCGCCGAAACCCAGGTAAAACAATTGGTTTTTTACGTAATCAAAACTTTGCTCATTCATAATTTTTGAATTTTAAGGTTAATAATCATTTATCCACCGGCGGTAACCCGCCTTGTTCTTAATGGCTTTTCTTAACTTCCAGGTTATCACGCAGCAAGAGCGCGTGCCCATCTTTGATCTTTCCTTTCACCCGCTTGATCTTTTTGCCGAACATGTTTTTGGCCGTATTGATCCCGGCAGTCGTTAGCTGCGCTGTCATCGACGGGTCGAAACTCATCAGGTCCATATTTTGCACCCCGTTATTGGCTCCATCACGAAGCGCATCGCCCGTGATCGCTTCCGGCACACTGATACCTTCCAGCCCATCAGTCTGGTCAAACACGGTCAGGTCGACCGGGTAAAAGTTATAGCCCACATGGATACTTTTGATATTCAGCGTATAGCGTTGATTGGATAGATTACCGGCGCCATAGATGCGCTGCCCTTTAGCATAGAGCTGCCCGCCCAGTGTGACCGTATCGGTTAACTTCAGACAGACCACCGTACCCTGCACGATCCTTTGTGTGCCGTCTACTACCGCAGGTATCGCCCGAAACTTTTTAACTGCGGGCGTAGCCCCCGATTTTTCCGCCGCTGCCCTTACCCGTTCCGGGTGCTGGATATCCAGTATCTTTTCAAGCAGTCCGTTCATTTGTTTTAATTCGGGATCTCCCGAACTTGATGTGGGTTTCAGCAGGGAATCCGGGATAACATTCCGGAACTGTTTGACGGTCTGGCTGACAGGTGCTGACTGGGGTTTGTTGATAACTGCCTGTAACTGGCTTAACCGCTGGTCAATCTTCGCTTCGTTATCTGCCGGGTTATGGTTCCGGTTGTTATAATCATTACCCTCAAAGCCGGGCTGGTGAGGGGAAAAAGAACCGTCTGGGTAAGCGCCGGAAAATCGGGTAAGGCTATCTGCCTTGATTTGGGCAAAAGGATCGGCGCGGCGCAGTTGTTGTTTTTTTAAGGAATCGGCACGGGCCTGGTCGTAAAAGCTCATTTTGTCGCCGGTCTGATCTTCAGCTATGATCGCCGATGGGAGTTTCATACTGAGCCCTTTATTGGGCGTTGCTTTTGCCTGTTCACCCTGGCCGCCGCCGAAGGCCATGAATAAGATGGTGGTAAAGCAGAAAATAATGGCCGGCATAACCAGCAGTATTTTTCTTTTGCGTTGTTCGGGTAAACTGATGTTTGTAGTTTTCATATGTTTATGGGTTTAGTGATTGCTCACGGTTAGTACCTTGTTTTCAATCGTGTTCCAGTGCTCGATCAGGAAGCCGAGCAGATTGTTGTCGCTGCGTGTAACTTCCCGCAAATCGCCTTCGGTAATGAGGCTTTGGCTGACATTGCTGGTGGAGCGGATGAGGTGCAGCGTTGCATAGCAGCGGAAATGGTATGGTGAAGCGCGGGTATCGACCTGCACGCTGTCCACATTGATGCGCTGGCTGATGTTGCCCGCAATAATTCCGGAATAATAGCCGCTGACAGATAAGCTGTCATAAACTTTTTTAGCGGAGCCATCTGCGAGGTAAAGCGCTTTGCTCAGGTTTTGCTTAATCACTTTTTCATC
>Ga0105240_10014860_pt1 | contig 10611 bp, 8 predicted proteins | sample KBSC54metaG_FD_80426 | JGI IMG/M metagenome (GOLD analysis project Ga0105240, IMG submission 80426) | Corn rhizosphere microbial communities from Kellogg Biological Station, Michigan, USA - KBS C5-4 metaG | ecosystem: Host-associated > Plants > Roots > Rhizosphere > Soil | place: Michigan, USA...
AGCGTCAGGTACCGCGGTTCCGACTGCAGCCAGGTGTACGGCGAGACGAAATAGAAGACCGGGAAGAGGACGACGATCAGAAGCACCGGCGCCAGTCGCTGCGGACGCTTCCAGAGGAGCCAGAGGAAGCCTGCGACGACCAGTCCGTAGACCGCGATTCCGACGAGCGGGGTTCCGAGCCATTCGAACGACCATGCGAGTCGCACGCCGAGCGATTGCGGCAGCGTTGCAACGACGAGGTTGTGCAGGTGCTCCGACCACGGCCCCTCGTTCGGTCCGGGATGGAGCGACGGCCAGCCGTGGCGAGCGTTCGAGATCAACCAGGGGAGCGCGCCGACGACGCCGGCGGCGATGACCAGGATCGCGCCGCGCAGCACCGCTCGGCGTCGCCAGACGAGCCAGCCGAGCGCGGGCAGCGCGACGATCCCGACCTGCGGGCTCGACCAGAGCCCACAGCCGAGCGCGAGGCCGAGCAGGGCGAGGTCGCGGCGCGTGACGCGCTCCTCCAGCCTGAGGACGAGGAGCAGGATGAGGAGGCCGAGCACGACCTCGGAGCCGTAGAAGCCGTGTGCGCGCTCCGACTTCCAGATGAAGTACGCGGGCCACACCCAGAACAGCGCGGCCGCGACGGCGGCGCGGAACGGGTCGAGGACACGCAGGCCGACGCGCCAGACGAGGACGGCCGCGACCGCCCAGAGGGCGATCACCGGTAGGCGGATCGCCCACGTCTGCATTCCGAAGGCGGCGACGAGCGGCGCGGCGAGCCACTCCTCCTGCGTGCCCCCGTACCCCTGGCCGGGGAAGAACGCGGGGAACGTCCCGTGCAGGATCGAGCGCGACAGCAGCCCTACCACGGCTTCATCCGCGTCGAGCGCGCCTTGCGGCAGCAGCCACGCCCAGATGCGCAGGCCGGCCCCGGCGAGCGCGAGGACTACGAGCGCGCGACGCATCGTCGAAGCGTTTCGACGCCGCCCGCCCAGAGCGCGAAGAGGAAGGGAAGGCTCGCGTACAGGAAGCGCGGGTGCAACGCGGTGTTTGCATAGAAGCTGTAGAAGACGGGGTTGATCAGCAGGAACGCGAGTGTGAGCGCAAGCGCCCACGGCCGGCGCAGCGCGAACACTCCGATCAGGGCAAGGGGAGCCACGATCAGCAGCGTCCGCGGATAGAAGATGGACGAGTGCGTCCACGTCGTGACGACGTGCGCGGGATCGAAAGGATCCCGGGGCCACGACTTCGGGTTGTCGAAGAGCTTCGGGTACGACAGCGGCCAGTAGACGGCGACGAGCGGCGCCAGGGAGAGCGCTCCGGCCAGGTAGTACGGCCACTGCGTTCGACGCAGCACGAGGAGGACGAGCGCCGCGGCAGCGAGCAACCCATTCGACAACTTCGTCAGCGTCGCGAGACTCAGCGCGCAACCTGCGAGCGAGAGCCGAAGCGGCGTCGCGCGCTCGGAGAGCAGCAGTGCGGCGGCGACGACGACGAGCAGCGTCGACAGCGGCTCGCTGTAGCCGTGTAACCCGACGTCGACGGCCCATTGCGAATTCGCCCAGGCGCGATGGCCTGCGATCGCGCCGGCGAGGAGCGGCCAGAATGCCCAGAACGCCGCCGCCAGCACGCCGATCCATCTGCGGCCACTCGCGTTGCGCGCGAGATACGCGACCGCGACGACCGTCAGCGCGACGAAGCACAACTGCAACGCGAACGAGACGTCCCATGCGACCGCGTGCGTCAACACGCCGAAACCGCGGAACGGCAGCTCGGCGATGCCCCACACGAGGGGCCAGCCGAACACAGCCGCACCGCTCGGCTTCATCCAGTGCACATCGACACAAACGATGAGCCCGAACGCGCACACGACCGCAGGAACGAGCCACGGTCGCAGGTCCTGCCGTCTTCGCCACGCTACGACGAATGCGACGGCGGCGGCGAGCGCGGCGACGACGAGCAACCCGAGCAGCGGACGGGGCATGCGCGCCCAGCCGGCCATGAATTCGCGCGTCGCCGCATAGAACCCCGTCGCGTCGCCGCTCAACCCGCCGTCGGCGCGGCCGCGGACGAATCGTGGCAAACCGGGCAGACGCGAGCCGCGGTCGGCGTACGCGGCGAGTGGGATCGCGACGCGGACGGCGGCAAGCAGCCCCAGGGTTCCCCACCAGCGCACGTAGCGACGTTATCGCCCAGAGATGCGGTAAATCCTTCGTTAAGCCTGCCGCCGGTCTCCGAGACCCCCGCTAGCATCGTTCCTCGATGCCGACCGCGCTCGTCACCGGCGGAGCCGGCTTCCTCGGGTCGCATCTCTGCGATCGGCTCGTCGAGGGTGGTTACCGCGTCATCTGCGTCGACAACCTGGAGACGGGGTCGCTTCAGAACGTCGAGCACCGCCGCGGCGATCAGTTCCTCTTCATCAACCACGACATCACGAACCACCTCGATGTCGCGGAGCCGATCGACGTCATCTATCACCTCGCCAGCCCGGCGAGCCCGATCGACTACCTGCGTCTGCCGTTGCAGACGTTGAAGGTCGGCTCGCACGGCACGCACAACGCACTCGGGCTGGCGAAATGGAAGCGCGCGCGGTTCCTGCTCGCGTCGACGAGCGAGGTGTACGGCGATCCGCTGATTCATCCACAGCCCGAGACGTATTGGGGAAACGTGAATCCCATCGGGCCGCGCGGCGTGTACGACGAAGCGAAGCGGTACGCCGAGGCGTTGACGATGGCGTATCACCGCCAACAGGGTGTCGACACGTGCATCGTGCGCATCTTCAACACGTACGGGCCGCGCATGCGTCCGCACGACGGGCGTGCAATTCCGACGTTCGTTCGGCAGGCGGTCGCGAACGAGCCGCTGACCGTGTTCGGCGACGGTTCGCAGACGCGCAGCTTCTGTTACGTGGATGACTTGGTCAGCGGACTGATCGCGCTCGCCGCCAGCGGCGAGCATCTGCCGGTCAACATCGGCAACCCTGCCGAATACACCCTCCTCGAGCTCGCGAAGAAGGTGCTCGAGGCGACCGGCTCCTCGAGCGAGATCGTGTTCGAGGCACTGCCGGTCGACGACCCCAAGGTGCGCCAGCCCGACATCACGCGCGCACGTCAGTTGCTGGGATGGGAGCCGCAGGTGTCGCTCGAAGAAGGGCTGCGGCGGCTGTTGCAAGCGAGCCAACGGGAGTCTCTGAGTGTCTAAACGCATCGCCGTCCTCATCACCGCGCTCGTCGCTGTCACCGGCCTCGCCGTGTCCGCAGCGACCGCGGCGCCGAAGAAGCCAGTCGTCAAGCACACGAGCCATCTCCTCGTCGGTATCAACGACGAAGCCGACACCCTGTACGGCGATCCGGTGAGTGCGTTCAACACGCTCCGGTCGCTGAAGACGCAGGTTCTCCGCGTCAACCTCTATTGGGGCGGCACGAAGTGGGCCGTCGCGAACAGCGGCCGGCCGACCGATCCCACCGATCCGGGAGATCCGGCGTACAACTGGAAGCTGTACGACCGCCTCGTCCAGTACGCGCACACCTACAACATCCAGGTCGTCTTCTCCATCCTGTTCACGCCCGGCTGGGCGAACGGCGGGAAGGCGAGGACGGTCCCGCCGACGAACTTCAAAGATCTCGAGAACTTCTCCTACGCCGCCGCAGAGCGGTACAGCGGGCTGTGGATCCCGCCGGCATGGCAGCTCGAGCCGCAGCTCGGCATCACCGCCGGCGTGGCGCTCCCGAAGGTGAGCATGTGGACTGCGTGGAACGAGCCGAACAGTCCGGTGTTCCTGACGCCGCAGTACAAGCGCGTCGGCAAGGGGTGGCGTGTCGAGAGCGCGTTCAACTACGCGAAGATCTGCAACGCCGTCATGGCCGGCGTCCATTCGCCGTTCCTCGGCCCGCTGCCCGACGAGCAGGTCGCGTGCGGCGTCACCGATCCGAAGGGGAACGACAATCCGCGGACGAAGCGCCAGTCGGTCGACCCGATGACGTTCTTCACGCAGGCGCACCGGTTCGGGATGAAGGACTTCGACGTCTACGCCCACCATCCGTACGCGAACAAGGGCACGGAGTCGCCGAGCTACGTGCCGAAGGGCAAGGAGAAGAACCAGATCCAGCTCGGCAACCTGAACACGCTGATGAAGGCGATCACGAAGTACTACGGGCCGAAGCACCTCTGGATCACGGAGTACGGCTACCAGACGAATCCGCCCGACAAGAGCATCTTCGGGATTCCCTGGAAGACGCAGGCGAAATACATGTCGCAGGCCTACGCGATCGCGCGCAAGAACCCGCGCATCGACATGATGCTCTGGTTCATGGTGCGCGACGAGCCGAACCTCGGCGGCTGGCAGTCCGGTCTCGAGACGGTCGGCAACAAGCGCAAGCCGAGCTGGAAGACCTTCGTCTCGCTGCCGCGGGGCTAGGCGCGCGGCAGCGTCGAGAGCAGCTCGCGATACAAGCGGTCTACGTCGTCGACCAAGCGGTCGACGGCGTAGCGCTGCACCACGTGCTCGCGGCCCTCGCGACCCATTGCGTCGCGCCGCTCCGGGTCGCGGGCCAGCTCGGCGAGCCGGCCGGCGAGCGTCGACGCGTCGCCGACGTCCGAGAGAAAGCCGTCGACGCCGTCGCGGACGACGTCGGGGACGCCGCCGACGCGCGTTGCGACGGCGGGCCGCCCCGCCGCGAGCGCCTCGATGACGCTCACCGGCGTGCCTTCGTTCACCGACGGAAGCAGCAGTGCGTCGATCGCCTCGTAGTACGGGGCCACGTCGTCCTGGTAGCCGACGAAGAGGCAGCGGCGGGCGATCCCGAGCTCGTGCGCTCGCCGTTCCATGGGTGCGCGCTCGGGCCCGTCGCCGACGAGGCAGAGCCATGCATCGACGTCGCGGTCGAGTAGCTCGCGAAACGTGCGCAGGACATCGTCCGTGCGCTTGACCGCCGTCATCCGCCCCACCCAGCCGACGACGAACGCATCGGGACCGACGCCGAGCTGCCGGCGCGTCTCGCGGCGGACGTCGTCTCCGCCGCCGACGCGCTCGCGAAGCTCGATGCCGAGCCGAATGACCGCGAATTTCTCCTCTGGTGCAACGCCGAGACGCACGAGATCGTCGCGCACCTCGGGGCTGACCGCGATCAGCTTCGTGGTGACGCTCGCGAGCCAGCGCTCGAGCGTGCGGAAGCCGAGCGTGACGAATGGGTTGAAGTAGCCGCGCAGCACGTGGCCGTGGAACGTGTGCACCACGATCGGCGGCCGCGCATTGCCCGCCAGCAGCGCGGCGATCCGGCCGACGAAGCCTGCCTTCGCCGTATGCGTGTGCAGAATCTGCGGCCGCTCCTTCCGGATCAGCTCTGCGAGGCGCAAGACTGCCAGCGCATCGTTCAGCGGCGAGATGTCGCGCGCAAGATGGGGGAGCGTGACGATCCGCGCGCCGCGATTCTCGGCGACCTGCGACATCGACTCCTCGCCGTGGGCAAGCGACCCCGTGACGAGCGTCGTGTCGTAACCGCGGTCGGCCAAGCCTTCTGTGAGATAGGCGACGTGCAGCGCAGGGCCGCCGACGTTGAGCCGCGCGATCACGCGCAGCAACTTGACTCGGTCAGCCACGGAGGAAGTCGATCGTCCGGTGCAGTCCGTCTTCGAAGCTCACCGTCGGCGTCCAGTCGAGGACGTCGCGCGCTGCGCCGATATCGGCGAACGAGTCGCGAATGTCACCCGGCCGCGACGGCGCGTACTCCCGCTGCACCGGCTTGTCGAGCAAGCGGCCGACGGCGGCGGCGAGCTCGTCGACGCTGTTCGGTGCGCCGGCCGCGATGTTGAAGATCCGACCGTTCGCGCCGGCGGCCTCGGCCGCGCGCAGGTTCGCCGCGACCACGTTGTCGACATAGGTGAAGTCGCGCGACTGCGCGCCGTCGCCGAAGATGGTCACCGGCGTTCCGTCTGCGATCGCGGAGATGAAGAGCGGCACAGCAGCGGCGTATTGGGAGCGCGGGTTCTGCCGGGGCCCGAAGACGTTGAAATACCGAAGCACGACCGTCTCGAACGACTCGTAGACGCGGCTGAACGACACGCAGTACCTCTCGGCGGCGAGCTTCGCGACGCCGTACGGGGAGATCGGGTCGACCGGGCTGTCTTCTCGGGCGGGCAGCGCCGCGGTGCTGCCGTAGACGGACGACGACGAGGCGAACACGACGCGTCGGACACCCTCGTCCCGCGCCGCCAGCAAGACGTTGAGCGTCCCGTCGATGTTCACGGCGTTCGTCGTCAACGGGTCCTGCACCGAGCGTGGAACGGAACCGAGCGCACCGAGGTGATGCACGACTTCTGTTCCGCGCACCGCGTTGTGCACGCGCTCGTAGCTGCGCAGCTCGCCCTCGACGATCTCGACGTCGAGCCCCTCGAGGTTCGCGCGGTTTCCGGTCGAGAAGTTGTCCAGGACGCGGACGTCGTCGCCGCGCTCGAGGAGCGCGCGGACGAGGTTCGAGCCGATGAACCCGCCACCGCCCGTGACGAGGGTCTTCAAGCGACTGCCTCGACGTGGTAGTTCGCGTGCAGCGTTCCGGGGATCGCGGAGCGCAGCGGCGGAATCGCGGCGTCGAGCGCCTGGCCGACCACGTTGCCGAGTGCGACGAACGGGACCGCGAGCGGCCGCACGTGGAGTCGTTTTGCCAACAGATCGAGCACGTGTCCGTTGATCATCGCCAAGGTCGCAGCCGTCCCCGCACCGGGGCGCACCGTAACGGACGTCCATTCGGCATTCGTAAGGAAGAGACGTGCGAGCCCCTGCTGCGTCCAGCGCCAGAGATCGTCCGGATTCGGATGGAAGGGATAGACGCCGTGCGTCGACGCGAGCACGCGTCCACCGGGTCGGACGACGCGGCGCAGCTCACGCACGGCGGCTGCGGGATCGGGTACGTGCTCGAGCACCTGCAGGCAGAGGACGACGTCGAAGCTCGCAGCCTCGACCGGGATCGATTCGAGGGAGCCGTGCAGGTCGGCATGCGGGTTCCCCGGCACGTCGAAGCCGGTCGTGTTCGGGAAGAGCTCGCGGTACGGCCGGTCGCCGCAGCCGACGTCGAGCACGCGTGCAGCGGTCTGCTGACTGCGCAGCCAGTCGACGAGCGGCTTGCGCACGGCGTACTGGACGCTGCCGACGGAGGGATCGAGACGCCCGCTCATTCGCGCGCCGCCAGCCCGAATCCGAGAAACGTCAGGGCATCGAGCGGAATGCCGGCGACGTACCCCTGCGCCGTCCACAGCCACACGAGCACGCAGATGAGGAGCAGGGGATAGACGAGCCGACGCCGGAACGCGCACCAGGCGGCCGTCAGGAAGATCGCCGCCCAGGCGAGCAGGCCGACGACGCCGAGGTCGGCGAGCGCCTGGACCCACGAGTTCTGCACGCCGTAGTGCCGCTGCGGCGGCGGTGCCGGAAATGCGAGCGGCGACTCATTCGGGAAACGACGCTTCGCCGCCGGAATGTACGGCATGAAGTTCACCGGCTCCGCCGATCCCTCCCAGCCGACGCCGACCCCCGGATGGTCTTTCCAGATCTCGTATCCGAGCCAGACGAGGAGCGTGCGATGCGCATATGTCTGAACCTTTGCCGAGCGCTGCGCATGTGCACCCGGGCTCGCACCGAGAAAGCGTGCGAATGCATCGAGGTCGCTGCCGCGAATCGCTATCGCTCCGGCCGCGACGACGAGGCCCGCGACCACGCCGACGAGTGCGCGCCGGCGGCGGAGGAGGATGAGCGCGACGAGCGCGGTCGCGAGGCCGAGCACGGATGCGATCGCTCCGGCGACGATCATTCCGAGGACACCGGCGGCGAGCGCGAGCCACCGGAGCGAGCGCGGCGACGCGATCACCACCCCGACGAGGAGCGCAGCAGCCGACAGGGCGGCGAAGTCGGCAGACGCCAGGAACGATGCCTGCCGCCGCCCGACCGTGCCGGCGAGGAAGATGTTCGCCCCGAAGAACTGCGCGATGCCGACTGCGGTCGCGAACGCGCTCCAGACGACGAGTGCCCACGCTGCAAGGAGCAGCTCCGCCCGCGTGCGCAGCAACAGCACCGACGACGGTGCGAGCAAGGCGTACTCGGCGAACTTCGCCGCCGTCACTGCGTGGTCGTGCGTTGCGTACGCGGCCGCATGGTGGTGACCGAGCGCGACCTCGACGAACATCCAGAGCAGGAAGCACGCGATCGCGATCCAGACCGGCAGTCCGGCCCGGAGCGGCGCGAACCGGGTCCGGACGCCTTCGGCGAGCGCAACGAGGACGACCGCGAGCACGGCGAAGTCCGAGAGGTACGCGTTCACCGAGCCGACGGAGATCCCCGGCTGGTAGCTGACGTGCAGGAAGAGGAGTGGGATCGCCGCGGCGAGAACGAGCGCACGCGGGGCGACCGGGAGGCGGACGGCCACGGTGCGACGACTGTACCTTTGCCGTCTGATGCGCCGGCTTCTCGTCCGCCGTTCTCTGACGGCCGTCGGCATCTACTCCTCCGTCGCTCTCGGCTTCCTCGCGACGGTCATCGCCGCGCGGCGGTTCCACTCGGCCGACGTCTTCGGCCTTTACACGATCGTCATCGCCGCGAGCGGCTTCTTCCAGATCCTGCTCGATCTCACCGTCGAGGAGGCCGTCGTCAAGTTCGGCTTCCGGTACGTCGCGCGCGAGGATTGGGGTCGGCTGCGCGAGCTCTACCGGCAGGCGCTCGCCGTCAAGCTCGTCGGCGCGGCCGTCGGCACCGCAGCCCTCCTCGTGCTCGCGCCCTTCGGCGACGCGCTGTTCGGACACTCCGGCCTCCGAACCGCGCTGTTCGTCTCTGCCGGGATCCCGATCGGGCAAGCGCTCGAGGGGTTGGCCGGCACAGCGTTGTTCCTGCGCGGCCGGTACGACATCCGCTCTGCGTTCCTGATCTGGAGCATGCTCCTGCGGCTGGTGGCGCTCTGGTTCGCGACGCCGCACGGGCTCGTGACGGCGGTCGCCGCCGTCGTCCTCGCACAGGCGGTGTCCACGGGGTCGGTGGCCGTCGTCGGGCTGATGGCGTTCCGGCGCTTCCCCGCTGCGCCGAAAACGCCGCTCGGCTCGGATCGCCGCGAGATCGTCTCGTTCGTCGTGCAGTCGAGCGCCGCGTCGGGCGTCGTCTCCGTCCGCAACTACCTGACGCCTCTCCTCCTGGGAATCGCGACCACGCCGAGGCAAGTCGGCTATTTCAACGTCGCACGAGCGCCGCAGTCGGGCTTCCAGGCGCTCTCTGCCCCGGCCAGGATGGTCTTGCTGACCGAGCAGACACGGGACTGGGAGCACGGGCGGCAATCGGTCGTGATGCGCGGCATCCGGAACTACTCGGCCCTGGCAGCGCTGCTCATGGTCGTCGCGGTGCCGCCGCTCTACTACTGGATGCCCGACCTCGTTCGCCTCGTGTACCACGCTCGGTTCGAGGGTGCGGCCAACGCCGCGCGTGTCTTCCTCTTCGCCGCGGCGGTGCAGTTCCTCGTCGGCTGGACGAAGTCGTTCCCGGTGACGATCGGCCGTCCGCAGCTGCGTTGGATCACCCACGGAGCGGAGGCGCTCGTCGTCATACCCCTCACCGTCGTGCTGGGCCTCGCCTGGGGTGCGACCGGCGCCGCCGCAGCGGTCCTCGCCGGCACGTGCGTCTTTGCGGCTCTCTGGGCCGTGATCGCCATGCGGGTGGAAGCGGTCGACGCCGTGACATCGTGAACGTCCTCGTCGTCTCCGGCATCTGGCCGCCGGACGTCGGCGGCCCCGCGAGCCACGCGCCCGACGTGGCTGCATTCCTGGCCGCGCACGGGCATCGGGTCGCCGTGCTGACGACGGCGGACGCACGGCCGGCCGCCGAGGCGTTCCCCGTGCACTGGGTGTCGAGGTCGATTCCGAAGGGGGCGATCCACGTCCGCACGGGGCTCGAAGTGGCGCGGCTGGCGCGGCAGTCCGACGTCGTCTACACGACCGGCATGTTCGGGCGAAGCGCGGGCGGCGCGACGTTGGCGCGCACGCCGTACGTGATCAAGCTGACCGCCGACCCGGCATTCGAGCGCGCGCGGCGGCGCGGAATGGTCGGCGGCGACGTCGAGCAGTTCCAACACGCGCGTGTCGGCCCTGCGATTCGCGCATTGCGTCTGGCGCGCGACGCGGAGCTGCGTGGGGCGGCCCACGTGTTCACGCCGAGCGCGTGGCTGCGCGACCTGGCGATTCGCTGGGGCGTGGCGCCCGAGCGCGTCTCCGTTCTCCCCAATCCCGCGCCGGCGTTGCCGGAGCTCGCTCCGCGAGACGAGCTGCGCGCGTCGTTCGGGATGAACGGGCCGACGCTCGCGTTCGCCGGCCGACTGACGGCGCAGAAGTCGCTCGAGGTCGCGCTCGCCGCCGTCGACGACGCCGGCGTCTCGCTCGTCGTCGCCGGGGACGGCGACGAGCGGCCGCGGCTCGAGCGCGTCGCGGGCCCGCGCGTGCGCTTCATCGGCGCGCAGCCGCGCGAGCGCGTCGTCGAGTTGTTCCGCGCGGCCGACGCGACCATCCTCTCGTCGAGCTGGGAGAACTTCCCCCACACGGTCGTCGAAGCCCTCGCGGTCGGCACACCCGTGCTCGCGACGACCACGGGCGGCGTCGCCGAGG
>Ga0105240_10014869_pt1 | contig 10608 bp, 9 predicted proteins | sample KBSC54metaG_FD_80426 | JGI IMG/M metagenome (GOLD analysis project Ga0105240, IMG submission 80426) | Corn rhizosphere microbial communities from Kellogg Biological Station, Michigan, USA - KBS C5-4 metaG | ecosystem: Host-associated > Plants > Roots > Rhizosphere > Soil | place: Michigan, USA...
ACAACGAGCCCCGGCTCAAGTACACCGGCGCAACCACAGCGGTCAACGGTGACCAGAGCGTTTACGACCTCGACACCACGATGGACGCCACCGCGCATCCCGTCAAAACGTCTTACGGCTCCGGTCAGGTGATTGCGAAGCGCGTCAATCCCTACACGGTCAGCACCGAGTTCCGATCGGACGACGGCGAATTCACGGAGACGGCTACCATGATCCTGTCGCATGACGGGAATACGATGACCCGCCGGATGCACACCAAGGGGCCCGATGGCGAAGCCTCGTGGACGGAAGTCTACAACAAATCTAAATGATCTTTCCGTCTCGCATCGTGACGACCCGGTGTCCGTAGGCAGCTGCTTCCGGGTTGTGAGTAATCATCAGGACCGTCTGGCCCAGCGTTTCGTTGAGCCCCTTCAGCACTTCCAGGACGGCCTTCGAGTTTTCTGTATCGAGATTTCCGGTCGGCTCGTCGGCGAGAAGAATCGCGGGGTGATTGACGATAGCCCGAGCGATCGCGATACGCTGCTGCTCGCCGCCAGAAAGCGCATTCGGCTTGTGGTCGAGGCGATTGGAAATGCCGAGCAGACCGAGTACCTCTTCGAATTTCGGATCGGATTTTCCGTCGTTACCCCCGATGTAGCGAGCGACCGCGATGTTGTCGCGTGCGGTCAGGTTGGGCAGGAGGTTGAACTTCTGAAAGACGAATCCAACGGTTCGCTTGCGAAGATTGGTACGGCCGGCATCGGTGAGCGAGGCTAGATCCTGGTCATCGACCCGCACTTTTCCCTGACTGGGCGGCGTGAGACCTCCGATGATGTGGAACAGTGTGGACTTGCCGGAACCGGAGGGCCCGATGATGGAGAGGAACTCGCCGCGCTTGACGTTGAGATCGACGCCGCGAAGCGCGCTGACCTCGACCTTGCCGACGGTGTAGACCTTGCGCAGGTCCTGAATCTCGATGATGTCGCCGCTACTCATAGGCCAGTGCCTCGATGGGGTCGTGACTTGCGGCACTGATGCCTGGGTAAAGGGCGCCAAGTGTAGCCCCGGCAAGGGTAATGCCTAAAACGATTGGCCACCAGATGTAGACGATCTCGACTTGGAACGATGCGGGCTTTAGAATCTCGATCGCGTATTTGGCGCCGATGCTCAGGAGAATTCCGAATGCGGTACCACCCAATCCCAGGATGAGAGCCTCCAGCCAAATGATGCCCAGAATGAAGTTTTTCGACCCGCCGAGCGATTTCAGGATGCCGATCTCGCGAGTGCGCTGGAGAACAGCCATATACATGGAGAGGCACACGACGGCGAAGCCGATCACCACACCGATTCCGATAATCACGAAAATGAACTCGTTCAGCCCCTGGCTGTTGACGCTCTCCCGAAATTGCGAAGCGACGTCGGCCATCGACCAGATGGTGTAGCCGCCCTTCGTCACCTCGTTGAGTTGTTGCATCACAATTTGGGTGTTGGCAGGGTCGTCCAACTTCAGATAGATAAAAGACAGCCGGTTGGTGGCGGAGTCGAGGCCTTGTAAGGTTTTTAGCGGCACAAGAATGTGTGCCAGTTGTCCACCTTCCACAATGCCGCTGACGCGCCAATCGCGGTTCAGGATCTTGATGGATTCGCCTACATGGATTTTTTTCTGCTTGGCGTAATACTGATCCACGATGACGTCGAACTCGCCTTGAAACCACCCACCCGAAATGAAATGCAATCCGCCGCTGACACGATCGAACTGTCCGGAATCCACGCCATTCACAACGAGGGGCAGTTCGACGGAATGCGTGATGACACCCATGGCAGCCTTGACGTGGGGCTGCTTCTCAAAGAACGGAATCAGCCCTTCGGAGAGGTTGGCGGTACCCCCGCTGAGAATGGCCTTGGAGTCCCCGCCCCGCACCATGATGTCGCCACCGCTGCCACGTGCCCGCCTTTCCGCGTCGTTGAGCATCCCGTGGCTGAGGCCTACGAGCGTGAGGATGAGCGTGACGGGCACGCCGATGAGCAGGAAGCTGAGCAGACTGCGCATCGGTTTGTGCTTGAGGTTCGCGAGAACCATCTTCCCGGTCACGGGCGGTTTCCTTTGGGCGGAGCGGGCTGGCCTAAGATTTGCAAACTTGTTCCTTGCGGTTGTTCGAGTACAAATTTATCATCCGTCACCCCTTTATTGATGTCCATCTTCACGATGTCTATGACGGCGGCGGATTCTTCGCGCGGCCAGTTGATCTCGATGTGCTTCGGAAATGGCACATTGTCGTACGCCTTCCACTGCGAGTAGCGCGCATCGCTGAGGATGTTGCCATCGCTATCGAAGATCAGTTGGCGCGCGAGGTGGAGATCGACGCGATTGAACCAGACAGTACGCAGGAGGTGCAATTGACCGTCTGCGCTCTCGCGAATCTCGTGGATGATGTAGAAGGCGTTGTCTTCGTCGGTAAAGTTCTCGAGAAGAAGCTTGGCGCCGACCGGATCGAGCGGGCGCACCATCAGCGCGTCTAAGAAATGGTGCGGCCGCAAGTTCTCAAGCTTGTTGGCGGAGAGTTCGTTGGTCTCGTTGCTGCCGGTAATGAAGCGGCTCTTGGTGGGCAGATAGAGTTTGAAATTGCTGCCGTTCGAGACCATGTCGAAAGCTTTGTTGCGAATGACGGGGATCAGTCCGATGATTCGTATATCGGCTGGTTTGCGAAAAAGAATGAAGGCGCGAACGTCCTTGTACTCGGTGATATGATTCTTTTCGGCGCTGCCTTGAGCTGGCACCATATCGACTGTCGCGTTAAAGTCGTGAACCGCCGCAAATTGGGTGGAGATGACGCGAAGGAGGGTGTCTCGATCGGAGACCAGTAGATTCTGGCTAATTTTTCCACCTTGACGGGTGATGCCGCGACGCCTGGCGAGGCAGGAAGAAAGGCCTGCCGTGATCAGACACAACGCGAGTGTGGCAACTGCCGGACGCCGGGACAGCATTGTTTCATTGTAGGCAGCGGGCGAACAGGCCTGTCAATTGGTGAGACTCGTGAGGTGTGGTATAAAGAATAAGACCACGCAAGTTGGGCCTGTGGCGCAGTTGGGAGCGCGCTTCCATGGCATGGAAGAGGTCGTCGGTTCGAACCCGACCAGGTCCACCAAAAGTTCTCAAACACTTAGGCCGAACTCCCTCCGCTGGAGTCAAACGGGCTCCAAACCCGAAAGTCCGCTGGGCAACCTTGGGCATGTGGACGCCGCCCACCTTTAGACCAAGGCCGAGAATGTAATCGGTTCTTCTGGGCAGTTCGGCATCGACTTCAATGCTCGTTGTTCGCTGGAGACGACAACATTTCGTTTCCTATACAGGGGCGCCCCCCCCCGCGTGTTGCGCGCCCCGAGTCATACCTACAATCCAACTTGCGTGTTGCGGGCGCCGATTCTCTGGCTGATCTCTCACCACCCAGAATCTCCGATACTAGATTTGGATTTGGCGTGGATCGTAGCGACGCCTCCTACCGACGAGCCATGAGGCCGGGGTCTACCAGGACGGAGACTTTGAACGGGCGGCCGCACTCTGGAATGAAGTGCTCGCCCGCAACCCGCTCGACGCTGAGACCCTTCACAACGTCGCAAGGTTTTTCGAGGTTACCAATCCGGATAAGAGCTTGATCGGGAAAAATAATAAATCGGGCGCAGAGGTGGCTCATCCGACAGTCAAGGCGTGGTAGCCAGGGAAATGGGTCTTCGCATCCTCCGAGGAAGGCCCCTTTCGTCAAGCACTGCACCGGCGGGCTCAGGCGCGTGTGTGGACTAGCATTGAATTTACGCCCACGAGAATTCACCGCTCGGGCCAACCGGAACCAATTTCACGAGCAAGCGAGCCAACTAGAGACAGCTATCGTCCGGCTGATGGGCGTTCCACGTAGATGAGGGCGGACCAGATCCGGAGAAAACGTGACCCTCATGACTGCATGCCGTCAATATGGGTGGTTTGGTTCGGGACCTACCGTAATCGCCAAGCTCTTCCACAGCTTCGGCTGTTCGATCCGCATCTCAATTTGAATGAGGGTATTACGTTTTCTCGAAGGGCCGCCTTCAACAAGCGCAAATCATGTCGGCTAGCGCTCTGGATCCCTCGGCTACCCAAATGCTCTAGCTAATATGCTGCCCTAGCGAATCTAGAAAGCCGGTACCTCGGCGAAGGCGACACGCAGTTGAGAGGGCGAAAAACATGGCCGCTTCACGGAAGGGAACGCTTGAAACCATTCTGGTCGTTGACGATAACCACCTAATTCTGAGGGTAGTTGTAGACATCCTGCAACGCGCAAACTTTCGAGTCTTGTCGGCGATCAGTGGCCCTTTGGCGCTCAAACTTGCTTCTGAAATAGACGCAAGGATTGACATGCTCCTTTCTGATGTGGAAATGCCGGAAATGTCGGGTCCCGACCTGGGCCAAGAGTTGAAGAAGACGAGACCGGACATTCATGTGATGCTCATGTCCGGTGGGGCAAACGGCAACCTCCTGGTTCTTAACTACGGCTGGGCTTATATTCAAAAGCCCTTCGTTCCGACCAAATTGGTTCAGATGATCAACGACGTATTGCACTCCGAAGACCGTTCGCAGCTCGGCGGTCAGGAGTTCGATAGCCGGAAAGACCCCAAGTAGGCCGCAAGCTTCAGCTGTGAGGGTGCCTACGCCGTGGCGTTGCGCCTGCGACTCGGACCCTTCCAGCAGCCATTCGAGACAATGTGATCCATCCAAGCGTATTTCGGCTGTATCTCTCTGTGTTGGGCTCGGTGAATAAGCACTTCGAACTGCGAAAATCAGGGTCACCGGCTAGAACGGCGCGAGCCTGGTGGTTCTTGAGCGCCACACTTGGGCGGTTGCAGCCAAGAACTCGTCCAGCAACAGCTTCTTCGCCTCCACTCCTTCAACGGGCAATCCGATGCTATGCCGATGGTGAACGTGTACTTATTAGGCGCATATTTCTGCTCCATCGCTGCAGTGACCAAGATCGGTCTGAACGTTAGGGTCAACGTTCTATTGTGCGCAGTAATCTTCGGGTAAATGCCGGATAATGGGGCACTGTTCTACTAGAACGTTCCCCCGGCGGCCTTTCTCCTTCTCGCTGGCGGTACCCGAGAGGCAGAAAAGCCAAAATGGCAAGAGCAAAGATTCTTGTGGTTGACGATGAGTCCGTGGTACGCGAGTTCTTCGCGGCGGTCCTCAAAGTGAGCGGATTTGAATTTATGATTGCAGGCGACGGGCAAGAAGGGCTGCGGCTCTTTGCGGAGCGACCAGACGAATTCGATTTAGTAGTTGTGGACGTGTCCATGCCGAAGATGAGCGGTGTGGATCTGGCGCGCCGCATCTTCGAGCTTAAGCCGCATCCGAATATCATTTTGATGACCGGCTACAATCCATCTTTTATCGTTCCGCAAGACTTGCAGAAAATGTGCGGCCTCCTCATGAAACCGTTCACCACGAAAGAACTCATTGATGCGGTCGAAAAGTGCCTGAAGGTAGAGCGTAAGAATCACCCGGATTGATGATCGCACTATCTTTACCCCGTAGTGGCGCTTCGGCTGCGACCTGGCCACTTCCAACAGCTATGGAGACGACGTGATTGCTCACTTTAGTAACGCCATTCTGCCAGGAATTAGCGTGTGATAGCCAGAGTCTTTAGGCCAGATTGCTACCAACGCCCTTGAGTGCCTGGATTCCAGCAGAGACGGCAATCGCAACGGCAATCAGGACGATGGCCGCCAGTCCGGCAACGAAGCCGTTGCCTCCAAGCGAGCTGATGTCCCCTTGGCTGATGACGGCCGGTCGAGGTCGAGATCGCTGTGACGAAGGCTGCCCCCGTGCCAACCGACATCGGCGAAGGCCGTCGCGGTGGCGATGGTGCTGGCGTATAAGAGACTCGCGGTAACGGTTGCGAGGACGACGCCGATCGCGGTACCGATGCCAGCCGGCTTCAGCGACATTGATCGACGCTCCCGCCACGAGCTTCGCGTATTCGGGGTCGGTCTCGGCCGCGGCGCCGTACGACTTCTTAAGCCCAAAGGTAGTGAAGTAGCTTTCGGCCGGTACGGGCGGCCCGGCAAAGAACCCATTCAGGGGAGACCCGCAGAAGGAGGCTCAGTCATAACTAAGGTTGTAGGCGCTGGCGATCGTCGGGTCCAACGCGAATTTAGAGGGATCGTTTTGCCAGCGCAGGAACTCGCTCTTAGCGTTCTAGTAGTAGAGGATTTCGTCGGCCTGGACAATCCCTGAAACCATTTATACACATTCTGCTGGTGCGTCTGGGCAGGAGTCTGGATGATCCCGAGAAGGGATCGAGAGCAGGCAGGCCCGGATCCCGTTGGGCAGATCCGAGCGGCCGTACGTGTAGACGATGTTCGCGTCGGTGGACGGCAGGTTATGGAAGCCGAGGTAGCCGTTGACGGCGTCTGCTTCGAGTTGCAGGATGTCGGCGGCAAATGGCGAAGGACTGCCGGCGGCGCAGTATTTCTGGATGATATACGTGCTGCCGGTATTGCAACCGATGACGACTTGCGCGCTGGCCTGGAGGACGCGGCCAGCGAGAGAGGATCGCTAAAAGGATTGCAAGGGGCTGATAAAGCCACCAACGTTTGTATCGCCGTGAACAGATATTGCACCGACTGATCATTAGGAATTCGCAATTGTCTTCCCTCTCCTCTGGTAACTCATTCACCGTTGGAGAGGCAAAAGGTGCATGGACAGAGAAAATATTCGTCGAAGCCGAATTTATATGCGCTATTGGGCGGCGAGCGTTCCACGATTCCGGTTATCTTTAAGCCAGTATCTTCCGTCACGCATGGTAATGTGCACGGACAGGCCGATCCCATTCGACCAGGAAAGCTACGAGTGACTAGGTTTTTTCATGAAAAACGTGGGTTCGAACCGGCTCGATTGACGGTCATCTCGTTTCGCAAGGTCCAACCGCGCAAAGTCTCGATTTTTTAGTTGCCCTTCGCAATCGGTTGTTAATGTATGAAATCACACAAAGCTTCCAGCAATACCCAACCGTTCTCTTTGAGCAATCCGCATGTACTGGTGTATGACCTTTGTCTCACCGAGTCGCCCAACGAACGTTGCCACAGAAACCGCCAAGATGCCACGTATGCCGCTCCCGATGGACGGCAGACTCTTTGCGGCAAGCCGTCAGACATTGATCGATCAGTTGGGATACCTGCTTGAGAGATTCGCCCCATCAGCCCCGATCACGGACTTCTTCCAGTGGGCCGGCTCGTCCGAAAATCCGCAGATGGATGCGTGGCTCGACCTCTGCGGGGTCAATGCCAGTGTCCACCTAGCAACGGAATTGTTAGGCGACTCGGCCGATCAGGCCACGCCCATGTCGGCCTACCAAGTATTCGAAACGCTGTTGGAGCGCATCTCCGGTCCCGCATCGCGCGCGCTGATCGAGGCGTCGAACTACGCCACCTTGGAGTGTCTGGCGAATCCGCAAGCAACCGCAGTTGCATTGCTCCAGGATGCGATTACCCTGGCAGCGGGGGCTTCGGTGTTCCAGGCTTCACGCGAAGCAGTGCGTTTTCGTCTGATTGCGGAACAGTATGTGCGTTTAACGGCTCGAGCGACCTTGGAAGCAATCGACGGGTCCGTCTGGTCGCTCCTGGTGGTCAGGGCAGAGAGTTGCCGGCTGGCGGCCGAGTCGGTTCGTGACCGCAAGATAGGTGAGATGTTGCGGCAGGGCTTACAAGACCGATTTCGGGGAGAGGCTTCCGATAGCATGACTCCCGTCTCGCGCCGCGTAACGTCCGATCGCGACTCGCGGCAATCGTTCGCCGTCCTCGGTTACTACGCCGCGATCCTGGAGGGGGCCCTACGTCCGGAGACGCTGAGCGGGCTCGCCGACGACACTACGTTTCAAGAAGCCTTGGAGACGGCGTCGCAAATGATCCGGCTCTTGAACGAAATCGGAACCCCCCTGTTGACGAGCGACTGGGCCCGTTCGCAATTCGCACGCCTGCTGGACCAGAAAACGGTGACGTGCGAAGGAGACCTGGCGTCGGTTCTACTCGCGGGACGCGGAGAGTTGGGCGATTGGGGGGCACGGATCTGCCAGGATATCGACCGTGGTGGCCGCAATCTCTGCCTGACAGGACTATTGCACCTCCGGTCCACGGTAGCCATTCCCCGTATTTGCGATCGAATCGACTTTCTGGCTGGCGCCTACGCAAATCACCGCCGGTACCTGGATCGCCTCGCTCAAGACATCACGGTCCAGGTGTGGAACGAAGGGCTACGCAAAATCATCATCGGCTTTGTGGAATTCTACGAGCGGACTCTGGCTGGTTCCTCTACGACCACTGCAACGATAAAGATCCCGGCAGTGACTTAGCGGTCTGTGGCCAAAACCGCTCCCTCGCGGTCGCGGCTCGGTTCTACGGAGCCGCGCGCGCGAGCAAGCGGTGCTCTCTAACTGCGTCATTCGCCTGCGTCACCACGGCAACCGGAGCCGCCGAGCCGTTGCTGGTGTTTGGATGTTACCAGCGTCTATTGGAGGGGAACCCACGAGATCGTGTGATCCGCGCGGGAGACGATGTAGAGACGCCCGAGCGTCGTGTCCACACTGAGATCGCTGGGAGCGTTGACGGAGTTAACGAGCAGCGACACCGTCGCCGTGTTGTCCCAAGCTTGCGTTAGAGTCACCGTTCCGCCGTTGAGGAGCGTTTGGTAGTCGGCCAGTTGGAGAGCAAACGGGCCGGGTAGATCTGCCAAACTGCGGCTGAACGTGACCTTGAGAATCGACGCCTGCGTGGTGGATATGGGCACCGAGCCATCCGCCGTCAGTTGACCGGTTGCAATATACAAAGTGTTGCCAGCGGCGGCGAGTCCATCCGGTCCAGGAGTCGTGGGAGCCGGTGCGGAAAGCGGCTTCGCCGCACCCGGAAGGCCCTGCAGAATCCAAGTCTGATCACCCCGAGTGTCGAAATAGAGAAGTGTGCCACGGTTTGGACGCGCACCCGCTTGCACGGTCAGAAAGCTCCCACCGGGGAGAATCACCAGCTTTGAGGGATCGGATAGATTGTATGCGATCTCCGTGGGCTGAAACTGCTGCGCAACTGCGCTGACGCTGAGGACGCCAATGAAGGAGAAGAGGCCGAGGCCTCTTCGGAAGGAATTTGCAATTGTCATATTTTATGATTCGGAGAATTAAGAATCTCTTCTAGGCAATAGATGCGCGAAGGAGCGGGTGAGCTGAACAATTAAGTGTAAAAGGCGCGCGACGGAAAATCGAAGTCTCCCGCCGCGCTTGCATTATCCTCGTGACAAAATCAGAAGCTGAGACGCAGGGCGAGTTGCATGATGCGTGGGTCGAGTGCGCTGGTCACTTTACCGAAGTTGCTGGTCACCTGAGCTCCGGACTGATCCCATTGGGCACCCGTGCCGACGCCGCTGAACTGGGTATGGTTGAAGACGTTGTAAGCTTCGGCCTGGAAGCGCAGATTGATCTTGTCTTTGAACTTGAAATTCTTGAAGAGCGTGAGATCCGTGTTGTTCAGCCCAGGGCCGCGAGCAAAGGTCGCCGGCGTGTTGCCCAGCGCCAGCACCCGCAATACTCCAGTCATGTCGGTAACCTGCTGTGCCAGGGCCGGCGGTGCGAATACCGCGGTATTGAAATATTGATTGACGGTTCGCTGATCCTTGGGTAGGACGGGGTTGCCCGACATAACGGCACGCCAGCCGTCGCCACCGCCGGTAATATCGGTGCCGAAGTTGTTGGTAGTGGTCGCGGCGCACGGCGCGCCTTGAATCGAGCAACCGGTCTTGAGGCTGGCCGAAAGACGCAATGGCGCTCCGGTCTGGAAGCGGGTAATGCCCGAAAGTTGCCATCCGCCCAGGACGTTCTTCAGCACTGGTTGGCGAAGTCGGCCTCCCGGTAGATCGTAGAGGTAGTTGAGCGCGAAGACGTGAGTACGATCATATGTGGCTTCCCCATAATTGAACTCACGCCGTGAGACGAAGGTCGTGACACCACCCTGGTCGGCATCGGTGTAGGCCATCGCCTTGGACCACGTGTAAACCAAGCCATACTGAAACCCGCGCGCAAGCCGTCGCTGGGCAGAAACCTGCAGCGAATGGTAGCTGGAATTGCCATCGAAGTTCAGGAACGGAATCGTCGAATAACCCTGATAGGGGCGCAGATAATCGTCGGGAAGCGATTGGGGAGATTTTTGCGACGGATCGAAATTGGCCGCCAGGAAATGCGTGCCGTAAGGAAGATTGTTGAGGTTGGATTTCTGGCCAATGTGGCGCGCGAAAGTCCCAACATAAGCGACATCCAGGACTGTGTCGAAAGGCAGGCGTCGCTGGATTCCCAGCGTCGTGTTGTAAATGCGGACTGGAACGTTGCTGCGGTTGAGTGAATCAGAAAATGACGGGGGCGTGTAGGTTCCGTTGCCGGCATTGTCGCGATAGTTCGTTGTATTGCCGTAGAGGATTTGAGGCTGATAGACGATGGGCGGATTGGATTGGAGATCGCCCGTAATGCCGGATCCGTTGCGGGGATTGAAGTTGGTGCCGAATCCTCCCCGCAAAGCAGTGGTGGCATCGCCGAACACATCCCAGGAGAAGCCAATGCGGGGAGC
>Ga0105240_10014870_pt1 | contig 10606 bp, 6 predicted proteins | sample KBSC54metaG_FD_80426 | JGI IMG/M metagenome (GOLD analysis project Ga0105240, IMG submission 80426) | Corn rhizosphere microbial communities from Kellogg Biological Station, Michigan, USA - KBS C5-4 metaG | ecosystem: Host-associated > Plants > Roots > Rhizosphere > Soil | place: Michigan, USA...
AAGCTTCCGCTGCGTCGCACGCCCCATACCGCTTTCATTGATCCGAGCTGCCCGCCTGGCGTGCCGACGAGGAATAGCGTGGAGGCCCGCGGCGCCGTCTTCTTCAAGTAAGCCAGAAGCTAGTCCTTTGGGGCTCGCCTGCGAGCCTGCGCTCCGGTGCGGTCCATTGGCTGGTGCTGATAAAGGAACGTCCGTTCATCTCAACAGTTGACGGCCGATGACGTCACCGTTCAGGCGTACGACTGACCCTCGGCCCGCCCCACCCAACGGCTGCGATGTGTTCTAGATAAGGGACACAGAATGTACGTTGAGATGACCGAAGAGATCACACTAGTGAACAGGGCGTAGAAGACCAGAGTCCCGGCTTCGGAGGCCCTCGCGAAAGGGCTGCGCCGCCAACTGTACCGCGGCGGCGCCACCTGCGTCGACACCGTGCCGCTCGTCTGTGAACACACGCAAAGTTCATCCATCACCGGCGTGAGATAGGCCTCTCCGAGAGCCTCCGAAGGCGAAGTGTAAGGCGAGCCACCTCTGCTCAGCGGCCATGCGGTCTCACAAAAACCAATTGACTGTGGGTGAGCAAAAGCTTACCCGAGCCTCTAGCATGGGCAAGCAATTGCTCACCTGCTCGATCTAGCAGCGTCCAACTTACGGGAGCGATGAATGCGTGGCGGGCCGACCCTGAAGCACCTGGACGAGGTTCCGGCGGAGGAGATGACGCGCTACCGGCTGGCCGATGGTCGCGTCGCCTCGATCTGGGAGAAGTGGATCGAGATGTCGCCGCGCTACATCGCCTTCTGGAACAAGTGGGATCCGGGCGCCTGGAGCCCTAGCCACGGGCATCACGGCGACCACATCAACCTGATCCTCAGGGGCGAAATCAGGTGCGGAAATATTGTCGCGCGAGCCGGCGCCCACATCATGCTCGAATACGGCGACATCTTCGGGCCATGGGAGGCCGGTGACGAAGGTTGCGAACTCTATGGCTTCGTGGCCGGCGAGGGCTCGGGTTATCCCGGCGATACGGAATTGTGGAAGCGCACTTTGCAAGAGAGGGGCGTCGAACCGCTCGCATGCCCCAAGCCCACCCGGGCGCCCTGGTGGTGGGCGCAGAAGCTGGCCGCCGGGGGCAGCGTCACCCTTTGGCGCGACGACGCAGAGCCGCGCCAAGCGCCGGTGACCCACTGGGCCCCGATCTAGGCGACGCGGCCGTCGCTACTTGAGCGCCATCTGGCTCAGCAACGCTTGGCAGGGCTCAGTCAGCCCGAACTTGGGAGCGAAGTAGCAGATTCGATTTCGCTTGCACCCACGGCGCCTGGGGCACGTCGGCGACCGAAGAACGTTCAAGAGGGGGAAGACTAATGCGCATCATCGCGTTCCTTGCGGCCACGAGCGCGCTCGCCATTTCTACCGCAGCGTTGGCGCAGCCGGCGACCACGCCGCCGGCTGCAGACAACACCAGCGGGGCGTCGACCAACACATCCGTCGGCGAAGTGGTCGTCACCGGGTCTCACGTGATCCGCAACGGCAACGCCTCGCCGACGCCGCTCACCGTCGCCAACGCCGAGCAGCTGAAGCTGGTCTCGCCGCTCAGTCTCTCCAACGGGCTGGCCATGCTGCCGTCGATGACCAACGCCGGCCCTGGCCGGGGCGCCTTCTTTTCAGGGCAAATCACCGGCCAGCAGGGCAATTTGCTTAACCTGCGCAACCTCGGTCTCACCCGCACGCTGGTGCTGATCGACGGCCGGCGGGCGCCGCCCACCAGCTTCACTGGCCTGGTCGACGTGGACGTCATCCCCGAAATGCTGGTGAGCCGGGTCGAGACGGTAACCGGCGGAGCCTCGGCGGCCTACGGCTCCGACGCGGTGGCCGGCGTCGTCAACTACATCCTCGACACCAGGTTCGTCGGCATCAAGCTGGAAGCCTCTGCCGGCATGTCCAACCAAGCCGGCTTCAAGTTCGACCAGCGCCTCAACCTGCCGATCCAGCAGGCCTGCTGCGACGGCAAATCGTACCGTATCGGCGGCGCCTGGGGGCATGCCTTCTTCGACGGCCGCCTGCACCTGGAAGCGGCGGCCGAGTACGTCCAGAACGAGCATGTGCTGCAGGCCGCGCGGCCGAACATCAACAACGCCTGGTGGCTCTATGTGCCTTCCAACCCGACAACCGGGGCGGGTAGTTCGCCCGCCGGCACTGCGGCCAACCCCTACACGCTGGCGCAAAACGTAGTGCAGGCCAACCGCTCCATCTCGCCCAAGTTCACCGGCTGCAGCACCGCCAACCCCGCCTCGCTTCCTTCCTTCAGTCTCGGCGCCTGCCCGGCGGGGATCGGCAACATGCTGGTGACTCAGGGCGGCCAGATCGTCCCCTGGGACAATGGGTTGTCGGCCAACACGCCGGCGTTCCAGATCGGGGGCAGTGGCTGGGGCAGTCCGGACTCGGCGGACCTGATTCCGGGCTTCGAGCAGACCCACGTCTTCGGCGGGGCGGATTTCGACATCACCCCGAACCTGAATGCCTGGGCCCAGGTGATCTACAGCAAGAACATCACCCAGTACGACGTCAGCGGCAGCTCGATCGCCCACCCGATCTACAGCGGCAATCCCTATCTGCCGGCTTCGATCCAGACGCTGATGACCAACAACAACATCACCAGCGTCCAGATCCAGCAGTACCTGCCCCAGTCCTACCCCCTCTACGGTCGTGAAACCACCAACGACTTCAACGTGATGGCCGGCCTGAAGGGCGACATTGCGTGGGGGTGGAAGTTCGACCTCAGCTACGCCTACGGCTCGGCGCATGACTTCAACGTCCAGAAGCACCCGAACCAGCCGCGCATCTATGCGGCCCTCGACGCGGTGACCGATCCCTCCTCGGGCCAGCCGGTGTGCCGGGTCACGCTGACCAACCCGGGCCTCTACCCCGGCTGCCAGCCGCTGAACCTGTTCACCTTCTACGCAGCGAGCCCCGCGGCGCTGCAGTACATCTTGCCGCTGGACTGGTACCGGTCGTCGTTCACCACCAACGACTTCACCATCAACTTCAACGGCGAACTGTTCCACACCTGGGCGGGGCCGATCCTGGCCGGCTTCGGGTTCGAGTACCGCACCCGCAGCCTGGTGATGAGTTCCAACGGCGACCCCAACATCGCGCCCCAGATCACCGGCATCCGCGGCATCGCCTCCTCGGTGAAGACCTGGACCTTCCTCAACCAGGCCCCGATCAACGGCAGCGACAACGTCAAGGAAGGCTATATCGAGCTGAGCATTCCGCTGGCCCGCGACATGATGTTCGCCCGCTCGCTCGACATCAACGGTGCAGTCCGCCTCACCGACTACTCGATCAGCGGCCGGGCGACGTCCTACAAGGTTGGCGGCGTCTGGGAGCCCATCGAGGGCCTGCGCTTCCGCGGCACTGTTTCCAGCGACATCCGCGCGCCCTACCTGAACGAACTCTTCGGCCTCAGCGTCGGCAAGTCGGCCATCCAGCTCGACCCGCATTGCCAGTGCTCGGGCCAGTACGACATCATCACCGGCGGCAACCCGAACCTCGAACCCGAGAAGGCCCAGACCTATACCGGCGGCGTGATCTTCCAGCCGCCTCAAATCCACAACTTCAGCATTGCGGTCGACTGGTACAGCATCGACGTGAAGGGCGCGATCTCGGTGCCCAACAACAATACCGCCGCCGTCCTGCAGGCCTGCGTCAACGAGAACGGCGTTGGTCCCGACTGCAAGTTCATCACCTACCCGCTGGGCTACGCCAACACGACCGCGGCGAACTTCCCGACCCAGGTCTTCTCCAACCAGCAGAACCTGTCGTCGATTGCGACTTCGGGCATCGATATCGAAGCGGCCTACCGCTTCGATCTCGACGATGTCATGGAAAGGCTCAGCGGCAACATCTCGATCCGCGCCCTCGCCAACTATGTGGCGTCGTTCAAGATCCAGTCGACGGCCACAGCGCCGGTCTTCGATGTGTCGGGGACCACCGACGACGTCGGCGCCGGGGCCAACTTCGGTCCCGTGCCGCACTGGAAGGGCCTGTTTACGGTCGATTACACCAACGGCGGGTTCCAGTGGGTGGTGCAGACCCAGCTGATCGGGCCGATGACGGTGGGGCCGCAGTTCTTCTACATCCAGAACAAGGTTCCGGCCGTGGCCTACGTCAACACTACGCTGGCTTACACCACGCGTCTGGCCGGCGCGGAGACCAAGTTCTTCTTCACGGTGAACAACGTGTTCAACCAGATCGCCCCGTTGGTGCCGCAGACCGCCAACCCCGGGATCGCCCCGCCCACCGCCTATCCGCTCTACGACCTGATGGGCCGGTACTTCACGCTCGGAGTGAAAACGCGGTTCTAGAGGGAAGTTATCGACGGTCATCCCGGACGGCCCAAACAGCCGAGCCGGGGCTGGACCCTCGGTTTCAGGACGAAATCCAGTTCGCTGCCGCTGGCGTCAGGGGGCAAAGCGGAGGCCGAGAGAATCGAACCTCGCGCCAATTTCGACGAATGGCCCTTAGACGCGGCTCGCGGCGCAGGTTTGGTGGCCGAGTAGGGCAGGGATGCGCCAGCAACGGGATGTCGGCATCGGGCCCGAGGGCGGACGTTTCAGTTATACGGGCATTACCGCCCGGCTAATTCGGGCTGACACTCCCTGCAGGCTCTCTCTCCAAGCTCTTCAGCGCAGCGCCATGCGAACGCAGCCCGTCGGTGACGGTGGCTTTGGGCCGACCGTGGCGCTTCAGCACAGCCTTGTCGCGCTCCTTGGTGACGAAGGACTCCAGAACCTCGCCCTCGTGGTCGCTCGCCCGCCAAAGGTAGCGCATCTTATCGTTGATCTTCACGTAGACCTCGTCGAGGTGCCATCGCCAGCCCAAGCTTTTGATCCAGGGCGTCGGGATCGCTCGGCAGCTCAGGCGACGATGGGCGACAAGCGAGCGCTGCGTTCACGGAGAAGCATGGCAGCGCACGCGCCGAGCACCGCTAGGCCCGACAGGGCGAACAGCGGGGTTTGATAGCTGCCAACTCGTTCGTAGGTCCAGGCTACGGCGGTTGGTGCGAAGGAGCCGATGTTCGTGAACGCACATGCCACGCCGAAGGCGCGTCCAAACGATCCTGGCCCGAATTCGGCTGCTGTCGCCGCAGCGAAAAGGGTCCAGTGACCTTGGCTCAAGCCCATCAACATGACTGCCGTGAAAAGAAGCGGTGCGTCGTGGGCAGTTCCGAGCGTTGCAATCCCGGCTGCGGCGAGCAGGCAGACCGCGGCGAACGGCAGTCTGTTTCCAAAGCGGTCCGCCAGCAGACCTGAGGCGAGTTTGCCGGTCAGGGCAAATATACTGTACGCGGAAAGTAGCGCGCCGGCCAGATTCAAGGTATGGCCGCGACTGGTCACAAGTATACCCAAATTTACATTCATGGTCATAGAGATACACTGAATAGGCAAGAACGCTGCGATAATAATCCAGAAATGTTTTCGCTTCATAATGTCAGCTATGCTAACCTTGGAAGCCGTTTGTTCGGTTGATATGGTCGGTATGTAGTGCTCTCCTTCTTTGAGTGTGGGGCGGTCTCGCAGTGTCAGCACTACGAGCGGCATGACGACGGCCCCGATCACCGAGCCGAAGACCCACCAGGCGCCGCGCCATCCGATCAGTGGCAAAAGGGTTAGGATTATTGGAGGAAAAAGCACCCCTGCCGCGGCGAGGCCGAAGGCATTCAGACCCATTGCGAGTCCACGCCGGCGCACGAACCAGCGCGAAACGACCGTCTGGGCTGGGACGGCTGCGGAGATCGTAATGAGGATGGGGAGGAGCGCCGCATATATTGCAACGATCTGCCAACCCGCGGAGGCCGACCCTACGAGGCAATCCGCCAGGGCGATACCCAAGAGGCCAAGACCGATCACCCAGCGCGCTGGAAAACGGTCCGCGACCCAGCCTCCTATGATGGGCATCACCGAGCCGAAGAGACTGAAAAGAGTGACTCCCAGCGAGAAGTTACTCACCGGCACACCAAACTCGCGACTCCAGTCGCTCACGAATAGCGACAGGCAATTTAACGCTAAACCGAGCGCGGACATCTGCGAAAGGATGCATACTGCTACAATATTCCATCCGTAATAATATACGAAGCGCTGGCGAATCTCGTTTTTCTGATTATCTTGGATATTCGTCATTGCTCGTCGTGTATAAATATTGGTGGTGGGGCCAATGTTCGCCACCTATAGCTACGGTGCTCACTCTGTGCCTTGATAAGATTTGTTCGGGGAAACTCAGGGGAACACGCGGCGTCGTGACTGGTTCGGGAAAATACTGGCGTGGCGATTGTTTGCAAAGTCATCATCCAACTTAAAGGATCCGCGGCTGTTCCAGTTGGCTCAGTCTTGGCTGGATCAGCAGCTTCATTTCAACGCCACGGGCCATCTCGCCTTCGTTACAATATGTCAATACATCGACTAGCCTGCGCCTACTGATCGGACGAAGCTTGTCAGGGGGCTGACTGTCGCGAGAGCTAAGCTGACCCGGTCTCGAAGATTTGAATGGCTAGTTACTATTGCGCTCTATGGGGCAATCTCTCTCGTTAACTTCGCCATTGCTCGCCTTGCAATCGGGACGTCCCCGCAGTCAAGTGCTACCACGAGCTTTCGCGCCGATACTGCAACAGCGTCGCGATCAATTGGCCGCGATCCCGATCGGCGGACCCCGAACCGCAGCACAATATCGAAGAATAGCTCCAGAATAGGGTTACGGGTGAGGGCCGCAAGCACTGCGCCGAGGTGGAAAAGCCAGCCGTTCAGCTTCTCTACTGGCGTGATTTCGAGCCCCGCGACCTCCCGCTCTAGCGTCGCGAGATCGAGGCCCCGGTTGGCCCGCCGCTTCGTCGCGGCAAGCTCGGCCGCATGTACCAGCATATCTTCCCCCAATCCCTCCACGTCTCGGGCGTCGACCCCCATGATGCGCAGGTAGTTGACGGCTCGCGCCGCGACCGAGGCGGCGTTCGGGCTGCCCACCTTGATCCCCCCGCGGCGCCCGACCTCGGACTGCACGATGCCGTCCCGCTCGAGGATGCGGATACCCTCGCGCAGGACGTGTCGGCCAACGCCGAGCATCGCCATCAGGTCCGCCTCCAGCGCGATCAGGTCGCCGGGCCGCAGTTGCTTGTCGAGCAGATGCAGGCCGAGCCGCGTCGCGACGATGTTGGGGAGCTTGGGCCGCTTGCCGGGGTTCAGCACCTCCGCTATCTGCTCGGCTGTCGAGCCGTCGCGTCGGATCTGGCTGCCCTCAGCCCGTTCAACGCTCCGTTCGCCGGCCTGGCTGAACATTTCTCTCCAGGCATCGGCAGCGGCCGCGGAAGCTTCGACGACTCCATAGAGGTCTGCGGCGATGACGCAGCCGAGCTGTCGCTTGCGAATCTCCAGCAGTTCCAGACTGATCGGCAGGTCTGGCCCGGTTCGCCGGCCGGAGATCCCATGCAGCAGCAAGAGGCATCGCGTGAGCTTCGAGAGGCTCGCGCCGAACGCTCCGACGAACGCGTTGTTCGAGAGTCTCAGGATCTGGTCGTAGATCAGGATCGCGCCCTCGCTGGGGGACTGCGGTCCCGCCCGCGTTAGCGTCGCAACCGCCTCGGGCAACAACCGGTCGTCGAACTGCTTGGCGGCGAGGACATAGACGTAGCGGTCCACGATCTTGCGGACCTCTAGCAGCGCCGCGACATCGACCTGCGTGAACAGTAGATAGTTGCAGATGGCGGCGGCCAGGGCGCTGTCCGCCGTCGTCGCCACCACCAGGCCGCCGGCGCGGCCCCGACGCATCTCGGTCAAGCCATCGCGCTCGGTGATGGCGATCGCCTCGCGCAACACCCAGCGGCTGACGTTGAACTTCGCGGCGAGTTCCGACTCGTTGCCCAACGCTAGGCCGATGGGGCAGCCCAGTTTGACGATCTGTCGCTCGAGGCTTTCAGCTACGCGCTCGGCGAGCTTGAGGTGGCTCTCCGAATTGCGAATGTCCTCAGTCGATATCGCCGCGATCGCGTCCAAGTACTCGCACCCTGGTGTGTTTCGAATGCAGGCCTGCGCCGCTGGGCCCAAGATAACATCCTTCCGGGCCGCAAGAACCGACCTTGGGCGCCTGACCCGGCGGCAGGCCGGAGATCCCGCCGTCGCCGGCCGCATCAGAACTCGACGGAGACCTCGCCGACGACCATGCGAGGAGGCCCTGCCGTGGAAGACTGGAAGCCGAAGTTCAAGGTGCCGCTGTTGCCGATCGTATAGTACCGGTTGGTCAGGTTCGTAGCCGTGATGGCGAGGCCGACCCGCGACCCGGCCACGTGGTTCCACTCTACCCGCAGATCCCAGAGCGAGTGGTCCTCGACCGTGGCCCCGCCCGCGGCGATGTGGTCGAACGGCCCGAACAAGGCGACCTGCGCCGCCGCCGCCACCCGATTGAACAGGGTCGTGTAGAACTTGCTCTGGTACGTCACCGAGGGCGCGACCGCCCAGTCGCCGAGGCTGCCGGGCAGGTCGCCGTGCAGCCGGAACGTCGCGTGAAGTTGGTCGTGGGATGCGTACGGGACCTCGTTCGCGCTCAACTGGCCGTGCGCGGGACTGGTCGGATCCGGGAAGTCGGTAATCTTTGGGTCGAGGTGCGTGTAGGTCAGGTCTATGGCCAGGAACTGCGCCGGCCGGATGCTGAAATCCACATCGACGCCAGTGTACCGTACCTTGGGGATATTGGTCGTGACAGTGATCAGGCTGCCTGCAGCGAAGCCCAGGTAGCTGGCCTGGAATCCCTTATAGTTGTCGTAAAAGCCCTCGACATTCAGCCGCGTCGGCATGCCGGCGATCGTGAACTCGGTCTTGGCCCCCAGGCTGAAGCTGTCGACCTGCTCGGCGCCGAAGTCCGCCGGCGCCGGCGGCAGGGCCGAGCTGTTGAAGCCGCCGCGCTTGAAGCCGTGGCGCAGCCCGGCGTACAGCATGATACGGCTCGTCGGGTGGTATTCCAGGCCGACGTTGTAGACGTCGCTGCCGAACACGGCGCGGAAGTCCTTGGACTGCTGGAATCCGGCAACGAGCGGATCGGCGTCCTGGAATATCTCGGGGGTGTAGTAGCTGGCCTGCAGCGAGCTGGCCTGGGTGGCCGTCACGGTGTCCCATGTGTGGCGATAGCCGAACGAGAAGTTCAACTGCTGGGTGATCTTGAAGTTGCCCGCGCCATAGATCGCGTAGCTGTTGATGTCGGTGCTCTGGTAGCGATTGCGGTAGCCCGCCGCGTTGGGGTGCCCTGCATCGAGCGGGATGCCTGCGCCGGTGATGGTGCTGTTTCCGACGACGCTCTGCGACGCGCGGTCCAGGCGCCCGAACTGGCGCGGTTCACGGGTGAGGTCGATCAGTCCGCCGACGGTGTAGTCCAGCCGACTGTCGAACGCCTTGCCCTGGGCCTGGAATTCCTCGGTGATCTGGTCGTTGACGTTGTCCCGGGGGTTGAGACCGTTGTCGACGACGCGGCTGGGCGTGCCGTCGGAGTCCTGGCCAACCAGGACGTTCCCCTGAGCGTGGATGAAACCTACGATATTGCGCAGCTTCAGGTCCGGCGTCAGGTCGTATTCCGCCGTGTCGATCAGCGCGTAGCTCCAGTTCGGGCCGCGGCCTTGCGGGCTGACGCCGTTGTAGACGGTGTAGGTGCCAAAGCCCGGAGCGGCGATGGCGCCGGCGCCGACGCGGATCAGCCCGGGCCCGGTCATGCCGAGCGACTTGTCCCAGTGGTAGGCGACGACGAGATTGTTGCGGTACTGTTCGGTCGGGGTGAAGCGTAGGATGCCACGGACGTCCCAGCTGTCGATGTTGTTGCCGCGAAAACCGCCCGAGATTGGCAGGCCGGTTCGCGATTCGTTGATGACCGCGCCGGTCGAATCCGTCGGCGATTGCACCAGATAGCCGTCGCGCTTGTTGCGGAGGCCGGAAATGCGCAGAGCGAGCTTGTCTTCAATCAGCGGAATGTTGACGGCGCCTTCCGCCTGAAAGGCGTTGAAATCGCCGATCCCGACGCGCCCGTAACCCTCGAACCTGTTGGTCGGCAGGGTCGGCTGCACCACCACGGCGCCGCCGGTGGTGCTGCGCCCGAACAGGGTTCCCTGCGGCCCCTTGAGCACTTGGACGGAGGAGACGTCGAACAGCTGGGCCGGCATGTTCGGCATCTGGAACGGCGCGCTCAGCGGCACTTCCTCGAAGTAGGTTTCGACGCTGCCGGCGGCGGCGCCGAAATTCAGCCCGCGGCCGCGGATCGAATAGTCGACGATCGCGGGGTTGCCGGAGCCAGCCACGACCACGAGGCCGGGCGCCACTTTGCCGAGGTCCGCCGGCGTGTGGACCTGGGCGGCGGTAAGGGCACTTTGGCTTAAGGCGACGACCGACAAGGGGACGTTCTGCTGGCTCTCCGCCCGTCGCCGGGCGGTCACGACCACGTCGCCGATCGACGGCGCACTGGTCGCCTCAGTGGCGGCGGTGGGCTCTGCGGCCCGCACCACCGCCGGCGCGCAGAGGACAATAGCGCTGAAGGCCAGCAGGCGCCTTTTGAATTGCATATTTTACCCCTCTCCGGATCCGGA
>Ga0105240_10014872_pt1 | contig 10606 bp, 7 predicted proteins | sample KBSC54metaG_FD_80426 | JGI IMG/M metagenome (GOLD analysis project Ga0105240, IMG submission 80426) | Corn rhizosphere microbial communities from Kellogg Biological Station, Michigan, USA - KBS C5-4 metaG | ecosystem: Host-associated > Plants > Roots > Rhizosphere > Soil | place: Michigan, USA...
CCGGGTGTGATCGTCGCGAGTCAGTATTCCCCGTCAACGGTCCCGGAGGCACGCACCGAGCTCAGCGCCTCAGCACCCCCGCAGCAGCGACGACTCATGCCGCCGCAGCAGCCGCAGCACCAGCGCCAGGCACGCCGCCCCGAGCACCACCAGCATCCCGACGTCGGCGCCCCACTGCGTGATGGAGTGCTGCCACAGCGGATCGGTGGTCTCGCGCCCCTGAGGCGGCCCCATGATGCCCGGCAGGTTGATCGTCGCAGCCTCGGCGGCGACGGCCCAGCGCGACGGCGAGAACCAGGCCAGCTGCTCCAGCCCCAGGCTGTGGAAGAGCGGGAACAGCGAGCCGCAGAACACCACCTCGACGATGGTGATCAGAACCAGCAGCGGCATCGTCTTCTCGGTGGTGCGCACGATCGCGGAGACCACCAGCCCCAGCAGCATCGACGTCACACCGAGCAGTACCGCTGCGAGCATCAGCTCGGGAACCGCTGTGCCCGAGATGAGCAGTCCGTGCGCGGGAAGCTTGCGCGGCAGTAGGCAGATCGCCGACAAGACGATCGTCTGCGTCGCTGTGATCACGCCTAGGACGATCGCCTTGGACATCACATACGCCGACCGCGACAACCCCGCCGCACGTTCTCGGTCGTAGATGCCGCGTTCCTTGATCAGCTCACGCACGGCGTTGGCGGCGCCGGTCAGGCACGCGCCGACCGCGAGGACCAGAAGAACGGTCGGCGCGTCGGTGTTCTTGACGCCGCCGGAAGCCGCGGCCAGGCCGGAGGACGCCGGAATCGCCAGGCTCAGCACACCCATGATCATCGGCAGCGCGGCCAACAGGAACAGATGACCGCGGTCCGCGGCGATCACCGCGAGGTAGCGGCGCATAAGCGTGCGCAGCTGCGAGCCCCAGCCCTGCTCGGCGCGGGGCGACGAGTAGCAGGAAGGCTGAGCCGCCTTGGCGGAGGCAACCGGAGCAGCGGAAGTAGAAGGAGCGGCGGGAGTAGCGGAAACAGACCGAACAGCGGGAGCAGACACGCCCGAAGCCGACAACTCAGCGTCACAGTCCCGGGACTCAACGGGACCAAAGTCCTCGCTCGAAGACCGCGGTGAAGGAAGCGTTGTCGCGCCGGACGACTCCGCACTGTATGTGGCGTGATATTCGGAGGATCGATACGCCTCGGCCCAGTCGTAATCACGCCGGCACGAGAACGCATAGAACAAGTCAGCCCACGTCTCGCACTCAAAGAACGGCAGTGCCTCCTGCGGCGGCCCGTAGTACGCCACGCCCCCGCCGGGAGCCATCACCAGCAGCAGGTCGCACGCCTGCAGCTCGGCGACCGAGTGCGTGACGACCAGCACCGTGCGGCCCTCGTCGGTCAGGCAGCGCAGCATGCGCATGACGTCGCGGTCCATGCCCGGGTCCAGCCCGGAAGTCGGCTCGTCCAGAAACAGCACCGAAGGCTTCGTCAGCAGCTCCAGCGCCACCGACACGCGCTTGCGCTGCCCGCCGGACAGCGTGGCGACCTTGTTGCCCTCGAACTCGGTCAGCCGCAGATCGGTCAGCACCTCGTCGATCCGGCGCTCGCGCTGCTCGGCGGTGGTGCCCTTCGGAAAGCGCAGGTCGGCGGCGTAACGCAGCGCCGCCTTCACCGTGAGCTGGGCGTGCAGGACGTCGTCCTGCGGCACCAGCCCTATTCGGTGGCGGAGCACGGAGTACTCGGTGCGCAGGTCGTGGCCGGCGTAGCGGACGCCGCCGGAGTCGGCGGGACGCGAGCCGGTCAGGGCGCGCAGCAGGGTCGACTTGCCGGAGCCGGAGGGCCCGATGACGGCGACCAGGGCCTGCTCGGGGACGTCGAAGGAGACGTCGTCCAGGAGGGTCTTGACCACGCCGCGGTGCTTGACCGTCACGGTCAGGCCGCGCGCGGAAAGGGCGGCGGGCGACTCGGGGGTCACCGGGGCGATCGGGCGGCGAGCAGGAGCGATGGCCGGAGACGAGGTCGCAGCCAGGGCGGAGCTCACCTCTGCGGAGGAGATGGTCCCAGCCACAAACGGCGCCGCGTTCAAAGCCGCCGCCACCGGAATCGCGGTCGCGGTCTCCGTGGCCGCCGCCATCGAGGCGGCCGGAGCCGTCCCCACTGGAAGCGCCATCGTCCCGACCCCGGTGCTGCCTCCCGCCTCGCGGCGGTCTTCGAGCTCAACCTGCATATTCCCTGCCTTGCCGGATCGGCGTCGCCTTCGCTGTCCGACATAGGTGGACTGCGCGTGGATTCCCAGTGTGTAGCACGAGGGCGCCGTTTCACGCATTGATCTTGTGATTCTTACTCTTTTGCCAGTCGTCTGCCCTATTCTTCGCCTCTGCGTAGTTGCGTCGGCACCATCCGCAGTCACCGAACGGGTTTAACGACCCCTGGATCGCCCGAACAGGTGAACCGCCGCAGAAGCCCGCCGGCGCCGGACACAGAGTCCTGACCAGGGCGGAAACCTGCTACCCGGGGGCCACACCGGCCCCGCCGGACACGCGCAGCCCGCCGAACACGCCCACCCTGGTGCGGTGGGAGTCACACGAGTTACTTCCCGCGCCGCGATGGTAGGCGAGTGTTAGGAGTCCCTATGCGGACGACCGCCAAGTCTTCGTCGTCGTCCCCGGCACCCCGGCGGCAGCCCGCCGACCCGGTGCTGGGGCGGGTGAAGGGCCCGGAGGACTTGGCGGGGTTGGGCGCCGCCGAGCTCGCCGGCCTGGCCGAAGAGATCCGCGGCTTCCTCATCGAGAAGGTCTGTGCGGCCGGCGGCCACCTGGGGGTGAACCTCGGCGTGGTGGAGCTCACCATCGCGCTGCACCGGGTGTTCCGCTCGCCGCACGACGTGCTGCTGTTCGACACCGGGCATCAGAGCTACGTCCACAAGATCCTCACCGGCCGCGGCCCCGGTTTCGACACGCTGCGGCGACGCGGCGGCCTGTCCGGCTATCCCTCGCGCTCGGAATCCGCGCACGACTGGATCGAGAACTCGCACGCCTCGACCGCCCTGAGCTACGCCGACGGCCTGGCCAAGGCGTTCCAGCTGCGCGGCGAGCTGGCCGACGGCTCCGGCGACCCGGCGCGGCGGCACGTCGTCCCGGTGATCGGCGACGGCGCGATGACCGGCGGGCTGGCCTGGGAAGGGCTGAACAACCTGGCCGGCGCGGCGGACCGGCCGGTGGTGATCGTGCTGAACGACAACGGCCGCGCCTACGCCCCGACGATCGGCGGCATCGCGACCCACCTCGGCGGGCTGCGCGGGGAGCGCCGCGCGCAGCACCTGTTCGGCGACCTCGGCCTGGCCTACGTCGGCCCGGTCGACGGCCACGACATCGCCGCGACCGAGCAGGCGCTGCGCGAGGCGGCGGCGATGAATCGGCCGGCACTGGTGCACGTGATCACGACGAAGGGCCGCGGCTTTGCCCCCGCGGAGTGCGACGAGGCGGACCGGATGCACGCCGTCGGCGTCGTGGACCCGCAGACCGGGACGCCGCGCAAGCCGCCGAAGAAGAGCTGGACCGAGGTCTTCGGCGAGCAGATGGGCGCGATCGGGGCCGAGCGGCCGGACGTGGTGGCCGTCAGCGCGGCGATGGTGCTGCCGGTCGGGCTCGGCGAGTTCGCGCGGCGGTTCCCGGAGCGGGTGTTCGACGTCGGCATCGCCGAGCAGCACGCGGTCTGCTCCTCGGCGGGGCTGGCGGCCGGCGGGCTGCACCCCGTGGTGTGCGTCTACTCGACGTTCCTGAACCGTGCCTTCGACCAGGTGGTCATGGACGTGGCGCTGCACAAGGCAGGCGTCACGTTCGTTTTGGACCGTGCCGGCGTCACCGGGCCGGACGGGGCCTCGCACCACGGCATGTGGGACAGCGCGATCCTCTCGGTCGTGCCGGGCCTGCGGCTCGCGGCGCCCCGGGACCCGGCGCGGCTCGCGGAGCTGTTGCGCGAGGCCGTGGCGGTCGACGACGCGCCGACCGTGATCCGCTTCCCGAAGGCCGAGGCCGGTCCGGACATCGAGGCGCACACCCGGATGAACGGCGTCGACATCCTGTACCGCGCGGCCGGCCGGCCTCTGGACGTCCTGATCGTCGCGGCCGGCGTCACGGCGCGGACCTGCCTGGCCGCCGCCGAGGAGCTCGACCGGGTGGGGATCGGGGCGACGGTCGTCGACCCGCGGTGGATCCTGCCGATCAACCCGCACCTGACGCACCTGGCCGACCGGCACCGGTTGGTGGTGACCGTCGAGGACAGCGTGCGCAGCGCCGGGATGGGAACGGCGCTGGGACAGGCCTGCGCGGACGCGGAGTCGACGACGCCGGTGCGGGTGATCGGGCTGCCGCAGGAGTTCCTGGCCGCCGGCGGGCGCGAGGAGATTCTGGAGGGAGCCGGGCTGGGGGTGCGCGACATCGTCGCGACGGTTGTCGACGGGCTGCGGGCCGGGCCCCGGATCGCCGTGCCGGATGCTCTGGACCTGATGGAGATCCCTGAGATGCCCGGGATTCCAAGCTCCACGCCGCTGGCGCCGTGATCCGGCCGAACCCCTCATCCCCAAGGAGCGCACTGTGAACGCCATCGACCTCGGACTGCCGGCCTTCCCCGACGCCGCCGCGGGGACCCGCGAGCGACGAAGGATCAGCCGGCAGCTCGACGTCGGCGGCGTGCCGGTCGGCGGTGGGGCGCCGGTGTCGGTGCAGTCGATGACGACCACGCTCACCGCCGACGTCAACGCCACGCTGCAGCAGATCGCGCAGCTCACCGCTGCCGGCTGCCAGATCGTGCGCGTCGCGGTGCCCTCGCAGGACGACGCCGACGCGCTGCCGGCGATCGCCAAGAAGTCGCAGATCCCTGTCATCGCCGACATCCACTTCCAGCCGAAGTACGTGTTCGCCGCCATCGACGCCGGCTGCGCGGCGGTGCGAGTGAACCCGGGCAACATCAAGGCCTTCGACGACAAGGTCGGCGAGATCGCGCGCGCCGCGCAGGACGCGGGGATTCCGATCCGGATCGGGGTGAACGCGGGATCGCTGGACAAGCGGCTGTACGAGAAGTACGGCAAGGCGACGGCCGAGGCGCTGGTCGAATCGGCGTTGTGGGAGTGCTCGCTGTTCGAGGAGCACGGGTTCCGGGACATCAAGATCTCGGTGAAGCACCACGATCCGCTGGTGATGGTGGCGGCGTACCGGCTGCTGTCGGAGCAGTGCGACTATCCGCTGCACTTGGGCGTCACCGAGGCCGGGCCGCTGATGCAGGGGACGGTGAAGTCGGCCGTGGCGTTCGGGATCCTGCTCTCGGAGGGGATCGGGGACACGATCCGGGTCTCGCTGTCGGCGCCGCCGGTGGAGGAGGTCAAGGTCGGGATCAGCATCCTGGAGTCGCTGGGGCTGCGGCGGCGGCACTTGGAGATCGTGTCGTGCCCTTCGTGCGGACGCGCGCAGGTGGACGTGTACAAGCTGGCCGAGCGGGTGCAGGCGGCGTTCGACGGATTCCCGCATCCGTTGCGGGTGGCCGTGATGGGATGCGTGGTCAACGGGCCGGGGGAGGCCCGGGAGGCCGACATCGGGGTGTCGTCGGGGAACGGCAAGGGCCAGATCTTCGTGCGGGGCGAGGTGGTGCGGACGGTGCCCGAGGCGCAGATCATCGAGGCGCTCGTGGAGGAGGCGCTGGCCCTGTCCGAGGGGTCATGAGCGAGGGCGGCGCGCGCCGGGGGGTGGCGCTGGTGACCGGGTCCTCGTCGGGGATCGGGGCGGTGACGGCGACCGCGCTGGCCCGGCGCGGGTACCGGGTCGTGGTGCACGGCCGCGACGAGCGGGCGACGGCGAGCGTGGCGATGGCGGTGGACGGCGTGCCGGTGTGCGCCGACCTGGCGCGGGAGGGCGAGGCCGAACGGCTCGCCGAGCGGGCGCTGGAGGTCGGCGGCGGGCGGGTCGAGGTGCTGGTGAACAACGCGGGCTTCGGGTGGCAGGGGGACTTCGGCGCCATGCCGGAGGGGACCGCGCAGCGGCTGCTGGCGGTGAACCTGGCGGCGCCGATCGCGCTGACCCGGGCGCTGCTGCCGGGGATGCGCGAGCGGGACGCCGGGCGCCTGGTGTTCGTCAGCTCGATCGCCGGGCGGGTCGGGGTCTCCGGCGAGGCGGTCTACGCGGCGAGCAAGGCCGGGCTCGGCTGCTTCGCGGACAGCCTGCGGGGCGAGCTGCGCGGCACCGGGATCGGGGTCGGGGTCGTGGTGGCGGGGGTGATCGCGACACCGTTCTTCGAACGGCGCGGGACGCCTTACGCGCGGCGTTGGCCGAAGCCGATTCCGACGGAGGCGGCGGCCGAGGCGGTGATGCGGTGCGTGGAGCGCGGGGCGGCCGAGGTGTTCGTGCCGCGGTGGCTGCGGGTGCCGGTGGCCGTGCAGGGGGTGGCGCCGGGGGTCTACCGGCGGTTGGAGGGGTGGTTCGGGGGCGAGGGGGGTTGAGGGCGAGCGCCCGGTCGGCGTGGCGATGGTCGATAGACTGGGCCGATGGACTGCCGAGTCTGCGGCACCTCCCTGACGACGGCAGGCAGAGGCCGCCCGCCGAGGTATTGCTCGCGGGCCTGTCGGAGCAAGGCCTATCGAGAGCGTGTCTCCGAGCGCATCGCGGAGCGTGTCACCGAACCCGCTGAGCGCGCTCCGTTGAACGCCGAGCACATCGTGGGCGCCGCGATCGAGCTTGCCGATGAAGATGGCGCCCAGGCGCTGACCATGCGCGGCGTCGCGGCGCGCCTCGGCGTGGGCGTGATGTCGCTGTACCGCTACGTTTCCGGACGCGACGAGCTGATCGAACAGATCACCGACGCCGTGTTCGGAGAGCGGCCGCTGCCGGAGGACGGCGGGCCGGAGGGGTGGCGGGCGAGGCTCGAACTGTCGGCGCGCGAAGAGTGGGCGCTCTACCAAGCGCATCCGTGGTTGCCGCGTGTCGCCGATATGGTCTCGCATCCGCCCGCGAGTGCGAACGTCATGGCCTACACCGACTGGAGATTGCAGACGTTGGCAAACCGCGGCTTCTCTTACGAGGCCATGGTGAAGACCACGGCGCTGCTCAGCTTGTTCGTGCAGAGCATCGCCCTGTCGCAGGGCCATGGGCCGCACACCGAAGGGCTTGAGCGTGGTGAATGGATGGCCGCGCGCAAGGACGCCTTCGAACGCAGTTATCGGCACCTGCCGATGGTGTCCCAGTTCGGCGAGGAAGCGCTGCGGGCCACCGAGTCGGAAGCCCTGTTCGAGTTCGGGCTCCAGCGCTTCCTCGACGGAATCAGTCTGCTGCTGGAGCCGGCGAACCTGTCCTGACGCTCCTGACGCTGACGCTCCTGACCCTCCTGACGCTGACCCTCCTGTCGCTCACCTGTGGCACAGGCAGCCCGCCGCCGCGGCCTCGGTGTCGGGAATCTGCGCCGCAGCCCGTTCGACGTCCGCCAGCAGCTGCGTCCGCTCGTCCGGTCCGAGGTACCGGCCGCGGACGACGACGCCGGACAGCTTCGTCGTGTTCCTGATGTCGCGCAACGGGTTCGCGTCCAGCACGGCCAGGTCGGCGACGTACCCGCCGGCGATGCGGCCGGACGCGACGCCGAGGAAGTCCGCCGGCTCGACGGTCGCCGCGTAGAGCGCAGCCAGGGGACTGAGACCGGCATCGACCAGCAGGCGCATCTCGTCGTGTACGGCGAAGCCGGGGAACACGCCGGGCGTGCCGGTGTCCGTGCCCACCATGATCGGCACCCCTGCCCGGTGCATCTCGCCGACCAGCCGCAGCCGGTGCTCGAACAGGCCGGCCCATTCGGCGTCCTCGCTCGGCGCCCGGTCCTTCAGATACAGATTCTGCAGGGCGTAGTCGTAGCCGCCCCTCGATGACGCGGGCAGGTAGCGGTTGCGGGGGTCGTTCTGGTCGAGCGTGCGTGCGTAGTCCAGGCCCTGGTGCATGATCAGGGTCGGCACCTGGCGGGTGCGGTGGTGGGCGAAGCACTCGTACAGGGCTTGGGCCTTGGCCCGGCTGTGCGTGCGTGCCGCCAGCATCTCCAGGGGATGGATGTTCTTGAACCAGCCCGCGTAGTCGCCCAGGCCGAGCCTGATCTGCTTGATCCGTGCCCTGATCTCAGGCTCCTGGGACGACGTCCCGAACGGGGTCCAGAAGACGTGTTCGAAGCTGGCCTGGCCCAGCTCGGCCGCTTCGGCGATCGGCACGTCGTCCGGGCAGTGCCCCAGGAAGCGGATCCCCTGGGCCCGCGCCTCGGCGGCGATCGCCCGCAGCGCCGGCTCCGACACCCGCGAGTAGACCTTCACGAAGTCGGCTCCCTCGGCGACCACCTGCCGCACGGCCTGCCGGGCCTCGTCGGCGTCGGCCACGGAGAGCACGGTCAGGATCTGCGGATCCCAGATCGTGGGGGAGCCGTCGATGATCCGGCTGCCGACGGTGTAGCGCGGGCCCAGGAGCGCCCCGGCGTTGATCTTCGTCCGCCAATCCCGCACCGATGCGTTGCCGGCCATGTCGCGGACCGTGGTCACGCCGTTCGCCACGTACAACGCCGGATCGATCTGCTCGTAGGCCAGACCGTGCGTGTGCATGTCGGCCAGGCCCGGGATCACGAACTTGCCGCGCAGATCGACGACCGTCGCTCCGTCGGGAACGTGTACAAGACCGGACGGGCCGGTCCGGACGATCCGGTCACCGCGCATAAGGATCGTGCTATCCGGCCGGGGCACTCCGTCGACAGGGTCGATGACGGTCGCGTGAGCGAGGGCGAGCTCATTACCGCGGTTCCCGGAACCTGCGGCCGCCGGGATGGCCTCCACGCCGACAGCTGCGGCGGCGATCCCGCTGACGAGTACGACACGGCGCGACAACGAATACGTAGTACGAGTCATAATCGGCACTGTACACAGCCAGCTTTGACTATGGCCGTGGATTTTTTTTGCCGCAGTACATCGAGGTAACGGTGTCGAATTTCGTCACGCGAGGCGAGACGAAAAGCGTTTCGTCACGGCGCTCTTGAAAGCGTGACGAAATAGAAGGATGGCGAGAGGCGGAACTCGGGAAGGACGATGGTGCATTGGCGCCGCCGCCGGTATGAATGGGGCGCCGAACGACTTCCGCGCCGTGTCCCACGTAGAGTGCTACTGCCACTCAGGAGGAGCTTGCATATGCGACCGGCCGACCTGGCGACGGAGACTGACATACCCGCACGAAGCAGGGGTTCTATGAGCCGGGTTGGAGCAGCCCTTCTCGCGGTGACCGTGGGGTGCGTCCTGGCCGACTCCGCGGTGGTGACTCTCGCGCTCCCGGAGATCCTGGTGCGCCTCCGCACCACGGTGGGCCAGGTCGCCTGGGTCCTGATCGCGTTCAACCTCGTTCTCGCCGTGGTCGCCCGCCCCGCCGCGGGGTTCTACAGGAGGCGGGATCCGGCCGTTTTGAGCGCGCTCGGCATCGCGGTGTTCGCCGGGGCCTCGGCCGCGTGCGCGGTCGCGGGCTCGCTGGACGTCCTGATCGCCGCCCGGTCGGTCCAGGCGGTGGGTGGCGCGTTCGCCATCGTCGGCAGCCTCCAGTTGCTGGTCAACCAGCTGTCCGAGCATCGGGGGACGGCGTGGTGGATCGCCGCCGGCGTGTTCGGAACCGCCATCGGACCGACGGCTGGTGGACTGCTCACCGATTGGTTCTCCTGGCGCTCGATCTTCATCGTGCAGGTGCCGATCGCCGTGCTGGCTGTTCCCTCCGCCCTGGCCATGCGCCGCAAGAAGGGTCAGGCCCTCGCAGACGACGAGCCCAGGGACCGCGTGCGGATCAGGCCGAACATCGCCCTGGCGCTGCTCTCGGCGGCCCTGACCGCGGCGCTGTTCCTGTTCGTGCTGCTCCTGGTCGACGGCTGGCGTCGGTCGCCGGCGGTCGCGGCCGTCACGGTCGCGGTGGTACCGCTTGCGGCACTGTTCACCCGGCCGCTGGTCCGGACTCTGCGAGCGGGGCCGTTGGCGCAGACGACATCGGGGTGTCTGCTCATCGCCGGCGGCCTGACCGGGTTGGCGCTGCTGCCGTCGGCCGCTCTCGCGTGGACGATCGGCCCGCAGGCGCTGGTCGGACTCGGGCTCGGTCTGACGCTGGATCCGCTGAGCCTGCAGGCGATGGACGGCCGCAGGCCGCCGACCCTGCACGGCGGCTGGACCATCGCGGCTCGGCACGCGGGGGTCGTCTTGGGGCTCGCGATTCTCACGCCGGTTTTCACCGCCGACCTCCGAGCCGCCCAGTCGCCGGCCGAAGACGCCATCACCGCGTTGGTGCTGGACGCTCCGCTGGCGCCCCAGGACAAGACGACGCTCGCCGGGGGTCTGGCCGATCAGTTGAAGGCGGACCGCGGGCGGGTGCCCGATCTGGATCCCGCTTTCGCGCGCCTGAACGTGCCCCCGGTGGAAGAAGCCACTAAGGCGCAGCTTGAACGTGACCTCAACAATCAGCTCCAGCGGGCCGCCACCCATGCGTTCCGCAACGCCTTCCTGATCGGCGCGGCGCTGGCTCTCACAGCGATGCTGTCCCTGATTCCGCTGCGTCGGCGAGGTGAGCGATGACCAGGTTGTCGGGCCGCCTTCGAGCGGC
>Ga0105240_10014877_pt1 | contig 10603 bp, 8 predicted proteins | sample KBSC54metaG_FD_80426 | JGI IMG/M metagenome (GOLD analysis project Ga0105240, IMG submission 80426) | Corn rhizosphere microbial communities from Kellogg Biological Station, Michigan, USA - KBS C5-4 metaG | ecosystem: Host-associated > Plants > Roots > Rhizosphere > Soil | place: Michigan, USA...
GACCACGAAGGTTTCCTGGCAGGGCGTCGTCAGCGAGACCAAGGGCAACCTGATTGTGGACCTGGTCACGCCGGGCGTGCAAATCGTCACGAACGCGGTCGCGTTTCAGACCGCTTGGGTGGGATCGACAGGTCTCTGAAGAGCTGCGAGCATTTACCCCTTGACTCTAGAGTCCACTCCAGAGTATATGCTTGGGACAGATGGCCTCAACCGGGATTCAGATTGGAAAGGTATCCGAACAGACCGGCCTCAGCGTCGATGCGATCCGGTTCTATGAAAAGCAGCGGCTGCTCGACCGGCAGCCGCGAACCGAGGGCGGCTTTCGCCTGTTCAACCCGCACGACATTCAGCGGATTAAGTTCATCCGGCGCGCCCAGCGGCTGGGTTTTTCTCTGCTGGAAGTTCGTGAACTGCTGCTACTACAACGCGATCAACCGGAGACCTGCTCGCATGTAAGCGATCTGCTGCGGGCCAAGATCGTCGCGATTCGCGGCAAGATCCGGGAATTGGAATCCTTTGAGGCGGAGTTGGCAAAAAGCCTGAGAAAGTGTGAACGTCAACTGAAAGCGTCTGGAAATTCGCACCGGGGCCGCTGCCCAATGCTCACGGAGATCGCGCGCCGGGTTTGCTCATGAGAGGTTCCAATGAGAATTGAGGTTCTGTATTTCGAGGGATGTCCCAACCATCCGCGCGCCGTGGATCGACTGAAAACGGTACTCCGGGGCGAAGGCCTGCCCACCGAGATAACCGAAATCGAAGTGAAGGATGAACTCGCCGCAAAGGCGTTGAAGTTCTTCGGATCGCCGGCAATTCGGGTCAACGGATTGGACATTGACGCGCGTCTCCGGGACATCGGCGAGTCCGCGTTCGCCTGTCGCTGTTATCCGGGCGGGCTGCCCCCGGAGGAGATGATTCGAATGGCGCTGAAAGAAGCGCGCGAGCGATGAAACCAACCATGACGCCAAACACTGCCTATGACGAAAAACGCCGGAGTGGAACAGGCGGCGGAATCGCGGGAATCGCCGCTATCGGCAGCGTTCTTGCCGCATCCAGTTGCTGCTTGCCGGTATTGCCATTTGTCGCGGCTGCGGGATTTGCGGGGGGCTCGGCGTTCCTTGCGGCCGCGCGGCCATATCTGCTTGGAGCGTCGGCATTGTTCATCGCTCTCGGCTTTTATCAAGGCTGGCGCGCAAAAAAATGCCAGCGCCGCCCGAGCGTTATCGGCTCGGTCGTGTTGTGGGTCTCGACATTGTTTGTAGTTACCTCAATTTTCTTTCCGCAGCTAATGGCGAACGCAGCGGCTAACTTACTGACTAAGTGAATCCATGAATCGCAAATACATTCTGTACGTAGTTCTGGCAGCCGCTCTGATCGGAGTCCTGTTCTACTTATACGGCGGCAGCCAGGTTCCTCCCGGCCAGCCGCCGCTCGAGAGCCTCACGCAACAGAACTTGGCTGACGCCGGAAATTCATTTAACGCCGCCAAAGATGACGTTCGCGTGCTAGTGCTCGTGTCGCCCACTTGACCGGTGTGTCTGCAGGGGGTCTCTGCATTCGAGCGGGTTTTGCGAAAGTTTGCCGGTCGGCCATTGCGAGCTCTCGTCGTATGGGAACCGGTCCTGCCAACAGATTGGTTCTCGCCTTCCACCGCGACATTGGGCCGCATGTCCGATTCCCGCGCCTCCCAATTCTGGGACGATGGGCGGCTGATTTCGCATTTGATGGGAGAGCACGACCGGCACAGCGTCGTATGGGACCATATCGCCGTGTATCCGATCGGAGCGATCTGGAAAGAACGCCCTCCGCAAGCCCTCTATGAGGGAGGCCCGGTGGTTCGCGTCATCGATCCCGCCCAGGCGGCGCTCACGGAAGCATTGCAGGGAACCCGGCAGCTTCAATAGAGCCGTGAGGTTATTTCACGAATCCGGCAGGGCGCAATGTCTTGGCCGGCTCGGATTCATCGAAGTTGCCGGCCGCCGGCAAGCATGCCGAGCCAGGTTGTGGACACAGCTATCGAAACCATTTTTTCGATTTCCCGGAAACGCTCCTGGATCGTACGATTCCGGCCGGCGTTGTGGCAGCAGGTGACGATCGTCTGAAGATACCATCGCAATCGCGCAATCTCTTTCAAGAGATCCGGAATATCAGTCCTTCGTCGAGGTGTTATCCAATAGTCTCGCCCTTCATTGGTTCGCGATCTCCACGGCCCACCAGATGCTTTGTCTACGCGGCGTCTGATCCGGTTATCTTTCGCGATGAGTGTCTGAATGCGAACTGGTTCCTGAGCTTGGCCAATACACGAACTCAACTCGAATGCTGGCGCACCGATTACAACCGAGTTCGCCCGCACAGTGCGCCGGTATCGAACGCCGAATGAATTCGATGCGCTCTTCGCGCAGCGACAACTCACCTATGATGGGAAAACTCTCATAGCCAACGGAGCCGCTAGCAGGGCCACCTCAGAGTTACCCTTCCAACAGTTATCTGCGGACTTGTGGAGCCAATGACGAGAGCGATCTTTTCTCTCCCGCAGTCCAATTAGGTTTTCTGGTCCGGCCTTGTTGGTAACGAGAGATTTTCCCAGTTGTCGAATGCGCCCTCTCCAAACTGCCGGGTGGTCCACTGCACGAAGGTATCAGCAACCACTGGATCGCCTAAGCGCAAAGTCTGGACGATTTTCCTGTGCAGCGCCAGCGTTTGTGTCCACGGATTGAGACCACGATTGTTTGTATTCACTCGGATCGCGACGAATGCAAATAGTGGGACCAATAGTCGGCGAAGGTGCTCTAGTAAGACTTGGTTACCGGTAAGCTCGGCCATCTGAAGGTGAAACTGGAGGTCGTGTTCAATCAAAGATTGTACGTTTTCCGAAGCGGCTGATGCCTCCATCTGCTCAACCTGTCTATCCAAAGGTGCAAGATCTGGCCGCCTATCCGCGATCAGACGAGCGGCGAGCCCTTCCAGAGAAATACGTACTTGATAGATCTGGCGAACGTCATCCCGGCTAAACTTCACAACCCGCGCACTGTGCCCAGCACCCTTCCGAACCAACCCTTCCGTAGCCAAGAGATTTAACGCTTCTCGCACCGAGCTTTGTCCTACACCCAACTGCGCGGCCCATTTCCCTTCAACAACGCGATCGCCAGGCTCGATGATTCCGCCAATGATTGCCTCGCGGATCATACCAGCGACGGACTGCTTCACTAATAATGCTCCGTTAGTTGGCGTTTTCAGTTTAAGCCTCCAAAGTAAGAGTGTCTATTAAATCACCACGGCATTGCAACCAACAGTTGACAAAAACATCGCTGTCTAGCAGATATTTAAGCTCTTAAACGCTTGACTCTATGTTCTGGATGAAATATATTCATCGTGACTATCTTGCGGCGATATTAGGAGACATGACAATGAAAAACTCGACCACGACCAGCAGGCAACCCAAGAGCTACCTGCCGTTAAGAGCGATCCTGGCAGAACCACTGATATCCACCCTCTACCGCTTGGCCGGTTTGATCTTGTTAGCAGGATGCATGATTTCGCCGGGTATAGCTCAGACTGGGGCCACTGGTACCATCGTCGGAACGGTTTCAGACAGCTCCGGCGCGGTGATACCTGGGGCACGAGTCACAGCCACCAACGTCGCCACGAACGTAGCCCATGAATCTGTCACGTCTTCATCCGGAACCTATGCTGTACCTTCGCTCATGCCAGGCTCTTACCGGATACAAGCAACTGCCGCTGGTTTTTCGCCCGAGAGTGTTACTGATATTGAGCTTGCTGTCGGTAAGGAGATTACGGTCGACATGCAGCTAAAACCGGGAGGCGTCACTGAAACGGTCAACGTAGCCTCTACCGCCCTCACCTTAGACACCGAGAATGCACAAATCGGCCAGGTTATTACGGAAAAAGAGATTGTGGATCTGCCACTCAATGGCCGCAACTTCACGCAATTGTTACTACTAGGGGCCGGGGCGGTCCAAAATTCCGGTGAGCAAGGAGTCTACCGTGCCAACCAGGGGAATGCCCTTACTATTCAAGGCCAGCGCCCAGATTCCAATCAATACATGTTGGATGGTATCGTCATCAACGATAGTTATTATCAGACACCAGCCCTTACGCCTTCCGTTGACGTTTTGCAGGAGTTCCAGGAGCAGACGAAAACCTATTCCGCAGCATACGGAGGAGGCGCCAACCAGATCAACCTGACGACTAAATCCGGCACCAATCAGATTCATGGAACTGCTTACGAGTTCCTACGCAACAGTGCTTTGGATGCCCGCAATTATTTCGATCAAAATGCGATCGCACCGCTTAAGCAAAGCCAATTTGGATTCACCGTAGGCGGGCCGGTTTGGATTCCGCATATCTATAACGGAAAAGATAAGACCTTTTTCTTTGTGAACTATGAAGGACAACGAACACGCTCCAGCTACACAGCATTTGCGAATGTCCCAACGACGGCCGAACTCAACGGTGTATTTTCCACGACCGTTGTGGATCCTGTTACCAAGATTCCCTATCCAAATACCACCATCCCCCAAAGTGCATTCTCGACATTCGGGAAGAGTGCCGTTTCACATTTTCCGGCTCCCAATAGCAATCTCCCGCAAGGGAACTACGTATATTCGGCGGTTGTTCCCGCGGATGCCGATCAACAAAACTATCGAGTGGATCACTCGATAGGGTCGATGAATCATCTCTTCGCGCGCTATTCCCAGACAGAGTACAGTATTGCGGAACCCGGCGTTCTTCCGGAAGGGACCAGCTACCTGGACGAACCGACACGTCAGGTTGTGGCTGGTTTCACTCGTACTATCAGCCCTACGGTTGTGAACGATCTCCGGTTTGGCTGGATGCAGGAGTTGGTTACTCTCGACGGTAAGGCTATCACCGAGGCTCAATGGAATGCCATTGGCCTCAAGGGGTTATTTCCCTATAACCAATACACTACATACCCGCAGATTGGATGGATGAACAGCGGATTGAGCGGCGCGGGAGGGCCGGGGTATGCGCCCCAAGAGTACCGGCAACCTACGTATCAGATTTCCGACAGTCTGAATATCGCAAAAGGGAAACATAATCTAGGCTTCGGAATCGATTTTCGACGTCTGGAGGGATATGTCAATACGTTCTCGTCCCCTAAATTTACCTTCGATGGGTCGGGCACCGGAGATCCAGTAGCCGACATGCTTGTTGGCTACGTTGCGATTGCGAATGCTCAAACTCCAACCCAATTTGCCACCACCCCCGCCAACGCAAACAGCGACGACCTGTTCTATACACAGATCGCGCCCTGGGTTCAGGACGATTGGAAGGTCAGCCCGCGGCTCACCATCAACCTAGGTCTTCGGTATGACTACATGGCGCGGCCGCATGACTCAAGGGACAACCTATTCTGGTTGGACCCGAACATTCCAGGCGGCGGCCTCTATACTGCCAGCAAAACTATAATAACTCAGGGGCTCGGTGATTCCTTATATGAGTACGGAGGTAAGTCGCCAGGAGGTCCGCAATGGGGCGTACTTGCACCAAGGGTTGGTGTAGCTTTCCGGCCCTTCTCGAAGGACACAACCGTTGTACGCAGTGGTTTTGGAATATTCTACGACAGCTTCGAGGCCAAGGAGGCTTTCGCAGGCGGGGAGTATCCTTTCGCGGAACAGTCTGTGCTATACAACGTTAGTACCAATAACCTATTTCCCGCCCCGCCTCCCTTGTCACCAGTGACCTCTGCGGATCTGGGGTTCGCCTGGCTCGAATCTAAGATGCGAGTCCCTTACGTAGAGATGTGGAGTGCGTCGGTCGAACACAGTATCGCCGGGGGATTCAAACTCGAAGCGGACTATCTGGGTTCGGCAGGTCATCATCTTGTCGGAAGGGTTTGGGCGAATTCTCCCTTTCCTTACGATCCGGCCAACCCTTCTCCAGCGTCTGCTCGAGTTCCTTACCCAAATATCGGAGCCATCCTCGATCACCCATTTGCTTTCAATTCCAATTACAATGCCTTTACTTTCAAGGCAGAGCATAGAGGGCAAGCACTCACGCTGTTGGCGAGCTACACCTGGTCACACAGTTTAGATGACAAGTCGTCCGACGCTGGTATCAACGGAGAGAGTTCCGGTAACGGTCCCATGAACCAGTATGACTGGCGGCTGGATTATGCAACATCGAGCTTCGACGTACAACATCACGTAGTCGGGAGTTTTGTTTATGCGCTTCCCATTGGGAAAGGAAAGGCGATTCTAGGGAATCCAGGCAGGCTGACGGGACTTTTGTTCGGCGGATGGCAGCTTAACGGTATCCTGACACTGCAAAGCGGGTTGCCATATTCTGTAACGGCATCCGATCTCCAGTTCATTAACCAGAACTACGGACAGCGCGCGGATCTCGTAGGTAACCCGTATCCTTCAGGATTTCATAAAACGATAAATCGCTATTTCGATACCAGCGCCTTTGAACAGCCGGCGCTGGGGGCTTTTGGCAACTCGGGGCGTAACATCTTGCGGGGTCCCGGAACGGAAAACCTTGATTTTTCCCTGTTTAAAAATATCAATTTTAGCGAGAGGCTGACACTACAGACGCGCCTGGAGGCCTTCAACGTGTTCAACCACGCTAACTTTGGATTTCCTGACGCGAATATAGATTCAACGACTGTGGGGGTAATTCGAAGCGCCGCGCCAGGACGTATTTTACAAGTCGCGATGAAGCTCCTCTGGTAAGTTGACGTTATACAACTAGACCCGCGTGGTTACGACCTTATTTGACGTCTTCGATGCTGCGAGCCGTATTCTCAAGTAACGATAAGAGACGGAGGAGCAATGGAAGTTTCCAGGAGAAAGATGTTACAGACGGCGGCCACCGGTACTGTGCTTGGCGGTTTGGCCGCTCACGCATCACACTCTAAATCGCGCTCCGGAGCCGAAAGCTACCCTGCTCCGCGTAGCAGCCTGGAACTGCCGGCCAGCCCAGTCATTCGTGGCTTTGAGTGGACAGGGCCAACGATACCCTATCCGGAAACGGAGAAACGCGGCGACACATTTCCGATCACCTGGGCCGCGGATGACCGGCTCTACAGTTCGGCTGGCGACCCAGTCTGGCCGGATAAGGGCGACGGACTTGATTTCGAATGCCTTGATGGGTCCCCATCGAACTATAAAATTTCCCGGCCAAATCGCATGGACGACTTTCGCGGTGCGGGCGGAGCAGGCCCCAAACCCAGCGGGCTCATTTCAGTAAACGGTGTCCTCTACCTTGCCTTTCAGAATGCGACGGGTCGAGGGAACAAAATTCACGACAACGCTGACGTCGTCATGAATTATGGACATGGATATGACGCTCAGATCATTGCGTCCTCCGATTTTGGCCATAGTTGGAAGCCGTCTATGAAAGCTATGGAGAAGCCCATGTTCCCAGGGCGAATCTTCGGTGCTCCGGCCTTCGTCAATTTCGGAAAAGATAACGAAGGCGCTCGCGATAGCTATGTGTATGCCATCTCCGGCGAGGGTTGGGACAATGGCGTTCATTGCCGCTTGGGCCGGGTACCGCACGACAAAATTCTAAGCGCAGGATCTTGGAAATGGATTGGCGCTTTCGAAAATGGTGAACCTTCCTGGACCCATAAAATGAGCGACGCGACGCCGATCCTAACGCATCCGGGTTATCTGGGCATGGTGGACATGGTCTATCTGCGGTCAGTGAAGCGCTATCTATTGCTCGCCTGGCGAAATAAGGTAAAGGCCGACCCTTACAGCGGCAGCGAGCTGCTAATTTACGACGCTCCCGAACCCTGGGGCCCATTCACCTTCGTGTATCACGAAGATCCGTGGGAGTCGGTTTCCTTGAATCCGTACAGTCCGAGATTGCCATTGAAATGGTTCGACCATGCGAAACAGAAAGGCTGGCTTCTGTTCTCCGGCTCCTGGCGATCAGGAGGCAAGACGCCGGACTACCGCGCCCATGTGCGTCCCTTTCGGCTGCGCACCATTTGACTCCATGACGTCAAATGAAGATCCCGGAAAAGTCTTCCTGGAATCTTAAACCAGCGGGAGGGTCAGTTTTCCGGCAAATCAGAAGAGTATTTTGCCACGAAGATCAGGGTTTCGGAAATCTCTTAACGCACGGCTGAAAACGGATTGAGAGCCCATGAAGGTCCGCTATCGTTTCTGCGATGCCGCGCACGGTTGGGGTGCCCCCTTCTTCCCGGTTGCCCCAGGACTCCCCGAACTCGCAATAATAGAGATAGCACGTGAAAAGACGCTGGTATTCCCTTCCATGCTGCCGATTCAGTTCGATCCTCTCATAGCAGAATGGTTCGCATCGCGATTTGAGCGAGCGACGGAGCCCCAAGTGCGGGGTTGGCGCGAGATCGCTTTCGGACGGGACGTGCTCATCTCTGCTCCTACTGGATCCGGAAAGACGCTTGCCGCATTCCTCATCTGCCTAGACCAACTGGTCAGGGCGGCTCGCGCGGGTGCCCTCGCTCCGGAGATATCGGTAGTTTACGTTTCGCCCCTCAAGGCGCTGTCGAACGATGTTCACCGTAATCTCGAAACTCCTCTGGCCGAGATCGCCGCGCTCGCGAAAGAGAAAGGAATTCCGCTCGCGCCCATTCGCACGGCCGTGCGTACGGGCGATACACCGGCGTGGGAACGCCAACGGATGACGCGGGAGCCGCCGCACATCCTAGTGACAACTCCGGAATCGTTGTTCATTCTGATGACGGCGGAGAAACCGCGCGCGATGCTGCGCACCACGCGGACCGTCATCGTCGATGAAATTCATGCCGTGGCGGACGACAAACGCGGATCGCACCTGGCGATGACACTGGCGCGCTTGGACGCGCTGACGCGAATTGCCGGTGGCTCGAAGCCACAACGAATCGGTCTTTCGGCAACCGTCCGTCCCATCGAAGCGGTCGCCAATTATTTATCCCCCGGCGCGTCGATCGTCGACACCGGCCACCGGCGTGAGATGGAGCTATCCATCGAAGTTCCGAACGACGAATTGGGCGCCGTGGCGACCAGTGAAATGTGGGCGGAGATTTACGATCGCATCGCGAAGCATATATTGACCCATAGAACGACGCTGGTCTTCGTTAACACCCGGCGCATGTCTGAACGCATCACGCATGCGCTGGTGGAAAGACTTGGCGAAAACGTCGTGCTTCCGCATCATGGCAGTCTTTCCCGTACGCTGCGTTTCGAAGCCGAGGCAAAGCTCAAATCCGGGGAACTGCGCGCCGTGGTCGCCACCGCTTCCCTCGAACTTGGCATTGACATCGGGACCGTTGATCTCGTCATTCAGATTGGGTCCACGCGGTCAATCGCCGTCGCGCTCCAGCGCGTGGGCCGGTCGGGTCATTGGGTGGGTGCGCAACCGAAGGGCGTGCTGATGCCGACCACGCGGGATGAATTGGTTGAATGCGCCGCCCTGGTTCATGCGATCCGGTCCGGTGAACTGGAGCACATCGCCATTCCGGAAAATGCGGTCGATATCCTCGCGCAGCAAATAGTGGCGGAGACGGCTGCCGAGGATTGGCGCGAAGACGATCTCTACAAGATGGCGCGGAGCGCGTATCCCTACCGGAATCTGCCACGGGCGACCTTCGATGCCGTAATCGCGATGCTGTCCGAAGGGATTGCGACGTCACGGGGACGCAGCGGCGCCTTGCTGCACCGGGATCAAGTGAACGGGCGCGTGCGCGGCAGGCGCGGAGCCCGGCTGGCGGCCATCACTTCGGGCGGAGCGATTCCCGAAAACGCCGCCTACACTGTGGTTGCGGAGCCCGAAGGGCACATGGTGGGTACGCTCGATGAGGATTTCGCAATGGAAAGTTTAACGGGTGATGTGTTTCTCCTCGGCACACATTCCTGGCGAATCCGGCATGTAATGCAGGGGCGCGTATATGTGGACGATGCGCACGGCGCGGCACCGTCAATCCCGTTTTGGCTTGGCGAGGCGCCCGGCCGCTCGAAAGAGCTCTCCACGGTCGTGTCCCAAGTGCGTCTCAAGGTGCTCGAAGACCGGGAAGGCGACTGGTTGAAACAGGAGTGCGGCCTGGACGACGCGGGCGTCAGACAAGTCGTCGCTTACGTGCATGCGGGCGTCTCCATACTGGGCGCGCTGCCAACCTCCAACACGGTAATTGCTGAAAGGTTCTTCGATGAAGCGGGTGGCATGCAACTCGTGCTCCACGCGCCGTTTGGTTCGCGCGTGAACCGCGCCTGGGGGCTTGCGCTGCGGAAGCGCTTCTGCCGCACGTTTAACTTTGAACTACAGGCGGCGGCAACGGATAATGGCATTGTCATTTCGTTAAGCGACCGGCACGCGTTTCCTCTAGAACTGGTATTTGAGTTCTTGCGGCCGGAGACGGTGCGCGACGTCCTGACTCAGGCGCTATTGGACGCCCCGATGTTTGGAACGCGATGGCGCTGGAATGTGACGCGCTCGCTTGCTGTCCTTCGTTTTGGCGGAGGAAAGAGAGTCCCCGCTCCTATCCAAAGAATGCGCTCCGACGATCTGCTGGCCGCCGTGTTTCCGGATCAGGTGGCTTGCGCGGAGAATCTCACGGGGCCCATTCGGATACCGGATCATCCTCTGGTAAACGAGA
>Ga0105240_10014878_pt1 | contig 10603 bp, 9 predicted proteins | sample KBSC54metaG_FD_80426 | JGI IMG/M metagenome (GOLD analysis project Ga0105240, IMG submission 80426) | Corn rhizosphere microbial communities from Kellogg Biological Station, Michigan, USA - KBS C5-4 metaG | ecosystem: Host-associated > Plants > Roots > Rhizosphere > Soil | place: Michigan, USA...
CGCTCGCGCAGGGCGAGGACAGCTAACTGCACGTGCGGCAGGATGATGAGGGCAAACAGCCACAGCAGCGCTGGGCCAAGGAGCAGCGCCAGGATCAGCCGCCGCTGCCAAACGCGGGTGGAGGCATCAGACATGGCGCGCGCCCCGGCCCGCCGCGCCGATGCCGTGCGCCGCGGGGGCGCCATGAGGCCCCTGAGTTCGGTCAGCCATGGTGCCCGCCGTGGCTGGCGAAGCAGGTTGCGCGCTGCGGATCGAAGCTGAAGTAGATCTTCTCGCCCACCTTCAAGTCGGCGAAGCGGCCCGTCTGGGGCAACGCGACGCGGAACTCGAATCGAGTCAGATCTTCCTGCAACAGGACGGCTGAGTTGGCGCCGTCGAACAACAACGCTTGGACCTTGGCGGCGTAGTTTAGTTGGTTCGGAGGGAGCAGGGTTGCGTCCCGCTCCAGAGTGGCCGCCTCGGGGCGGACGAAGGCTTCCACGTGAGCGCCCACAGTCATCGGGCCGCTCTTGCGGGCGCGGACTTTCCAACCGTCGGAGGTTTCGAGCTCGGCGATGTCGCCGTACAGGCTCTTCAGTTCGCCGAAGATGCGATTGTTGGCACCCACAAAGCCGGCCACAAACGCCGTTGCCGGCTCATAGTACAGCTGTTGAGGCGTCCCCACCTGCTCGAAGTGACCCTGATTCATGACGGCCACGTGATCTGACAGCACGAGGGCTTCCGACTGATCGTGCGTGATGTACACGAACGTCGTGCCGAAGGCCGCCTGCAACTGCTTCAACTCAATCTTCATGTGCTCGCGCAGCTTCAGATCCAGCGCACCCAAAGGCTCATCCAACAACAGCAGAGTGGGTTCGAGCACCATGCTGCGTGCAATCGCCACGCGCTGTCGCTGTCCACCGGAGAGCTGATCTACGCGCTTGCTGCCGGATCCAGTCAGGCCGACGCGTTCCAACATGGCGGCCGCTTTGCTCATGCGCTCAGCCTTCGCAACGCCGCGGCGCGCCAGCCCAAACGCTACGTTCTCGCCAACCGACATCATCGGAAAGAGGGCGAGCTGTTGGAACACCATGTTCACCGGACGCCGGTTCGGCGCCACCCCGCGCATGCTGCGCCCACCAATCACAATATCCCCGCTATCCGGCTCACTGAACCCGGCAATCATCCGCAGCAGGGTGGTCTTACCGCAGCCTGAAGGTCCCAGGATGGAGAAGAAGCTGCCGCGCTGCACGGAGAACGAAAGGTCATTCACCGCGCGGTAACCCGCGAAGTCTTTGACCACCGACTGACAGGAGAGATCTATTTCGCTCAATTGGCAGCCTTTACGCGATCGAGAATTCGGCCTTCCAGGGCTTCGAGCCCGGGAGGGATGGCGGGATACCAGTTGATGCCGCTGAACGCCCCGTTCGGGAAGCTCTCGTTGAACTGCGCGCGCATGCGCTGATCGACCAGGTCCTCAGTGCCGCGCGCTGCGGTCCAATTGCCGACTTTACGCGTAATGCGGGCGGCTATGTCGGGTCGCATGGTGAAGTTGATCCACTTGTAGGCACCCGCATCATTGCGGCCCTTGTAGGGCAGGGCAAATGTGTCGAGCCAACCCAACGCGCCGGATTTGGGTACGACGTAGTGCAGGTTCGGATTCTCGCGATTGAGTGTCCAACCGCCGGTGTCCCACATCATGGCGGCCACGACCTCCCCGGAACGCATGCCGTTCAGGAGTTGGTCGCGGTTGTCGAAGAAGAAGCGCACGATGGATTTGCATTCCGACAGCTTTTTGCCGACCGCCTCCATCAGCGCCGCGTAGGCTTTGGGATCGCCGTAGAGCGCAAACGGGTCCTGGCCCATCGCGAAGGCGAATGCCATCAGGGTCGGGCGCCGCAGCCGCATCGAAGTCTTGCCTTTGAGATCCGGGCGGCACAGATCCGTGTAGTCGGCAACCTGTGTGAACTTGTTGTTGACCACCATACCTTCGGAGCCCCAAAGGTACGGCAGCGCATACAACTGACCGTCCAGAGTGGCCGTCTTTTGTGCGACAGCGAGGATCTCGGGGCGGAATTGCTCCAGGTTGACCTTCGTCAGATCGATGGGCTTGTACAACCCGAACTCCCGTTCCACGCCGGTGATGCGGTCCACGGAAGGCTGGGCGAGATCGAAGCCCGCGCCACCCGTCGCGTGCAGCTTGGAGATGATCTCCTCGTTGTTCGACAGTGTCAGCTCGACGTGGATGCCGGTTTCTTTCTCAAAGTCCGCAGCCACATCGGCCGGCACATAGTCCGACCAGGTGATGATGCGCAGGCGCCTGGAGCTGTCGACGCGGGAGCAACCGGTGACGATGCACAGGCACAGGAGCAACGCCCCAATGAGACCGTATTTCCCCCATGCCATGTTGTATTTGTTCTCAGGTAACGCCGACTGCCCGTGCCTGATCGTCGACAATGGTTCGGGAAGCCCAGAAATAATGGCAGGCCGACCAGAACCCGGTCGGCGCCAGACACAGCAGCGCCAGGCGCAGGGAGGCGGCATTCGCATGATGTTCCGGCGCGAACAGGTCACTGAGGAGCCCCACCGCCTGCGGCGCGATGATGAGATTGCCGACATTGGCGACGAGCAGCGTGACCGCGCAGTACTGGGCGCGCATCCGGCAGGGCGCCAGGTTATTCAACACACCGAAGCAGGGGCCGATGTAGAAATAGATGGCCGGAATGAAGATCCACAACATCACCTTCACCAGGGACAGCGAGTCCGTGTAGATCATGATGATGGAGGGAATCGTGGCAAGTCCGATGATGCCGCCCATCAGGTACATGATCCGGCGCGGGCTGTGCATGCTCGGCAGACCCAACAACCAACCGGTAAACACGGTGGCGCCGATGCCGGCGATGAGGTGAATGGGTCCTGTGATCTGACCTGCCTCGCCGGCGGTCAGGCCGTAGTTGCGGACCAGGAAAGTGGTGATCCACCAGACCATTCCCCAACCCCACAGGGCCGTCACTGCGCTGCCCAGCATCAGGTGCACGGCTGACTTCTGGCGCCACAGATATCTCATCGTCTCCATCAGAGCGGGCTTTTCCGCGCTGGCGCATTCATCCAACTGGCCTCTTTTGGGCTCGCGGATGGTGAGAAACACGAAGGCACCGAACACGACGCCCGGAATGCCCAGCGCCAGAAATACAGCCCGCCAACCGTGGGCATCCGCAATCCTTCCGGCGAGGTCGGCCCCACCCATGCACCAATGGGCGCCCCTAGCGAAAAAATAGTTAGCGCCATCGGACGCCGCAGCGGCGGAAAGTAGTCAGCAAGAATGGATGTGGCCGATGGCGTCCCTCCGGCTTCACCGATAGCCACGCCGATGCGTGGCCAGAGCAACTGCCAGTACGTGGCCGCCCGACCGCACAGCACCGTCATTGCGGACCACGCGACTATCGATATCGCGATGAGATTGCGCCGGTTTACCCGATCCGCGAGCAGCGACAGTGGAATCCCGAATGTGACGTAAAAAAACGAGAGCACCGTTCCGGTCAGAAACGCAACGCCGGAGTCCGTCAGATGCAGCTCCAGGCGAATCGGCTCCATCACTGTCGAGATGACGTACCGATCGGCGATGCTGACCGTGTAGACGAGGCACATCACGATCAGGACATACCAGCGCATGAACATCGATGCGCCTGCCTGGGGTGTGGACTCTAGCGTGGCCACTTCAGTATTCATGGACTGACCATAGCAAAATAACCGCGCCGCGGGCTACGGCTTCTAAGTACCTGATCTTCAAGGCGCTTGAATAGAAGCGTCATGCTATCCTCAACACCATGAATGTGTCTGTGAGCTCACTCGAGCAGGTCAAAGCGACCGTGATTGATCTGGCGATCCGCTTCGGGCCGCGGGCGCTGGTGGCGATTCTCATTCTGTTCGTGGGCGTCATGGTGGCGCGTACGGTCAGCCGGTGGGTGCTGAAGGCGCTGCAACGGATCGAGCTCGAGCCGCCGGTGCGTGAACTGTTGGCCCGCATCGGTTGGATCGTGACGTTCGCGCTGTTCTTCGTGTTGGCACTGGAGAATCTCGGCGTCGAGCTGTTGCCGTTGATTGCCGGTGTCGGTGTTGCCGGAGCGGGCGTGGCGTTGGCCACTCAGGGCGTGCTCAGCAACCTCGTGGCGGGCCTGTCGATCATCTTCGCCAAGCCGTTTCGGGTGGGGGAGTACATTTCGATCGTGGGTGAGGAGGGACTGGTGGTCAACATCACGCTCTTCACTACGACACTGACGCATCCCGACAAGTCGCGAGTGGTCATTCCGAACAGGAAGATCGTGGGTGAGATCCTCCACAACTTCGGCACCATCCGGCAGCTCGACATCACGGTGGGTGTTGCATACGACACCGACATGACCGCGGCCTTCGCGGCCATTGCCGAGATTCTGCACGCCAATCCGCGGGTGTTGCGTGACCCGGGGCCGATCGTGCAGACGCTGTTGCTGGGCGACTCGTCAGTGAATATCGGGATCCGCCCGTGGGTCAGCGTGTCCGACTATCGCGCCGCGCTGGGGGAAATCAACACGGCGGTGTTGGAAACGTTCCGGGCCCGGGGAATCGAGATTCCGTTCCCGCAGCGCGAAGTGCGGGTACTGGAGCGCGCGCCGCGCGGTTGAAGGGCCCCGGGGCCTGCGCGCGCCCGGTGCTGCGCCAATCGAACTAAAGCACTTCGAAGATGTTGTACACCGGGCCGTCGGCGCGGCGGTGTCCGACACCGATGGCGACAATTCGGTTGATCCAATCGTATTTGGTGGCTGAGGTTTCGAAGAAGGGCTGCGAGCGCAGGTAGTAGCTGGAGGCATCCACCGCTTCGCCTTTGGCCATTCGCTGCATCACATCCACCGGGCCGTGGATCAACCCCCGGTACGTCATCGAAATCAGGGCGTCGTCGTCGGTCTTCAGATTCAGCTTCACTTCCAGGGTGATTGCGCCATCGCCGCGCACGGTCTGCCAGTCGCTGCCCCCTTCGAGCACCTTGCCTGAAACACGCGGCCCTTCGAAATGGCCGCCGGTAATCACCACTGTGCGCCGATAACCCCCGGGGGTGGGGCCCACGACAATGTGCGGCTGGATATCCAGCTTCATCACAAACAGTGATTGGGTGCGAACGCTCTTCAGAACTTCAGGCAGGTTGTCGGCGAGTGGAGCGCCCATGCGTGATACCTCAACGGCCGCCGTTGATAATTTCGCCGAACAGGTCTTTCTGTTCACGCGGTGGCGCGCGCCAGTACGGCGGTGGTGCGAAGACCTGTCCACCGAGCTTGGCAGCGGCATGCCAGGCCCAGCGTGGGTCATAGAGCATTCCGCGTGCCAGTGCGATCATATCCGCCTCACCGCTGGCGAGAATGTCCTGCGCCTGCTGCGGTTCGGTTATCAGGCCGACCGCCACGGTGGGCAGTCCCGTCGCCGCTTTGATTGCCTTGGCAAAGGGCACCTGGTAGCCGGGCGTGAGGGGAATCTTCTGCAGCGGCGAAATGCCGCCCGATGACACATCGATCCAATCGGCCCCCCGCTTTTTCAACTCGGTGGCGTACACAATGGACTGTTCGAGGTCCCAACCACCCTCTACCCAATCTGTTGCCGACAGACGCACGCCGACGGGTTTGTCCTTGGGAAAAGCGGCACGCACGAGCTCGAAGACTTCGAGCGGATAGCGCAGACGATTTTGCAGCGAGCCGCCGTACTCATCCTCGCGCCGATTGCTCAGAGGGGACAAAAATTCATGCAGCAGGTAACCATGCGCTGAATGGACTTCAATTGCATCCAGTCCCAGCGCGGCCGCGCGCTTCGCGCCGGCGGTGAATGCTTTGCGGATGCGATCGAGGCCGGCGGCATCGAGCTCCTTGGGCGGAACTTCACCTTCTTTTTGAGGCAGGGCCGAGGGCGCGTACGCCTCCCATCCCCCTTTGGACACCGGGATCTGCTGACCTCCATCCCAGGGAACGTCGCTCGATGCCTTGCGGCCCGCGTGGGCCAATTGCATGGCAACACGAATCTTCGAGTAGCGCCGGATCGCCGCGACGACCTTCGCAATGGCTGCCTGCCGGTCGTCATCCCAGATACCGAGACAGCCCGGCGTGATGCGGCCCGCAGATTCAACGGCGGTCGCCTCGATGCACAACAGTCCGGCGCCCGACATGGCCAGGCCGCCGAGATGAATCATGTGCCAGTCGGTGGCCAGACCCTGCTCGGCGGAGTACTGGCACATGGGGGAGATGAAGACGCGATTCGGGAGAGCGAGATTGCTAAGCGTGATCGGCGAAAACAGAGCGCTCATGTCTATCCAATGCGACCGGAGGAAAAACCGGGCGCATTGTGCGCTATTGCGAGCCCCCTAGAATCTCTCGTTAGAAGGTTTTTGAAAGTGTCAGACGGAGCGCCAGCGGTTCCAGCGGGTGCACATGCAGGTCGGGAACCCCTTCGGCGGGCTCGCCCGGCAGACGATCGATGTACCAGAACTCCGCCGCATTCGCGTGCCGGTTCAGGATGTTGTACACCCCCAGGCCCGCGCTCCAGTCCCGGGCGAATGCGTACTTCACATCGCCGTTCAATTCACCATAGCCGCCGCTTTGTATCAGATTGTCCGCCGACAGCGGCTCGCGGCCGAGATAGCGATATTCCAGGCCGCCGCTCCAGGCCCCGAGATTTTTTACGTAGACATTGAACGAGCCGGTTGCAAATGGGGCATTGGGAAGATAGCGACCGACGTGACCGGCCATGCCGCCGGCGCCGCCGGTGCCATCGTCGAAGTCGGTGGTGAAACGCGCATGATCGCCTGAGTAGCTGGCGTAAAACTCGAGCCACTTCGTGGCCTGATAGGTCAGATTGACCTCGTAGCCGCGGCGCCGGCTGCCGGGGCCTGCACCATCCTCGCCTGCATCGGGGTCATATGTTGTCTCGGATTCGGCATCGAGGCTGAAGAGGGCGACGGTGATCGTGACTTTGCCCTGCACCAACTCCTGGCGGATGCCGAGCTCCTCGCCCTTCTGGCGTGCAATCAGCGGGGCTCCTGACTGTCCTGTTGCTGCGGCCTGCGTTACGCCGCGCAAGTCATCGCTGTGGAATCCGCGGCCCCAGCTCAAGTACAGCTCGGTGGTTTCTGCCGGGGTGAAAATGAGGCTGACCTTGGGCTGGAACAGTGACTGACCGGCGGTTCCGGTGTTGGTACCCGAGTCGATGCCGTGGATGTAGTCCTCGCGCATTCCAACAACGGAACGGAACCAGGGCGTCCAGTGGGTGGTCGCCTGTGCGTAGCCTGACAGGTTCATCAGATGAACGTGATCTGTCTCGGTGAAGTCCAGGGGGTTCTCGGCCGCTGTCAGAATAGCGCGACCCTTGGTTGGGAGGCGTGACAGGGCGTTGATGTCATAGCGCAGGCGCGCGCCGGTCAACCAATCTGTGGTGATGTCGCCTAGTTGCGTAGGCAACTGATAGCTCACACCGCCGCCTGTGATGTAGCGGTTCTCGGTCTGCGCTTCCTGATCGCCGTTGGCAGGATCGGTCAGGAAGTGAGTGAAGTTGTTCCAAAGGGTGAGCTGGTTGTTCACAACATACGCGTTGGCATCGAGCTGGCTGTCGCCGATCTGCGCGTGGTATTGGCTGGAGACGCTCCACCTTTGGGCGCGGCCGCCGTCGGTGGGGTCCAGTGTTCCGAAGCGGCCGATCAGTCCTTCGCTGATTGCGCGGACGGGCTGGTCGGTCGTGGCGTTCCAGAGGCCGTGGTAGAACATGCCGGTCAGGGAGACGCCGTCGTGCTCATCGCCGTTGCTATATCGGATGACGGCATTGACCTTGCGTTGGTCGTCTTCGCTCGTCCACGGGCCATCGTAGTGTTGCAGCTCCAGCGCGCCCAACACGTGACCGGCGCCCACTGCGGCCGACCCGGCGCCAAACACTCGTTCGAAACCGAAGTTGCCACCGGTCACGTTGATCTGATTTTCTATCTGGTTGAGATAGCTCAGGTGGACCGAACCCACCGACGCAAAGTCACCCTGGCTGGCGTAATACGTCCCCTTGGTGAATTTGATGTTTGTGGCGAGCTCGGGGATCAGGAAGTTGAGGTCGGTGTAGCCCTGGCCATGGGCATGGGTGGGGTTGTTGATGGGCATGCCGTCGACGGAGACGGCGAGGTCGGTGCCGTGGTCGAGGTTGTAGCCGCGCATCATGTACTGGTTTGCTTTGCCTTCACCACTGTGTGAAGTGACTTGCAAACCCGGGACGGTTTCCAGCAACTGGCCGGGTCGATAGGCAGGTGTCAGCGCGAGTTCGTCGTTGACGACGATGCCTTCGCTGGCTGTGCTGGTCGTGCCGATGAGCTCGCGGCGCTCGGCGGTGACGACAACGGTTGAGAGTGCGTCCGCGGGCGCCGGATCGTTTTCGGCGGCGACTGCACTGAAGGAAAGGGCGATGGTCAACAACGGGCCGAAGCCCGACAATTTATATATGCGCACGGCGCTCCCCGGCCGATAACAGGACGACTGTCGCGAAGGCAAGTGTCCTGGCTCCCGGGTCGCTGCGTTCGTCTCCTTCCCGCGGCCTGACGGCCACAGTGGATTCTCTGACGTTCGCTCGCCGGTTACAGTTGCGGGGGCAGCCGCGGTTTCACACCGCGTTCCAATTCAATCCCTTTCGGGAACCTTGCGCGAAGGCAGGATCATACTGGGAACGGGAGGAGGATGTCATGTTCTTCACGCAGGCTCTGGGACCTTTGGACAGGGTCAGATCCATTTAAAGCCGTGCGCCATCACCGCCAGAATCGCGCCCGCGATCGTCAACATCCAGATCCGGTCGCCTAGCGATGTTCGCTGCAGCGCCTTATCCAGCGCCCCGAATCTTTGTTCCATCTCCAAGCGGAGCGCAGCGTCTCCAGCTTGCATCTCGCTGCGCAGCTCAGCGAAGCCTGTATGCGTCTCGCCGCGCAGCTCCGCGAAGGCTGTATGCGTCTCGCCGCGCAGCTCAGCGATGCCTGATTGCATCTCGCCGCTCAGACCCACGATCTCGGTGCGGAAACTCGCAATGTCACCCTTGATGGCCGCGATATCCTTCCGCATCTCCCGGCTATCCAATCTCAGCTCGGCGATGTCGCCACGCATGTGTGCGACATCCGACTCCAGCTTTGAAATCCGCGACTCCTCCACGACATCATCCTCCGACGCAACGTCCAAGTGTGGCTCCTGCAAACTCAACTATTTGAGGGGCCCATTTGAACACGTGATGTTGGTTATGGTAACCCTGTATAATTGGGTGCTTTTCGCAATTTGCGTGACTCTCGATAACCTCCAGACGTGCATCCATAGTCTAACTTTGGGCGGGAATAATTTGAACGGGAGTTTCTCCTCGCGCGCGTAGCAACCACGGCTTTTTACCATCGGCGTTCCTACGTTCACACAGACGTGTGAGTTGTACGTAGCGAAAAATTAGGACTGATGTCGGTTGAAAACAGTGTGCTGATGATCGACGTGGAGAGTTACATCGGGCGTCAGAGGGGGTGCGCCGTGGTGGGCGAAGACGATGACGCGGGAAGAAGACCAGTCGCGCAGCCAGTCGCAAAGTTGGGACAGGCTCGGCGGATCGAGGTGGGCGAAAGTTTCATCCAGCAGCAGGACCGCCGGGTCGCCGGCGAGGGCGCAGATGAACTCGGCCTTCTGGCGCTGGCCGGCGCTGGCGTTAGAGAGAATCAAGGCGGGATCGAGGCTCAGGGCTGCGCAGAAGGGTTGACCCTTCCACTCCGGCACGCGACGCAGGGAGGCGACAAATTGATAGGCTTCGGTGACGGACAGGAAGTCGGGCAGCTCGGGAGTTGCCGATGCAAAGGCGATGTGTCGGCGGGCGGGTGCGTGTCGGTGCACGTCCCGGCCTGATACCAACACGCGGCCGGAGGCGGGGGTCAGAGCGCCGCTCAGGGCTCTCATGAGTGTGGTCTTGCCGCCACCATTCGGACCCTGCAGGTGCAGAATGCCACGGTCCATGGCAAAGGTGGCCGGGCCCACCTGGAAGCCTGAGCCGAATCGGACCACCAGGTCCTGAACCTCGAGCAGGCTCACGCGGCGCCTCCTGTACCCGTCTGAGTCGCAAAGCGCTTCAAGGCCGATGTCATCCAGTGAAGACTGCCGCCAATGCCTGCGGCTGCCAACAACAGATATTCCCAAGGGGACAGCAGAGATATCAACACCCCATGGAAGAGCAGCAGATTGAGATAGAGGCCCACCGAGCTCGCGCTGCGAAGCAATGTCCGTGAGAACAAGGTCGCGGTAAAGATCACTGAAGAAAACACAAAGACCCCGAACACCACCCAGTTCAGGAGGCCCATGTGAGAGCCGAGCAGTGCGAGAGGGATCGCGCTGGGGGCTGCGAGCAGCGCGGTGAGCACAATCAGAGCCACGGCTCGCTCGAAGCAGGTCACGGGCCATGCGAGACACAGGATCTGCGAGCCCAGGCGGGCTTTGGCGATCTCCAGGTTGCGGTAGGCGGGCAGAGCGGCGATCAAGAACAGAATGCAGGCGATGAGCAACAGGTCTCGCCCGGAGTCTGCTGCGTTGATGCGAAACCCGAGCATCAACAAAGTGATGAGCAGATTGCC
>Ga0105240_10014879_pt1 | contig 10602 bp, 6 predicted proteins | sample KBSC54metaG_FD_80426 | JGI IMG/M metagenome (GOLD analysis project Ga0105240, IMG submission 80426) | Corn rhizosphere microbial communities from Kellogg Biological Station, Michigan, USA - KBS C5-4 metaG | ecosystem: Host-associated > Plants > Roots > Rhizosphere > Soil | place: Michigan, USA...
CGCCGCACGTCGCCTGAACCTGCGCCCACACTTCGCGTGGAAGGCCGGCATCAGCCTCGGCGCCCTGCCCGAGACGCCGATGCTGGCCGTCATCGATGCCGCGCAAGTGGTGCTTGCGCGCACCGCGAACAGCATCGACGACCTGTGGGGAGTGGAATTGCATGACGCCTTCGCGGCGCAGGCGATCGCTTTTTACGACGCATTGAAGCTCTCGCTGGCGCAGCTCAACCGCCACGGCGGCGGACTCGGACGAGGTCATCCCATCGGCGCATCGGGAGCGATCAGTCTGGTGAGATTGCTGGCGGACATGCAGCATGACGCACCGGAAGGTGCCTTGGGTCTGGCCGCCATCGCAGCGGCAGGCGGCCTCGGTGCTGCCGCCATCGTGGAGCGTTGCTGAAACGGCTATCGCAAGGTTTTGAAGAACTCTTCCGGCTTGAGGCGTTCCGTTCTCACGGTATTTTCCGCCGCATCCGGATCGGCGTAGCCGAGCGCAATGCCGCAGACGATGTGGCTCTCATCACCCAGTCCCAGCGTCGAGCGGATCAACCCCGGATACGACGCCAGCGCACCGATGGCGCAACTGCCCAGTCCATGCGCAGTCGCCGCCAGCATCAGGCCGTACAGGCACATGCCCAGATCCATGTAGCAACCGCTGCCCATGCGCGCATCGATGGTCACCAGCAACGCCGCCGGCGCATCGAAGAAATTGAAATTGCGCTCGAACTGCCGGTCACGCCCGGCGCGGTCGTCACGTCCGGTCTGCAAGGCGCCGTACAGTTCCTTGGCCGCCGCGACCTGACGACGCCGCAGGGACTGTGGCATCGGTTGCGGAAAGTAGGAATAGTCTTCCGGCTCCTGCCTGCCCGCGCGGAAAGCCTCCACCAGCGCCACCGACAAGCGCGCCCGGGCAGCGCCTTCCAGCGCAATGAATTCACCCGGCTGCAGATTGGCGCCGCTGGGAGCGCGCCGCGCCAGCGCCAGCAACTGCGCCAACATGCCTTCGGGCAACGGGCGGTCGAGGAAACGGCGCGTGGAGTTGCGCTGGGTCAGCAGGTCTGCAAGGGGAAAGTTCTGGTCAGGCATCGGCGGCGTCAATCATGACGGTAAAAGTGGACGCCAATATAGCGCATTCAGACGATGTGAATATGCCTTACTTAAACAACAACCGCCCATGCACCGTCGGCGCCGTCTCCTCGTGATAATGCGGCCGCGTATCCGGCGCCGACATCGTGGCGGCGTTGCCGAGGATGGTGGTGGTGCGGATCTGCTGCTTGCCGTCGATATAGCGGCAGGCGTGCGCGGAATTGCGGTTACCGTGCATGTCGAGCACGATGCTGCGCGGATCCTGTCCCGGCAACGGTGCGGGAGGCATGCGCTTTGGCGGCAGCAGCAACGCGTCGCCCGGCGCGACCCACAGGTCGGCCAGCGCAATTTCGTCGGCGTAGGGACGCCAGCGCGCCACGCTGATCACCAGCGGCACATTCGGATCGCGCGAGAAAAAGACGTGCGGGAAGTTGTGATACTCGAAGTCGGTCGAATTGATCGGCAGCAGCTCGCGCCCGCGGCCGTGCCCGAGGTAAGGCGACTGATAGCCGGCCCAGATGCCGTAGGTGTAATCGGCCATCACCAGGCCCGAATAGGGAAATTCAATGTAGTGGCCATCCCGCAGCAGCGTCGCGCCGAAGGCCCGGGCGCTGTCTTCGGTCGCCCACAGCGGCTCGTAATGGACTTCGTGCGCGTGGAAGTCGAACTGCTCGATCTGGTACGGCACGCCTTCATCGGGCGTCACCGTGCGCGTGCGGCGGCCGATATTGGCGTAGGAAACACCCGCCTGCAACGATGGATCGATGGGCGCCATGTCGGTGCGCGTCCCCTGCGGCTGCTGCAATTGCCGGCCTTCGCCGTGATTGTTGTAAAGAAAAGGATAAACGGCGGGATCGAGCAGATCTTTTTCCTTGCCGTCTTCGATGAACAAAACCTGATCAAAAATGCAATCCATGCGCCACTCCCCCTGAAGTTGCGGGCAAATTACACCAATAAGACGGATAACACCACGTTTGGACGCGTTTTCCCGTACGGAAACAAATCAACCCCTTCGCAACAGTTGTCAAATCGACCATGAGCGCCGCCCGCAAACTTCCTGCCGCCGCCGATTTTTCATTAGAATGCGCATTTGGCAAAGCTTCGGCGGCGCGTGGCCGGCTGCCGTACCCTGATTTTTCGATTTCCCTCTGATTCTCCGATTCGACCCTCATCTGCATGGCAACTAAAAAAACTTCCCCGTCCGACTACAGCGAATCATCCATCCGCGTCCTCAAGGGACTGGAACCGGTCAAACAGCGTCCGGGCATGTACACCCGCACCGAGAATCCCCTGCACATCCTGCAAGAGGTCATCGACAACGCTTCCGATGAAGCGCTGGGCGGCCACGGCAAGAACATCATGGTCACGCTCAACCCTGACGGCAGCGTCAGCGTCGAGGACGATGGTCGTGGCATTCCGGTCGGCATGCATCCGGAAGAAGGCGTACCGACCGTGGAGATCGTCTTCACCCGCCTGCATGCCGGCGGCAAGTTCGACAAGGGCAGCGGCGGCGCCTACGCATTTTCGGGCGGCCTGCACGGCGTCGGCGTGTCGGTCACCAATGCGCTGGCCTCGCGCCTGGAAATCACGGTGTGGCGTGAAGCGGGCGTCCACACGCTGGCCTTCGCCGACGGCGACCTGATTGAAAAACTGAAGTCGCGTCCGCTCACGCGCGAAGACAAGAAGTCCGGCACCCGCGTCACCGTCTGGCCGAATCCCAAGTACTTCGACTCGCCGACGATTTCGCAGCAAGAGCTGCAACGCCTGCTGCGCTCCAAGGCGGTGCTGCTGCCGGGCGTCAAAGTCTCGCTGGTCAACGGCAAGACCGGCGACGTCCAGACCTGGCAATACGACCAGGGCCTGCGCGGCTACCTGATGGAATCGCTGGCGCAGTCGACCAGCGCCGATCCGCTTATCCCGCTGTTCGAAGGCGAGCAATACGCCGGCCCCGACGCCGAAGGTTTTGCCGAAGGGGAAGGCGCCGCGTGGGTAGTGGCGTGGACCGAAGAAGGCAACGTGGTGCGCGAATCCTACGTCAACCTGATCCCGACCTCGGCCGGCGGCACGCATGAATCCGGCCTGCGCGAAGGCCTGTTCTCGGCGGTCAAGAGCTTCGTCGAAATGCATTCGCTGCTGCCCAAGGGCGTCAAGCTGCTGCCGGAAGACGTGTTCGCACGCGTCTCCTTCGTGCTGTCGGCCAAGGTCCTCGATCCGCAATTCCAGGGCCAGATCAAGGAACGCCTGAATTCGCGCGACGCCGTGCGGCTGGTGTCGACTTTCTCGCGCCCCGCGCTCGAGCTGTGGCTCAACCAGCACGTCGAATACGGCAAGAAGCTGGCCGACCTGGTCATCAAGCAGGCGCAGAGCCGCCTGCGCTCAGCACAAAAAGTCGAGAAAAAGAAATCTTCCGGCGTGGCGGTGTTGCCCGGCAAGCTGACCGATTGCGAGTCCAGCGACATCACCCGCAACGAAATCTTTCTGGTCGAGGGCGACTCCGCCGGCGGCTCGGCCAAGATGGGCCGCGACAAGGAATTCCAGGCGATCCTGCCCTTGCGCGGCAAGGTGTTGAACGCCTGGGAAACCGAGCGCGACCGCCTGTTCGCCAACAATGAAATCCACGACATCGCGGTGGCCATCGGCGTCGATCCGCACAGCCACACCGACACGCCCGATCTGACCGGCCTGCGCTACGGCAAGATTTGCATCCTCTCCGATGCGGACGTCGACGGTTCGCACATCCAGGTGTTGCTGCTGACACTGTTCTTCAAGCACTTCCCAAAGCTGATCGACCACGGCCACATCTGCATCGCACGTCCGCCGCTGTATCGCGTCGACGCGCCTGCACGCGGCAAGAAGCCGGTGCAGAAGCTGTATGCGCTCGACGACGGCGAACTGGAAGCGATCGAAGACAAGCTGCGCAAGGACGGACTGAAAGAAGGCGCGTGGAGCATCTCGCGCTTCAAAGGCCTGGGTGAAATGAATGCGGAACAATTGTGGGAAACCACCATGAATCCCGACACCCGTCGCTTGCTGCCGGTCGCCCTGGGTGAGCTGGACCACATCGCCTCGGAAGCGCGCTTCACCATGTTGATGGGCAAGGGCGAAGCCGCCTCGCGCCGGGCCTGGATCGAAGAGCACGGCAACGAAGCGGAAGCGGATATTTAAGATACGTCTCATCCTGCGGCGCCGGCTGGAGTCAGGGGCGCCGACGTCGCAGGAATGTGCTGTTCCGAAACCGGAAGACGATTTCTCAACAGAATTCCAACAAGAAAAAAATGATCATTGCGATTGACCTGGGAACCACCAACAGCCTGGTCGCCGTCTGGCGCAACGGCAAACCCGAAATCATCCCGAACGCCTTGAACGAGAACCTGACGCCCTCCTGCGTCGGCCTCGACGACGACGGCAGCATGCTGATCGGCAAGGCGGCGCAGGAGCGCCTGCAGACGCATCCGGCGTTGACGACGTCGCTGTTCAAGCGCTACATGGGCAGCGAGCGCAAGATCGCGCTGGGCCACCAGGGCTTTCGCCCCGAGGAATTGTCCTCGCTGGTGCTACGCGCCCTCAAGGCCGACGCCGAAGCCTATCTCGGCCATCCGGTCGAAGAGGCAATCATCACCGTGCCGGCCTATTTCAGCGACGCTCAGCGCAAAGCCACGCGCAACGCCGGCAAGCTGGCCGGGCTGCGCGTCGAGCGCCTGCTCAACGAGCCGACTGCCGCGGCGCTGGCGTACGGCATCCACGACGCCAGCGAGGAGAGCAAATTCCTGGTGTTCGACCTCGGCGGCGGCACCTTCGACGTGTCCATTCTGGAACTGTTCGACGGCGTCATGGAAGTGCGCGCCACCGCTGGCGACAACTTCCTTGGCGGCGAAGATTTCCTGCAAGTCCTGACGCTGGAATTCATGGACAAGAGCGGCCTCCAGGCCGACCTCGGCAAGCGCCCGCTGAGCGCACAACAATCGCAACGCCTGCGCGACGAAATGGAACGCGGCAAGCGTGCGCTGACCGACAGCGCCAGCACCGTCCTGCGGATTCGCTACGACGACAAGGAATACTCCTGGGAAGTCAGCGACGAACAATTCACGCGCCTGGCCGAGGGTCTGCTGTCCCGCCTGCGCCAGCCGGTCGAACGCGCCATGCGCGACGCCCGCATCCGTTCCGTCGAGCTCGACAAGATCGTGCTGGCCGGCGGCGCCACCAAGATGCCGGTCGTGCGCAAGCTGGTGTCGCGCATGTTCGGCCGCTTCCCCGACAGCACGCTCAATCCCGACGAAGTGGTGGTGACCGGCGCCGCCGTGCAGGCCGGCCTGAAGATGCGCGACGCCGCGCTCAACGAGGTGGTGCTGACCGACGTTGCGCCCTACTCGCTGGGCATCGGCGTAGCCCAGCAGACCGGCCCGAACCAGTTTTCCTACGGCCATTACCTGCCGATCATCGAACGCAACACCGTGATCCCGGCTTCGCGCGTGAACAACATCGTCACAATCCGCGACCAGCAAGATGAAATTTCGGTGCCGATCTACCAGGGCGAGTCGCGCATGGTCCAGGACAACATCCACCTGGGCACGCTGACCTTCCCGATCGAGAAGCGCAAGGCCGGGGATGTCTCCATCGACGTGCGCTTCACCTACGACATCAACGGCATCCTCGAAGTCGAGGCCAAGGTCAAGGACAGCGACGCGGTGCATACGCTGGTCATCCTCGAAGCACCCGGCGTCATGTCGCAGGAACAGGTCGAACAGCGCCTCGCCGAACTGGCCGACATCAAGATCCATCCGCGCGACCAGATCAGGACGCGCACCCTGCTCGCGCGCGCCGACCGCATGTATGAACAATCGCTCGGCGAACAGCGCCAATTCCTGTCGTTCCAGATCGGCCAGTACCAGGCGATCGTGGAAACCCAGGACGCCAACGCCATCAAGCATGGCCACGCCAATCTGGAAAAGCTGCTGGATCAGATCGACAAGGAAAGCTATCTGTAATGCACGCCGAATGGAACCAATGGGTCTGGGACATCCTGACGATCACGCCCACCGATGACGAACGCGCCATCAAGCGCGCCTATTCGGTCCAGCTGAAGACCACGCGTCCGGAAGACGACGCCGACAAATTCCAGCGCCTGCGCCAGGCTTACGACACCGCGCTGGCCTTGGCGCTTCATGCGCGTCATTCGGCGCGCGATTCGGCGCACGAGTTTCTTGAGCATGCGGCGGGCGAAGTCGAAGCAGAGCCCGCCGTCGAAACTACCGCGCCGCATGAGATCACAAGCGCAGCGGCAGTCGACGACGTACGCATCGACGCGCCGGTTTCCCTGCCGACCGGCACGATCTCGCCGACTGCAACGATCCAGGCGGAACTGCCACGGCCGGCCAACGCCGCCACCGTATGGGACGATTTCCTGCGCGCTTATCTGAGCGCCGACCGCAACAGCCTGCTGTATCGCGCCAAGGACGAACTGCGCAAGGTCTCCAAATCCGACTCCTTCCTCAACCTCGATTTCGCCGATGCCTTTGAACTGTGCGCGGCGCGCTATTGCGCCGGCGACGATGCCGACGAAGATCTGCGCGACACCCTGGTCGAGCATTTTGGCTGGCAAAACGACAGTGCACACCTGGACAGTCGCCAGGGCAGTCTTTCCCATCTGGTGCTCGGACGTTTCCGCGCCGACGCCATGGCCCGCTTCCTGCGCACCAAGAGCGACGCCGGCAAAGTGCTGCTGGAAAAAACGCCGCCGCGGTTCTCCTGGAAACTGTACGACAAGAAATTCGTGAGCGAGCTGCAGCAGGTTATCCAGGGCCTGCGCTGGCGCTCCCCGGAGACCATCTGGTACCGGCTCAATCCGGAAGTCGTCACCTGGTGGGAAACCCAGCTGGCCAAGCCGCGCCTGTTCACCGTCACCATCAAAGTATCGCTGGTGCTCGGTTTCGTGCTGGCGATGGCGATCTTCATGGTGCTGGCATTCGGCAATATCAGCCTGCCCTTCGCCGACGGCAAGACCGAGGTAGTCGTGGTCTACGTGCTGGGCCAGGTGCTTGGCTGGGCCACAGGACTGGTGCTGCAATTCGGCGGGTCGCCGCTCATGAAAATGTTGTACTTCAGGCACACGCCCAGGGCGCAACTGGGATGGATGCCTGTCTTCGCTATTCTGGCGCTGCTGCTGGCGCTCGGCATCGGCGGGCCATCCGTGAACACGGTTCTGACGGTTTGCCTTTATGGCGTCATCGCCTTCGTGTTCTACGTGAGCACGGCCCAACTGACTTCGCTGGGCTGGCTGCTGGCCGGGCTGCTGATGCTGTTCTCCGCCTTTGCGATGGAAAGCAAACACAGCGCGCTCAGCGCCGGCCTGCCCTGGCAGATGTACTTGCCCGTGGCGATCGTCTGTCTGCGCGGTGGTCAAAACTATTACGCGGTGCTGGACCCCGAATTCAAGAACCTCTTCAGAATTCGATTAGTATGGATGGCTGTCAGCGCCACGGCACTGTCGACGTTTTTTCTGAACGGCAACATCCATCCGCTCGTCGTCACCGCCCTCGGTTATCTGATGTTCCTGCCTGGACTGCTGTTGGTGAATTGCTATTTCAACCAGATCAAATACCAGGTCTATCCCTTCTTTGCGCTGGTGCTGGCGGAAGTCGTCATGATATTTTCCCATCGCGTGGTGGTAAGCGCGACGAACCATGATGCCGAAATACTGTCGCTATGGTTGACGATGTTTATCTACATGTTGATCAACATGGCGATGACGAAATTGAAGAAAAGGCAATTTTCCTGAAACACCGTATGCGTATTGATTTGAACAAGGCTCGATGAAAAATCTGCTGCTTCGCCTGCTGTTGTCCGTATCGATGCTGTCGATGACGGCGCTCGCCCGCGCGGACGTATACGGCTACATCGACGCCGACGGCATGGCGCACGTGTCGACCGAAAAGATTGACGAGCGCTATCAGTTGTTCATGCGCGGCGACGCCACCTTCGATTCCGACAAGATCGCCAAGGGTATCCCCGGCGTCGAGACCAAGGGAAACCTGTCGTCGCCGCTGATGCAGCTGATGCTGCAGCATCCGAACCTGAAAAAATATGAAGCCGTGCTGGACCAAAGCGCCAGAGAATTTTCGGTCGATCCGGCCTTGCTCAAGGCCATCATGGCGGCCGAGTCCGGCTTCAATCCGACTGCCGTGTCGCCCAAGGGCGCCATCGGCCTGATGCAGATCATGCCGGAAACCGCCGAACGCTACGGCGTGCAGGGCGACCGCCGCAAGACCATCCAGCAGAAGCTGACCGATCCGCGCATCAACATACGCCTGGCGGCGCGTTACCTGCGAGACCTGCAGGTGCTGTTCCCCAAGCGGCTGGAGCTGGCGATCGCATCCTACAACGCCGGCGAGCGCGCCGTGCAGAAGTACAACAACCAGATTCCGCCGTATCCCGAAACACGCAATTACGTCCAGCTGGTTGCGCAGTTCTACCAGTTGTACCAACCGGGCGGCAGTGCAGGAAACCGTACCGGCGACACCGACAAGCCGCGCCGCGTCGAAATCATCCTGCCGGGCCGGCGTAGCATGCCGCCGCCTGCATCCGTCGAATAACCATTATCTGAACTTGAACGCAACCCAGCCACATGACTGAACAAGCCAACCTGTTTGAACAAGCTGCACCGCCCGAAGGCGAATCGCTGACGCTGTCGACCTTTGCCGAACGCGCCTATCTCGACTACGCCATTTCGGTGGTCAAGGGCCGCGCCCTGCCTGACGTCGCCGACGGCCAGAAGCCGGTTCAGCGCCGCATCCTGTACGCGATGAACGAGCTCGGCCTGAACGCCACCGCCAAGCCCCGCAAATCGGCAGCCGTGGTCGGCGACGTGCTCGGCAAACTGCATCCGCACGGCGACCAGTCGGTGTACGACGCGCTGGTGCGCATGGCGCAGGACTTTTCGCTGCGCTATCCGCTGATCGACGGCCAGGGCAACTTCGGTTCGCGCGACGGCGACGGCGCTGCGGCGATGCGGTACACGGAAGCGCGCCTGACGCCGATCAGCAAATTGCTGCTCGATGAAATCGACATGGGCACGGTCGACTTCCAGCCGAACTACGACGGCTCCACCGAAGAGCCGAAACTGCTGCCGGCGCGCCTGCCCTTCCTGCTGCTCAACGGCGCTTCCGGCATCGCGGTCGGCATGGCCACCGAAATCCCGTCGCACAACCTGCGTGAAGTCGCGCGCGCCGCCGTGGCGATGATCCGCAATCCCAAGATCACGCACGAAGAACTGATAACCCACATCACCGGCCCCGACTTCCCGGGCGGCGGTCAGATCATCACGCCGTCGTCGACCATCGCCGAGATGTACCAGAGCGGCCGCGGCAGCCTCAAGGTGCGTGCGCGCTGGAAGATCGAAGACATGGCGCGCGGCCAGTGGCAGGCGGTCATCACCGAGTTGCCGCCCGGCGTGTCGTCGCAGAAGGTGCTGGAAGAAATCGAAGAGCTGACCAATCCCAAGATCAAGCTCGGCAAGAAGACGCTGACGCCGGAACAGCAGGCGCAGAAGCAAAGCATTTTGGCCATGCTCGACGCGGTGCGCGACGAATCGGGCCGCGAAGCGCCGGTGCGCCTGGTGTTCGAACCGAAGTCGAAGAACCAGGACCAGACCGAATTCATGAACACGCTGCTGGCCCAGACATCCCTGGAAACCAGCTCGTCGATCAACCTCGTGATGATCGGCGGCGACGGCCGTCCGCGCCAGAAGGGCCTGGGCGACATCCTCAGCGAATGGATCACGTTCCGCTTCGCCACCATCACGCGCCGCACGCAATTCAAGTTGCAAAAGGTCGAGGATCGCATCCACATCCTCGAAGGCCGCGAAGCCATCCTGCTCAATATCGACAAGGTCATCCGCATCATCCGCGAATCGGATGAGCCGAAGCCGGCGCTGATCGAAGCCTTCAAGCTGTCGGACCGCCAGGCCGAAGACATCCTGGAAATCCGCCTGCGCCAGTTGGCGCGCCTGGAAACCATCAAGATCCAGCAGGAGCTGGCCGAACTGCGCAACGAAAAATCGACGCTGCAGGACCTGCTGGAAAATCCCTCCTCGATGAAGAAGCTGGTCATCAAGGAAATCGAAGCCGACGACAAGCAATTCGGCGATGCCCGCCGCACCGTGATCGAAGAAGCCGAAAAAGCCGTGCTCGAACAAAAGATCATCGATGAGCCGGTCACCGTCATCATTTCGCAAAAGGGCTGGGTGCGCGCACGCGGTGGCCACGGTCATGACGCAACGCAGTTCACGTTCAAGGCCGGCGACAGCCTGTACGGCGCGTTCGAATGCCGCACTGTCGACAACCTGCTGGGCTTCGGTTCCAACGGCCGCATCTACACGGTCGGCGTGAACTCGCTGCCGAACGCGCGCGGCGACGGCGTGCCGATCACCACGCTGGTCGACCTCGGTAGCGGCAACAACCTGTTGCACTACTTCGCCGGTCCGGTCGATACGCAAATGTTGCTGGCTTCCGACGCCGGTTA
>Ga0105240_10014880_pt1 | contig 10602 bp, 10 predicted proteins | sample KBSC54metaG_FD_80426 | JGI IMG/M metagenome (GOLD analysis project Ga0105240, IMG submission 80426) | Corn rhizosphere microbial communities from Kellogg Biological Station, Michigan, USA - KBS C5-4 metaG | ecosystem: Host-associated > Plants > Roots > Rhizosphere > Soil | place: Michigan, USA...
CCCGCGGATATCAGACTGACCACACCGTCGACCACCGCCCGGCGCCCACCCCACCAACGCCACACCCGCCACCCAGGCACGCCGCCGCATGCCCACTTGACAAGAACACCTACATATCAGGAGGGCGACCGTCACGGTCCGCCGGCCGACATTCGTGGGGTTGGTCTGGAACTGCATGAAGAGCAGGTGGCGCCGGCCCGCGGGGAGTCGGCCCAGCTCGAGCTCGAGCGCGCCATTCCGGCTCGTCTCCTGGGATGGGGACGGCTCGATCGTGTTGACGGTGTTGGCTTCGAGCCAGTCCGAGTCGAGCACGAGGCGGGCATCGCGGATCGTCCGCACGGCGTGGACGTCGAACCGGGCCTCCCAGATCAGCCCTCCGCGGACGCTCGTCGGCGCGAACACGCTCATCGTGGCCGCCGACGTCGATGCGGTGCTCGTCTCGGGGTGCTGACCGAACACGTTCGCGAGCGCCAGGACGACGATCGCCGCGGGGATCAGGAGCAGCCCGCGCCGCAGCCAGCCATACCACTCCCGTCCGCGGAGATCGCGGTGACGCCCGATCTGGATTCCCTGGGGCGTGTCGGTCATGAAACCGCGTATACCCGCCAGATCCTTTGCGGAGACAAAAGCGTGCTTCACTCGTGCTCGAGGCGGGTAGGGACGCGGGGGAGCCCATCCGACGATGAGAGGGTGTTGACGTGTGGCGAGAGCGAACGCGAGGGAAGTTCGCCCGAACACATCGGGCATCTGGCAGGTGAGGAAGCCCGGCGGGCGCCGCAGCAGTGGGAATTTCCAGACCCAGGGCAGCCTGAGGTCACCCCGGACGGCCGGCCGCGCCCTGGCGCCTGCGGGCGCGCCTCATCGCGTCGAAGGTGTCACTCCCCGAGCCGGCAACCGGTCGCCATGCCCGCGAACGAGAGGATCATCCGCCGTGCCTCAGCGGCGACGTCGCCGCCGGAGATCATGTAGAGGCCGTAGGCGTCCTCGAGCGCGACGAGGTTGCGAGCGATCGCCTGGCTCGTGTCGGCAAGCGTGAACGCGCCCTGCGCGGCGCCGAGCTCGAGCACGCGCCGGTAGACCTCGACCTGCCGGGCGGTCATGGAGCGAATCAGCGCGCCGAGCATCGGGTTGTCGCGAAAGTAGCCGGCGGCGTCGTAGGTCATGCGCAGATCGTCGTCGTCGGGCCCGGTCGGAAGGCCTGCGTCGATCAGCGCGACCAGCGCTTCGCGGGGGTCATCGATCCCGTCGACCGTCTCCTGGCGGCGCTCGGCGAAGCGCTCGACCACGTGCTGGATCGCCTCCTCGATCAGCGTGTCGAGCTCGGGGTAGTAGTAGAGCACCGCCTGGGAGCTCAGGCCCGCGTGCTCGGCGACGTCCTTGATGCGCACGCCCTCGATGCCGCGCTCGGCAATCGCGCGCCGGGCCGCCTGCTTGAGCTGTCCCCGTCGGGCGGCCTGGTTCTTCGGTCGTGCCACCGGCGCAGCATAGGCGGAACCCGGATTCCACCAGCCAATGGGAGATGGCTCGTTGACGGCCGCAAGCCCATTTGATTGAATCCTGATTCATCGAATGAGGATTCCAAAAAACGGAGGCTGGCCGTGATCGGTGAGAAGGTCCGCTACGAGCAGGAGCTGCACAGATCGCTGCGCGTGCTGGGAAACGTCATGATCACGTTGTCGTCGATCACGCCGGCGTCCTCGGTGTTCATCATCGTCCCGCTGATCCTGATCACCGCCGGGACGGGCACGTTCCTGACCCTCGCGATCGCGGCCGTGGTCGGCGTCTTCATGGCGTTCTGCTGGGCCGAGCTGTGCGCGGCCTACCCGATCGCAGGCGGCGATTACGCGATCGTCTGGCACGCCTTCAAGGGCAAGGCGAAGCCGTTCGCCGGCCCTGTCAGCGTCGTCCTCTTCGCCCTTTGGATCGACACGATCGTCTTCATTCCCGCCGTCATCGCGCTCGGAACGGCGCAGTACCTCGGCGTCGTCTGGTCTGTCGACGCCAAGACCGCGGGAGCCGTCGTCATGCTGCTCTCGGCCGCCATGGCCATCCTGCAGATCCGCCTGAACGCCTGGGTCACCGGCGTGTTCCTGGCGATCGAGCTGACCGCGCTCACGGTCGTCACGGGCCTCGGCCTCGCCAACTTCCACACCGACCGCGTCGCCCGGCTCTTCTCCGGCTGGCAGATCGGAAACGCCCACGGCGGCCTCGACCCGGTCGCATTCGGCACGATCCTGACCGCGACTGCCGTCGGCGTGTTCGCCTACAACGGCTACGCGGCGCCGGTGAACCTGGCGGAGGAGACGCGCGGCTCGAGCCGCGGCATCGCCCGCGCGATCCTCTGGTCGCTCGCGATCACCGTCATCGCAGAGCTCGTGCCGACGACTGCCGTGATCCTGGGCGCCCCCAACCTGGCGGACCTGACCACGAGCGTCTCGCCGATGAACGACTTCCTGCTCGCCACGTCGAACTCGACCGTGAACACGCTCGTCTCGCTCGGCATCACGATCGCGATCGTGAACGCCGTCATCGCGATCATCATCCAGTTCGGGCGCGTGCTCTACTCGTCGGGGCGCGACCGAGCCTGGCCGGGGCCGGTGAACGGGTGGATGTCGCAGGTCTCGGAGCGCTTCCACACGCCGTGGTTCGCGACGGCCCTGGTCGGCATCCTCGGCGCCGTCCTCTGCCTGACCGTCTCGCTGAACGAGATCATCGTCCTGACCGGCGCAACGCTCGTCCTGAACTACGCCCTCGTGGCCCTGGGCGCCGTCGTCGGCCGCGCGACCGGGGCGACGGACGGAAGCCCGTACCGGATGCCGTGGTGGCCGCTGCCGCCGCTGCTGGCGATCGGCTCGCTCGTGTACATCACGACCAAGCAGACGCACAAGTCGCTCGAGGTCACCGGCATCACGATGCTGATCGGGCTCGTCTACTGGGCCGTCGTCATCTGGCCGCAGAAGGGCCGGGCCTGGAATCTGAAGGACCCGGTGCTCGACGAGGAGCCGGAAACGGAGACGGCGTGACTCTCGCCGCCCATCTCGAGACCCCTTCCGGCAAGCCGCGCGCCAGAGCGCTTGGAATTCCGTTCGCCGGCGTGCCCGGCCCGGCGAACGCGATCACCGATGTCCGTGGCCTGGAGGTCGGGTACACGACGCTGATCGAGGGCGACGGCGTCCGCACCGGGGTAACCGCGATCCACCCCCGCGGACGGCACGAGCCGGGCGACCCGGTCGCGGCAGGGTTCCACTCGTTAAACGGCAACGGTGAGATGACCGGCGCGGCATGGATCGAGGAATCGGGCACGACGGCCGGGCCGATCGCGATCACGAACACGCACGCGGTCGGGATCGCACACGCCGGGATCGTGCGCTGGACGGCCGACCGCCATCCCGAGCTCGCCCGAGCATGGCTTCTCCCGGTCGCCGCGGAGACCTGGGACGGCTATCTGAACGACATCAACGGCGGACACGTGACCGAGGCACACGTCGTCGCGGCGCTCGACGCCGCGAAGCCGGGGCCGATCGACGAGGGGGCTGTCGGCGGCGGAACCGGGATGTGCTGTTACCAGTTCAAGGGCGGGACGGGCACCGCATCGCGCCTCGTCACCTACGGCGGCGAGCGGTACACCGTGGCGGTGCTCCTCCAGGCCAACTTCGGCGCACGTCGTGAGCTCATGATCGCGGGAACGCCGCTCGGCGAGGAGCTCGCCGCCGACAACCCGATGGACGAGTGGACCGGGGCGCCGGCCGGCGCCGGCTCGGTGATCGCGATCGTCGCGACCGACGCGCCGCTCCTGCCGGGCCAGTGCAAGGCCCTCGCCCGCCGGGTGACGCTCGGCCTGGCCCGGACCGGCACCACCGGCTCACACTTCTCCGGCGACCTCTTCCTGGCCGTATCGACAGCCAACCAGGACGCGTTCACGCTCGGCCGGCAGGCCATGTTCGAGCATGGCGACGGCCATCTCGACGCCCTCCGGTTCATCCCCTGGGGCCACCTCGACGACCTCTACGCGGGCGTCGCCCATGCGACCGAGGAGGCGGTGGTGAACGCGCTCTGCGCCGGGGAGGAGATGGTCGGATTCGGCGGTCGGCGAGCGCCCGCGCTGCCACGTGAGCTGGTGATGGCCCTGGTCCGCCGCTAGCCGGCACCGCCGGGCGGCGGACCGACGACGGTCATGCCGGCCTCCTCACCGAAGGTGCGGACAGAGCCGTGGATCCCGTCGGGGGTCCCGGCGACTGGCGCGTCGAGGCTCCCGCCATGCCGAGGGCGTCCCAGACGGCTCGTGCGAACGCGGCCCGGCTGTCCTGGAACGCGGCCCGCTGCCGGCCATCCTGGTCGGCGAGCGCGGCCAGGACGTCCGTCGCGCGGCCGACCGCAGCGCAGCTCTCGCCGAGCGCCGCCGCCAGCTCGACCCGCGCCATCCACGCCCGGTGCCGGTGGGCGACGAACGCGTCCGTCGCCGGATCTCCGGCGGACGCCGCGTCCGCGGCCAGCGCCGTCCACGCGAGGAACGCATGGGCGCTGCCGAGCACCCGCCACCGTTCCTCGTCGCGACCCGCCGCCGATCGCAGGATGGCACTGAGCCCGACCGCGACCGGGATCCCCACGCACACCCACGTGAACCCCCCGGCGATCACGAGGTTCACGGCCCCTCGCTCACGGACCGAGACTCCCGACGTCGACCCCCACGACCGGCGCTCCCCCGTGCGATGGCGTGCCGAGGCTCACCCCGACGCTGCCCACCGGCGATCCAGCCGTCGCCGTCACGCCGCCGTTGCCGGCGGTGACGGTCGCTCCCGCGCCACGCGTCCCGACAGCCACGGTGGTACCTGCCGAGACGGAGGGAGGAGTGGGCGCGGAGACGGGCTGGCCGCCGGCGGGTGCGCCGCCGCGCACGGGACGGAGAGGGGGTGTCCAGTGCGCGATCCGCGTATGCCGCGGAGCGGGGTGCAACCGACGGACGGCCAACCGCGTAGGGCCGTCCGCTGCGACGGACGTACCGGGCGCCACGACCGGTGCCGTCGCGACGGGCGCCGTCGCCACCCGGCGTGTCAGGTGATGGCGAGGGGTGGGCTGAGGGTTCGAGCGGCGACTGATCGCCGCCGCCACCGCCGCGGTTGCGAGTGCCATCACGGATGCGACCGCGATATAGACGAGCACACGCTTCACGCTGCCTCCCTCTGCCCCCGACTGACCCGTCTCGTGCAGTATCAGCGTGGACCGCGGCCCGGCACAAGAGATACTCGTTTCGGGAATCTCGGGTGGCGTTTCCGCGGTCGGCGTTCCCGCCGGTGCGGTGTGGCCGTCGAAGTCGGGGACGAGCGCCTGCACCAGCCGCGACAGGCTCCGGTGCGACACGAGCGGATGCTGGAACGGCCGATCGAGGTGCAGCCGGTAGCGGTTCCGCCTACCGTTTCGCACCTTGGTGAGATAGCCCCCGGCTGTCAGATCGCGCACGATCGACTCGACCGCGCGCTCGGTGACGCCGACCCGATCCGCGATGTCGCGCATGCGCAGTCCGGGATCGCCGGCGAGCGACGCCAGCACGAGCGCGTGGTTCGTCAGGAACATCTCCCGCGCCTCGCAGATTGCAGCAGCCATGTTCTCCGCCTCCAGAGTCAGACCCGAGCCCGCTCTGATTGAACCCCGAAACGGGTGAATCCGCAAGCGGCGGGCACACCGCGGCGCGGCTCAGTCCGGGTACTCGTCCTTGCGGTAGGTGAGAAACGGGCTGGTCTCGTCCTTCGGGGTGCGGTCGAGCAGGAAGCTCGTGAACGGCGCGACGAACGGGTCCGGGGCGGACACGGTGTAGGTGTGGTAGACGACCCCGTCCTCGAGCCCAAAGGCGATGTAGCTCGGATTCTCGCGGAGCCCGTCCTTGAGGTCGGCGTCCACCTGCGTCGACCAGAACTCGAGCCAGTCCGGCGGCTCGTCGAGCATCTGCCGCACCTCGGGGATCTCGCCGGCCTGCTCCTCGGTGAGCGCGAGGCCGAAGTCGAACGGGAAGTCGCTCCGGTAGGTCGAGATCCAGGGGAACTGCCAGCCCATCCGCCGCTTGTACGCGGCGAGCGCGTCGATCGGCGCCCGGGAGAAGCAGACGAAGGTCACGTCGCGGTGGTTCAGGTGAATCAGCGTCCCGTCGAAATTGTCGGCGAGGCCGGTGCAGCCCGGGCATGCGCCGGCCTTGTAGTCGGGCCCGTACATGATGTTGTAGGCAAGCAGCTGCGAGCGGCCGTCGAACAGCTCCGCCAGCGTCCTCTTGCCCGACTCGGTGTCGAACTCGTAGTCCTTCTCGACCGGCACCCACGGGAGCTCGCGGCGCCGGCGCTTGATCTCCTCGTTCCGCTCCGCCTGCTCGCGTTCGAGCTTCGCCAGATCGCTGCGCGCGGCCTGCCACTCCTCACGGGTGCCGATGGTGTGCTCGGCCATGTGGTCTCCCTCCTCGCTGCCGGGTCAGAAACTGGGACGCCCGGGTCAGCCGAAACTCATCGTAGGCGCCACCCGGCGAGGCGGTCGAGCACGCCCGTCCGCCGCCGATGTGGAAGCCCGCTGCCCGCGCCCAGGCTCTCCAGGAACCGGGTCAGGCCGCCGTCGGTCGAGTCGTCGTCGAGCGCGACCACGCAGGTGACGCGGCCGTCGGCGCCGTAGATGCTCATCCGCGTGTGCGGCGGGCCGTCGGCCGGATCGAAGTAGCGCGAGACGCGCAGGCCCCGGCCGGACGCCTCGACGTCGGGGTGCGGCGGAAACAGGGCCACCACCTTGCGTCTCTGCGGGGCCGCGCACCACGGGCAGTAACGGTGCTCCCGCTCGACCGACTGACCACAGCTCCTGCAGACCACGTGACGCTGTCCCCTGCTCGCTCTGGGCCAAACGTACTCCTCGCGGGGCGGTCGTGCCACCCCGCCAGATCAGCGCCGTCGCAGCGCGTCGATCGGCGCCGTCTCGACGATCCCGGAGACCGCGCGGGCGAGGTCGCCGTTCGCCGTGACGAGCGCGTCCGCCTGCAGCCGGGTGAGCGCCACGTACTCGGCCTCGTAGGTCGTCTCCCAGCCGAGCTGCTCGGCGATCTCCCAGGCGTTCGCCTGGAGCACCTTGTCGCCGAGGAAGCGCACCTTCAGCGAGTTGATCCGCCGCACCCGCGCCCGGCCCTCGGCCGCCGAGATCTCGCCGCGGCGCGCCGCCCCGTACATCGCGGCGAGCGCCTGGGAGCGGACGAGCGTCGGCGCCAGGAGCTGATGCCCGGGTGCCACCTCGATCTCGCCGGCGGCGATCCGCATCAATGTCTCGCAGTCGACGACATACCGGGCCACGGCCACACGCTATCTCACGTTCGAGCGCCGCTCCCGTGTGACGCGAGGCTCAGCCGAGCGTCACCGACATGTCGTCGGCATAGAAGCACGTTCCCGGCGGGGCCGCCGAGACGTAGGCGTTCAGGTCGAGCGTCGAGGACCCGGGCGAGCTCGGTGTGTATGTGAGGGTGACCTGCTGCCAGCTCGAGGACAAGGTCAGCTGCGACGTCGCGGTGCCCACAAGCGTGGTCCCAGCGTACTCGCGGAAGCGGAGCTTCACCACCGAGCCGGCGGAATCCGCCCGCGCCCACATCGATGCGGTGTACGTCCCGGCCGCCGTCGTCTTCACCCAGTTCGGCGAGTCGTTCACGAGACAGGTGCCGACGCTCGCGGTCGTCGCGTTGGAGACCTGCGCCGACCAGTTCCCCGTGTGCCCGCCGCTCGTCCGTGTCAACGTGACGCCCGAGCTCGATCCGGAGGTGTTCCATCCGGTGAGGTCGGTCTCGAATCCCGGATTTCCGACGAACTCCTGCGAGCCCGGAGCGGCGACGTCCACCACGGCAGTCGCCGTCGCCGAGCTCCCGCCGGTGTCGGTCACCGTCACGGTGACCGTGTACGTCCCCGGCTGGGTGTAGGTGTGCGCGGCGGTGGCGCCCGGCTGCGGCCCGACCGCTCCGGAACCGTCGCCGAAATCGAAGCTGTACGAGGCGATTGGCGTTGCGTCGGCGTCGGTCGAGGCGGACGCGTCGGCCGTCATGGACAGGGGTGCAGTCCCCGAAGCGGGCCGGGCGGTGAGCACGGCGGCAGGCGGCTGGTCGGGGGTGACACCCTGGAACTCGTACGCGCCGCGATCGTAGTAGGTGCTGGGGCCGGCGCCCGTGTCGGCCGTCCCGGGGTCGTCGACCCTCGGATTGCCCTCGACGTCCGTGGCCGGTTCGCCCACGACACCCGAGTCGGCCGAGTCGATGGCCGGTGACCCCGTCGTGAGGTGGAAGTCGCCGGCACCCGGAGCACTCCAGCGGGGATCGGCGTCGATTCCATGTGCCTCCTGGCCGCTTGCAGCCTGGAACGCGCTCAGCGACTTGTAGCTGACCGAGTTCCAGATCAAGAGCGTGTCCGGGCTCGTCAGGTGGACGAGGTCGTAGTCCATCGTCGTCCCGGCGGTCGATCCCTGCTCGACGCGGATGTCGCTGTGGGTGCGGGGGCTGCCGACGCCGTTGTCGACGCTGATGTTGTCCGCGACCGTCGCACCCGTCGAGCCGCCTTCGATGTTGATGCCGGCCGTGACGTTGCCGTAGACCGTGTTCCCGACGATCACCTCTCCCGTCGCGGTGAGGTTGTCGATCCCGTGGTCGCCGTTGTCGTACGAGACGTTGTCGTAGACGAGCGTGTTGTTCGCTCCCGGATAGCACTCGATCCCGGAATCCTGGTTGTCGTGGGTGATGTTGCGATCGACGACGTTGCCCGGCGACTGATAGATCCGGATTCCAGCGGTCGCTCGCTCATACACGCGCGAGTTGGAGAACGTCGTGTTTCCGCGCACCTCGACACCCGTGGACCCGCCGACGACCATGATGCCGTAGTCGCTGTTGTGGTCGGAGTCGTTTCCCGACACGAGTGAGCTGGTCACCCCGCTCAGGCGGATGCCCGCCGCGATCTGGCCCTGGACAGGCTGGCCCGAGAAGGTCACGTGGTTGGCGGAGATGGTGACGTGCGAGCCGCCCGTCACGTTGATCCCGTAGGAGGTCGTCCGGGTGACCTGAAACCCGTTGACGGTGATCCAGCTCGCGTTCGTGAGCGTGAACCCGTCCGTCTTGCCGGTCAGCGTCACGGCCGCTCCCGGAGCGGCCGTGAACGCGATCGGCGCACCCGGGCTCCCCGAGGACGAGACCTTGACGTCTTCCGTGTATGTCCCGCCCGCGACCTGCACCGTCTGACCCGCGCCGGCATGCGGCGCGGCGGCGCTGATCGTGCAGAACGGCTGCGCGGCCGTTCCCGCCCCGGAGTCCGAGCAAGATGCACTCGAGCCGTCCACATAGAGGGTTGAGGCCGCGCCGAGGGCGGGGGCCGACGTCGCGCCCAGGAGCGCGGCGAGCCCGAGCGCCCAGAGCGCACCGCGGCGGCGGAAGGAGCGCGCAGAGGGGTCGCGGCGACGCCCGTACCGGGCACGGAAGCCCGCTGCCATACGCATGACGTCCCGCCGAACCATCACCCGAAGTCCCGTGACGTGACCGGAGAATCCGCCCACCCCGGCCCAGTTTGCCCTGGTGAGCCTACGGCGCCGGCGTGCCCGAATACAACCCCCCAAGCGGACAGGTTACCGAGCCTCGAACTCACCAAAAAGTCCAGGGTATTGGAACCTCGACCATACCCCAGCTTGACATGTTCGTTACGATGTGGATAAGATTTCCACCCATTTTCCCAAAGGAAACCCCTAAACCTTCGGGGGTGCCATGGCAGGTCTGCGCATCCGACAAGAGCGCGAAGGGCACGCGAGGAGTCAGGCGTCCGCGGTCGTGATCGACGCGTACCCGCTCTGGTGCGAGGCCGTCGAGGCGGTACTCCGCGGCCTCGGCCTGGTGACGCGCGGCAAGGCGACGTCGCCTGCGGACGGCCTGCGGCTCATCGCGGAGCACCGTCCCGAGATCGTCGTCACCGACATCGACTTCGGACGTGACGAGATCGGCGGCACCTCCTATCTGCGGGATGTCCTCGAGGCAGGCTCGGACATCAAGGTGATCGTGCTCTCGACGCACGTCGAGGGATCGGTCGTGAACGACGTGCTCAGCACGGGCGCGACCGCGTATGCCATGAAGCACGTCCACCCCGACGACCTCGCCTCGGCGATCCGGCAGATCTTCGAGCACTCGGTCGTCTTTGCGCCAACCTCCGGGATCTCCCACGGGATTCGCCGGGTCGCCCCCGGCGCCGCTCCGCGTGAACAGCCGGCAGCCGAGCCACCCGGTGGGGATGAGCCCGCGAACCTCGAAGCGCACCTGACCCGTCGCGAGCGGGAGATCCTCACGCATGTGTCCGAAGGCATGGCCAACGCCGAGATCGCGCGCCTGCTCTGGGTGAGCGAGCAGACCGTGAAGTTCCATCTCTCGAACATCTACCGCAAGCTCAACGTGACGAACCGGACGCAGGCCAGCCGGTGGGCCCGTTTGGGCAGGGTGTCGGGAGAGTAGAACGCGATCTAGTGCTCCGTTCCGGAGGTTCCTTGATGATCGGGCGAGCGAAAATCGAGCATGGCAAGGACGCAGGGAGCCCCGATATTGACGATATCGGGGCGACCGAGGACACAGCCAGGCGA
>Ga0105240_10014885_pt1 | contig 10599 bp, 6 predicted proteins | sample KBSC54metaG_FD_80426 | JGI IMG/M metagenome (GOLD analysis project Ga0105240, IMG submission 80426) | Corn rhizosphere microbial communities from Kellogg Biological Station, Michigan, USA - KBS C5-4 metaG | ecosystem: Host-associated > Plants > Roots > Rhizosphere > Soil | place: Michigan, USA...
CATCTCGCGCTCGGCCGCGGAAGCCACGGATCGTTTCTACGTCCTCGGCATACTCACATTGGCCTATGCGCTCAACATTGCCGACCGGTTTTCAATTTCGACGCTCATCGAGCCCATCAAGCAAGAGCTGCAGCTCTCCGACAGCGGTATCGGCTATCTCACCGGCGTTGCCCTGGGACTGTTCTACGTGACAGTGGGCATCCCGGTGGCCGTGCTTGCCGACAAAGCCAATCGGCGCAATATCCTCGCGTGGGCACTGCTGACCTGGTCAGGCATGACCGTTGTATGTGGTCTTGCACAAACGCTTATGCAACTGATGTTGGGACGATTCGGCGTCGGAATTGGCGAGGCAGGAGGTACAGCGCCCTCGACCTCGATCCTGGCCGACAAATTCGCCCCGGCCCGACGTCCGCTCGCGCTGACCATCTTTGCATTGGGCGCTTGCCTGGGAGCCTGGCTCGGGTCCTCGGTCGCGGGAGCGGCCGCGGAACACAGCGGATGGCGTGCGGCCTTCGTCTTTCTGGGCATACCTGGGCTCGTGCTGGCCGCCATCGTCTGGCTCACGATCCGCGAGCCTCAGAGGGGCAGCTTCGATCGCACCAACACCTTGCCGAGCAGTCTCGGCGAGACGTTGCGTTTCCTGAGGAAACAGCACTCTGCCATACACCTGGTCGTCGGCGGCTCAATCGCCACACTATGGAGTTGGGGCCTGATGTGGTGGACCCCAGCATTCCTACAACGCTCGCACCACTTGACCGTGGAAAGTGCCGGAGAGCTACTGGGACCCATGCACCTGGTCGCCGGCACCGCGAGCACCGTGGTGGCTGCCTGGCTGATGAGCCGTCGCTCCGCAGCAGACCCGAAGCACATCACGAATCTGCTGTCACTGTTTGTGGCGGCAAGCGTCATCCCGTCGTTTCTGGCCTACTGGGTGGATTCGACCCGGACAGCAACCGTTTATCTCTGGCTGTTTGTTCCGGGAGTGTATTTTTACATCGGGCCGATTCTCGGCCTTCTGCAAAACGTCCTTCCCGCCAACATGCGAGCGACCGGGTGCGCCAGCTTGTTGTTTCTGGCCAATATCGGGAATCTGGTCGTCGCGCCGCAGCTCGTCGGGTGGCTGAGTGACTGGCTTCGGATGCATTCAACAGCCGGGGACCAGTCCTTGCGTTGGTCGTTGCTAGTACTGGCGCCAAGTGGCTTGTGGGCAGCCTGGCATCTGTGGCGGGCTGGACGAACCGTCCGCCAGGACGAAGCGAGCATCGGATAAGCCGGGAGGGCTTACCGCGCCCTCGGCCGACGACGAGCGCAGTCCGTTCATTCATGGGCACTGGCGTTGGCCGGCCGCCTCGCTCTACCGGATGGCAGCTTTTAGCCAAATTCAACTTCCGACCGCAGGCACGATTCGTGCGAGGCCAAGCCTGGCAGTAAACAGCACGCGTCGTTGCAGTAACTCCGGCGCCGAGTTCTTGACAATGCAGCAAACGGGACTATTGTCCTAGCGACAAACTCGCATTTGCGGACCACGTGGGGAGACTACAATGAAGCCGAAGACCGTAGTCCTTGTCTCGTTGTTCGTTCTTGTTTGCATCGCTTCGCTACGGGCCGCTCCGGCGGCTATCCTAAAGAACGTCGACGTCAGCCAGCTCTCCAACAACGAGTCCGAGGAGACCATCGCCGTCAACCCGCTCAATCCGGATAACATCGTCATTGTTACCAACGTGGTGGTGCCGGCGGCAGGCATGTTCGCGGCGGTGAGCTTCGACGGCGGTTCCACCTGGGCCAGCAGGATCATCGGAAACAATGACAACCTCGGATCCGCATGTTGCGATCCGAGCCTGTCGTTCGACGAATTCGGTAATCTGTTCCTCACTTATCTCTTCAATGTCGGCAACACCGTGCCGGTTGCGCTCAGCACCGATGGTGGCCTGAGCTTCAAACTGATCGCCAATATTGCGAAACCGGCGGCCTCGAAGACACAGACTGGCAGCGAGCGGCGTGGCTTGTTTCGCTTCGTCGACCAGCCCACGATCGTGTCCGGGCACGGTGAAGTGTGGGTCGTATTCAACGGCGGAGGCCCGATAGTAGCGACGGGGGCGGCGGTAACGGGCGTGGGGCTCGTTGGAGCTTTCAGCACTCCAACCCCCGTCGCGGGCACGAATAACTGTACCTATGGTGACGTCGCCATTGGGCCCAACGGACAGGTTATGCAGGTGTGCACCCTCACGGAGAGCGGCCAGGGCGGGGGCAAAATCTACGTGAATGTCGATCCCGACGGCCTGGGGCCCGCTGGATTCGGTGCTCACAGCATCTTCGTTGTCGATACCCATGTCGGCGGCTTCGATTTCATACCGGCGCAACCCGACCGATCCATCGACGCTGAGCCGGGGCTCGCCTGGGATCGCACGGGAGGCCCGCACAATGGCCGAGTCTATTTGGTCTATACGCTGGAGCAGAAGAACGAAAGCGACAACATGGACATTTATGTCCGCTATTCGGACGATGACGGAGCCACCTGGAGCGCTGGCGTTCGAGTGAACGACGACAACACGACGAACAGTCAGTTCCTCCCGAAAATCGCTCTCGATCCGACAACCGGAAACATCGCCGTCGTCTGGTATGACGCCCGCAATGATCTCGGCACTGGCGGTACAGGGGATACAGACGGTATCCCCAACACAGACGCGCAGTTTTGGGGAGCGTTCAGCACCGATGGTGGACAGACGTTCACGAAGAACATCCAGATAAGCGCTGGAACATCCAATTCCAGCGATGCGCACAACGGAATCGACTACGGCGACTACTCCGGACTGGCCTTCTACGGCGGAATCGCTCACCCGGCATGGTCTGACAATTCAAACAGCACCGGCAACAATCCGGACGGCACTCTTCACCAGCTCGATATTTACACCGCCAGCGTACCAGCTCCGCCCACATCCCCGTGACATACCCGTCACGTGTAAGCTATTGAACAGTAAGTGCGCTAGCAGGCACTACCGACCCCTGGGCTTGCGCCCGAAGGTGTAGCCGAACCTTACGAGCTGACGGTAGCGACCGCAAGGATCGGTGGCGAGTAGGGCAGTCGTCAACTCCGCCTCGAACAGGGCGACCCGCCCCCCGAGCACGGCCTTTGAGCAGTAGGAAGTCGAGTAGAGGTGTCCGATGACGGTCTCCGTCGTCCATTCGTGCTCGACGATGAATTCATAGCTTGCGACATCGGTGAACCCTGCTATCCGCAGGAGGGCTTCGGCCTTCGCGATGCCCTCGGTCGGCGTCGGGCCTGACGGCGATGGACGATCGCTGAAGCGGCGGACCACGGCCTGTGCCTCACGCTGCCAGTCACCGGTGCCGTCGAGCGCACCCTCGCCGCCCATGATTGCGAGTGCGCCGCCAGGGTGCAGCCATTCGAGGCTGCGCTGGACGATCGGGCGCTGTTGGAAGCGATGGAAAGCTTCACCAATGGTAATCAGGTCGAAACTGCTCGCGGGGGCATTGGCCATCTCAGCCGCACCGACGATCCACTGCACGTTGCGAATGCCGCGCCTCACCGCATCCGCTCGCCCTACGTCGACCATCTCAGGTTCGATATCGAGCGCCCAAACATCGCGAAAGCGAGGGGCCAAATTGAGGGCGATCCGACCAGGCCCGCAACCCAGGTCGAACATTCGCTCCGCGTCGACCGCGTCGACACGTGTGAGGAGGTCTTCGAAGAGCGCGCCGGGATACGGGAGGCGATAGCGAATATAGTGCTCGGCGGTCCCAGCGAACGCATTCGAGGCAAAGCCGGCGGGAGTCGCTGAGATGTTTTTCAATTCGCCCATACGGAGTACTGTTCCTGAAAGTTCGAGACGCGTAGTCCGTTACTACGACATCACGACCGCCATGGCGAAGCCGTCGTAGCCTTTACATCCGACAGTCTGGATGGCGGTCGCACTAACGCGCGGCTCGAGGGAGACGATCTCAAGGAAGCGGCGCACACCGATGACATTGGCATCGCGGCTGTGGCCGTTGAGCACGTCGCCATCCCTCACCACGTTGTCGGCAATGATGACGGTGCCGACGCGCGCCAGCTTCATCGACCACTGGAAGTATTCGGGGTAGTTGGACTTGTCGGCGTCGATGAAAATGAAATCAAAGGGGCCGCGGCCTTCGGCTTCGAGCTGCGGGAGTGTATCGAGTGCACGGCCGAGGCGGACTTCGACCGCAGGGCCGCTTGCGCCTTCGCCGAACCCTGCACGTTTGATGTTCTCGCGAGCGACCCTCGCGTGCGTGGGGACCGCTTCCAAGGTGACGAGGCGCCCCTCGGGAGGGAGCGCGCGTGCCAACCAGATAGTACTGTAGCCGCCCAAGGTGCCAATCTCGAGAACATTGCGCGCGTCACGGGCCATGGCAAGCAGCATCAGGAACTTGCCCTGATTGTCGGCGACGTTGATCGGCGGCAGGCCAGCGGCTTCGCTGGCCTCGAGCGTGGCGGCCAGAGTGCCGTCTCGCCCCACCAGGAGCCTGGAGAAATAGCCGTCGACGTCGCTCCACTCCCGCTCACTCATGGCCGGAATCCGTGTGTGATATACAAGGTTGATTCATGGTTGCCACTCGATGCTCCCGAGCCCACGATGTATCTTTGTTCGAGGCTCGTTTGTCACAACGCAAGTATGAGCGAACTCACGTAGGACGGCCAGCATGAATCGTCCCTCCTCACTGTGTTATTTTCCACGGAGCCATATCAACCGAGCGCTGTCCGGGGATCCATGCAGATGATGTCTTTCAACAAGGTAGTGAGACTCTCGCCAGTCCCCGTTGCGCTCGTATTTCTAGTGGCACTCTTTGTGCCCCTCTGAGGTTGGTGGCATCCTGCGGAGGCTGGAGGTGTCGTTTGACGACTCCACGGAGCTTGCTCGAGCTCGGACTCTGTCCGCCAAGGCGATGCAGATTCTCCAGGATCCGACGTCCGAGCCCCTGCTCGCCTGTGACTCCCAGCCAAGCGACAGAAGTCGGCTCGAGTGGAGAAAGACCCAGGCGGCATTTGCACTGAAGCCGAAAGATACGGCAGTCGAGCTGTCTGTGCAGACCAGCGAGAGTGGCGCAGTGGACGTTATCAAGGACATGCTGGGACTGAGGTTCACGGACGGCAGCGGCATAACCGCCCCGAATCGGGCCTGCTGGGGGGGAATGGATCATAGTCGGCTGACATTCTTGACTGCGCAATCGGGTGCTGCAGGGCAACAACTGCGCAATAAGTTAAGCTCCGGTGGATCTGCCCGTCCTGCTCAGACTCAGTCAAACAGCAAACACCGCTCGCTGCGTGCTCTCTCCCGGAGCCGGTTCTTGACATTGCAGCGAACGGGTCTATCGTCACTCGCACTTACGGATCATCGCGGCCCCACGGAACACGAGGGCGCGGCTCAGGGCGCCCCGGCTGCCAACCAAGAACGTAATTGGGGAGATGACATGAAATCCGTCCGACTCAAACCCATTCTGGCATTGAGTGCCGCGGCGATACTATCAACCGCCGCTGGAGCACAGACACACGATATCAACACGCTGGCAGGCAAGGTAGCCTCGGTCAATGGGACCGCCGGCCTGCAAATCCGGTTTTCCGCCTTTATTGAAGAAGAAAGCCTGGAGAGCAGCGCCTCCACATCATCACCCATCACACCGATCTTCGTGCAATCGAGCCCGTTGGACGGTGTTTCGATACTCCCGCCAGACATCACGGTAAACCAGGACACTGCGGCAGCGCCTCAGAACGAAACGGCAATTGCCGTGGACCCCAACAATCCATTGCGGATAGTGTCAGGTGCGAATGACTACGTCACGCGAACGTGGTCCTGTACCGTCTCGGGTACGCCGTGCAGCGCGCTGGGCGATGGTTATTCGGGCACCTACTTCTCCAATGACGGGGGGCAAACCTGGTGCTGCGTGAGCTCCGATCCCAGCCATCTCGGCACGTTGATACCGGGAGTGGAGCGACTGACCGGGGGCATCTACGATGCCGGCGGCGATCCGAGCGTCGCATTCGATAGCCACGGCCACGTTTACTATGCCGGCCTCGGCTTTGACCGCACCAGTCCACCTAACACGGTTACTGTCAGTAGAGGAACCTTCGACTCGTCGGGGAAACTGAGCTGGGGCTCGCCCACGTTCATCAACCCTACGACCTCGCCCAGTACGTTGAACGACAAGGAGTGGATTGCTGTGGATTCTACCGTCAGCAGTCCATTTCGCGATCGAGTCTACGTAACGTGGACGCGCTTCATTTTCAACGCCCACAACGGAAACTACGTCCAATCGCCGATTTCGCTCGCCTACTCCACGGATGGAGGTACCACATTCAGTGCTCCACAGCTCATCTCGGCGAATGTCCTGTACAGTCAGGGCTCTCGTCCCGTGGTGGGGCCCGATGGGACGCTGTACGTGTTCTGGAACGGCGCTACGCGCCTTGCAGCACTGGACAGCATATGGATGGTGAAGTCCACCGACGGCGGGGTGACATGGAGCAAACCGGTGGCGGTCTCTCAGGTGGTTGACATTATTCCGGTCGCTGATACGGCCTTCCGTGTGAACAGCTATCCAGCGGCAGCCGCGGCGCCCAATGGAGATCTGTACGTGACCTGGTCCTCGCTGATGAGTGACACCGGCGGTGGGCTGTGTCCGGCTGTCACCAACTCTGGTTGTCATGCGGCCGCGCTGTACAGCAAATCAACGGACGGCGGTGCCTCCTGGAGCGCGCCAGCCCTGGTGTTCCCCGCTCTGGATGCCAGTAACCGCACGCCCATCGGTTATCCGGCCCCGGGGCTGACTAGTCCGGATACACGCCGCGTGGACACGATCTTTTCTGCCGTTGCGATCTCGTCCAGTGGACGAGTGTATCTTTCCGCGTATGCAGCAGACGTGGTCTCTCCATGGCAGACCTGTGCCAACGCTCCGCCGCCGCCTGAAGGCCGTATCAACTGCGAACAACTCGGCGCTTATATCAACAACGCACGGCTGGACTATGCCGTAGTGGACCTCTCGACCGGTACCACAGAAAACGTCACCACTCATCCGATCAATACCCAGTATGGCTTCGGCGGTGGTTTCTTCGGCGATTACACCGATATGGCAGTGGGATCGGACAACACTTTCCATGCCCTATGGACGGATAGCAACAACGTACAAACTGTCGTCTGGTTCTACGGCTTACAGTTCACGCCAACGCCCATCCATCAGCAGGACATTGCCACGGCTTCGGGTAATTTCTAACCCTGACACCTGGGAATGAGGTGAGAGCGCAGGCCCGTGCGGCGCTCTCACCGATGGCGAGTTCCGTCACCTTCCGCGATCACGCCGCGAACTATGCGAAGGAGTCATGTCCCTTTCTGGATTGAGCGCCGGCTCACCGGAAAGGAAACCCTTCAGGACATCTTGCCCCGCAGCGACAGTCCTTCATCTTCTCCTCATCGTCATCGGCTTCAACACTACTGCGGCCATCATGACACGTGATCGATTTCTCGACGGCGCCCTCGAATGTGACCACCGAGAAGGAGGGTACGGTGTATGTGAAGGTCCGCCTCCTGACGGCCAACCGGGGCTGTCGCTCCAGTGATTGTGTCGCCGAGGTAATCCAGGGCGTCAGGAATCTCGTTCGAATGCTCTTGATGGCGAACGATTGAGTTATTGGCAACGTGGTGTCGTTTACCGCGACAATCACGATCCTGTCCGAATCCCGGTCCATGAAGGCAGACAAGCCTAATGGCCCGGTGTTGCGTGGAACGTCAATACGAATATCACCGGGACGGACGAACTTGCTGAATTGGGCCATGACAAACGCCCGTGGTTGCAGAACGCCGGCTGCGTTCAGCAGGCCGTTCGCATTGCCGATTGTTTTCCACCAGATGTAACCACTCATGTTGCCGACCGTCAGCGCATCACTGATCTGCTGCCCTGTATCAACGGCTGCTCCAATCGTCTGATCATTCACCAGGTATTCCGTCATCCAGGTATGTTTCCCGAGCGAATGGGCCAACGGATAGTCCTGGATGCCGGTTCCGTAAAGGTGTCCACCGACGTAAGCGACATTGGCAGCGGCCGCCGGATCGTCGAGCGTCAGATCGGAGAGAGTCTGGTCGTAATGAAATGATTCCGGCATCAGCATCGGTGTCTCGACCTGACTCGCGAAATCGTGGAAAAACGTGTCCAACTGCGAGGCATTCCACCTGCACGATTCATAGGTGGCCGTGAAGTCAGGCTCGTTTTGCAGTGACAGCACGTCCACGGGCGCTCCATTGACTGACATGGTTTCCGTGAAGTTGTTGAGGTAAGCCACCAGATTGGGGTATTGCGACGGAATCACCGAGCCGCCGTTGACCAGGCTGTTGTTGTCCTTCATGGACGCCGGTGGAGTCCAGGGCGTCGCCAGAATCTTCACCTTGCGTTGTTTCGCCTTCTGACCGTCCAGAATTGCGTTGCTCCAATCACCATCCGGCGCGATGCGCAGACGGATGAGCGTGAGACCCATCTGATCAGGCCCTCTCCCGTATAGAGCATCCATGTTGGCATCGGTGAGTGGATCGAGCCCTGCATCGAGGAATACGGCTCCTGCGCCAAAGCCGTCGATTTCCTGGTGGGAAACCGCCCCGTTGATAGTAGCTTCCGCCGATGGAACCGGAACGGTACTGACCACTCCGTAGACAGCCATGCCGAAATCGCGGGCATTGGTTCCATTGATCCATGCGCGATTGCGATAGGCCGCGCCGCCAGAATACGTGTCGCTGGTTGTGCGGAACCAACTCAGGGGAGTCGTTCCGCTCGCTCCCGCCACCTCGAGCGCATACATATGACCCGCAACCAGCAGGGCCGCATCGCCACCATCGAAATCGAGGCGGAGTAATCCGTTGGGTTGGGTCGCGTAGGTGATCGCAAGGCCGTTGCCGCCCCCGAACAGATTGAAGTTCGGCGAATACGAAGGGGGATTAGGTGCTAGACGCCCGCCCAGATCGTAAAGATTGAGCGTGACCCCTGCTGTTTCATTGGCTCCCGTGCCGCCGCCCGCGTACAAGTAGACCGTTCGCAGTGAGTAGTTGCTGGATCCGGGTACGGTGAACGTCTCGGCGATACTTGTAGCGGCGGCGAAGCTCTCACCGACAACCAGCTGCGAACCGGGACTGCTCACGGTCTGCAGGAGAGGAGTGTCCGGCCAACTGGTCGCGCCTGGACCGATATTCTGAGTGACGGTGACACCCGCGAAGGCTGGCGCTACCGCCAACACCATCAGCCCAAACACGGCATGGAGTTTGAGTCTCATGCTTAATCCTCCCTGACCAGCATCACGAGTCACGTGCAACGGGCAAATCCAGCCCGAGATAATATCGATATGATTTAGTTTGTAACGCGAACAATATGAAGGCGCTGTTGGACTGTCAAGTGCTGCGACTCCTACCACCAGTCCCTATTGCGACGTTCGTCGCCTCCATCGCGATCCAGGCGAGAACGGTCGCTAACGGCAGCGAAATTGCGGCTCCTAAGTAGCCGCTCGCATCGGCCACACGAGTCGATCAAAGGGGCGTGAAAGCACCTCGACAACATCCTGGCGTTGCACACCAAATCGTTGGGCTACTCGCAAGGAACGGACGTTTTCCGGGTGAATGAGCGAGATCACGCGGGGGAGCCGCAATACGTCGCGCGCATAGTCGAAAACGCAGCGCGCAGCCTCGCTCGCGTAACCATGTCCCCAGCTACTCCGATGGAACGTATATCCGAGCTCCGCCTCAAATACGATCTCGGCAGCAGGCGGTGCGTCAGCGCGCTGATACCATCCTCGTGGAACTGCGGCCACGCTTGCTCTGGCTTCCACCGCCAGGTCGCTCAATCCGCAGCGTCCGATCAGCATGCCATCTGACTTGCGCAGCACGGCTAGCTGCCCCAGTGCGAAGTCCTCATATGTGCTGAGGAGGTGTCGAAGCCAGGCGAGCGACTCCTGAGACGACCGGGGCTTGCCGTGCGAGAGATAACGCGCCACGTCTGGATCAGCATGGAGGTGAACGAAGAAGTCGAAATCGTCCTGGTCGATCCTCCGGAGTATGAGTCGCTCAGATTCGATCTGATCAGTACCGCGCGAAAGAGTCATGAAGGAATCTCAGGCCACCGGCGTTCTTCGCGCAAGTCTAACAGCAACGCCGAATCTAATGACTCATCGGGGAAGCCTCCAGGCACTTGACGTCTGGATTCCAGGGGGCAAAAAGACCGCTCGGATTCGGCTTCCAGGTCCAGACGTGAAGGTACCATGCGCCGATCGAATCCGCTTTCGTGAGGGCTTGCCCCATGATGCGCGGCGGCTCGGTTGATTTCCAGGCGGAGATCGGCACGAGGAATTCGACGCCATTCAACTGAAAGGTGCCATCTGGCATCTTCTCGTAGACCAGCACCTCCGGATGCTCCAGGTCGAGCGTCGTGTCTACAAGGGCGCTGTCCTTAAAGTGATAACCCATCGCACCTGCCGGTTGATGTTCGATGCAGCCGCTGTCGCGCTCATAGCCGGCCCCTTCGGCAGCCTCAGTCGTCTTGAACCTGGCGGTCGCGTCACGAATTGTCATGATGTCGCGATCAACTACCTCGCCAAAA
>Ga0105240_10014887_pt1 | contig 10598 bp, 9 predicted proteins | sample KBSC54metaG_FD_80426 | JGI IMG/M metagenome (GOLD analysis project Ga0105240, IMG submission 80426) | Corn rhizosphere microbial communities from Kellogg Biological Station, Michigan, USA - KBS C5-4 metaG | ecosystem: Host-associated > Plants > Roots > Rhizosphere > Soil | place: Michigan, USA...
ATAAGAACACGCAAAATTAATTACCTGGAACGCAAAAGTCAGGTCCTAAATGCACAAGAACTTGCAACTATTTGGCATCCAACAGGATTTTTACTTGCCGGACTTAAGAATATTGCGTGGGGTAAAACTTTGCTTGGAGAACCGCCCGAGAATTTACCTGTCATAACATCTATTACTGAGGAAGAAAAAAAAGACGTTAATTTTTTTGCAAAAACAGAGTTTAAAAATCAAGAATCAATATTTGGAATAAAAACGCCGGACCGCAGGAAACACATGTATGTCATTGGAAAAACGGGTGCCGGAAAATCAACTTTAATTGCCAATATGGCAATTGATGATATCCGCAAAGACCGCGGAATTGGAATAATTGATCCTCATGGAGATTTGTCTGAGATTATCATGGATTACATCCCAAAACGCCGTTTAAATGACGTTGTATATCTTGAGCCTTTTGATACGGAACGTCCTTTCTCGCTCAACGTTTTGGAGGTCCATAACTCTCAACATAAAGACCTGGTTTCATCAGGAATTGTTTCAATTTTCCACAAGATTTACGGCGAGTCTTGGGGTCCAAGACTTGAATACATTCTAAGGAACGTTATTTTGACTCTTCTTGACGTTGAGGAGGGTACTCTAATTGATGCTCTCAGGATTTTGTCGGATGATGCTTTCCGCGCAAGAATTGTAGCAAAACTTAAAGATCCGGTACTCAGAAATTTCTGGGAGGCAGAATTTGCGAGGATGCCCGATAAATTAAAATCTGAGGCAGTTTCTCCAATTCAAAATAAGGTGGGGCAGTTTGTTTCATCCCGAATGATCCGTAATATTATTGGAAACCCTAATTCGTCAATAAACTTACAGGAAATAATGGATGAAGGAAAAATTTTAATCCTTAATTTGTCACAAGGAAAATTAGGAGAGGATAATGCAGCGCTTTTAGGTGCTATGGTTATTACACAAATCCAGCTTGCCGCAATGAACAGGTCTTTTCAAAAAGAAGAGAATCGTCGTGATTTTTTCTTGTACGTGGATGAGTTTCAAAATTTTGCTACTGAATCATTTATTAAAATTTTATCCGAAGCACGTAAATATCGCTTGTCTTTAACATTGGCAAATCAATATTCAGATCAACTTGAGGAACAAATCCAGCACGCAATTTACGGGAATGTTGGGACACTCATGTCATTTGTTGTTGGCGCTCATGATGCTGAGCGACTTACAAAAGAATACGCTGAAATCTATACAGAAAATGATTTAGTATCACTCGGAAAGTTTGAAATCGTATTGAAACTCTCAATTGATGGAATGACGAGTGCTCCTTTTCCTGCAATTACGTTACCTCTTCCTGCAGTTAAAAATGATAATCGTGATGCAATTATACGTCACTCCAAGGAGCGTTACGGTAGAAAACCCCAAAGTTAATTTCGTTTCACTTGTTAAAATTCGGGATTGCGATTATACTCCATATAAAGTTTCACATGCTTAAAACCGGCGCTTTAGCTTGCGCTTTGAGTTAAGTATTTTGCACTTTGACAACCGGTCTGTGAACTTTTTTTACAATACGCCAATTTGCAAGGCGTATGTCGAATGCAACTTTTGCTTAACAAAAGCTTTGTTGGACGTAAGTTGTATTCGACTTTGAAGAAAGACGTTTTAGAAAATTTTTTAGATTATCAATTCAATTTAGCAATCCTCTTTGGACTCCTCTTCGAGTTTGGGGCGTTCCCATACCGAATAAATAAGTACCACCTTGAAAGGATGGTTTCCCATGGTAGCAGCAGTAGAAAGCAACGAGAGGTTTGAGAAAGCAAATAGCGAGATCAAGAGAAAGGCACGCGAGCTCGGGCTCTACAAGGCAGATTATCTGTACTACCTACTGTATTTCACCGCCCTCATTGCGGCAGTGGCTTACAGTGTGTACGTAATAGGTACTACAGAGTCCCGTGTGGTCTGGATTGCGTTTGCACCTATCATGGCGTTTTTACACACGCACCTTTCCTACATCGCTCATGATGCAGGACATGATCAGGTCTTCCCAACCAGGAAAAAACGTAACCAGTACGCGCTCCTCGTGCTCTGCCTCCTCGTGGGCATTGGTCCCAGTTGGTGGGTGTACACTCATGACGCTCATCACCGAGACCCAAACGATACCGAGAAGGATCCGAATGTGAAGGTTGAACCCTTCCTTGCCTTCTCACCCGAACAGCTGGCGAAAAAATCCGCGTTTTGGCGATGGGCTATCCGTTATCAGGATAAGTATTACTACGTCCTGGTTGCGCTTGAGACCATTAACATGACCTGGAACAGCTTCGAGTTCCTACTCTCTAACAAGAAAAAGGAGAGAAGGAGATATCGTCCCCACCGCTGGCTTGAGCTCATGCTCTTGACTGCTCACTTCGTGATCTACTTCAGTTTCTTGTGGTTGGTGATGGGCTACTGGATGTTCGCATTCGTTGTAGTTCATAAGATCCTGCAGGGTCTCTACCTAGGCGCGGTCTTCGCTCCAAATCACAAAGGAATGGACGTAGTCGACGACGAGGCGAAGCGAGAGCTAAGCTGGCTTGAGCGACAAGTAATCACGACGCGCAACGTGTTCCGAGGTTGGTTTGGAATAATAACATTCCTTACCGGCGGTCTCAACTACCAAGTTGAGCATCATCTTCTTTGGAATGTACCAAGAAGAAGGCTCGGAAAAGCACGCGCGTTCATCAAGCCGATGATCGAAGAATTGGGACTGCCATACTACGAGATGTCGTTTAGGGCTTCCTTCATGGAGGTTGTGCGGTATTTCCGTCGTATCGGTCTTGGACTCATCCACACTCCCAGAGTGGCTCGCAAAGCAGCGCGCTAAATTGAGGTTCTCGGAGGGCGAGGAATACCAAAGGCTAACGCCTTTACCTCGCCTTCCGGCGGACTCTCGTGTTAAACGAAACGCAAAGGCAAAATCCTTTGACAATCGTCGCGCGATCAATCGAAAATCTTTTTCAAACCCTCAGTTTTTGAGGCTCGCAGACTGGACAGGATGTGGCGGTACCGCTTTTGGTTTTTTGCCTTTTGGCGCGTCTTTTTGACGTTAAATCATCGGCTTCCGCCACATCCTTTCAGTTCATATCAGTTAATATTTTATTCTCCTGCTATAATATGCTCATGGAAACTAAAAAAGAGGTTTTTATGCTTGTAGACGGTTCGGCAATTGTGCACCGCGCATATCATGCAATGCCACCTTTCACAACATCCGCTGGTGTTCCAACTGGCGCAATTTCAGGATTTTTCTCCATGCTTTTAAAACTCGTACAGCAATTAAAACCGGCTCACATTGTAATTGCGTTTGACCGTCCCGTACCTACGTTCCGTCAGCAAATGTATGTGGGTTATCAAGCGCAACGTCCCAAAATGGAAAGTGATTTGTCAGATCAGTTTGGTGCGATAATTGAAATTTTAGAAGAAGCTAAGATTATGCAAATTGGAGTTGATGGTTATGAAGCTGACGATATCATTGGAACTCTGGCGCACCGCGCAAAGGACATGGGAAATATCGTTTACGTTGTTACGGGAGATCGCGATATGCTTCAGCTTGTAAATCACAAGACTCTGGTCTTGATGCCAATTAAAGGAATTTCGGAAGTAAAAATCCATGACGCTGAGTCGGTAAAAGAAAAATACGGAGTAGAACCTGCGCAAATAATAGATCTTAAGGCTTTGACTGGAGACCCATCTGATAATTATCCCGGGGTCCCGGGCATTGGCCCAAAAACTGCCGCAAATTTGATTAATAAATACGGTAATTTTGAGAATATATATAAACACCTTGATGACATAGCAGTTAAGAATAAATCGGTCGCTCAGAAGCTCATAGATGGGGCAGAATCCGGACAAATTTCCTACACGCTTGCAACTATTTTGACTGACGCCCCTTTTTCATGTAGTTTTGATGATTGTCTTGCTTCAAAAATCGATACCGAAGCATTTAAAACAGCGCTTGAGAAATTTGAATTCAAGACATTACCCAAAAGAGTGGATGAGGTTTTTGTTGAGAAGACAGAAACAAAAAAACAGAACCAGATGAAGTTGTTATAGAAGTATTGAGTATCAAGTATTTAGTATTCAGTATAATAATTTGCAATTCCTGAATACTGTATACGGAATACTGAATACATATGAAAATAGCACTTGTACATGATTATATTAAGGACTACGGTGGAGCAGAACGGGTTTTAGAGGAACTTCATAAATTATTCCCGGATGCACCGATTTATACCGCTTTTTATAAAAAAGATTCTATTGCTTACAAAAAATTCGAAAAAGCAAAAATCATCCCTTCATTTGTTCAATATATTCCTGGTTTTGTTGATAAATTACACAGTCCTTTAAGATTTTTAACTCCACTAATATGGGGGTCGTTCGACTTTTCGGATTTTGATGTTGTTATAAGTTCTGCTTCTTGGTATGTGACCAAGGGATTCGGGAGCCGAAGTGCAAAAAACGAAAAGGGAAAACCCATTGAGATATGTTATTGTCATACACCACCGCGCTGGCTTTATGGGTATAAGACTTCAATAGAATGGCAGAAATATTGGCCAATCAAGTTGTACGCTTCTATAGTTGGGCACTTCATGCGCCTATATGATTTTGGGCAAGCGCAAAAGGTAGATTATTTTGTAGCAAACTCTGAGGAAGTTAAAGCAAGAATAGAAAAATTTTATCGCCGTGATGCAACTGTCATTTATCCGCCGGTTTCATTACCTGAAGTCAAGAATCAAATTCGAACCAACACAAAAAAAGATTACTACTTAACAGTTTCAAGAATTGTAGGTGCAAAGGGTTTATCGCTTGCAGTTGAAGCAGCAGAAAAGTTAGAATTCAAGCTAAAAATTGTCGGCGCGCCGGCCGGATATTACACGGAGTATAAATCACTTACTTCAAAATCTAAAAAAAATGTGGAATTTTTGGGACACTTGACTGATGAGGAACTTGTCGAGTTATATTCAAACGCAAAAGCGTTTTTTGCTCTTGCTCAGGATGAGGATTTTGGAATGACGCCGGTTGAAGCAATGCTTTGTGGTACGCCCGTCATTGCATATTATGGAGGAGGGTATAAAGAAACAGTAATTGACGGAAAAACCGGAGTTTTCTTTAAGGAGTATAATATCGATTCAATGATTAGTGCAATCAAAAAGTTCGAATCCCTAAAAATTAATTCGGAGGTTTGCAAAAAACAAGCAGCTAAGTTTTCAGCAGATGTATTCGATAAAAAAATAAAAGAATTCATAAACGCTGCATTAAAATGAAATCCAGATTGGTGGTTGTTGCGGTCATCCAAAAGAATGGAGAATATTTAGTCGGGCAAAAGCCAAAGAACGTAGGACCATATCCTAATACTTGGCATATTCCTGGAGGTGGAGTAGATTTAAACAACGAATCTTCAGAGGAGGCATTAAAGCGTGAAATAAGAGAAGAAACAGGAATAGAAATACAAAACGTCCGGGCAGTAGGCTTTGATGAGGATGAAGTGCCTAATAAGCATGGGGAAATGACTCGTTACGTTTTTTTAGATTATGAAGCGGATTATTTATCGGGAGATATCAAAGCAAATGATGATATGGCAGTATTGAAATGGGTTCGAAAAGAAGAATTGAAAACACTAAATCTTAATAAACCTTGCGAAAAGCTATTCAAAAAATTAAAACTGATTTAATTTATGCCGGAATTACCTGAAATTGAAACATTAAAACTCGGAATTCAAAAATATGTTGTTGGGCATAAGATCGTTAACGTTGAAAAAAGTCATCCAAAAATTCTTCAAGGAGATTCGGAGCGTATAATTGGGTCACAAATTACCGGAGTGAGAAGAGTAGGGAAAGGTCTGATTTTAGACCTTGATAACGGATATTCAATGGCAATTCATGTGAAACTTACCGGGCAGATTATATATCGTGACGCGCAGACTAGCGATATTCACGTTTCCAAAGGGAAAGTAGGAACGCTCCCTAATTTGTTTACCCATGTGATTTTAGAACTCGACCGCGGCGCAAAACTTTATTACAACGATCAAAGGCGATTCGGTTGGATTAAGATTGTGCCAACTGAAGAAGTAGGAAAGCTTTCTTTTTTCAAAGAAATGGGTCCTGAGCCATTTGTTGCGCTCGGTCAAAAAGCACCTGACCCTATGCGGGATTTAACACTCGCCCGTTTTAAATTTATTCTTTCCAAAAAAGTCACAAAAATAAAGCCTGCCTTAATGGACCAGACAAATATGGGAGGAATAGGGAATATTTATGCAAATGATGCATTATTTTTGGCCGGAATTTCACCCGCGAGAAGCGCAAAAACATTATCTGATGAAGAATTTAAAAAACTTTACGACTCGCTTATTTCAGTTTTGAAAAAGGGATTTGAAAGCCACGGAGCATCGGAATTATCTTTCGTCAACATTTTGGGTCAAGAAGGAGAGTATCAAAATCACACTTTAGTCTACGGTAGGCGTGGAGAGGCGTGTCCAAATAAGTGCGGTGGAAAAATTTTATTTACAAGAATTGGTGGGAGAGGAACCTATTACTGTCCTAACTGTCAAAAATAATTACTGCTTGAGGGCTTCATCAATTGCCTGTTTGAAAGTATCATAAGGAACTGCGCCAACAATTTGCTTGCCATTAATATAAAAAGTTGGGGTTCCTGAAACTCCAACCGCTTGTCCGTCTGCTAAATCTTTTTGGACGTTTGCTGTATCTTTGTTTGCGGATAGACAGCTGCGAAACTCGTCACCATTCATTCCCAAGTTTACGGCAGCGGTTGTCAAACTATCCGTATTGTACATTGAGGTATCTGTTTCAGGCGGTTGGTTTTTGTAAAGCCAGTCGTGATAATCCCAAAACTTTCCTTGTTCATTTGCGCACTCAGCAGCGTTTGCCGCAACGGTTGAAGCAGGTCCAAGGAATGCATATTGCCTAAAATAAAACGAGGCCTTGCCGGTGTCAACATAGTCTTTGATTATCTGAGGTTCGGTGCCGGTAAAAAATGATTCACAATAAGGGCACCTAAAATCCGCGAATTCAACAATTTTCACCTTGGCATTAGAATTACCCTTCACCGGAAAATCACCATTTTTAAGTTTGCTTAAAACAGTTTTTGGATCAGGCGCTGAAGGTGCCTGGGGTTGTGCAGCTTGTGGCGTACCAGCATTTGCCGTTCCCGAACTCGTCCCCTTCTCAAGAAATTGAACGCGCGCAATAAGATATCCGATTAGAAATACCGCAACAAGTAGAAGTAAATAAAGAATTTGATTCGCCTGAATTTTTGAAACTTTTTTTGCTATATCACCAATTGTAATTGGGGTTTTGCGCTTTTTGGCGGGCGTTTTTCTAACTGGCATATTCCATATGATAATTTAATCCGTTGTCTTTTGTCAACTTAACACGGCAAATACTTCTAATGAGCTTGCATTTAACCCGTATATTTGATATTTTAATCAAGGAGTTTTTTGAAGGATTAGGCCTTGCTTTGCGGGGCCATTTTTGAACATAAATGCATAAGGAAAGAATTGTTATCTCATTAGGTGGGTCACTTATCGTTCCAAACGGTGGAATTGATATTTCATTTCTCAAACAATTTGACGAGTTTATTAGAAAACAACTTGCAGAACACAAGGAGCGCCAGTTCTTTATTGTAGCAGGGGGCGGAGCAACCACAAGACATTACCAGGATGCGGCACGTAACGTAATTGGTGAAAAATTAGTTGATGAAGACTTGGATTGGCTTGGAATTCATGCAACTCGTCTCAATGCTCATTTAGTCCGTACTATTTTCCGCGATATTGCACATCCCCACATAATAAAACATTACGAAATTATTAGAAAAGTTTCAGAGCCAGTGATTCTTGCATCAGGTTGGAAACCCGGATGGTCAACCGATTTTTGCGCTGCCATGGTTTGTGAAGATTATGGAGTTAAAACGGTCATAAACATGAGTAATATTGAAACGGCATATAATGAGGATCCAAAAACTCACCCTGATGCAAAACCAATTAAAAAAATAAACTGGAATGAATTCAGAAAAATAGTAGGGGATAAATGGACCCCCGGTCTTAATATGCCATATGACCCTATTGCCTCTAAAAAAGCTCAGGAACTTGGTCTAAAAGTGATAATTCTCAAAGGCAACAATTTTGAAAACCTCGAGAATTATTTTGAGGGCCGTGACTTTGTAGGAACCACAATAGAAGGGTAGCAAATTTCAAATACTACAAATACTACCAATTTCAAATATTTCAATTAAAATTGGTATAATCTCCTCATGACCGAGTTTAATCCCAAAGAACTTGAAAAACTTTATAAGCCTGCATCAAGCTCTCACAAAGGGGATAATGGTAAGGTTTTGATAATTGCCGGATCACACCTCTTTCATGCAGCTTCGTTGTGGCCACTCACTGTTGCATCACGTATTGTTGATATGGTTTTTTATGCTTCTGTACCGGAAAATAACGCGCTTGTCCAGAAAGCAAAACAAGAGTTTAGAAACGGAATTGTTATACCTCGTTCAAAAATAGAAAATTATATTGAAGAGTCAGATTGTATTTTAATAGGGCCGGGGTTAACTCGAGCGGATGGAAAAGAAGAAGGGGATGATAATACTCAGGAGCTGACCGAAAAATTGCTGGGTTTATATCCTGACAAAAAATGGGTCGTTGATGGAGGGAGCCTTCAAGTAATAAATCCATCAATTCTTCCGAAGAGAGCAATAATAACACCTCACAAAATTGAGTTTGAAAGGCTTTTTGGAATTAAACCAACAGATGAGAATGTACAAAGTATGGCAAAAAAATTCGGAGTAGTAATTTTGACAAAAGGAGAATATGACATTGTTGCATCACAGGATGAGGCCGTGCGTGTAAGTGGCGGGAATCCGGGGATGACAAAAGGCGGAACAGGTGATGTTCTAGCGGGTTTAGCAGCGTCTTTATATGCAAAAAACTCGGCCTTTCTCGCGGCGTGTTCAGCATCGTATATTAACAAACGTGCGGGTGAATCATTATCTCAAAAGATGGGGATTTATTTTAACGCCTCCGACCTAGCTTTAGAAATTCCCCACGTAATGTCGCAGCTTCTATGAATATTGTAATAGTTGGAAAGGGAAAATGGGGTTCTGCCATGGGCTCTCTTCTTAAAAAGAACGGACAAAGTTTTAAATTCTGGAAAAAAGGTGACGCGCTTCCTAGTAATTCGGTAATCATAATGTGTATTCCAACGCAGGCTATACGCAGCATATTAATAGAATCCGGAAAAGGTCTTAAGCACGTTATTTATATCAATGGTGCAAAAGGAGTGGAGCGTGGAACACACAAGCTACCGTTTCAGGTGGCCAGTGAGATTCTTGACGGGAATATAGATTATTTCTCACTCATCGGCCCAGGATTTGCAGAGGAAGTTGAGAAAGAAATGCCAACACTTGTAAACATAGGGTTTACCAAAGAAAAAAACTCAGCTGCTGTTCGTGAATTGTTTCAAACTGATTACTTTCGAGTCCGCCTAACCAAAGGAATCCGCGCCTTGGAACTTGCTTCTGCTTTTAAAAATGTATACGCAATTGCGTGCGGTTTGGCAGACGGTCTTGGTTTTGAAACAAATACTCGCGTGAAATTAATAATACTCGCAATAGAGGAGTTTTATAGTTTGTCACGGAAATTAAAATACTCAATTGACACGAGGGCATTACCGGGGACTATTGGAGATTTAATTTTGACTTGTAATTCGGAGGAATCAAGAAATTTTTCATTCGGAAAACTTCTGGCAAAATATAAAACGGCTCAGGCTATCAAAAAAATTGGAGAAACGGTGGAGGGTTTTACAACCGTAGAGTCAATTCCGTATTTTGAGGAGAGTTCAAAAGTAAAATTACCACTCGCGAGGTTCGTTTATGAAATTATAAAAGCTGATAATCCGTCAAAAGCAAAAACTCTATTTCAGGAATTTGTAAAACACGCCTAATCTACAACTCAATAATTGAAACGTCCGCGCGGTTTAGGATTTTTTTTGGGACGAATTCACGGTGAGTTGTTGTGATGATTGTTTGTTGATTCGGTAACAATTCGAATACCTTAAAAATATTTGCATCGTCAAGTTCTGAGAAAATATCGTCAAGCAGCAAAACCGGATTTTTGCCGGTCGTCCTTTTCAGGAAATCCATTTCAAGTGTTTTAAGTTGAAGAATTGTCAATCTCTCCTCTCCTCTTGACCCGAATTCCTGAACTGGCTTTTTTGTCGTGGGAAAGTAAAATTTGAAATCGTCTCTTTGCGGGCCAACAAGTGTTACTCCGGCTGCTTGTTCTTCAAAATGATATTTCAGAAGACGAGCCTCAGACATTTCACTTTTATCATAGAAAAAATCGAATTTAAAAATATCTTTCTCGGACGTATTTACAAAATCAACAAATTCTGCCCTTTTTTCACTCAGAATGTTTCCTTGTTCTATTAAAATCTTTTCAAAAAACTCAAAATCCTGCCGTCCATAATTTTTTTTACCCTCACGTATATCGTGGAGCATTTTATTCCTGTGTTTCAATGCGCGTTCATAATGGGAGAGAGCGGTCCTATAATTTTTATTAG
>Ga0105240_10014888_pt1 | contig 10597 bp, 9 predicted proteins | sample KBSC54metaG_FD_80426 | JGI IMG/M metagenome (GOLD analysis project Ga0105240, IMG submission 80426) | Corn rhizosphere microbial communities from Kellogg Biological Station, Michigan, USA - KBS C5-4 metaG | ecosystem: Host-associated > Plants > Roots > Rhizosphere > Soil | place: Michigan, USA...
ACTACGTCCAGGCCCGCGGCGTTCACCACCCGTTGAATACGTTTGATTGTCGGCAGCATGTGGTTTGGCGTTGTTAGTAAAGCCTTAATACTACCCGATTTGACGGCGGTTTAAAAAGAGAGGCCCGTCGGGAAAGCGCTTTTGCATCACCTTCGCCGTGTTGACCCAATGAGATGTGAATTAAATCACGCCGGCGGATAGCTGCCAGTCCGGGGCGCTATCGGCTAATTCCGCACCGGTTGCACCACGCATTCCGGTACAGTGCCCTGAACTATATTGGACAGAGTGGGTTATTACGCCGTCGGAAAACGGGATGAAATGGATCTTATGGCTTTAGAACCCCGGTTTGGATCATGATTGAGGAGAAGTCGAGAGGCCTACGGATACTTCTTGTCATCGATAGCTATCCGCCAGTGTTGGGGGGGTCGGAAATAGAGGCGCAGCGCGTGAGCTCTGCCCTGATCCGGCGGGGACACACCGTTCAGGTTTTGTGCGCAGGAGGCAGCCTTATGCCACAAGTGCGCGACTGGACAGATCCTGAAGGAGTGCCGGTTCGCATACTCACGCGCAAGTCAACGGGCAGGCGGAAGGATATGGCTTTTGCAATCAGGGTTGCCTGGGAGATTTGGAAAGGCCGAAAACAATACGATTTGGTTTACTTCCTGATGCAAGGCCTGCAGGTTGCAACAGGACTGCCGACGACGAGATTTCTTCGAAAACCCGCCATTATGAAGATATCCGGAAGCGGCGTCATCGGCCTGATGCGGCGGTCGAGAATCGGCAGGCTCGAACTCAAGTGGTTGAGAGATTGGAACGTGCCGCTAATCGTGCTTAATGAGGGCATGATCCAGGAAGCGCTGGACGAATCGTTTTCCCGCGATCAACTGATCTGGATGCCGAACCCTGTAGACGTCGAGAACTATCGCCCGGCGATCCCTGGGGAAGTTGCTGCGTGGCGCGAGCGTCACGGAATTCCGTTGGAGGCCAAAGTTCTCTTGTACGTTGGCCGTTTGGGTCAGGAAAAAGGGTTGCAGCCGCTGATGAGAGGGTTCGCTTCAGTGATGGACCGAGTTCCGGATGCTCTGCTTGTGCTTGTCGGGGGCGGCCCGATTAAGCGCGAACTTCAGGCACTTGCCCGAAATCTCGATCCGAAAGGGAACAGGATCCGGTTTCAGGGATGGATCCCAACAACCGAAGTGCCATTTTGGTTGCGGAGCAGCGACGTATTTGCCCTGACATCCCCCAACGAGGGCTTTTCGTGTGCTCTGCTCGAAGCAATGTCAACCGCACTTCCATCGGTGGTCAGTTCGATACCCGCGAATTTACAACTTATTGACCATGGAATTCACGGGCTAACGGTTACGTGGGATCAGGATCAGGCCATCGGAGAATCGATGTTCAATCTGCTTACCGACTGCGGCGCACGGCAGAGAATGGGCGATGCCGCCAGACGTCGGGTTCTTGAAAATTATTCTACTGAGAAGGTACTTCAGCTGTATGAGGAAACATTCGGTCGGGTTGTCGCCGGCGGCAAATAATTAGGATGCCCTCCGCCAACAAATGGCGCGTTCGTCTATTTTTTGAATCTCTTCGACAATACCGTTCTGCAGGCGGAACTCATCGATCGCCCTGCGGCAATCAGGCAGATTGAAATAATCATCAAAGATTGCGTAACCACCCGGTGAAAGCCTCGAGTAAAGACTACGAAGGACGTCGATGGTGGATTGGTAGAGGTCGGCATCCACCCGCAGAATGGATAATTGGCGGATTGGAGCTGTTGGCAGGGTCTCGCTGAAGAAGCCTTTGACAAACCTTACCTGGTCATCGAGCAGCCCATATTTGGCGAAGTTATCTTTTACGGTCTCAAGGGATACCGCCATATCGCCTGCTGTCCAGGCAAATTTGTCATGCTCGCGGTCTATGGCCGGAAGGCCCGCAAATGAATCCGCGACCCAAACACAACGATCAGTGACTTGTTCGGCCATAAGTACGGCTCTCATGAATATTGTCATTCCGCCGCGCCAAACACCCGCCTCAATCAAATCGCCGGGAATGTTATTCCTAAGAACGTCGGCAATGCAGTGCTGCATATGATCCAGTTGGCGGGTGCCCAACATAGTTTCGGCATCCTCGACGCGATTCGTTGCTTCGTGTCCGGATTCGAGATAGTCGTCGGCGGTGGAAGGCGTTAGACGCACGGCTTCCACCCCAAACCTGGAAGCGGCCAGATTGAAGCGATGCAGCAAGCGCGACTTCGGTCCCATCGGCCGTATCGTATGCCGGTCCATTCCGTTCGCCATGAGGACGCGGGTTAATACCTTCTTCATTAGGTCAAGGTATGACTCAGCCACGGTCTGAGGCGCGGGTTTAGTTCTAACGGAAAGAACCACAGGTGTCCCGCTGCGTGATGAGGGCATAATCTAAGTGATTATAACGTCGTGGTACACGGGCAGAAAACTTTTCGAAAACAAACAGGGTCAAATCAAAAGGCAAAAGAGCACTCCGTTCGAAGCGGTCTCACGGCGACCCCGGGGGACGCCGATCACCTTCGGAGTGGCTGTAGCCCCGGGAAGTAATTCCATACAGCGGGCAAATAGGTAAGTACGACGCTCCACATAATAACCTGCCAATTTTTGGTAAGCGTAAAATTACGTACGAAGGCAAATACTTTTCTTCCTTGGAAGTAAGGTCACTTGGTTGCTAAAGAAGCAGCCTGTCGATCATTTCCGATCGGAGCCTGCCGGCTCCTTCGAACTTTTCCGTAAGCGAGCGGGCTTCCTGTCGCATTTCTCCCGCGAAGCCGGCCTTCAATGGCAGTCTTGCCTGGCCGGGCAGCAGAATACCTTCTCTCTTCGGAATCCGTGGAATAGCGGCGATTACCGTCGTTTTATACCATCTCGGAATCCTGGCGGCGAACGGCACCTACGCAGTGATTTGTTTTTTTGTGCTGTCCGGATTCCTTATCACCCATCTCCTGGTCACTGAAGCTGACAAAACTGGCGATATTTCATTGCGCGAGTTTTACGTCCGGCGTATGCTCCGTATTTTTCCAGCATTTTATGGATATGCCGTATTTTATGTGGTGGGCAGACTGTGGATAAAGCTGCCGATCGACTGGCCGAGCCTCGCCTCTTGCCTGACCTACACAAGCAACTATTTTTTTGCATTCAGCAATCACCCGCTTGCGACCATGCTCCACACATGGTCGCTTGCGGTGGAAGAGCAATTCTATCTGCTTTGGCCGTTTCTGGTCTGGCGTTTTCGCAATAACCGGGTAGGTCTTATCAGAGGGCTCGGGTGTGCAATCGCCGCCATCTGGGCGTATCGCTGGGTCATGGCGGGGTTCAGTTCCATGAGCACATACGTATTCGGGTCGTTTGAAACGCGAGCTGACGCGCTCGCTATCGGATGCCTGATCGCAATTGCAAACAGAGAAAACCGAATTCCCCGCTGGCTCATCGACAACAAGGTTCTTAGCCTGGCTGCGGTTATTACGGTGTGCATTTGTTCGGCGACTCAACTGAACGGTCCGCGTTTTGCCTGGGCGTTGACGGCTCTCTCATTCGCAATATTGATAATGCATTCTGTCGCTCACTCCCGTAGTCTCTGGTTCAGGTGGCTGGAGACTCCGTTGCTCACGAACCTCGGCCTGATCTCTTATTCGCTTTATCTTTATCACCCGTTTGCAAATCGTTTGCCCGCCGCGTTCCGGAATATTCCTTCGGAGGTCGCGTTCGCGATTCTTCTTGCAACGGTGTCTTATTTATTTGTGGAGAAGCCATTTCTGCGGCTAAAGCAACGACACGTTCACCTGAGTTGAAGGACAAGAGTTAGATGACTAAAAGCAGTAGTATCTACACGGATGGCTCATACGAATCGACGGCCGGGGGTAGCTGGCATTTGGAGGACTCGCCGTTTAAAGCCCAATGGATTTTGGAGATGCTGTCCAGGCATCCTGAACTCAAGCCTCGGACCGTGTGCGAAATCGGGTGTGGCGTCGGAGGGATTCTCGCGGAACTTCAGAAATCAATGCCCGCCGACAGCGACTTTATCGGATACGAGATTAGCCCAAAGGCTCATTCAATGAGCCGCCAATTCGTGAATCCCCGGTTGCAGTTTGTCCTGGGAAACGCATACGACGACGACGGTTTCTATGACCTGGTTCTGGTTATGGATGTGGTCGAGCACGTGGAGAATTGTTTCGAATTCATGCGGCAGGCCAAGGCAAAAGGCCGCATGAAAATATTCCATATTCCACTGGATGCCCATGTGAGCGCGATTTTGCGCGGAAGGAACTCATGGGATACGGTAGGCCACATTCACATTTTCACCAAAGAGACGGTTCTTAAATCGATGCAATATTCAGGGCTGAAGGTGATTGACTGGACCATGACGACTGGCGCCATCAGCCTGCCGGATCCTGGCCGCCGAACGAGGCTGGCTAATTTGATAAGACGTCCGCTGCAGAAGATCAGTCCTTTGGCGTGCGCGCGTTTGCTCGGCGGAAATTCCATGCTCGTTCTTGCCGAGTGACTCTGGTCTTGCAAGACCAAACCAGGTCGTATACTGAACGAGAGATCTTCGCTGCCCCAATGCTCAGCCGGATTGCACCTGACGTTGCATGAATCGAATCGCGGATCTAAAACCCATCGGGCCAAATCGACAGAGAAAAACGTCTGTAGCCGGTTATCAGCCTCTGCCGGTGGTGGCGTCGGTCGCTGAAATCGAAGATCCGGGTCTTATCCACAAAATCGGCTTGTACGCCGGTCTCGGCTGGCTGGCGATTATGGCCAGCATGGTCCATGAACTCCTGGCGTACCTGCTGCACATCAACACTTACCTGCTGTACCTGGTGGGACCGCCCGCGATTCTGTGCGCAATCCTGACTGCGGCCATTCCTCGCATGTTGAGTTCCAGGGCTGCGAAGTACTGGCTTTTCTTCGCAGGTCTTATGGCTGTTTCAGTGCCGCTAAGCACATGGGCGGGCGGCTCGATGCTCCGGCTGCTCGATTATGTGAGATACAGTCTGCCGCTTCTCTTCATTCCGGCCGGCTTCGCCCTGAATTGGAAGGAAACCAGAAAAATCTGCAGCACGATTGCCTGGTGCGGGGTCTTTATTTTGATTTCAGCCCGACTGTTTGCCGAAGCGGATGCGGGACGCCTGAGCCTGAATTCAAGCGCGACGATTGGGAATTCAAATGACCTGGCGGCGCATGTGGTCTGGGTACTTCCGTTCATTATTTGCTCCGCAATGGACAAAAAACAATTTTTCATCCTGCGTCTGTTTCTGTTCGGCAGCGTTGGATACGGGATCTGGATTGTGCTGGGGACGGCATCTCGCGGCGCACTGATCGCACTTGTTGCAACGGTCTTGTTTGCGCTAATGTATGCAACTGCCCGTCAAAAAATGATTGTGGGCGCAATCGCCGCGATTCTGGCGATCTCGGCTCCGCTGGTACTGCCAACGGCAACATTGGTACGGCTGAGCAGTTTAATTACCGGGCAGGATATTGAAGCCGCACAGTCGAAGGAATCGCGCTCGTACCTTTTCCGCCAAAGCGTCATCTACACCATGCAACACCCGGTATTCGGCGTGGGCCTCGATCAATTCAGTAACTTCGAAGGGCTAAGCAGTGCTTCCGCCGGCCTTCGCGGACAATGGCACGCTACACACTGCGCGTTCACCGAGGTTTCCAGTGAGTGCGGTGTGCCCGCGATGATTTTCTTTTCCCTTGGAATCGGCTCTTCACTCTTATCGGTTCGCCGCACGTGGAAGCAGGCCAGGCAAAATGGATTTGCCGAGATTTCGAACGTTTGCTTTTGCTACATGATGTCATTCATTGCATTTGCTGTGGCAATTATATTTTTGGCTAACGCTTACCGCTTTTATTTACCGGTAATGGTGGGGCTTGGAGTCGCCATAAGCATCACCGGGTCAAGGCACATGATGGCGAACACCGCGCCAAAGGACATTCTCGCAAGGCAATAGGCGCACCCTATCGCAATGTACCCGACAGAGACTGCGAAGCCCATCATGCGAATTCTGTACATTCAGGCTACCCTTGTGCCACCGCCCGTTGGAGGCGTGAACGACCGATTTCTGCCCCTGTCGGACCATATCGAGGGAGAAATCCTGCAGCCGGTATGGTTTCGGACTCCCGAGGAGATCGAAGCCGTTTTCGGGCCTGGCTCATACCCTGTTTACGCGATTGGAAAATTTCGGTATCACTGGTTTCCGGCCTATGACGGGCCGCGGGAAAAAAGCCGTTTTGCCACGTTTTGGTTCTATGTGACCAAGGGCTGGAGTCTCTGCCGGGAGAGAAAAGTAGACTGCATCGTGGTCTATTCTCATATGACGACCGCGGTCTGCGCCGTCTTATTGAAATTCCTGACTGGCAGCCGACTCATCACGGAGGTCATGATCGGACCCGATCGCGCGTACCTCACGGACCGCAAGACGCCCGGCCTTAAGGATAGACTGAGGCATCTTTATTCCACTATTTGTCTTTACGTTACGACGCTGGCGTGTAACCGCGTGCATCTGCTCTACCCGGGTCAACTGGAGAGCTACTCTATGCTCCGCGGGACAGCGGCCTCTGTCTTTCACGATTATACGCCGGTTTCCGGAATTAAGAGGCATGTTATCGCGGAGGAGGACGATGCCAACCGCCCGTACATCGTGCTCGCGGGGGCTCCCTGGTACCGCAAAGGAGCCGATCTGGCTGTGGAAGCTTTCAGCCGGTTATCGCCCGATTATCCCCGTTGGCGCCTTTTGATAGTCGGATATTTTCCGGAGGGTACTTTGCAGAACTTAGCCGCCAAATGCGATCGAATCGAGGTGGTGACGCCCAAACCGCACGCCGAGATGATGCGGATTGTCACCGATGCGGAGGTCATGCTTTTGCCGAGCAGGAATGAAGGCCTGCCGCGAATTCTCATTGAAGGTATGGCCGCCGGGTTGCCCCTTGTGGGGTCCGATATAGCGGGGATACCCGTTCTGATCAGGGATGGCGAGAACGGGTTCGTGGTGGGCGACGGCGACGTGGACATGCTTGAGCGGCGGCTTCGCGAACTACTGTCCGATGCTTCTCTACGGAGGCGCATGGGTCAGCGAAGCTATGAAATGGCCCAGGCGACTCTGACGGAGCGAGTTTATGTAGAGCAGTTCACACGAATGCTCCACGATACCGTTTAACATTTTATTCAGCATCAAGGGGCTTATCTGGACGCACACGAGAAGAAGCGGCAACTGGATGGCAAGCTTGTTGGAGGCGTGGCCTGGACAGCGGGCGCCAAATGGGTCACTCAACTGGTCAGCTGGGCATCGCTCGTCTTTGTTGCGAGAATGCTTTCCCAGTCGGATTACGGCATCGGGGAGATGGCAGGCTTCTTTTTCGCTCTTACGAACACTATGGCGGAGTTCGGGGTCGGCACCTCCGTCCTGCATTTGACTGAACTTGACGACCACACAATCCATCAGCTCCATGGATTTTCGATGCTGCTTTGCTCGGCCATCTACGTTCTTTCGATTCTGCTCTCACCGCTGATCGCCCTCTTTTTTGATAAGCCGGAATTGATAGGCGTCATCGCAGTCGCCAATCTGGCCTTTTTGATAACTGGAATTGTGGCTGTGCCGACCGGATTACTGCAGCGAGATATGGACTACCGCAGACTCTCTTTTGCGGAAGCCACGCTCTACATAGTTCAATCGATAGTGACGTCCGCGGCGGCGTGGTCCGGATGGGGATATTGGGCGCTGGTAGCGGGTGTTCTCATCGGCAAGGCTTCCCATGCGGGAATGATTCTCTGGTGGAAGCCAATAGGATTTTCATGGCCGCGATGGAAAGATATACGCGCACCGCTTGACTTCGGACGCCAGGCGGCTACCGGGAACCTTGCCGTCACAGCCTACTGGCATTCCGATGTCGTAGTGGTCGGCAAGGTCTTGGGTGATTATGCGCTGGGGACTTACCGGATGGCTATGTATCTGGCGAGCGCGCCGGCGGAAAAGATCAGCATGCTGATTATGAGAACCGCGGGACCGCTGTTCGCAAACCTCCAGTCTGACAAAGCGCTGGTGCGGCGATATTTTTTGCTGCTGGTGGAAACGCTGAACCTGGCTGTTGTGCCCGCTATGGTGGGCCTGGCGCTGGTTGCTCCCGAGGCGGTTTACGTAGTTCTGGGAGGGACGAAATGGGCAGCGGCAGCCAAACCGCTGGTGTGGCTGGCGCTGTTCATGATTGTGACTACCGTGAACAGTCTTGTTTCGCAGGTCTTGATCTCACAGCGGCAAACGAAGCTGATGATGAGGATATCGCTGGCAAATCTTGCGATCATGCCGGTTGCCTTCGTCATTGGAGCAAAGTGGCACGGTATCACTGGAGTGGCTGCCGCCTGGGTGATTACCGCACCGATTACTTCTGTTCCGGCAGCCGTTTTACTGTCACGACGCATTGAACTGCACTGGCGGGATTATGCCCGTACTCTTTGGCCTACCATCGCGAGCGCCCTCACCATGGCTGTCGCACTGATTGCAATGAAAACTTTGGCTGGGAACCTCCGATGGACTCCGTTGCCGCGGCTTTGCTGTGAGGTGGCAACGGGCGCCGCAGTTTATATCGCGACATTGTTGATCTTTTTTCGGCGAAAACTCTTGCGCTATTTGGATTTCCTGCGGGGATTGCGCACTGGCAAGTCGGGTCTCGGTACGCCTTCAGCGGATGACACTGCGCAGCGAGCCGGAACAGCTACGGCCGGGTAACGTCCACAGCCAACTTATCACCGAATGAGAGCGATTTCAGCCACCGGGACCGGAGTCTGAGAAACGGCCACTCGATAAATTGATAAGTGACTGCCGCGAAGATTGCGCAGGCAACGAAACTGCCCGCGGCAGATAGCCAGAAGATTGGGCCTCCGGTGGATCCACCCTTCCTCGCATATAGTGACGCCAGTCGGGGCAGAAGTCCAAAGTGATTCAGGTAAATGCCATAGGAAAGACGGCTGATCAAATGGAAGATTCGCCAGTCGGGAACCCTCGTCATCAGACCCGGAGTCATTCCCAGAAACGCAGCCGCGCCGAAAATCAAAGCCAGAGAAGTAAAGTTGAAAACCACCGGGCTGACGGCATATAGCACGATTCCCATGAGGATCATCGCTATGCATACGGCGCCCCGGACGCGGATGGTTCGAACGCGATTGAATGCGAAGACCTGAACCCAGGAAATAAGCAACCCAAGCAGAAGCCCATCGCAGTGTGTGTGCAACTGGAAGTAGAGCCGTTGCCTAAGGTCCGCAAGGTTCTCGTGAGTCATCGACAGAGAGAATGCACGGCTGGCGGCACTCGCAATCAGCAACAGTACCGGTCCAATCCAAACGTGTCGCCGTAAAGGGCTCCGGGAGAATACGACCAAAAGAACAGGCGCGAGAATATAAAACTGCTCTTCAGTGGAAAGCGACCAGCCACCGCCGATTTGGTGGTGGAAGTAATTGGACACGAAGAACAGGTCCGCGGTTAACCCACCCGCGGAACGAAGGTGCAGAACTGCTTCAACAGACAGCATGGTGAGAAGCGCGAAATAAAGAGGCCAAATTCGAAATCCTCTCCGCAACAGGAACTTTGAGATATGGATTGTGCCCGTACTTTTGAGTTCTTTCCATAACTGACCGCCGATGAGAATTCCACTCAGAACGAAGAAGAGATCAACCCCTGTCCAACTCCAGTAAAAGAAAGGCAGCTTCAGCAATTCGCCGGAAGCACCGAAGCTGTCGGCAAAGTGGCCGCCAAAAACCAGCAGGATGGCTATAGAGCGGAGTATGTCGAGCGCGGGTATACTTCCGGGCGGGCTGTTCCAAAGATCGTGAATCCCACCCCGCAGCAGATTAGGCAACTGCGTCCGCCATCCGGAATTGCTCTTCCGGCGCCGAAGTTCAGAGGAAATCGAATCCGTTTCTCCTGTGCTCATTTTGTTCATGCGTGCTCTACAATCCTCTCCTGCTCGCTCCACTTTAAGCCGGTGTTACAAATTTCGCTTAGCCGCGTTGGATGAAGGTCCACGTTTCCAGGCCACCCGGCATACAACCGTATTGATCGGCACAAGCGAAAGTGCGCGTTACCGTAATGGCGTTCCTATCTGAAATAATCAAAATCATGTGCGGCATCGCAGGCGCTGTATTCGGAGGAGACCCGCAATCCGCAGAGAGCGCCGTCCGTTCTATGCTTCCGGCGATGGCTCGCCGCGGCCCCGATGGTGAGGGTCTCAGCGCAATGGCCGGTGCGTCGCTCGGACATCGGCGGCTTGCGATTCTCGATCTGAGCCCGGCGGGCGCGCAGCCCATGTTGTCGCAGGACGGGCTGATTGGACTGGTGTTTAACGGCTGCATTTACAATTTCCGTGAAGTTCGCGCAGAGTTGGAACAGCGCGGCTGCCGGTTCCGGTCCCAATGCGATACCGAGGTGATTCTGGAGGGATACCGGGTATGGGGAATTGACGCCCTTATGCCTCGTCTGCGCGGCATGTTCGCTTTCGCCATTTGGGACCAGCCTCTGCAAAAGCTGACCCTGGTGCGCGACCGCCTGGGGGTTAAACCTCTCGTCTAT
>Ga0105240_10014891_pt1 | contig 10596 bp, 12 predicted proteins | sample KBSC54metaG_FD_80426 | JGI IMG/M metagenome (GOLD analysis project Ga0105240, IMG submission 80426) | Corn rhizosphere microbial communities from Kellogg Biological Station, Michigan, USA - KBS C5-4 metaG | ecosystem: Host-associated > Plants > Roots > Rhizosphere > Soil | place: Michigan, USA...
ATGCCCGTGAGGAACCAGAAGATCGCGTGCCAGCCCGCGTGCACGAACAGCCAGCCGCCCACGATCGGTGCGATGGCCGGCGCCACCCCGAAGTAAATCGTCACCTGGCTCATCACCTGCTGCGCCTGCGCCTGTGGGAACATGTCGCGGATCACCGCGCGCGACACGACGATGCCCGCGCCGGTCGAGAGCCCTTGAAGGCCTCGAAAGAAAACCAGCTGGCCGATGCTTTGCGATAGCGCGCAACCGGCCGACGCCAGCGTGAACACGGCGATTCCCCACAACACCACGGGCCGGCGGCCGAAGCTGTCGGCGAGCGCACCATGGAAGAGGTTCATGAACGCGAAGCCGAACAGGTACGCGGACAGCGTCTGCTGCATCTCGCCCGGTGTTGCGCCCAAGGCGCTCGCGATGCCCGAGAACGCCGGGATGTACGTGTCGATGGAGAAGGGTCCCAGCATGCCCAGCAAGGCGAGCAGTGCGGCGAGGGCCCAGCGCGGCGCGCGCCAGAGTTGATCGGCTTCGGGGTTCACGGGTGCCGGCATTTCACCATACACTGCGCAGCTTGCAGGACAAGGAGACTTTCATGCAGTCTTGGTGGATGCAGGTGAGCGATCATGATGCGGTGCTCGAACTGCGCGAGGTGGCGCGGCCCGAACCCGGCCCGGGCCAGATCCTGCTGCGGCTGCACGCGGCTGCGCTCAATCGCGGTGAGTTCATCCTGGGCCATGGCCTGCATGCCAAGCCCGGCGCGCGGCAGATCGGCCTTGAAGGCGCGGGGGAAGTGGTGGCGCTCGGCGCCGGCGTGACCCAAGTCAACGTCGGCGCGCGCGTGATGGGCCGCTGCCCGGCCGCGTTCTCCGAGTACGCGCTGATGGATGCCCGCGAAGCGATACCGATCCCTGACAGCATCGCGTGGGAAGATGCCGCCGCAATCCCGCTCGTGTACCAGGTTGCCTATGACTTGCTCGTGCTGCAAGGGCATCTCGCGGCCGACGAGTGGGTGCTGATCAACGGTGTGTCATCGGGCGTCGGTGTCGCCAGCCTGCAGATGGCCAAGGCGCTGGGCGCGAAAGTGGCCGGAACTTCCGGATCGGCCGAGAAATTGGCGCGGCTGCGCGAGTACGGTCTCGATGCGCCGATCTGTACCCGCGACGCGGATTTCCACGATGCCGTGATGAAGGCCACCGGCGGTGCCGGCGTCAACGTCGTCGTGAACAACGTCGGCGGCTCGGTGTTTGCGGAGGATTTGCGCTGCATGGCGTTCGAGGCGCGGCTGGGCATGGTCGGCTATGTCGATGGACAGCTCAAAGGTGAAATCGACATCGAGGCGCTGCACGCGAAACGGCTGACGCTGTTCGGCGTGTCGAACAAGATGCGTACGCCGGCCCATCGCGCCAAACCCGTGCCCGATTTCATCCGCGACATGTTGCCGGCATTTGCCAGCGGGCGAATCAAGCCGATCGTCGATCGCGTGTGCGCGTTCGGGCAATTGGCCGAGGCAAGGGAGCATATGCAAGCCGATCGGCACCTGGGCAAGATCGTGCTGGCGATTGGCGCTTAGCGCGTCGCAGCCCATTCATTTGCGGAGTTGTCGTATGAACAAGCGCGGCTTTTTCCTGGGCCTGTCGATGCTCACGCTGAGCCTCGGCGCTGCGGCTCAAAGCTATCCGGTGAAGTCGATCCGGCTGCTGATCGGCTTTGCTCCGGGCGGTGCCGCGGATTTCGTCGCGCGTGCCATGAGCGAGTCGATGAGCAAGGCCCTGGGGCAATCCGTCGTCGTCGAGAATCGACCCGGCGCCGGATCCAGCATCGCCGCGGACCTGGTCGCGAAGTCACCGCCGGACGGCTACACATTGCTGATCGCCAGTCCCAGCAGCATTTCGGTCAATCCCGCGCTCAATCCCAAGCTGACCTACACGCCGCGCGATCTCGCGCCGGTGACCAAGCTGACGAGTTCGCCGCTGGTGATCGCCGCCAATCCCGGCACCGGCATCGATTCGATCCAGGACCTGGTGGCACGCGCGAAGAAGGAACCCGGCAAGCTCAATTACGCGACGTCCGGCAACGGCTCCGCGCCGCATCTCGGCGCCGCATTGTTCTCGCAGGTCGCCGGCGTGCAGATGACGCACATCCCGTTCAAGGGCGGCGCGCCGGCGATCCAGTCGGTGGTGGCGGGCGATACGCAACTCACGTTCGGCACGCCGCCGTCGGTGCTGCCCATGATCCAGGCCGGTCGCTTGAAAGGATTGGCGGTGACCAAGCACGACCGCACGCCGTTGGTGCCGGGCCTTCCGGGCATGGCCGAAGCCGGCCTGCCCGAATACGCCATCGAATTCTGGTATGGCCTGTTCGTGCCGGCGGGCACGCCCGCGCCGGTGGTGAAGAAACTTTTCGATGCCGCGACCGCGTCGATGGAGCAGCCCCAGGTGAAAGCGGCGCTGGCGCGAGAAGGAACGGAGGTCGACCTGTCGAAATCGCCCGACGATTTCGGCGCGTTCCTGGAGAAGGATTCGAAGCTGTGGGTGAAGCTGGTGAAGGACGCCGGCGTCAAGATCGACTGATTCGACAACGCTGCTGCGGTTGCTGCAGCTGCCGCGCGCCGGCGGTTCGCTTCACTTCTTTTGCGCGGCCCGGTTCTTTTCGAGTTGCGCGTCTACCAGCTGTACCACCTCATCGAGCACCGGCGAGCTGCGGCCCTTTTGCCTGGCGACCAATTGCACGAGGCGGTCGACGCGTTCGATGTTAGGCGCGCCGCCGTACAGCGCGCGCGCCGCGGACGAGGGGCTCAGCAGCGAAGAGGCGGCGTTCGCATATTTCTCGAACGGAACCATGTCCTTTTCGTCGGCGCCGAGGTCGGTGCAGAGTTTCACGACCCAGTTGTACATGTTGCGCGACGCTTCGATGTCGCTGTGCACCGCTTCCTTGATCGGCCGAATGCCGGCAGGCGTCACGCAGCGGTAGTTGCCGGCCATCAGCATCGCCCATTTGGCCAGCGGCACGAAGACCGAATCGTGCACCTTCAGTTTGACCGGCAGTTCCACCTTCTTGCCGCCAGTGTCGAAGCGGATCGCGTCGATGTCGCTCTCCAGCTGGCGCAACATCGCGGTGTGCTTGTCCGATTCGAAGCGGGCGGATTTGAAGTTGGTCGGCAGGCGCACCTGCAGCACGTTCACTTTTTCTTCAGGTGGGCGGAACGCCTGCGGGTCGGGGCTGCACAGCGTCACGTAGGCCGGATCGAAAGCGTCCCACACGGTCGCATCGGTGTACGCCGCGCGGCAGGCCTGCACGTCGACCCCTGGAATGCGTTTCAAATAGGGCAGCGGCGGCATGTTCATGATCGACATGCACGGGACCTTGGCTTTCGCCACCGCTTGCAGCAGTTCGCGCACGCCCGGCGAGCGATATTGCGGCTCCTGCATGGCCAGCCCGACCAGGTCGAAATCGGCCGGGTTCGCCGATTCCGGCCCGCCCGCGGAAATCTTGCCGGGCATGGTGCGCGAGTCCAGCTCCACCAGGCCTTCCTGGCTTTTCACCGGCATCCGCACCCGGATGCCTTCCGCATTGATGAGCTCGGCCTCGGCCGGCAGGCAGATCAGGTGCACGTCGTGCCCGGCCAGCAGCATCTTGGCGCCGAGCAAGGATCCATAAGACGCGCCAAGGATGAGGATCTTGTAATGAGTGGACATGAAAGGTCTCTTTCTTAAGCGGTGAGATGCGCGGCGGGTCTCCTCCGCCAATCGCACGGACCGGCACGATAGCACGCAGCCGGGCTGCGGCCAAGCCCAGCGGCGTCGGACTATTCCTAGGAGGCGTCGGAAGGATTCAGCCGCTTGATTCGGACTTCACCGACCGTTTCATTCAGCATGCGCCGATGTTGCGCCGCTTTGCCAAGGCCGATAGTTCACCCATCGGCCCCGCGTTATCGGGCCGCAACGGATCACAGGAAACGATATGAACGATTCCACCCTGTCCCAATTCGAGCTGCGCTTCCAATCACTGTTCGACAGCGGCCGCGGCTTCGCATTTCCCTGTGACCCGGCCGGCCGGGTGGACCTGGACCGCTTGAGCGACCGGGCCCGCAACAACTACCTGTACGCCCGGGCCATGGTCGGCCGCGAGCTGTCGGTGCCGGCCGTGCAGTGCACGATGCACTGAGCGCCGGGCCTTGCAGCGCACCGGCAGGCGTGCCTGCCGCCTAGTGCGGTTCCACGAAGGCGGCGGCGAACTCGCCGTCGCGCGCCGACACCCTGGCGACGTGCGGCGCCCCGAAATGGGTAGGTAGCAGCAGCGATTCGCTGTCGGCGCAATACTGAAGCACTGCGCGACGCGTCGCCCGCGCTTGCTGCGGATCCTGGCAGAACTGGGTGTTCCAGTGCGGCGCGTAGATTTGCAGCGGATGATGGATCACGTCACCGCAAAACACGCCGCCTTGCTCGCCCAATAACTTCAGCAGGATGTGCCCCGGCGTGTGGCCCGGCGCCGGTTCGATCCGCAGCGACTCGTCGATCGCATGGATGCCATCGACAAGCTGCGCCTGGCCGGCTTCGAGCACCGGCAGCACGCTGTCGACGTACGCGATGTTGCGGGTGGGATCGCTGGATTCTTCGCTGTGCTGCCGGGGATCCCAATAATCGTTCTCGATTTTCGAAAACAGGTATTTCGCATTCGGAAAGGTCGGCACCCAGCGGCCGTTTACCAGCCGCGTGTTCCATCCGATGTGGTCGGCGTGCAGGTGCGTGCACAGCACGATGTCGATGTCCTGCGTGCGCGCGCCCGCGGCGGCCAATCGCTCCAGGAAAGGCGTGTCCAGCTGGTGAAAGCGCGGCCACCAATGCCGGTCCTTGTGATTGCCGGAGCAGGAGTCCAGCAGGATGGTGTGCCGCGGCGTCTTGATGAGCCAGGAGTGCACGCTGGTGATCAGCGCGTCGGTTTGCGGCACGTAGTGGTTGGGCGCCAGCCAGCCGAGGTTGTCCTGCAGCACCTGCCGGTCGAAGCCGGTGAAATACTGATCCGGCGGAAAGCTGCCAGGTCCCAGCTGCTCCTCGATGCGGGTGACCGTGGCCGAGCCGAGTTTCCAGTGCATCACGGGCGGGGATTATAGGTGGGGTAAAGTGGCAGCGACGTCATCTTCAGTTTGCCAGACCCAAGCAAGACCGAGAGGAACCATGCCAAAAATCCTGATCCAGAGCAGCGCCGCGCCGGTGACCGGGTTCACCGACCACAGCAAGCCCTCACCGCTCGCGCAGGCCATTCGCGCGGGCGACATGTTGTACGTGTCGGGCCAGGGTCCGCTCGATCCGGCCACCCGCGAAGTGGTGGCCGGCGACATTGCCGTGCAGGCGCGTCAGGTGCTCAAGAACCTGGTCGCGGTGCTCGAAGCCGGCGGCGCGAACCTCTCGCACGTCGTGAACATGCGCGTCTGCCTGCGCGACGTGGCCGACTTCCCGGCGTTCAACGAAGTCTTTCGCGACTTCATGAATGGCGAGAAGGTGACGCGCACCTGCGTTGGCGGCACGCCGCATCGCAAGGGCGTGAACATCGAGATCGACTGCGTGGCATACCTCGGCTGAAAGGACGGCGGCGATGGACATCCCCAACTACAAGATGCCGGTGGTCAGCCTGGGCGAGCGCGTGCAAAAACTCGGCGACACCGGCGCTTATGTCAGCGTGATGTGGCAGCAGCCCGAATCGCTGGTGTTCGTCGCGCGCGGGCGCAGCTATCGCAGCGAGTTCCACATCAACCCCAGCGACGAGGTCATGTACCAGATCAAGGGCGAGATGCGGCTGCACTACCGCACGCCCGAGGGCAAGGAAGAAGTTGCGGTGATCCCCGAAGGTTCCGCGATCCACACGCCCTCGGGGATCCCGCATTCACCGCGCTTCGCGAGCGACGCCTACGCGATGATCCTGGAGCGCGCGCGCCGGCCCGGCGAAATCGATGTGTTTCAGTGGTATTGCCCGCAATGCGACCACCTGCTGCACGAAGAGCACTTCGGCGTGGGCAACTACGGCGAGGATCCCGTCTCCAAGGCGTACCACAACTTCTTCTTCAATGAGCAGCATCGCACCTGCAAGCAATGCGGCCACGTGATGCCCAACGCGCTGGCCGAGGCGCAGGCGCAGGACGCGGGCAAGTAGCGCTCAGGCGGGGACCGGATGCGCGAGCCAGTGCGCCATGTCCTCGTAGCGCGCCTTGAAGAACGGTGGAATTTCCCGGTAATGCGGAGTGCACAGCCACAGGCGAAGCAAGTGGCGCTTGAGCTCAGGCGCGTCGAAGTCCTCGAATCCGGTGCGCGAGTGAAACACCAGGTGATTGTTCAGGAACTGGATGTCGCCTTGCCGGAAATCCATGTCCAGCCGGAACGCGTCGTCGGCTGCGAGCGTGTTGACCAGGTCCATCGCTTCCAGCTGCGCGGGCGTCAGGCGCGGCACCTCGCTGAATCGCTGCGCCGACTTCACGTAGGTCGGGCCGTGCTGCGCATAGAAGCGGCCGTTGAACACGGCGAACCGCGGCTCTTCGTAATACGGCTTGCGGCCGGGCGGCTCCTCGCCGCGCACGTCGGCGTAGAACGGCCCGTACATCACTTCGGCCAGGTCGGGGCGCGTGCGCAGGATGTGGTTGTGGATCGCACCCGCGCTGCAGATGCAGCTCAAGCCGCCTGCCCTGGACGGACGAAAGCACAGCAAGCCGACCACGTCGCCCTGGTCGTTGTGGAATGGCAGGTATTGCGAGGTGTGGTAGCCGCGTTGCGTCGGGTCCTGGTACGGGTCGCCGCCTTCGTCGCGCACGTTGACCAGCAGGTCGCCGCGCGGCGTCTGCGCGAGCGCATCGCCCAGGTGCGCGCCCAGTCCCCAATACACCAGCTTCGTGCGCTCCAGGCCCCAGCGCTCCACCGCGAGTCCGCGAATGAACGCCACGCCGGTGCCTTGCTCGATCTCGTCACGGATGGCATCGAGTTTTCGTTCGAACGCACCCAGCGCAAATTCGCTCGCGCCAAACGGGATTTTCAAGTTGCGATCGACCGCTGCCGCGAGCGCGCTCTCGATGCACGCAAGGTCTTGCGCGCCAAGCTCCCAGACCCAGCGGCTGCGATTGCGCTTCATTTCCTCAGGCGTCCAGGCTTGCGGGTAGGGGACCGGTTGGATGCTCATGGCCGTGGATCGGGAATCGATTTAGTCTTCAACAATCGCGAATATACTGAGAAAATCGATTCTTTCCCGCAAGACCGTTTCAGCAACGTGCCGCCGCCCCGCACGGGGCGGGCTGGCGCGATCTTGTGCCCAACTGGAGTACCCGGATGAACTTGAACACCCTGCGCGGCTGGATCGCCGCGTCCGCAGCCTCGATGCTTCTTGCCGCGGTGGCGGCTTCGCCGGCGTTCGCGCAAACGAAGGTGAAGGTCGGCGCCTACGCGTCGATCTCGGATGCACCCCTGTACATCGGCGTCGACAAGGGCTACTTCAAGGAGCAGGGGCTCGATGTCGAGCTGGTGCAGGTGAATTCAGGCGGCACGATGATGTCGCTGATGACCAGCGGCGACCTGGATGCATCGGGCGGCTCGCCCGGCGCCGGCGTCTATAACGCGGTGCGCCAGGGCATCCAGTTCAAGATCGTCGCCGACAAGGGCAGCTCGCTGCCCGGCCACGGCTACTTCGCCTTCGTGGTGCGCAAGGACCTCGCCGACCAGATCAGGACGGTGCCCGACCTGCGCGGCCGCACCCTGGCCGTCACCGGGTACAAGGCCGGCGCGAGCAGCGAGGTGACCATCGGCAAGCTGCTGGCGTCGGGCGGCCTGAAAGAGTCCGATGTGAACCAGATGAACATGACCTTCGGCGACATCGCCGCGGCGCTGGGCACCAAGAAGATCGATGTGGGCGTGCTGATCGAGCCGCTGGTCACGCAGGTGGCGGCCAAGGGCATCGCCACCATCTGGAAGCGCGTTGACGAAATTTACCCGGGCCAGCAATACGGCGCGCTGATGTACGGGCCGGGCATCATCAAGCGCCCGGACGTGGCGAACCGTTTCATGGTGGCGTACCTGAAGGCCGCGCGCTTCTACAACGACGCGCTGTCCAACAAGATCCCTCGGGATGAACTGGTGGCCATCCTCACGCGCCACACTTCGGTCAAGGATCCCGAGTTGTACAAGACCATGGTCTTTCCCGGCATCAGCCCCGACGGAACGCTCAATACCGCGGGCATGGAGGAAGACGTGAAGTGGTGGGTCGCCAACGGCCGCATGAAGGAGAAGGTGAACCTGAGCGACATCATCGACACGCAATACGCCGAGCGCGCCAAGAAGCAGCTTGCCAGCGGAAAATGAGCGAGGACCGCGAAGATGCTGGTGCGCACGCGGCCATCGTCAGAGCCGAATGACGCTGCGGTGATGGACGTAGTGCCTGTGACTTCCAAGATCAGCGTCCAGGGCCTGAGCAAGCAATTTCGTGACGGCAAGATGAGCGTCACGGCGCTGGACACCTGCAACCTGGAAGTGCAGGCGGGCGAATTCATCTGCGTCGTCGGGCCGTCGGGCTGCGGCAAGACGACGCTCCTGCGCATCCTCGCCGGCCTGGAGTCTCCGACCGAAGGCAGCGTGAACATCCAGCGCAGCGGCGCCGCGCATCCGCTGACCTCGATGATCTTCCAGGAGACCTCGATCTTTCCCTGGCTGAACGTGCGGGCCAACGTGGGCTACGGGCTGATGCTGCGCGGCGTGCCGCGCGCCGAGATCGATCCGGTGGTGGACAAGTTCCTGGCGCTGATGGGGCTCGATCGCTTCGAGCATGCGTACCCCTACCAGCTTTCGGGGGGCATGAAGCAGCGCGTCAGCGTGGCCCGCGCTTTCGCCAACGACCCCGAAGTGCTGCTGATGGACGAGCCGTTCGCCGCGTTGGACGAACAGACCAAGGTGGTGCTGCAGGAGGAGCTGCTGCGCATCTGGGCGCAGTCGCGCAAGACGGTGATCTTCATCACCCATTCCATCGATGAAGCGCTGGTGCTGAGCGACCGCGTACTGGTGATGAGCGGGCGGCCTGGCCACCTGAAAGCCGACTTGCCGGTGCGGTTTGCGCGGCCGCGCGCGGTCTACGACCTGAAGGGCGATCCGGAATACGGGCGCCTGAGCCGCGAGATCTGGCACATGTTGCGCGATGGAGTGGTCAAGCCATGATCGAAGAAGACGCGCGCGGCCTGCACATCGTGCCTGACAGCACGAAACGGCGCAGCGCGTTCAGCCGCCTGCTGGACCAGGGCTGGTTCATGGCGATTGCATCTCCGATCATCCTGCTGCTGCTGTGGGAAGCGCTCGTGCGCGGCGGGCTGCTGGACCCGCGCTTCTTTCCCGCGCCGTCTTCGGTGATCCAGTCGCTGCTGGCAATGGCGAGCGGGCGGGAGTTGTGGGTGCATGCGGGCTACACGGTCAGCCGGATGCTGGTGGGCTTCGTCCTCGGCGCGATTCCCGGAGTGCTGCTGGGCATCGTCATGGGGCTGTCGGCGCCGATCCGCGCCTTCCTGCAGCCGGCCATCGCTTCGATCTATCCGATCCCGAAGATCGCGCTGTTCCCGCTGGTGATGCTGATCTTCGGCCTGGGTGAGCCCTCCAAATGGGTGATCGTCGCGGTCGCCGTGTTCTTCCAGGTGCTGATGAGCACGCTCGCGGGCGTCGTCAACATCGACCGCATCTACCTGGACGTCGCGGCCGATTTCCGCGCGAGCCGCTGGCAAGCGTATCGCACCATCGCGCTGCCGGCGGCGCTGCCGTACATCTTCACCGGCTTTCAGCTGGGCCTGGGCATGTCGCTCATCGTCGTGGTGATCGCGGAGAACTTCGGCACCGAGTACGGGCTGGGCTATGTGATCTGGCACTCCTGGCAGATCTTCGAAGTGCGCGACATGTACGTGTCGCTGATCCTCGTGGCCTTGCTCGGCTACCTGTCGCAACTGGGCCTGGCCCGGCTGGAGCGGGTGCTGATCCCCTGGCGCCGGCCGGCCAAGCAGGCTGCGTCGTAGTTCCCCCAACGTTTCGCTATCAAGGAAAGCCGCATGGCCACCACCGAACATCGCGCCCTCAATCCGCCGCAATTGCGCACGCCGCCCGGCCCGTGGAGCAACGCCATCGAGGTGAAGCCGGGCGCGCGCTACCTTTTCACCTGCGGGCTGGTGGGCGTGCGGCAGGACGGCACCATCGAAGAAGGCATCGAGGCGCAATCGGCGCGCATCTTCCAGAACGTGCAGATCCTGCTGGCGGAGGCGGGCATGACGATGGCCGACGTCGTGAAGATCAACAGCTTCCTGCTCGACCTGTCGGAGCAGCCCGCCTATGCGCGCGGGCGCGCGCCTTACCTGGGCGATGCGCGGCCCGCGATGACCTTGCTGGGTGTGTCGCAACTGGCTCGGCCCGAACTGCGCGTCGAGGTGGAAGTGATCGCGGCCCGGCAAGACCCGGCCTGACGGCGATGCGATGAGCCGCGCTGTCGGCGAATTGCCGAACACCGATTTCCACCCGCACCCGGTGTGGTGGAACGAGGCGCCGCCGCACGCGGGCGAGCGTCCGGCGCTGGCGGCGCGATGCGATGTGGCCGTGGTCGGCGGAG
>Ga0105240_10014893_pt1 | contig 10596 bp, 12 predicted proteins | sample KBSC54metaG_FD_80426 | JGI IMG/M metagenome (GOLD analysis project Ga0105240, IMG submission 80426) | Corn rhizosphere microbial communities from Kellogg Biological Station, Michigan, USA - KBS C5-4 metaG | ecosystem: Host-associated > Plants > Roots > Rhizosphere > Soil | place: Michigan, USA...
GACGTAATGCCCGAGTGCTACTTTCATTCTTCGGAGTACATCGGCATTACGCGAACATACCCCCGCTGCAGATCGCCGCTCTTCTCGAGTTCGTTACACCACGCCTTCAGAGAATTCTTCGTCAAATAACCCAACGGGCGAATGGTCGCCTTGCTTCGCCCCCCGAGTTGCAGATACAACTCGACCGCCCGAACGCGTTCTTGGTATGAATACATGGACTACCTCCAAAGTAGTCCACGATTTTGTCCGCATCCCCGGTGGGTTAAGACTCGGTGAAAATCAACGCTCTAGCCACTGCGGAAGGCGAGCGTCACAGCAGATCACAACGCAGCCTTTTCGGCAGCCTACGCTTATAGAGTGGTTGGAGCAGCACCTCACACTCCCGCAATAGCCCCTTCGTCGTCCGAGCGAGTCCCGTCCTTGTGATGTCCGCCGGCATCATCGACCGAAACATCCGCGGAGGACGGCGCGAGCACGTTTTCCCATTTCGCGACGGCGGCCGAGGCGACCGCATTACCCAGCACATTGGTCGCCGTGCGCCCCATGTCCAGGAAATGATCAACGCCGATGATAAGGAGCAGCCCGGCCTCGGGGATATTGAACTGGCCCAGTGTCGCGGCGATGACGACCAAGGAGGCGCGCGGCACCCCGGCCATGCCTTTGCTGGTCAGCATCAGGATGGCAAGCATCGACAACTGCTGCACGAACGACAGATGAACGCCATACGCCTGCGCAATGAACAGCGTGGCAAATGTGCAGTACATCATCGTGCCGTCGAGATTGAACGAATAGCCGATCGGCAAAACGAAGCTCGCGATACGTTCGGGGACACCGAAACGGACCAGTTGTTCCAGCATCTTCGGATAAACGGACTCGCTGCTGGCCGTACTGAAGCCGATCAGCATCGGCACGCGCATGAAACGCACAAGCGAAAATACCCTGCGCCCGAACAACACGCCACCGGCCAATACCATCAGAAGCCATAGCACGATCAGGCTTCCGTAGAATTCGCCCATGAACCGGCCAAAGGTTACGAGAACCGACACGCCGCGCGTCGTCACAACGTTCGCGATCGCACCGAACACCGCGAAAGGCGCGAGCGCCATCACATAGCCGGTCACTTTCAGCATGACGTGAGCGACCTGGTCGAGCATGCGAACGACGAGTTGCGCCTTGTCGCCCAGCGTCGTAAGCCCGACGCTGAAGAAGGCGGCGAACACCACGATCTGCAGGATTTCGTTGTTCGCCATCGCCCCCACAATGCTGCTGGGCACTAGATGCACCACGAATTCCTTTGGCGACAGCCCGCTCGTGCTCAACCCGGTCGAGGCGTTGATCGCGGGCAACGGCAGGTTGAGCGCGCTGCCGGGCTTCAACCAGTTGGCGATCAGCGCGCCCAGCGCGAGCGAGATGAACGACGCGAAGAGAAACCAGCCCAGCGTCCTGATCCCGATGCGGCCCACCGCGCGCACATCGCCGATCTTCGTCACACCGATGACGAGTGAGCAGAACACGAGCGGCGCGATGATCATCTTGACCAGGCGCAGAAACACGTCGGCGAGAAGCGAGAAATAGCCGCCGACCTGGTTGGCTGCATCCGCGTTGGGCAGCATCGCGTGACAGGCAACGCCGGTTGCGATGCCGAGCACCATCCCGACAACAATGCGTGCAGCAAGAGGAAATTTCATGAGTGACTCCAAGCGTATCTTTGACAAACGACATTGACGAGAGGCGTCACGCACCAAGCCGCAGGTAAGCCATATGCGCGACGGCCGCGTCCTGCAGGGCGATGCCGACTGCCTTGTAGATCACGATGTCGGGGGCGTCCCGTGCGCGCTGCTCGTCGGCGCCGATGACGGTCGAAAGGTCCACCATCGTCCTGCTGTCGATCACGGCACGTGACGGGCGCAGCAGGTCACCCGTTTCGAACGGCGTCTGCTGCATCCAGTCCACGACGATGCGCGAGGCCGCGAGCAACGACGCGTCGTCGAGTTCGCGTTGATCGGGACGCGTCGCGCCGATACTCGCGACGAATGCACCCGGTCGTAGCCACTCGCCGCGTATGACCGGTTCGGATGCACGCGTTGCGACGACAACGATGTCGGCGGCGGCGCACGCTTCGGCATCGACCACCGATACGTTGAGACCGAACCGATGCCCGAGGCTGTCGGCAAGTGCATGCGCGGATACGGCATCGCGGCTGTGAATCATCACTGCGCGCAATCCGGCTCGTCCGGCCAAGGCCTCGGCATGAGCCCGCGCCTGCACGCCACTGCCGAACAGTCCGAGGCGTCGGCTCCCCGGACGCGCCAGATGTCGAGCCGCAAGCGCGGTGGTCGCGGCCGTGCGCACGCCCGTGATCGCATCGCCCTCGAGCATCGCGAGGAGCCCGCCATCGACGAGCGAAAACAGCGCGATGTAAAAGCGGAACCGGCCGTCGATCGTCGTGTACATCTTTATCGCCGCGACCTTGGCCAGGCCCAGCATTGCGCTCATTGCGCTGAACTTCACGTCGGACAAGCCGATGCGTGCGCGAGGCTGAACGGCCGCTGTGCCGTTCTGCAGGTCGAGATAGGCATCGCGAATGGCGTCCGATGCAAGGCGCACGTCGAGCACTGCCGCGATCTGGTCGTTGGTAAAGATCTTCATTGCTGCGGCTCCAGCATCATGCTTTCGACTGCGCCGCTGATCCAGCAGCCCGCGTCGGCGTTGTCGGGGTCTCGCATTTCGACCCGGATGCTGGACGGCTTGCCCATCGCGTACCCTTGATGCACGGTCATGCCCGACGCGCCGTGCGCGAGCAGGCCGTAGTGCAACGCACCGTAGAGGGTCGCGGCCGCGGCGATACCCGTCGCCGCATCTTCCGGATACCCGGACGAGCGCGGAAACTGGCGCGCGTGCACCTCGAGAGGTTGTGTACGCTCGACCGCAAACGGATAAAGGCCCGTCGATTCGAGCTGGTCACATAGCGCCTGCACCTTTTCGAAGGACGGCGTCAGTGCATGAAGTCGCTGCACCGAGCGAATCGGTATCAGCGTCTTGGTCCGGCTCGTCGTGGCGTTGACGATGCCGAGAGCATCCAGATCGTCAGCATCGATGCGCAGCACATCGCATATCGCGGCGTGCTGCCGCGCGTCTTCGATCGATTGCACGATGCCTTTGGGCTGGCTCACTTCGATGGATTGCGTGCTTTCGTCAAAGCGAGCGTCGACGATGCCGCTCAACGTCTCGAGCGTCGCGACGCGGGATGTCCAGCGGCCACGCCGCCGCAGAAGCCACAATGCGCCGAGCGTCGCATGACCGCACATCTCCATCTCGTGCCGGGGGACGAAGAAGCGCAGACGATACGTGCTGCCCGTATCACGCGGTGCGCACACGAATGCGCTTTCGTGACCGTAGCGCGCGGCGATCGCCATCATCTCGTCCGCCGACAGCGAATCCGCATCCAGTACGACGGGCGCGGGGTTGCCGCCGCCCTGCCCTGCGGGAAAGACGCGCACGAAATGCATGCCACCGTACGGGGGTAACCGGGATGTGGCATTGGGGGAATGAGGCAACAAGGACGGGACATTCTCGACCGACATGAACTGGCTCCAGCGTGTAAGTGACGCCAGCATGCCGAACGGGAACCAAAGTTTCGCCGCCTATTGGGCCACGACAAGCACACAACCGGGCCAATCGGGCGTCCGGCCCACCGCGCGGGAGTCCGCGCACACCCGTGTTTTCCCTGAGAACCGGGCTTGGCTGGCTGCGTGAGTGCCCGGCTACGTGCACGGAAGGTTGTACCGCTATACTGGGACATCCCATTGATACGGCGGTCCACAAGGCCCGCTATGGCCAGTCGCTACCCACCGCATGGAGCGCCCAAGGGTAAATTCGTGAAGCACTATCCGACCGCCAATACCCACTTGTCCGAAAATCGCATTGCCGATGTTCGGCAGGTTTCGATCGGCGATTACCGCACGCGGCCCCACGAACATGACGAGTACATGTTCTTGCTGCCGCGCACCGGCCAACTGATCCTGAACGTCGAATCGAACGCCTCGCCCTTGCGCCTGGCGCCCAAGTCGTTTGTCGTGGTGCCGCCGCAGCGCCTGCACGATACGCACGGCTATCGGAAGGAGCAGGAACACGTCGCCGTCTATGTGGCGAGTGATTTCGTCGCGTTCTGCGAGCGCAAGGCGCAAAGAAGCCTGTCGTGCGCGAAGATTGCCATCCGGTCCGCGCCGTTGGCGCTGCTCAACGCGGTGCGTCTCGCCACCGACACCGGTCAGCACGACGTCGGCGAACTCGCGGCCTATCGGCGGGAACTGACTAACAAGACGTTGGCGGCCACGTGCGTCGAAGCGGGACTGATCGCGGGCCATCTGCCGTTGACACCCATCGACGCGCGCCGTGAACTCGTGAAAGACATTCGGGGATTTCTCGACGCGACACTCGATCAATCGATGGGGCTCGATCGCATTGCCTACGAGTTCGGTCTGTCACGGCGCACGTTGACGCGCCTGTTTCGCGACGTCACTGGCGAATCCATCGTCGACTATCAATCGCGGCAGCGTGTGCATCACGCCACGCAGCTATTGCAATCACCCGGCATGACGGTCGTTATGGCGGCGGCAGCGGTAGGTCTCGATTCACCGTCCTATCTCGCACGCCTGTTCCGGAAGCACGGATTGGCGCTACCGCGATCCTTCAAGGCGTAACCTCGAAGTGCACATGCCCGAAGCGCCGATGGCGACGCGGCATCCCCGTATCTTCTGAAGGCTGAAATGTGCCAGCCTCAGTACTCGGGCGCGAGGAGGACGTATCGTCAGTCTAGAATTTGCCATCTATTTCCCTGACCTGCCTGATTTCTTCGGGCCATTTCAATCTTGGATAACGGCCCCGGTTGAATCCGCAATCGACCCGGAGCTGCCGGTCGCGGATGCAAGGTAGCTTGCCAGGAAGCCGCCGTCCGACACTGCTCGTCGGCAACGCACACTCACGCCCAATCTGCTCTTTCGCCAAGTTCGATTCGACGCCCGAATTCAGTCGTTCGACTCCTGGGATTCAACGGCCTAAGAACACTGTAAACCGGTGATTGCATGGGCCGGGAAGCGAGAGGGCCGCGATCTTTTGGGCCAGCGGAATGTCCGTTTCCGCACTGCATGGCGGACATCGGTATCATTGCGCCAGATGCATACTGGTAAAGGATGCGATATGAAACACGCTGGCCCCGACGCGCTTGATCGACTCGAAAGTGTGTTGCGTCGATTGCGCGAGATACCGAAACTGACTGAAAGGTCACGAGGAGTATTTTATTGCAGCAGTAAAGCATTCCTTCATTTTCACGAAGATCCGACCGGGCTCTACGCCGATTTGCGCCGGACCGAATCGTTCGAGCGATTCCCGATGAATTCGAGGGCCGAGAAAGATGAGTTTTTGCGTCTGGTTAGTCTTGCAGTGGCGAAACCGGGGGAGCGTTGAATCCTCGGTCGTTAACCGACCGCATCAACCGGAGCACGCGGTGGCGACTGCACGTCTGTCCCGATGCGCGCAAATCCACCGTGACTTTGCAGTAGCGTCTTTGCCTTCCCGCAACAGCCCTGATTTGCGGTCGAGCAGCTTGGGCGCTTTGGCACGCAGCCTCAATCAGCAGGACGCCAGCGATTTCGCACAATCCTGCCCCTCATGAATCAATTCCCGCGCGACGTCGGACAAAACGCCATGACGCTCGATCGTCGAGAAGCCGGCATCGAGCCGGGCATGATACAGCCCGAGCATCTCCTTGATCGTGGCCCGATCGGCGTCAGATAGCACCGCACGCTCAAGAATGCGCGTAAACGCAACCAATAGGCGTTGTATGACAAACGTCGCGTGATAGATCGCAAGCATGTCGCGGGCATCCCGACGCAGCGGAGACGCATACTTTGTTTCCGGGCTGTTGTGAACGAGTTCCTCGCGCAGATTGATGCCATATAGGTAGGTATGCGCCGCCTCGTGAACCAGCTTGTCGAGCAGGAAGATCCAGCTCAGGTCGATCTCCCCGTTCACGAGAATCATCGATTGAAGCTTGTCACCCGTTAGCGATAACGCACGCTCGCTGGTCGCACCGGCGGATTCAAAAAAGACGATCGAGCCGACGAGGATCTCGATCTCCGCGGCGAGTTCCGCATAAGCGGCTTCAAGCACCCGAACGCCGTGTGTCATGGCCGCTTCCGCGAGTTGCTCCTTTTCCCGGGGCAGAGGCCGCAAGACAATCTCCGTATAGGAGGTGCCGCCCGAGATTTCGTCCAGCACCTCACGCAGCAACTCGCGATCGATGCGCGACGCCGGCGTGAATCGAGGCAGCGTCTCGTATCGGTCGCGCGCCATGACCATGAGCAGGCGCGACGCTTCCGGCAACTTGTTCAGCTCCGCCAAGCGGATCACATAGTGGTAAGCGAAGCTGTGAAATCCATTGAATCCGGCGGGCTGCAAGGCTGCGAAGTGCGCGTGGACGCTGTCGGGAAACAGCGCCGGCGCGTGGGCCGTGAGCTGTTCGAGCAGATCCTCGTACGCGGACTTCAGTTGGGATTTGAACCCCGTCGACAGCGACGAAGCCACACCCGCCAGCGGAAGAAAGGGATAGGTCATGACAGTGATTGAAGGTCGAACAGTTCTCGATTGGTTTGGAGATAGTGGGGCAAGCCACTATCTCCGGAATTGAGCATGAGCCTCAACGGCCTGGAAAAGACGATGCAGAGGAGTGCAAGCACGAAAAGTTCGCTGCCGTAGATGATGACGGCGTCGGGCGACAGTGTCTTGAGGGCCACGCCCGATATCCAGATGCCGAAAGGAGCGGCAGCGGTGCAAAGAAACATCAGGCTCGATTCCATGCCGGTGCGGTGCCCTTCCGGAATCGCCATCGCCCGCTTCGAATTGACGGTAACGTTGAACGTCGTCAACCCGACACCCAATGCGAAACCCAGCACGCACCAGGTGACGAGATGGTGCGTGCAACCGAACGCAAAAATGGAGGCGCCGATCATTCCGATGCCGACGCTCGAAATTGCATGATCGGAAGCGATGCGCCGGGCTTGCTGGATCAGCAAGGCAGAAGCCCCCAATACGCCCGCGCCCAATGATAGCTCGATGCAGGCCACGTTCAGCATCGTGCCGCCCTCCGCGAGAACCTTGGCTGGCAACAGGAAGAATACGAACGGGACGAACAGCATGTTGGCGAGCAGCGACGCCGCCGCGATCGCCCGCTCGGCTCGAATGCCGAGTACCCGTTGCATCCCGTGGCGCAGGTCCCGGAAGAACGACGGTGCCGGCCCGGCACGCGTTCGCACGGGCTGCACCGCACTGAACGACATGTGGAAGACGAGCGAGGCCACGACGCCGAGACAACTGCTCGCGGCACTCAGCCAGAGCGCGGACTCGCCTCCGAACGCCCCGATCATGAAGCCCGCCAGCGTCGGGCCGAACAGGATGTTCAGGATGAAACCCGATGCCTTCAGGCGCAAGCCGCTGCGAACCTCGTCGGCATCGGGCGAAATCTCGGGTATCAGCGGGGTGCTCAGCGGCATCAGGGCCGCCACGGCGATGCTCGAGGTCACGCTGGCGATGACGATAACGACGACAAGCCAATTCGCGTGGGTGGCGTGAAGCGTACGTGCGCCGCCGACGACCGGGATCACCGATGCAAGTGCGAGCAGCGATGCACCCAGCAACACGGTACTCTTGCGGATTCGCTCGGCGACAACGCCCACGAATGGAAGGAACAGCAAGGTCGTCGCCCACGTCGCGATCAGCGTCAGCGTGAGCGCCGACGGGCTTGCGATGTCCTTCAGCAAAAGCCACGTGGCATAGAACTGCAGGATGCGCGACGAAACCGTCACGGCCGCGTCGGCGAACACATAAGTCACGATCAGTTGCCATCGGGTCGAGGGCATCATGCTATTCGCTCTTCTGAAACTCGTCGGCAACGGATTTGAAAATGGCTGCCGCGTTGAACGCCCGTGCGTTCCCGGCAAAAACCTGCACCTGAATGAATACCTCGCGAATTTGTTCGATCGGTATGCCGAGGTGCAGGGCGGCGCCAAGTTGAAAACGCAACTGATTCTCGCAGCCGCCCATGGCGCTGATTACCCCGAGCGTGACGAGGTGCCGTGTCTTCAGATCAAGGCCGGGTCAGCGATACGCGTATCCGTAAATGTCGGAAGCCAGTTTATCGACGAGATCGGGAAATACCGGCCGAACGGTCTCGTTGGCCAGCCGGACGCCGTCTGGATTGAACATCTGAAGCAGGTCGCCGTTCTGTTCGATGGGGCTCATCGGTCGCCTCGGTCCGATATGGCGGATCCCGGGATCCGCCGTCGACAATTCACTACGCTGCCGTCACTTCAGGGCAGTGGTAATCGCGTGGACGATTTTGCTTTGTGCACCTTTCATGATCATCTTGTTTTCGATCTTCATCTGAAGCTCCATGTATGGAAAATTAAGGAGATCAGAAAGAAATGTTCGGAATCCATGCAGTTCTTCTCGAACCGCAGAGTAATGCTTGCAGGTAAACAAATTTAGGTAAAGCAAAAAAATATTAGATGCATTGCCGGGAATTTTATGAATTCAATCGTATGCGATCCATCAGCGACGCCCCTCAGAGTGAGATGGCGAGGCGCGTGAGATGTGGCAGGAACGTGGGTCAGCGGAGATCGGCGGGCATCATCCAGGGCAACAGCGCGTCGTAGTCGTCGACGCTCTTTGCCAGCGGCAGACACTGGAACAGCCAAGTGAGGTAGCGGTAGGGATCAATGCGATTCGCGCGGCACGTCTCGACCAACGAGTAAAGGTTCGCGCTCGCCTCGATGCCATGAACGGTGTCGGCGAACAACCACGAGCGGCGTCCAACGCAGAACGGGCGAATCGAGTTCTCGCAGGGATTGTTGCTGATGGGCCAGTTGCCGTTCTCGACGTAGCGGATCAGCTTCGGCCATTGCTCACGCAGATAGGTCAGCCCCTTGCCGAGCAAGCTTTTCGGCATGACGCCCGGCGATTGCTCGAGTGCAAGCGCATGGATGGCATCGAGTACACGGACGCTGTATCGCCGTCGCAAACGCTGTCGGCGCTCGACCTCCCACGTTTCGGTGCGCGCTTCCGCGGCGAACAGCCTGCCAATCAGCTTGATGAAGCGCGACGCGAGTAGATCCGATGTGCGCGCGGCTTTCGGCACGCTGTCCTCCGCCTTGACGAAGTAGCGTTTCACGTGCTCCCAGCATCCGAGGTGTTCGAGCTCGTAACGCTGCGCGATGTCGTTGTAGGGTTCGTAGCCGTCCGTCATCAGGACCGCGCCCTTGCGGATGCCGGCGAACAGTTTGTCAGCGAGCTTGGTACCTCGTCCGGGCGTATAGGTGAAGCGTATGCGGTCTTTTAACGACGCCCATCAGAGGTTTGGAGTGGCAGGCATGCTCCATAGCATGAGGGCCGCGTAGTCGTCGGCGGTTGCAGCGAGAGGCAGCTTCGTGAACAGCCAGACGAGGTAGCGATACGGTTCGATGCCGTTCGCCTTGCAGGTTTCGACGAGCGAGTAGAGATTGGCGCTGGCCTGCGCACCGGCAACCGTGTCGGCAGGGATGCTGGGGATCGCAGAAGTAGACCTTGATGTCCGTCGCGATAGTGAAGCGCTTGTGGCCAGCCATCTCCGTGCCCCGATCCCACGTCAGCGATTTATACAATTCCTGTGGCAGCTTGCCGGCGTGTCTTATCAGAGCATTGACGACAGCCTCAGAGTCCTTGCTGGAAATCTTTACCAGCATCACGAACCGGGTCTGGCGTTCGACGAGTGTTGCAATCTGACTGTTGGCGTTGCCGAACAGCAGATCGCCTTCCCAGTGCCCGGGTATTGCTCGGTCCTCGGCAGTGCCCGGGCGTTCACTGATTGATATGGCATCGCGGATGTTCGTACGATCCTCGCTCTTCAGTGTGTGTTGACGCGATCGACGCATGGCCCGAGAACGGCGCAGGTGTTCCAGCAGCTCTCTTTTCAGCGCACCACGGGCCTGGATATAGAGGCTCCGATAGATAGTCTCGTGCGACACCTGATAGTCCTTGTTGACCGCATACACGTGCTTGAGCCAACCCGCAATCTGCTCCGGCGACCACTGCAATCGGAGCTTGCTTGCCACAACCTGGGCGAGTGTCCGATTCCTGACCAGCTTACATGTCTTTGGGCGCCGTGCGCGGTCCCAGGCGAGCGCGTCGGCCTGGCTCGCCCGATAGTCCTGCCTTCCGCCATTTCGCTGCACCTCGCGGCTGATCGTAGATGGTGCACGTCCTAATCGCGCCGCTATCGATCGGATCGACTGGCCGGCGACGACTGCGCGCGAGATTTCCTCGCGCTCGGCAAGCGTCAAGGCAAGCTGGGAGCGGTGTCGAGGCGCTGGCTGTATTCCGCCAGTTCTGGCAAGAATCCCCTGAATAGAGGAATGGTGGCGATCGAACAGTTGGGCAATCTGATGTGCGGTGGACTAGACTAAATCTGACAGTGGTTGGTTTTTCATGCTGGCGCGCATTGGCGCGGAGGGCGTAGCCCGTAGCGGCAATGCGCGCCGCGAACAGCAAGGAGTCCGCCATGAC
>Ga0105240_10014896_pt1 | contig 10594 bp, 7 predicted proteins | sample KBSC54metaG_FD_80426 | JGI IMG/M metagenome (GOLD analysis project Ga0105240, IMG submission 80426) | Corn rhizosphere microbial communities from Kellogg Biological Station, Michigan, USA - KBS C5-4 metaG | ecosystem: Host-associated > Plants > Roots > Rhizosphere > Soil | place: Michigan, USA...
GGAGTGGGAGTCGGTGTCGGCGTGGCTGTACGACTCGCTTGAGGGCTGGCCGACCCGCTGGACTGCGTCACATTGTGCGTATTGCTTGCGGACTGAGTGCTCGGGCTGTGCGGCCCGATCGCTCCTCCTACGATCAGCAAGACGGCCGAGCCTCCGATGACCAAGCCTCGAGCCGTTGAGGATGCCGGAATGTTGAGCCAGGTCCGACGTTTGGCGGCGGCAGCGACGATCCCGGTGATCAAGCCGGCCACGCTGATGACGACCAGGAACCCTCCGAACCCCGAACTCAAGCCGACGAGCGCAGCCAGAAGCACCGAGCCGCCCACGATCCAGAACAGGGGAGTTGGCCTCCAGCTCGCGGGCGAAGTTGTCGCGTCTTGCGGTTCGGCGACCACGCTGGTCACTTGCCCAGCGACGGATGCCCCTGGAGTGCCGATGCGCGCCTCGCTCAGCGGAAGGCTCATCTGACTCCATTGGGTCCCGTCCCACCAACGAAGTCGGCTCGGGTCGTTGGGGTCGGCAAGCCATGCTGCGGGCGGAGTGGCCATGATCAGCTCAATTCATCGAGGTCAATAGCCGCGACGAGCTTGGCCACATCGGGTTCCTTGCTGAGGTCGATCGGCGTCAAAGTGAGGGCGGCGCCGCGGTAGTTCACGACAAGATCCGTCGACGCGTCATTGAGGATCGATGTTGCAGATGCCTGTTCCCAGGCGACCGCTTCCAGCGTGCTCCGCTTGAAGGCAGCGGCCGCGAGGGCCTCCACGGTCGCGGTCCCGAACCCGTTCGGCCTTCCGGCCCGTACCGCGACGATCCGCGCGGTGGTCGCCCCCGGTGCAACGGCCATCGCCTCGCGAACGGTTACCAAGAGGTTTCCCGCCACGAGTTCGCGGTAGTACGCATCGTGATCCTTCTTCGTCATCTTCCGAATGCTGAGATTTCCCGCGTCTGTCGTCGTGGGGTAACGGTCCGGCACGACAGCGTCGTCTGGCACCATGACGACCATCGACACGGCGGAGCCGTCGACGGACAGAACCGCCGCCGCGGCGTCGTTGTCCTCGAAGGCCCGCGACAGAAGGTCCTCGGTGACCTCCGGGTCGTTGCGGAGAAGCTTGCCCCACCACGACTTCAGAAAGGCAGCCCGCTCATCTCGTTGTCGCACCAGCTCGGCGAACTGGAGAGCGGCGAGTGCATCGGCGGCTCGATCCGCCTCGGCCTTTGCGGCCTTTCTTTCCGCCCGAGCCAACAGGCGAATGCCCACCAGGTTCTGCTTTCGCAACTGGGCACGGAGCGGGCCGACGTCGATCGGGCGAGGTTCCGGTGCGACTGGCTCGGTCATCGGCTCGAAGGCGTGCCGATGCAGGGAGAGGATTCCGTTGAGCGCCGTCTGGAGCTGCTGGGCGGTCTGCAGCTTCTGGGCCTGCAGCGGAGTCATCCCGCTGGGTGATCGAACGCTGCTGGCGGCGCGAGCCCCTGACCGACCGGCCGAACCACGCCCGCCGAGACTCGAGTAGTAGGTCAACGGGCCGGCGCCGGTCGAAAAACCCGTCCGGCCACCACCCACGTGCACTCTCGCAATACGCGGCCCGATACTGGTTCGTATTCCTCGGCTAGAGGCCCGTACTCTGACGCCTGGGGCGACACGGATCGAAAACCCCACCGCGCCACGTCCCCTCGACGGCGACCGCACAGATCCGTGCGCGACTGAGAATAGCTAGAAACGTTGCGGCACCGCGTCCCCCAACGTAACCCGAACGCCTTGCAAAAGGGCCGCGTCGGGTTGCGCGGTGCCCGGACCTAGCCCAAGTGGTGCACGCGGATACCGCAGCTCAACGATGTCCCGTTGAGATCGAGGTAGAGCTGCCCGTCGGTGCGCGTCACCGTCAGGGTGTTGCGCCGCTCGAGCGCCGCGACCGCGGCATCCACGAAGCCGGGATCGAAGCTCTGCACGGTGATCTGCTCGAGCTGATGGATGCGCTTGCCGGCCCACGCGGCGATCACCTTCTCGGGGTCACGGTGGGTGTAGACCGTCGTGCGGTCGGCGAGCTTGCTGGCGTAGTGCAGCCGCTCCGCGTCGGGGGCGCCCACCTCGATCCAGGTGGTCAGCCGGCCGGTGAGGTCGCGGACGAGCACGGCCGGCTCGTCGGTCGACGAGATCCCATCGCTGAAGGTGATCCCCTCCACGTATTCGAGGCAGTACGCGAGCACGCGCGTCATCATGTACGCGTCGGTCTCGGAGGGATGCCGAGCGGCCCGCAGCGTGATGTCTTCGTAGACGCCGCGATCGACGTCGGCGAGTTGGACGGCGAAGTTGTACATCACTGCGCCGGCTGCCATGGGGCGAGCCTAGGGCCCCCCAGGCTGGTCGAGTGGCGCACAGCGAGCATAGAGTCCCGGATGCCCGGCCACTGCGCTTCTCGCGGCTCCTCCCCTAGACTCGCCGGTCGATGGATTCGCGGAGAGCATTCCGTGCTAAGGAAAGGATGGGGGGCACTCCAGGGACCCCGTTCGATTTATCGCCGAGCCCCCCTCTGTTTTACCCATTCGCACCAATCGGCTAGAGGCGGAACGTGCGCGGCGGAGGAGTGTCGCGGTCCTTGCGAATCGTGTCCCGCTTTCTACGGAGACGGGAGATGAACGTCTTGGAAGTCGTACTTCCATCGCGCCAAGTACGAAGGTTTTCTGCGAGGAAATTCAGCCGTGAAGAGGTCTTCCAGCGGGACCTACTGGCGATGACGTCTCGCACAAACCCGTCTACCAAGCCCATTGGTATCCGATCGTCTCCCCGGGAGAAGATCATCGCCGCATGCAATCGTGAATAGACCTGTGCTGTGGAGGGCAGGGGTGGGTACGGCGTGTCGTCGGGGTCGCCCGACCACCTCACCTCGATGTCAGAGGCTTCATCAACCCAACTGTCGACCTCGAACGCGTACGTTCCTACTGCCTCTATGAGGCCGACCATCCCTTCGTCAAGACGCTTCGCGTAGTCCCAGTCGTCGCGCGCCTTCTCTCGAGCCTCCGCTTTGCTGGCCCGAGTTGCTTCGGCGTCCGACGCGTCTTTGGCGATCTGTACCGCTCGGCGAGAAGTGCGCCAGGACACAGTCGCAACGGTGATCGAGGCGATTGCGAGGAGAAGGGGGATCCAAATTTGGGAGGCCCAATCGAAAGCCGACGGCCCGCGGTTCAACTCTCTCACCAGGCAAACGAGCTGATCTGGCCAGGTTCCAGAAGTACACGGGTTCACGCCCCGAGGGTACCCGTCCATTGCCGGCCAGATTAGAGCATGAGATTGCCCCATAGATGATCAGGGATCCCGCGCGGCCCGCAGCGCAAGTCAGCCGAGGAGCATCTCGTAATACGAAGAGGTGGGGGTTCGAGTCCCTCTAGGAGCATCAGTGCGTATAGCCTTTGCGGGATCACATTGACCACCAGAGGGGCGAGTTTGAAATTCCTGGTACTTGCTCTAGGTGAGCGAGTCGACCCCAGCGAACGCCCGCCAGGGGTATTCGTTCTCGAGCCACTGGCTTGGAACGATTGGTTCGAGTTCCGAACGTTGTACACACTCGGATACGTCAATCTGGAGAACGCGTACTATCGGGTCGGCCCGGTGAAGATCGCGAAAGCAGGCTGGGAGTACTCGAACGACGAAGAGCATCGAACTCCGCTCGACGCGTCCTTCGAGAGCCTCAGCAGCGGATATGTGTCGGTAGGACAAGACGCCTCCTACTATCAGCGCCTTCAACTGGCATTCCCTAGCGGCACCGATGCCGTGGAGGTACTGGCGGCATTGCAGGACCTGTCGCTGGACCCGGATCGCATCGGCGAATTCGACGATCAACGAGTGCTATCCCAATCACTGTTCCGCTCAGTATCGAGACTTACGGTTCAAGGCGAGTTTCATCGGATTGTCATCGGCGAGGGGCAACACGCTCCCTACTCGTTCGCGTTCGTACAGCCGTCTCGTACGGGAATCGAAGCTCCAATTCGCGTTGAGTTTGACGTTGACCCGCAATCGAAGCCTCCGTCAAACGTGCATGCACTCATTGGACGAAACGGGTCAGGCAAGTCGCGCCTGCTGCATTCAATGGTGCGGCGACTAGTCGATTGGCCAGCACCAGAAGGAACGCCACTGGGTGACTTCAGCGCCGACAACGACATCGCCGCGTTTGGAAACGTCGTGTTCGTCTCATTTAGTGCTTTCGACCAGCCCGAGATTCCTCTCGGCGAGAATAGGAATCTCGCCTTGCCGTATGTCTACGTCGGCCTTCGAAAGGAACGATCCGCTTCCGAGGGCGGCGGGATAGCAACGCTGACTCCGGAAGGTCTGGTTGAGTACTTCCTCGACAGTGCGAGGTCGATCGTACGTCTAGACCGGGTTAGCTTCTGGCTAGAGGCCGTGACCGCCCTTGAGTCCGATCAGAACTTTGAGGACTCACGGATTCGCGAACTCGTTCAAGACTTCGAGTCCGATGGCGCCACCGATGAGCTGATCGAACGAGCCCGCGAGTTCTTCAGCTCGAGGCTCAGTTCCGGCCACAAGATCGTGCTTCTCACGATCACTCGATTGGTCGAAACCATTGTTGACAGGTCGCTAGTCCTTTTGGACGAGCCGGAGGCGCACCTACATCCGCCGCTCCTTGCGGCGTTTGTTCGGGCGCTTTCGGACCTTCTCAAGCGAGGGAACGGTGTGGCGGTTGCGGCAACTCATTCACCAGTCATCCTCCAAGAGGTGCCTCAGGGCTGCGCGTGGATCATTGTCAGAAATGGCGAAGATGCTCAAGCGATTCGTCCCATCCGCGAGACCTTTGGCGAAGGTGTCGGGCTGCTGACACACGACGTATTCGAACTCGAGGTCGTGGAGTCAGGTTTCTACCAGATGGTGCGGCGCGAGGCGGAACGGCAACCCTCCGAGGCGCGCGTTCTGGAGGAGTTTGGACAGCGCTTAGGAAGCGAAGCACGTCTCCTTCTCCATTCTTGGTACGCCGCGAGAACACGCAATGATTAGCCTCCCGAAGCCGGCATTCTCCGTTCGAGATGTCATCTCTGATTTCTCTTCGGAGGGCGAGCAAGTCCAGAGCGTGTCTGGAGTCCTGGCAGAACTGATGGAAGATGAGGCCGCGTACGATCGGCTCGCTGGCGTGGGCGAACTATTTCGATTCTCGAGCGTCCTCGGGTCGAATCATGAGGCGTTCCCGAACCTGAAGTGGGCGTACTCCAATCAAATTGTTCGCGGCGGTGGTCGCCAGCGCTACAACGCAATTCGTGGGTCAGCCGCAACTTTTTTCAAGAAGTGCCCGCTGTGCTTGGTGGGCTATGCAAGGCCCCTCGACCACTATCTTCCTAAAGAACATTTCGCATCGCTGGCCGTGACACCGATCAACCTCGTTCCAATCTGCGACTTCTGTAACTCCAAAAAGCTGGCCTACTACGCGGAGACCGCCGAGGAACAACCGCTCCATCCCTACTACGACTCCTTTGCTTCGGCTCCGTGGCTTGTGGCAAGACTCGCCCGAACGGGCAGCCCCGAGGTTCTCTTTGATATTGAGCCGCCCGAATCGTGGACGGCTGTCGAAACTGCTCGCGTGCGGAAGCATTTTCGCGATCTAGATCTCCAGGATCGATATTCAGAGGCAGCGATGCAGGCTCTGAGCGGATTGATTCAGTTGTTGCACGGATACTTTGTGGAGTCCGGAGAGACCGGAGTGCTGGCCGAGCTTCGAAGGCAGTCGGCGAGTGAGCGGCGAGAGCCGCTCCAAGCTTGGCGCGCCGCAGCGCTCGAGGCGTGGGCCGACAGTAGCTGGTTTTGTGGGGTCGGGATCGACGAACTTTGGCGGGCACAGCAAGAGCTCCGCTTGGATTCTTCGGCGGCCTAGTAGTACTCACGGATGTAGTCGTAGGCCTTCTGGTACACATCCTCATCGCGAAGCTGGTACTTGATCCAAAGCGTCTGTCGAAGGGCCTTCTTGACCTCGCGGTCCCCGGACGCTGTGTCTTGCCATCCGGGAAACCTAACAGCCATGACGACCGCGTCAACGTCGGCCACCACCGCCGAAACGATGATCGGCGTCTCTGGCGACTTGATCGACTCGAATAGCTCGGTGAGCGCGGCCTTTCCGCGTTCCTCCCGCGGCACGACCGCAACTGCTTTCTCCGCGGCGAGAGTATCGCGTGCGAGTTCGAACAGCATTCGGAGGAAGTCGAGCGATTCGAGTTGCCCTGCCGTGTATCTCTCACGAAGCGCTTCGAGCCTCTCCGAAAGCGAAATGAACTCTGGAATTTGTCCAAATCGCGCGAGACGGGCAGCGATGGTGATTGCAATCTGCTTTGCGCGAGTTCCATCATCGATCGGGCTCGTGAGCTGCTCGATGACATCGGCATCAAGAACGATCGTCTCGAGGTCATCTCGGGGGACGTCGACGACGATGTGCTCATTGATGAGCTCGAGCGTCTTCGCGCCCAGCGCATGCCAGACCAAGCGGCCTGTGTTGTCGACCGGGCGAATGGACTGGTAGACGGCGGTCAACCATTTGTAGTCATCGACGAAGTCGAGCAAGAGCGAGTCAGGCGAGAGAGCTTCCCAAAGCTGCGCGAGCACCGAATACGAGAGCCCAAAGTCATCGCGAGCGGCTTCGCTTGGTAGACACTGTTGAGCGGCAAGTAGCCCCTCGTACCCGGCGACACCTCGGTCCACGTTCGGGAAGAAGCCAAGAGCTCCAGCGAGAGCTCCCGGCAGCAGCTCGCGAAGGGAGTCGATGTTGGTAATGACCTGCCGAATGGTTTCATCGTCGAATAGCAAAGACTTGGCCACGTCGTCAAATACGCCAAGGTAGTCGACGATGAGCCCATGCGACTTTCCGGCATAGGTACGGTTGGTTCGGCAGATAGCTTGCAGCAGGGTGTGGTCGCGGAGTGGCTTGTCGAGGTACTGCGTTTGCAAAATCGGAGCGTCGAATCCGGTCAGGAGTTTCGCGGTCACGATGAGAATCTTGAGTGGATCGGCGGGATCGCGAAAGCGCTCGAGGAGCTTAGACTCGGTATCTCTGTCGAGCGCGAACCGCTCTTTCCAATCTTGCGGATCATCCCGCGATATCGACATGTCAATGGCGGTTGCGTCCGGCCCTAGAAGCACATCAAGCGCCTCCTTGTAGAGGACACAGGCCTCCTTGTCATAGACGACTACTTGCGCCTTGAAACCCTCAGGGTCGACCTTCTCCCGAAAGTGTTCCGCGATGTCCGCGGCAACCTTCCGCACTCGATCGGGCGACTTAATGAGGTGCTCAATCGAAGCCGCTTGCCGAGTAAGGTGCGCCCGCTGCGCGTCGGTCAACTCACCCCGCGCGGCCAGCTCCTCGAAGGTGGCGTCGAGACCTTCTTGGTCGAGTTCGATGCGGGAGAGGCGGGGCTCGAAGTGCAGTGGGAGCGTCGCACCATCGCGAATTGAATCGTGGAACGAGTACCGCGAGAGATAGCCGCCGGCGTCCTTCTCAGAGCCGAAGGCGTAGAAAGTGTTGCGATCCTGCTTGTTGATTGGGGTACCGGTCAGCCCGAAGAGGAACGCGTTCGGCAGGGCCTCGCGCATCTTTCGCCCGTAGTCACCCTCCTGCGTGCGATGTGCCTCGTCAACCAGGGCGATGATGTTCGACCGGTCGTCGAGCACACCGGGCGTCTCGGCGAACTTGTGGATTGTTGTGATGATGACCTTGCGGCTGCCACTGCGAAGCAGATCCTGCAGCTCGGCGCGTGAGTCGGTCGAGACGAGATTGGGCACGTCCGCTGCGGAAAACGTGCCAGTGATCTGCGTGTCGAGGTCGATTCGATCGACGACGATGAGGACGGTCGGCGACGCGAGCTCGGGCGCAGCCCGCAGCATCTGCGCGGTGAAGACCATCAGCAGTGACTTTCCGGAGCCCTGGAAGTGCCAGATGAGGCCCTTCTTGTCGTCGCCGCTGACAACGCGGCGCAGGATCGCGCGGGCAGCCTGCACCTGCTGGTAGCGCGCAATCGTCTTGATCTTGCGGTGCTTCGAATCGGTGGCGTACAACGTGAACCAGCGCAGGAAGTCGAGCACTGCTCCCGGTGACGACACCCCAAGGGCAGCCTCGCGAACACGCTCCAGCCCTAGCGCTGCCTCACCGCCCTCGTCGCGCCAGGGCCCCCACATGTCAGCCGGCATCCCGACCGAGCCATAGCGGAGGTCCTTGCCCTCGGTCGCGTATGAAAGCACGTTCGGCACGAAGAACTGCGGGACGTTCACCTCGTAGTCGTCATGCACCTGCGCGGCGCCATCGAGCCAGGTGATCGCTGGGCGCAGTGGTGTCTTCGCCTCACCAACGACGAGCGGGATGCCGTTGCACCACAGCACCAGGTCGAAACGCCGCTCGACCCGACCCTGGCGGAAGGTCACCTCGATCGACTGGATCCAGTCGTTCGCATCCGGTGCTGGGTCATCAAAGTTGATGAGCCGCACCGTGACGTGGGAGCCGCCTGGGCCGAATGGCATGGACCGGTCGCCCTTAAGCCACGCCGCAAGCTCCTCGTTCGCAGGCACCAGACCGGCGTCTCGCGCCGACAGGATTATCGCCCGCAGCCGGTGAACAACCTCGTCAGCTCGTGTCGGCTGGTCGGCGATCTCGGGGTTCAGTCGGATCAGCGCTTCCTTCAACCTCGATTCGATGAGCACCTGATCCTCGCCGCGGTCGAGGTCAGCGCCGTCGATCCGTTGCACCGCCCAGGCACCGACCGTGTCGCGGACGAAGTCGCGCACCGAGTTCGCCTCGTTGAACGCGCTCAACCGAAGACCTCCTCAACTATCGCCCGCGTGAGTGAACAAACTGAATTAAGCTCAGTGCGTAGCGCATCCTCGACATCAAAGATGGCTAGGTACTGGTCCGCCAATCGAATCTGCTCGGCACGCGTAAAGTCCGGGATCTCGACAGAGCCGACGATCGTCTGGTTGATCGATGGCACAACACCATCATTCCGACTCGCTGAAAGCTCGACCTCTGAAAGCTGCGCCCACAAGTAGGCCGACTCGATCCCAGTGGGGTGGATGATCAGCTGATTGTCGTCAACAAGGCAAGCCGAGCGAACCATTCTTCGTCGCTCCGCCCGAAGCGCCGCTCCCACGCGCACAGTAATCACATCACCGGGTTCCGCAAGATTTGCTCGGAGCTCGCCTACCGTAGTCTCGGGAACCCAGTTCTCCGCGACTACGAGCCAACGCTCGTTTCCAGGTCGGTTGAGGTCGCTCACCTTAAAAAATGGATAGTCACCCTCGGGCAGCCCTTGATAGCGCTTGGGGAAAGTCTGGCCGTTACGAATCTCAGCGACTGCATCCACCCGCACGCTGGCAACTCTTGGTCCCCGAGCCATCGACGCTCGCCGGAGACCTGGGAGTGTCGCCATCTCTGCACTGATAGCACGGCGGTGGCGTTCGGTGGCCCAGAGGAGGTCGGCGATTCGGCGCTGTTGGGGGAGGGGCGCCACGGCGAACTCAAACGCTGCAAGCGGTCGCCAATTTAGAAATTTGTTGACCGAGCCGCTGAAGTTCGCTTTCAGGTAGCGCTTCGTCGGGTCCGCAATCAGCAAGAACGGAATGAACTCAGGCAGCAATCTCGTGGTATCAAGGCTTCGAAGCACGAACAACTTTTCCCCGGTCACACCGATCCGATCAACGTACGCGACCTTCTCGATGCCACGCGAATGAAGCAATACGTCGCCCGGTTGGAACTTCCGCTTGAATGTCGGCGGGAAGTCGTCGTCATCGGTTGAACCGAAACGCGGCTCGATGATGCCCGTGTCAATGTGTGGGCCCGCGACGTAGGGAAGCGCTCCGTCGCGGGTTGGGTCGAAGTAGTCGTTGATGTTCGCGATGACGTCGCCGAAACGCACGGTCTCCCAACTGGTCTTGTCGAGGTTCAAGGTCACGCGGTCGCCTTCGGGTCAAGGAGAGTAAGGACGGAGGAAGTCACTTCGTCGGCGGCGGCGGCGAGTTCGCGCCAGTTGGCGGCCGCAGCTTCGACAGCTTCGGCGGGTGGGGCGTCCTTGCTGCTCGAGGCGACGTAGAGCGGGATCGCGAGTGACCATGCCTTCGCTTGGATCTCATCGAGCCCGGCGACACCAATGAAGTCTGGCTTTGCGTCCCAGGTGTTGTATGCGTCGAGAATGCGCTGCTGGTGCTGCTCGCGAAGGAACGATTGCGATTGCTCGCGGGCGTAGTCATTGACCGCGTTCACGAACAGGACCCTGCCCTGATGCTCAGCGGGCTTGCGGGCTCGCAGGGTCACGACGACGGCTTCCATTGGGGAGTTGTAAAAGAGGCCGGGGCCGAGGCCGATGACCGCCTCGAGCAGGTCGGACTCGACGAGGCGCTGCCGAAGCTCGCACTCCTCTTTGCGGAAGAGGACGCCGTGCGGGAAGAGGATCGCGGCGCGGCCGGTTACTGGATCCAGGGACCTGGCGATGTGCTGGAAAAAGGCAAAATCGGCGCGGCCCTGCGGCGGGAGGCCCCAGATGTTGCGGCCGTAGGGATCGGCGGCGAAGAGGTCTCGGCCCCAGGCCTTGATGGAGTAGGGCGGGTTCGCGAGGACGATGTCGA
>Ga0105240_10014899_pt1 | contig 10592 bp, 9 predicted proteins | sample KBSC54metaG_FD_80426 | JGI IMG/M metagenome (GOLD analysis project Ga0105240, IMG submission 80426) | Corn rhizosphere microbial communities from Kellogg Biological Station, Michigan, USA - KBS C5-4 metaG | ecosystem: Host-associated > Plants > Roots > Rhizosphere > Soil | place: Michigan, USA...
GGGGGATCAGCAGCACCATCGCCGCGGCGAGCACGGCGTCCGCAGTGCGCATGGGGCACCAGGGTACGGCTCTCCGGTGGAAAAGTCCAGCGCTCCTGGCGGCAGGCAGCAAAGAGCCCGACCGCCCAGTGGGCGTTGGTCGGGCCATTTCAGTTGCGCCTACTGGGCTCGAACCAGGACTCTCCTGATCCAGAGGGGCCCCGTTAGCACCTCAAACTCCGGCAAGTTGCCGCCAAATCGCGAGGCCGTGCCGTCCGCTGCCGGAGTTCAATGCCCAAGATGCCGCAGTATGCCGTAGTTTCGGTCGCGGCTTCGCGTCGAATATCCTGCAGCGACAGGACTATTGCACGCCAAGACGTCACCTTAGGATCCTCGCGGTCGATTACAGGCTAAGCTTTCTTGGAGCGCAGCGACCAGCATCGCGTTAGTCCGACGACGGTCAGGCCAGGTGGCGGCCACGTGAACTAGCGTTCCTGCCACGAAGTCCCGCAGTTGGCGCCACGGTGCCTAACTGTTGGCAGACCTATTTGATCCGTGGTTTCGGGCGCGGATGATTGTATGCCCCAAGGGCGGCTGTGTCGAAGCGAGCAGCCACTTTCGGCAGATCGCGGACGAGTGAATTCGCGTCGTTCAGGTGGAGACCAACCGTGATCTTATCGAGAGTCTCCGCCATGAAGTAGTCGGAGATGACCCGCAAGGCAAAGAGCGCTTTGACTTTCTCGGCGACAGTTTGCATGTACAAGTCGGTGTGCCCATCTAGGAAGGACTGAAGGCCTTCGTGGGAAATGTCGAACGACTGGCTGTTCAGCTTCTGCCGCGCCGCCTCCCGCAAAGCAAGATAGACCGCGTAGTAAGCGCGACCTGCAACCGTTCGACTGCAGGGTTCGGTGCTCGGTACGCTAAGTCCGAATTGAAGCTGGTCTGCGATTTTCGCGAAGTCGGCTGGCAGTATGGGCACTACGGGACCACTCTCAAAAGAACGAGCTGTTTCCGCGTTCGCTGAGGAACCATCTCCACATACCGCTCTAAGACCCTTTCGTGTTTTATGCCGAGCGCGTCCGCTTCAGTTCTCGCAGCCGTTTGACCATAGTGCGCTTCGAGGATCGTCATCGGCTCATCGCCGCTTGTAGGATGGACCGAGACGTCGACATGGGAATCGTCGCCGAATTCCTCTCGTAGAATTCGCGTTGTGATCTCGACAGCCTCCGTGAGTTCCTCGGTTGCGAGCGACTCGGGAACAACCGGTTCGGCCGGCGCCCCGGAAAGCATCGCTGTGGGCGCACCGAAGTCATGGAACGCCCGTACGCAGCGTTCTACTAGTTCGAGCCGCTCATTTTGCCTCTGCAGTTCCGCACGAGTCTCTCGCAACACCGCGTTTGTAGCCGCCAAGCCCGCCCAGTACTGCGTGCGTACGACAGCACGCCGCAGAATCTCGCTTAGGCGCTCAAACAGAGCCGAGACAGACTGCTCATCCAGCGTAAGAGGTGCTTCGGATTTTACGCCAGTAAGTACGTACGACCGTTCGCCATACCAACGGTAAGGTAGGTCGGGTGCTCCGCGCGCTATCGCGGTGTGCTCACCGGTCTTGAAGAATGTATCGTCGGCATCGACAACCTGCTCGATGCGTTCCAACACGAGCGGACTAACGGAGCTGCTCATTTCCCCTCTTTGTCAGGCGGTGAGGTCCTGGCGGATATGAACAAATCGGCAAATCGGGCGCTTCGCGAGAAGACCTCAGCTACACCCTTTGTTATGTCATTGTGCGAAAGTAGGAATCCGAATATGAGCTTCGCACGACGCGACTCTTTGCCTAACGCCGTCGAAAGCTCCGCCTGCAGCAGTCCCGCCGTTGAATCGCTAAACCGAAGTGTTATTCCACTAAGAGAAACCGCTCCAAGGCCGCTTCCTTCGACGTCTACACGCTGCGTTTCAGATAGCAAAGGTAGACGCCACGCCGCGGTCTCTGGATACGTCATCCAGATGATCGCCGTGCACGCGACGTCGGAAGCACCGGCTACGGCGCGAGACACAACCGTTAGGAAGTCTGTGAACGGAACTCCAGAAAACTCGGTTCCCGCCGGAGCGTGTCTGGCGTGTATTTCGATGCCCACAGGCTCGGGCCACATCTCTGTTTGGTTCTCGCCCTGCGGGCGTTGGAAGACAGTAGTCTTTGCTGAGGCGAGCAACCCACGATCCGAATCGAATAGTTTCCAATCGCTTCTGTCGTCGTTCTCGTCGCCGTTGAGTACCCGGCGTAAGACCGACAGGTCTATTTCGCCTGGAGGTACGAGCATGAGCAAAACGAACCGCTGCCACGGAATTTCGTCCGCATGGCGCATATGCGCCGGCTCGTCGCTACGAGGCTGTGGGCTGCCCAGCGCGGTCATGGACGCCATGTGAAGTGTTTCACAAGGTACCTACTCAGGTTACGCCGTGCACAATCTCAGCACAAGAGGCGCCATCAGTCCTCACTTGCTGCGCGGAGTCGTCAGACGAGTCAAAGCCCTTGGTCAGGCGTGCAATGATGCTGAGCTTCCCAAGCAGCCAAGAGCCGGGTTCGTAGTAGTGTGCCGCCCGATGTAGTTCATTTTGAACCTGCCGCTAACGTGCCTTGAGTCGATCACCCTATCGGTGTAAGCGAAGAATGCCGCGATGGCTGTCGCAAACGCCCCGGTCAAGAGATTTCCCCATTGGATAGCGCTTATTGCCTGTGGAGCACCGTGAATGAGGGCACAGTTCGCCTGGACGCGTGATGCCTAAATCTCTGGCAGGAAGCGCTCCCACGCAGCCGGATTGTATTCTCCGCCTTCAAGAGCGCGCTCGACCTTCTGCTCCCAACCAACACCCGCGCGCAGAGCATACAAGACAGATAGCGCTCCCGACGCACCAAATACCTTACCTTCCGTCGTTGCGCCGGTATAGTGAAGCTCTATTGCGTCGAGTAGGCCAGAGAAATCGGCTAACGCCCTCGTGATCTTGTCGGTGGTCACACTCGCTAGCGGCGCCGCGCGGCGCTGCAGCGCCGTGTCGAGGTCACAATGCGCAAGTACCTTGTGTCGCCATTCGTGAGCGAATTTCACGGTCGTCTCTAGCGCAGCAATCCTTTGCACGGTGTCATCGCGCAATCGTGCGTTGTCGAGAAGATCTGACAGGCGTTTCACGGTCAGATTTTTCTGACCGAAAGAGGTTGGGGCGCCCGTCATTCGTGCAAGCCCTAGTAACATTTCGTCAAGCAGAGACTGCTGAATCATCCAGAAGAAAAGCGGCGAAGTCCGATTGAGCAGTTCAATACGCGACTCGTTCTCGAACAGCTCGCGGAATTCCTGCCACCGCCAGACCATCTCGGAAAGTTCCGTGCGCAAGACGGCAAAGTGCTCGCCGAGCGCCTGGCCCATTTTCGCCACGTACTCGGGGCGCCATTCAACTTCAAAAAGCAAACTCACACGCATGCTCCGCTGAATTACCGTCGTCGCCTGATCCAAGATAACGCACTTGGCGTTTGTTCCAGCGGCGGCTCAGACTCTGTTACATGCCCAACGAGAGGCGCACCCCGTAGCGGTTCGCCCGACAGTCAGGGAAGTGCGCCCTGTGCAACGCGTGGAGGTAGCACGGCCGCACGATCTCCGGTTGGATGAGGAGCGTTATGTTGCACGTGATGGACGTGAGGACTCCGCCGCTCGACGAGGTGAGAGTTCCTCTAGTTAGGCACACAGCTCTATCGAAAAACGTTCGGTGTTAGAGCGCCCGCTCCTGTATCGCACTTCGAACCATGTCAACGACAGTCGCTTGAATATCTGGGTCGGCCGTCCGGTCCTCTACCATCTCGCGAAGTTTCGCGTCGACGACTGCGATATGCGCGATGTAGCGCCGACTCATGTCGGATGCATCTTTCTCACCAACCGGAATGCGCAGCAGTCCCGATTCCCCTCCCGCGATAAGTGCTAGAGCGAGGATGACTTGGGCTTCATTGTTCAATTCCAGAATGTGAACGGATCTTCGACCCCGTTTGAACTCGACGCCGTAAGGCTGGAAGAATCCGCTGTAGGCGTGTGCTTCGGCGTCTTGAGGAACGTCGATGGTAATGAACGGCTTCTCTTTGTCCAAAAAGAAATCCGCCTTGCGCAGCATGTAAGGGTGATCAGCTTCCACCTTCTCGAGTATCTCTCGTGCAAGATCGACAGGTCGGAGCGAGCCAAGCCGACGCGTAGCGTTTCGATTCTTGATCCCCTCTTCCTCCTTAACACGCGCGGCCTCGAAATGCTCACGGAGGAAACTGTAAAGACTTGCTGCTAGTTCTGCTCGATCTCGCTTCGAGTCGACGCCGAGCAATTCGAAGAGCGCATCGTCTAACTCACGCCGGTCCGCCATATCGACTTCGGTCGCATCCGAGAGCGCCAATAGCTCTGAGCTGCGACCTTCAGCTTTGTATGTCAGCTCGGCGCGCCGGCGCTCGGATACGAAACTGAGCGCACCACGCTCAAGCATCTTGTCAAATGCAGCCAGCAGACGTTGTGTCGCCCTGCCAGGAACAAAGAGATTGACGTCTGGGATGACCATCATCCTAGCCGAGTACACGTCTAACTGAATCGTTCCTTCGTTGCCGAGAATTCGCGCATAGAGTAGTCGAGCGATCACGGCAAGACTGCTATTGAGCACGGCACAGAGGAGATGCGCATCAGTCTGGGGCGCGTGAATTCCAAGGAGTGACGAGTTTTGATAGAGGCGTTCTGGATTGAGAAACGAGATCAAGCGGTACTGCTGAATTTTTGGAAGAACGATCGTAGGGCGCTCGTTGGTCGTGAGGTCGTACCAACCTCTCCCGTCGGTCTCGCGTGCAGCGACCGTTCGCTTCTTATTGACTTTGGTGCGCTCGCCCCACGTGATGTAGTCGAACACGTGCTCGCCGCGGTGGCTAGCCTTGGTTCCGCTAACGAGCAGTATGCTCCGTGTGCAGTCCTCGCTTGATGCGGCGTACGATTCAATCTCCATAAGGCTGTGGATCTCTGGCTCAAGATACCTAGCCTCCAGTGGTCGGCGTTCTTGCAGGTTCTTCCCGCAAGCAACGATTCGCACCAAACCATTGACGACACTTCCGCGCGTCGCTCCGAACTGTTCCTCGAATGCCGAATCCGTGTCTTCCTCCGCGAGGGCTTCCGCGCTGACGTCCTTAGGGAAGAAGAACGAGTCATCCCCTGTCTTAACGCCGAACCGGACGTCAGCGATTTCTCCGAGTGGACGCAGCTTAGTACCAAAACGCTCTATGAAGTCGAACCACAGGTCCGGGGCGCGAAGGTGTATTCCCCACTTAGACCCAAAGTAGCCATCATCCCTTCCAGTGCCACCGGCGTCGGCCAGGCCTCGCTCCGTCTCAGCCTGATCCTCACGCAACTCTGACTCTTCGTCCTCTTCGCTAGAATCATCGACGGCGGTAATTCGCGCGCCCTCTTGCCATAGATCATGTTGCCTAACGAGGCGAGCGCGATAATTCTGGCTAACCGTATTCGCTTGGAGCCCGAGTATTTCGTCACGGAATGTGTCGACTGCTGCGACGGCACCGGCTGTTGTATGGTCGTGAGCGAGAATTGCTCTCAGTGGCTGCCGGAGCTGCACAAACCTTACAGTGTTATTGGCGCGTGTTGTTGCATCATCCTGCCGGCGAAGGATTGTCGCCGTTGTCGCGACGCGAGCTCCGACGAACCAGGGTTCCTTTAGGGACTCAAGCACTGCAATAATCTCAAAGTTCTGTAGGAGCCACCTTTGGAGTTTGAATCCGTACTCGACGTCTAACCATTGACTTGAAGTCAGCAGGCAGAGGTAGCCATCTCTTTTGAGAAACGTGCTGGCGTGCGGCCAGAAGTAGCAGTGAATATCGCTCCGACCGGAAAGTGATAGTCCTGTTTCAGCTTGAATAAGCTGCAGGAGGTAATCCTTGCTACCCAATCGCGGCGCCTTCTTGTTCGCCGCCCTCGGAATATCCTCTTGCCTTATGTAAGGCGGGTTACCGATGACAGCGTCGAGGGGGGGAACAACGACCTCGCGCCGCTGCAGTGAGCCAAGCCCTTTCGTCGTCATTCTCCGTGGCAAGGTCACAAAAGCGCGGCGAGCGTGAACCTCGAAGAAGTCGTGCCGCGCCACTTGCGGGTAGTTTTCGTCATCAATCAGGTCGCGGGTGGCGAGGTTGATCGTAGTCAGGTGCGTTGCAAACGGCGAAATGTCGATGCCGAAAAGATCGTTCAGAATCTGCCCATGTTTTCGGCTGGGCATCAGCTCGCGTTTGCGCGCATAGGCGCGTACCAGAAAGGTTCCACCACCGCAGGCCGGATCCATAACCGATTCGTCTCCCCGGCGAATGCAAAAACTGTTGATGAGATCCACGACCTCGACTCTGGTATAGTACTGACCGTACTTCTGGCGCTCCTCAGGCGAAATTAGTCGTTCGAAGATCGAGCCAATGACTTCATAGTCGAGCCGAGAGAAATCAAACTCATGAATCTGTGCGATCAGTCCTCTCCAGTGCGGCACGGCTCCGTCGGAATAAAATGGCAGCCGATTGCCAATCGATCGGTGGTCCTCTCCAAAGACTGTCTCATAGTCGCGGGTAACGCGCCGAGCGTCAGCAAAGAACCCTTCGAGGTGAAGACGCAAGTCATCACCGGCGGCAATGTGCGCCGGGACCGTTAGGCGATCCAGGCTTGCCCCGTAACGCTTCAGAAGAGCCTCGTAGAAGACAAGGCGGTTGACAAGGTTGTAGCACGCAAACTTCGAAGCACGTTCTAGGTTCTCCTGAACGCCTGCTGGATCACTAGCGATTACCCATCCTTGTTCCTCACGCATCCAACGATCGATCTCGGCTTTCTGCCGAGCCTTGTTATAGGCCGCAGCAATCTCGCGAACGTTTAGCTGAATCGGGATATCGAGCGATGATTCTAGGACCTCAATGAAGCGCTCATCCGGCGGCTTGTGGCCAATTGCCACGTCTCCCCGAGCAATAAGCGCGAACTCATTCAGGAACTGACCGAGGGCGGTCTGTATCGCCAAAATGATGCTGGGATGGTCAAGCTGAGCCGAGCTGACAATACTTGTGATGCGCCACGAGCGGTACCGATTCTCAAGGACGTTAGTGCTCGCTGACTCGACATCCCACAGTACCAGCTCGTTGACATTCCAGGTGAAGAAGTATCTGGACTTTGCAAGTCTCGCCTTCGTTCTCGCATCCTTCACTAACGCGGCGTTATACGGCGACCCGCCATCCTTCCGGTCTGGGAGCTTGACTTCACCGGTTAGGACAACGTTTCCCTGCTTGTCCCGCAGAGTCAGGTCTCGTCGTTTTGTGGACGCTCTTCCGCGCTGCTCACACTTGACCGTCGAAAAGGGAAGTTTGTCGTTCTTCTCGATAATTGAGTTCATCCAGCTCGCAACGTCCGCGGTGAACTCCCACTCGGTTTCGTAGGCCATTCGGCATCGTTAGGCGACAAAGTCGCCGCAGAAGGAACTTGCTATTGCAGGTTTAGGAGGTACGGGTTCGCCCACAATGTCGCCATGCGAACATGAATCGTGGGTCGTCCGTGCCCCTACGGAACGCTGGTCAGAATAACACTTCGGGATCATCGGCGGCGGCCCGCGCATCAGCGGACAACGCGGAATCTCAGACCTGCTTTCGACTCACGACTGGGGGCTGGCCGAACTTTGGTCGCGCGAGCCGAGGAGGCCAGATTTCTGGCGTTGTACGCGCGGGCGCCCTCTTGTTGTAGAGCTGTCCGCACGATGTGCCGCAACCACGCAGACACTGTGCGATTGTCGCGCGCTGCAGCAGCTTCGATGCGCACCTTTTCACCGGAGCTAACGCGAGCCTGTATGACTGCCGTCGTCGTTGCCCGCACCGCCTTCCGTTTCATAGCTCGCGTCCAATTCTAAGCGTTGTCGCCGCCTCAGGACTGTGCTGAGACTGGGGGTTGTTGCAGGGAGATGCCGTTGGACAGGCTGACTAACCACACTGCGAGACCAATGGGTTTCACGGCACCTTCTTGTGCAAAATGGCTCGTTAAGGCGCCATCAGAGAGCTCACTAGAAGTACACGGCTTGGCCGAGTGCTGCTTGGTGAACGGTAGCGCGCAGGCCGTACCGATTCACCACCGAGCGAACATCCTCGGCGAAACCACGCCGGCGCCCTATGCGAGACGAAAACTGCATCGATGAGATCGTCGAGCGAATCGCCACATCCAAGCTCAAGGGATTGCCGCCCTGCTCTTGGTCGATCCAAAAGCCGGGTCGCCGATCCAGACGATCGCCCTCAAGTCCTTCTCATGCTCAAATGCCCGTCTCTTGTGGATCACCGGATAAACCACACCCTTTATCGTTAGGCGAATAATCGGGAGGGGATCGGTCACTAAAGCGGTGTGCCTGGCTGCGACAGGTCCGCCGGCGCGCAGTTGAGGGCTGCGATGCGCCATAGCGGAAGGTTTTCTCCGGACTCGGACACTAGTCCAACGAGCGGATTTGCTCCGTTGTCAACCAGGAAAACCGGCGCACCGCTCACGCCACCGAAATCCGTAGTCGCCTCAGGGATTTTGACGGTGCCGGCGTTTAGGAGTCGATCGAGCTCGATCTGCAACATGAAGTACGTTTCGCCGACGCGTGTGACGTCGACCAGGAGATTGAGACTTCCGTGGAGGATCTCTTCAGCGTCGCGTCGCATTAGCTTCGGAAACCCGCAGATGAGAACCGAATCGTGGGGCTTGACCTGCGGAGGCGGCCAAATCAGCGGGCCGACTCGATAAGGCACCGCCTCAAGGCCCAGGTGACTCGCTGCTGCAACATCTAGGAGGGCGATGTCGTTAGGCGGGTCGCGCCAAGCAGTTCGCGGTTCGAGAAAGGGCACGTTGTCGCAAATGAGATAGACTTCCTGACCGTCTTGGCGAAGATGGGAATACTTCTCAAGCACATGCCAGGCGGTGGCGACTACGTACCGCTGACCGAATTGAAGCAAGACGCCGGATGCCGTGTTAAATGCTGACTCTTTGCCATCGGTGACCTTTGCCAATCGAATTGTTGTTGCGTGGCTCCACGCCCGAAGTCGAAGGGCGTGCAACGCGGCACTCGCCTGCGAGAGATCTCCCGGATCGACAATCATCATTCACGTGCAACGAAGCAGATCTTCCGATGATTCCAGTTAGGCGGAGTGCTACTCGCCATTGGCGAAGGACCAAGGCATTAAGGAGAACGGCGCACTCGGGTCCGTAAGCAGCGTCTCGTTCCCGTTTTCTAAATCGATGATTCTCCGCGGGGGAGTGCTACCCGGCCTCTGCAATCGCATTATCGGGTATAGGGCAGACGCGGTTACGGCCAACGCGTGATACTGCAGCGGTTGCTTATTCGCGATCCAAGGCTCCAACGCTGATTCCCACAAACGGATTGATGCCAACCAACAGTCCTCTTCGTTTACTGGCATCGGATAAAGGGCTAGCAATGGTTCATCGCGTTCCTTCGGCGTCTGACTAACTGCGGTCGGTTTGATGAACTGCCGAATTCGGTCCACGGGTGAGACAAGCTGCGCCAGCGCCCAACAGAGCAGATTGCAGATCTCGAATCGCAAAAGGTCGCCGTTGTCTTCTTCCTCCGTCTCGATCGCGTAGCGACTCAGATCTCGAGCGCAAGCGCCTGAGCAGCGATGAAGCAGTCGCCATAACGCTAGGCCGACACGCGGGGACGTATAGCACAAGCGCTGCGCGTGGAACGCGCCGGTGAGCGGCAGTGACGCCGCACTGCCCTGTAACCAAGCCGAGGGTACACCAAGCACCTCAGCGAGAGCACGTAGACGCGATTCTCTGCACCTGCGTCCACCACGGTGCAGTGCGTACAGTGTCTGCCGATTCTCGTCGAAACGTCGTCCTTGCTGCGCGAGCACGACTGTCACCTCACGCGCGATCGCGGCAAAGCGTCGGCCGTCGAGCTCGATGGCCGCACGAAGATTTTCTGCCGCGATCGGCACCATGGGATCGGACGCCCACTTCGTACGTGAATTCAATCCTTTCGTTTTACGCGGCGTCATATACACAACAGTGTGTGTAATTCGATTGACGCCGTCAACTGAGCGCTTTACACTCGCCGCCATGGTGAGTCAGTCCCAGTCGAGACGGAGAAGGCGATGCCGGTAGAACTTCCGATTTCAGAGGCGGCAAGACGGCTTGGGCTCGACTATCAGCAGTGCCGAGCGCAACTCCTCAAGGGAGATCTCTCGGGCGGACGAGATGCGTTTGGGCGACTGTACGTGGATGAATCCGCCATTCGAGCTGTGCTCGCGGGGCGTGGTCAGGCAAGCGACAGAACGCCGCGCAGGCGACTCGCTCGTAGAGAAAAGCGCTCAGGCCCGGTTTCGGCTCAGCCGTCGAATACGGCGTCCCCTAGTCAGATTCGCAGGTTCCGCGCGCAGCCAAACACGGGTCATCGGTCCACGAGTGCAACCGAGCAGGGAGGGTGACCGACTAGCGCTTGTGAGTAAAGAAACGCGCGCGTCACAGGGCTGGCACCCTCGGCGCGCGCTTCCTTGGAAAACCAGACGGGGATCTAGAAACCCGCCGGCAAGAGTACGCTAA
>Ga0105240_10014900_pt1 | contig 10592 bp, 7 predicted proteins | sample KBSC54metaG_FD_80426 | JGI IMG/M metagenome (GOLD analysis project Ga0105240, IMG submission 80426) | Corn rhizosphere microbial communities from Kellogg Biological Station, Michigan, USA - KBS C5-4 metaG | ecosystem: Host-associated > Plants > Roots > Rhizosphere > Soil | place: Michigan, USA...
ACCGAACCACACCTCGTCGAAGGCCTCGATCACGCCGAGCAGCTGATCGCGGGCGTCGGGGAGGGCAGCGCCAGCCGCGCGCGCGACTTCGGCTCCGGTCCGTCCCGGACGGACCTCCAGAATGCCGCGCTCCTCGATCGTCGAGACGGCCGAGCGCACCCATTCCCGTAGCGCGTCGGCCCGTTTCCCGGAGGCGGCGAGCTGTTCCGCGAGTCGCCTGTGGTCCGTCCCGGTCGCGGGCCGCAGCGGATCGGCGCCGGCGTCGGCGCGGGCCCGGGCGGCACGGCGCGGTCGGCCCGCCCGCACGACGGCAAGGCTCACTCCGACGACGAGCATGCCGACCACCACCAGCAGCAGGGACCCCGATGGGCTCGCGTTGACCAGGTGAGTGGCCTGGTCGCCGAGCCAACCACCGGCCCGATCGAGCCAGCTCTGATCGTCACGGTGGTACACGGCATGTTGGAGCTCCTGGCGGGCGGCGCGCTGCGCGTCATCGCCGCTGATCGGTCCGGCCGGCGCCGTGATCGTGATCAGCGCCACGATCAGCGACCGGTTCCGTAGGCCCGCTGCTGGAGCACGATGTCCAGTCCTTCCCTGCGCATGCGCAGGTCGACGTAGAGGAGCGACTCGATGCCGGCGAGCAATGGCGCGGTGAACGTGCTTGCGACCAACGAGCCGATCGCCGTGAACAGCAGCAGGGCGATTGGCTGATGCCCGTGGGTGAGATCGCCGAAACTGCTCCCGCTCACGACTAGGCCGATGGCCTCGAACGGAACCGTGACCACCGAGCTGACGACGAGCACCAGCAGGTAGCCGAGCGCGCGGATACCCCATACCCGCCAGAACGTCCCGCGGACCAGCTGGGTGGAGCGGCGCCACGCGCCGCGGATCGTCGTCTGTTCGACTATGAAGGCGGGAATGGCGACGGCCCAGATGCCCCAGAGCCACACTCCGAGGACGAACAACGGAATGAGGCCGAGGAACTCGAGCAGTGAGGTGGCGAGGGACAAGGCGATCAACGCGCCGACCCGCGGCCGGACACGCGCCCACGCCTGAGCCGGGCTGATCCGGACGCCGAGCACGTCCTGGGTGATCGCGACGACCAGCAGGCCGGTCAGGATGCTGCCGACGACGCCGCGGATGAGCAGGCCGGCGACCGCGGCCAGCTCGCCGCCGGCCAGCGAAGACAGATCGGGAGAGGACGTGCCGTTCGACGTCACGCTTTGGCCGCCGAGCTGGTTGACCGCGATGACCTGAGTGATCGTCGTGAGGATTACCGCGACCGCGCTGAGCGCGACCGAGAAGCTGAGGATCGTCCGCGGGTTGCGGCGGATGACCTGGAAGCTGCCGTCGAGAATGTCACTGACGCCAAGGGGGCGCAACGGCACGCAACCCGGTCGCGGTGGTGCCGGCGTCCAGCCGCCGTACGGCGCATGGACGGGTTGCCAGGGCGGCGGGCTGCCTGGCGGCTGGTAGGTCACTGAATCTCTCCGCTCTGGGACCCCTGCGCGCATAGTCTCACGTTCGCCGCGAGGTGCTCGGGAAGCGACGGCGTCCTGGCTACGATGGTCAGATGCCCCTGCGACTCGAGCTGCAGACCCGGCTCCTGCACGACCTGGAGCCGGTGGTCGAGGCGAACCTCGAACGCCACCTCGCGGCGGCCAAGGAATGGATGCCGCACGATTACGTCCCGTGGAGTCGCGGCCGCGACTTTGCCGCGCTCGGCGGCGAGGACTGGACTCCGCAGGACTCGCCGCTCGATCCGGTCGCGCAGACGGCCATGACCGTCAACCTCCTCACCGAGGACAACCTCCCCTCATATCACCGGGAAATCGCGACCAGGTTCAGCCGCGACGGGGCGTGGGGCGAGTGGGTCGGACGCTGGACCGCCGAAGAGGCCCGGCACGGCATCGCGCTGCGCGACTACCTCGTGGTGACCCGCGGGGTCGATCCGGTAGCGCTCGAGCGGCTGCGGATGGATCACATGGTCGCGGGCTACGACTCCGGCGACAAGAGCGCGCTGCAAGCAATCGCGTACGTGTCCTTCCAGGAGCTTGCGACCCGTGTGTCGCACCGCAACACCGGCCGGGCCGCGGGCGACCCGCTGGCCGAGGCGCTGTTGGCGCGGATCTCGACCGATGAGAACCTTCATATGGTCTTCTACCGGAATCTGGTCGCGGCGGCGTTCGAGCTGGCCCCGGACGAGATGATGGGGGCGGTGCGTGACGAGGTCGTCGGCTTCACCATGCCCGGCGTGGGAATGCCGGGCTTCATGCGTAACTCCGTCGCCATCGCCAAGGCCGGTATCTACGACCTGCGCCTGCACCACGACGAGGTCATCATGCCGGTTCTGAAGTACTGGCGGGTGTTCGAACGCGACGATGTGGGCGCCTCGGGGGAAGTGGCGCGCGCAGAGCTGGCCGAGTTCGTCGCCGGCCTCGACAACCAGGCGAGCCGGTTCGTCGAGCAGCGTGAGCGAGGACGGGCCCGCGCGGCAACCTGAGGGTCTGGCCCGGTGCGAGTGCGCCCCGGCAGCCAAACTTTGCGCGAGATGTCACCATGTGCACATGAAACCGCGGGTTCTCGTCGTGGACGACGACTCGGCGCTGGCCGAGATGCTAGGCATCGTCTTGCGCTCCGAGGGATTCGAGCCGGCTTTCGTCGCCGACGGAAGCGCGGCTGTCAGCGCGTTCCGGCAGGCTAAGCCGGACATCGTGCTGCTCGACCTGATGCTGCCCGGGCAATCCGGCATCGACGTCTGCCGCTCGATCCGCGCCGAGAGCGGAACCCCGATCATCATGCTGACCGCCAAGAGCGACACGGTCGACGTGGTGCTCGGTCTGGAGTCCGGCGCCGACGACTACGTCGTGAAGCCGTTCAAGCCCAAAGAGCTGCTGGCTCGCATGCGCGCGCGATTGCGCCACCACGAGGACCTCTCGGCCGAGACGCTGTTGATCGGGCCGCCGGAGTCGGTCGTGTCGATCGATGTCTCCGCGCACCAGGTGACCCGCAACGGCGAGGCGATCGGGCTTACGCCCCTCGAGTTCGACCTGCTCGTCGCGCTGGCCCGCAAACCGCGTCAGGTCTTCACCCGCGAGGTGCTGCTGGAACAGGTCTGGGGCTACCGGCACGCGGCTGACACGCGGCTCGTGAACGTCCACGTTCAGCGGCTCCGGTCGAAGGTGGAACGGGATCCCGAGAGGCCCGAAGTGGTGCTGACCGTCCGGGGCGTGGGGTACAAAGCCGGCCCGCCGTGAACTCTCGCTCGACCCGGGCACGTGCCGTCGTAGTCAGTGTCGCTCGCGAATGGGGGCGATGGGCGTCAGCGACGTGGCGGAACTCGCTGCAGGCGCGCGTCGGAATGACGACGGTCGTCGTGACGAGCGCCGTGGTGCTCATCATCGGCCTGTTTCTCGTCAACGAGATCAGCAGCGGGGTGCTGCGGACGAAGCGCACGGCCGCTGTCGCCCAGGTCGAAGTGGGGCGGCAGACCGCCGTGAACGCGCTCAGCCAGGTCGATTCGGGCGACATCAACGGAATCAGCACCGCGCTCACCCAGGTCACCTCCGACCTGACCGAGACGGGGACGAAGGCGGGCCTGTTCACAATCAGCATCGGCACCGCGAACCCGGCCGTCGCGGCGCAGCTCGGACAGCAGCCGCCCATCCCGGCGGAGCTGCAGGGAACCGTCAGCCGGGGCAACCTGGCCGTTCAGTACGGACGCATCGATCGTCCCGGCGGCCCGGGGCAGGTCGACGGGCTGATCGTGGGAGCGCCGGTAACGGTGCGGGCCGGCGAGTTCGAGCTGTACTACCTGTTTCCCTTGACGGCCGAGCAGGCGACAGTGGCCATCGTCCAGCGGACCGTCCTGATCTCCGGGCTCGTGTTGGTGCTCTTCGTCGCACTGATCACTCTGCTCGTCACCCGGCAGGTCGTGCGCCCGGTTCGGGTCGTTGCGCAGACCGCGGAGCGCTTGGCCGCCGGCGATCTACGGCAACGGATCAAGGTGCAGGGTGACGACGACATCGGCCGGCTTGGGAAATCGTTCAACGACATGGCGACCAGCCTGCAGCGCCAGATCCGTCGGCTCGAGGAGCTCTCACGCCTGCAACGCCGCTTCACCAGCGACGTCTCCCACGAGTTGCGGACGCCGCTGACCACCATCCGGATGGCCGCTGAGGTGCTGCACGCCAGCCGCGCCGATTTCCCGCCGGAGCTGGCCCGGTCGGCGGAGTTGCTCACCGCGGAGCTCGATCGTTTCGAGGCGCTGTTGGTCGACCTGCTCGAGATCAGCCGCTATGACTCGGGCGTCGCCCGGCTGGAGACGGAGCCGACGGACGTGCGCGCCGTCGTCAACAACTCGGTGGACGCCAGCCGGATGTTGGCGTTGCGGCACGGTTCGGAGATCGAAGTGGACCTTCCGGCCGACCCTGTCGTCATCGAGATCGACCCGCGTCGGGTGGAGCGGATTCTGCGCAATCTCCTCGGCAACGCGCTCGATCACGGTGAGGGACGCCCGATTCGGGTTACCGTGCGCGCCGGCCAGCAGGCGGTGGCTGTGACCGTCCGCGATCACGGCGTGGGCCTGCGCCCGGGTGAGGCCGGGCTTGTGTTCAACCGGTTCTGGCGCGGAGATCCGTCGCGGAGCCGGCTGACCGGTGGCACTGGTCTGGGCTTGGCGATCAGCCTCGAAGACGCGCGATTGCACGGCGGTTGGCTGCAGGCGTGGGGCGAGCGGGGGAGCGGAGCGCAGTTCCGCCTGACCCTGCCCTGCAAGCCCGGAGGCGAGCTGGAGTCCTCGCCGCTGCCATTGGAGCCATTGGAGGTGTCGAGCGCGTGAGGGCGCGCTGGCTCGCCGTTGTGATGGCTGTCGCCGTGCTGGCGCTGGCCGGGTGCTCGGGCGTTCCGTCGTCGTCCTCGCCGCAGGTGGTCCGCACGATCCCCAACCGGGTGGCGCCCGGCGCCACCGCGACGGTCACACCTCAGCCGGGGGCGGATCCTCGGGCCATCGTCCTCGGCTTCCTCCAGGCAAACCTCGGCGAGGACGCCAAGCACACGGCGGCGCGCGCCTTTCTGACCCCGGACGCCCGCAAGACCTGGTCCGACACCACGGTGACCGTGGTGGACTCGACGCAGATCGGCGTGGCCGACCTGCGGACGAACTCGGTCACGGTGAACGCGAGCCCGCTGGGAACACTCGACTCCCGTGGCATCTACACGCCGACGCTGGCGGGGGATGGCTACAGCGCGACGCCGGTCGCGTTCACGTTCACCACCCAGAAGATCGACGGTCAGTGGCGAATCGCCAACCCGCCGCCCGGCCTCATTGTCGCCAGGAGCGACTTCCAGAGCTTCTATCAGGCGCGCAAGATTTATTTCCTCGACTCGACACAGCGTCGGGTGGTGCCCGATCTGCGCTACAGCGCGTTGACCGGACAAACGTTGGTCTCGTGGCTGCTCGAGCAGCTGCTCAACGGCCCGACGTCCGGGCTGCAGTCGGCGGTGACGAGCGAGGTCCCCGCTCAGACGAGCAAGGCGCAGGCGACGTTCGACGGGCGCCTGATCACCGTCGACCTGCCCGGCATCAGCCAATCGAACACCGCCACGCTGCAGCGGTTGGCGGGGCAACTGGCGTTCACCTTCCAGATCGAGAGCGATCAGTCCATCCGGGTCACCGACCGTGGACGCGCGGTGGCAATAGCGGGGATTCCGGGCGCTTTCTCGTCTTCGTCGTTTCAGACCTACGCCGGAAGTGGGATCACGCCGATCGCCTACTACCTGCATGACGGCGTGCTCGTAGACGAGTCGGGGATCACGGTGCCCGGTCCTGTCAGCGCGACCAAGAACCTCACCTCGGTGGCCCTGAGGTCGCTGTCGGGCAATGCGCCCTCTGGGGCGATGGCAGTGGCCGGAACCATCCCGGTGGCGGGTCATCCCGGGGTGTCGCAACTCGTGGTGGGCACGTCCGTCGCCGGGGTCAAGGCCGTGGCCGTGCAGGGAGGGTTGAGCCGTCCGGCCTTCGCGCCAGGCACCGTTGAGGCCTGGGTCGCCGAGGACGCCAAGATCTATCGCGTGGCCGCGGACGGTTCGGTGAGCGTCGTCGCGACGACGGGCGGCACCGGGGGGCGGATCACGGCATTGTCCTTCAGCCCTGACGGCGTGCGCCTGGCATTGATCATCGCCTCGCCCGACGGCACATCGGAGCTCTGGATCGGCGCCGTCGTGCGGTCGGGAAAGGATGTGCGAGTTGACCAGCTCGTCCAGATCACCCCGCCAGGTCTGCTACTGACCGACGTCGCGTGGAACAACTTGACGACGATGTACGCCATCAGCCGCAACGCGCCGTCGTTCGGGATCTGGTCGGTCCAGTGCGACGGCTCCGCGCTGAGCGCGCGGCCAACGGCCAACCTTCCGTCGGCGGCGCCGGACTCGATCGCGGCGGCACAGAACGCGTCGCCATGGGTTTCGGCGGGTCAAGCGGTGTGGGTGCAGCGCTACAACAGCTGGTCGCCGCCTGGCTCGGGCGCCGAGACTGTGTATGGCACGGCGCCGACGTACGTGCAGTAGTCGTTCTCATCCACAGGTGGCGTGGCTGGCCGCGCGCCCGCGCGCTTGTCCCGGCAATCTGGCGCGCATGCTCATCGCTGACCTCCTCGACCTCATCCTTCCGAGCTCATGCGTCGCATGCGGAAACCCGATGGCGGCGCTATGCCCGTCCTGCGCACCGCGCGGCGAGCTGGTCAGCCGAGAAATCAGGGGGGTGACGGTGACCGCGGCGGGTGAGTATCGCGATGGACTGCGCGCAGGGTTGCTCGCGTACAAGGAGCGCAACCGGCGCGATCTGGCCGAGCCGCTCGGAGAGCTGCTGGCGCGAGCGGTCGATGGGTTGGGCGGCGAGGGCTATGTGTTGACCCCGGTTCCCTCTGCTCGCCGTTCGGCCCGGGGGCGTGGTGGCGACCACATGTTCCGGCTCGGGCGGGTCGCGGCGAGGTGCGGCGCCCGCCAGCTCCGTCCGTTGTTGACGCTCACCCGATCCGTGCAGGATTCGGCGGGGCTCGACGTCGTGGAGCGACGCCGAAATCTTGCCCTGGCGATACGCGCCCGCTCGCCCCGTGCGGGTGAGCGGGGCGTTGTGATCGTCGACGACATCGTCACCAGTGGCGCCACCGTCGCCGAGGCGGCGCGGGCGCTCACCGCGGCGGGATGGCACGTCAGAGGAGCCGCTGCTGTCGCTTCGACGCCGCTCCAATGACCGCGCAGATTCTCACGGCGTGCCCAGGTTTTGCTCTGGCAGCCTGCCCGCAACAGGGCTAGCGTTAGGTCGACCTGATCGATAAGCGCCGCTAGCGGCGTCCGAGCACGGTCCGAAGTCGCTCCGTGCGCAGGCCCGCTGGTGATGCAACGAGCCGCCGTGGAGGTCGCATGGAAACTGTCGAGCGCCAGATGACCGAGCGCCAGATGGAAGTCGTCGTGCGCGGACGCAATGTCGAGGTTCCCGATCATTTCCGCCAACACGTGAGCGAAAAGCTCGCGCGAATCGAACGTTACGACCACAAGATCGCCCGAACCGACGTTGAGCTCAACCACGAGAAGAACCGCCGCCAGAACGGCAGCTGTCAGCACGTCGAGATCACCTGTCGTACGCGTGGTCCCGTCGTCCGGGCCGAGGCGTGCGCTCCCGACTTCTACCAGGCACTCGACCTCGCGCTTGGCAAACTCGAACGGCGCTTTCGGCACGCGGCTGACCGGCGCCGGGTGCACCACGGCCGGCGGACGCCGGTCTCCGTCGCGGCCGCCACGTCGCGGGCGGCGCAGGCGTCGGCGGCGGAGCTGGACGCGTTCGAGGAGATGGTCGAGGACGGCGTCTTCGACGGCGGTCCCGGTCGCGTCGTCCGGGAGAAAGAGCATCCGGCCAAGCCGATGACGATCGACCAGGCGCTGTTCGAGATGGAGCTGGTCGGTCACGATTTCTACCTCTTCTCCGATATCGACAGTGACAGCAAGGCGACCGTCGTCTACCGGCGCCGGGCTTATGACTACGGAGTCATCCGCTTGGTCGGCTGACTCCGATGGCGGGCCGGCGGCGGGGGTCCCTCGCCGTCGGCCCGGGCGCGACGGGCCCCGTGTCAGCGCTCCGGCGCCGCTCTACGGCACTCGGGCGAACGCCCGGGCGGAGGACGCCGGATAAGTCAGTGGGATTTACAACAAACCCGTAACATGGCGGTCGTGGTTCTAGCCAAGATTCTCCGCGCCGGTGAAGGCAAGATGGTTCGCCGGCTCTCAGCCATCGCCGATCACATTGAGACCCTCGAAGAGGACTACGTCGATCTGACCGACGCCGAGTTGCGTGCGCTCACCGACACTTTCAAGGAGCGCTACGGCGACGGCGAGTCCCTCGACGACCTTCTTCCGGAGGCGTTCGCCGTCGTCCGGGAGGCGGCGCGGCGAACATTGGGCCAATTCCACTACAAGGTTCAGTTGATGGGTGGGGCCGCGCTGCACCTGGGCAACATCGCCGAGATGCGCACCGGCGAGGGCAAGACCCTCGTCTCGACCCTGCCGGCCTATCTGAACGCCCTCTCCGGCGACGGCGTGCACGTCGTCACCGTCAACGACTACCTGGCCGAGCGGGACGCCGACTGGATGGGTCGCGTCCACCGCTTCCTCGGACTCTCAGTGGGCAAGATCCTGGCGAATCAATCGCCGACCGTCCGGCGGGCCGCCTACCTGGCCGACATCACCTACGGCACCAACAACGAGTTCGGTTTCGACTATCTGCGCGACAACATGGCGTGGTCCCTCGAGGATCTCGTGCAGCGTGGCCACAACTTCGCGATCGTCGACGAGGTCGACTCCATCCTGATCGACGAGGCGCGAACCCCATTGATCATTTCCGGCCCGGCCGAGGAGAACCAGCGCTGGTACCTCGAGTTCGCCCGCCTCGCGCCGAAGTTGATCAGGGACGAGCACTACGACGTCGAAGAGGGCAAGCGGACCGTCTCGATCACCGAGGAGGGCGTAACCCTGGTCGAGGACCAGCTCGGAATCGAGAACCTCTACGAATCCGCCAACACGCCACTGGTCGGTTACCTGAACAACGCGCTCAAGGCCAAGGAGTTGTTCCACCGCGACCGGGAGTACATCGTCCGCGACGGTGAGGTGCTCATCGTCGACGAGTTCACCGGCCGGGTGCTGCCAGGGCGCCGTTTCAACGAGGGCATGCACCAGGCGATCGAGGCCAAGGAGGGCGTGGCCATCCAGCAAGAAAGCCAGACTCTTGCCACGGTCACGCTGCAGAACTACTTCCGCCTGTACAAGCGACTCTCCGGAATGACCGGCACCGCGCAGACCGAGGCTGTCGAGCTGCACCAGATCTACAAGCTCGGCGTCGTTCCGATTCCCACGAACCGTCCCATGCAGCGTGTCGACAACACCGACCTGATCTATAAGACCGAAGACGCGAAGTTCGCCGCGGTGGTCGACGACATCGCCGAGCGCCACGAGCTGGGTCAGCCGATCCTGGTCGGCACAGCGAGTGTCGCGAAGTCCGAGCGGCTCTCGTCGCTGCTGCTGCGGCGTGGCATTCCCCACGAGGTTCTCAACGCCAAGCAGCACGCGCGCGAGGCCGCGATCGTCGCGGTCGCCGGTCGCAAGGGGTCGGTCACCGTGGCAACCAACATGGCCGGCCGCGGCACCGACATCATGTTGGGCGGCAACCCGGAGTTCGCCGCCGACCACTCGTTGCGCGAGCGTGGGCTGAGCCCGGACGAGACGCCCGAGGAGTACGAGGCCGCGTGGCCGAAGTCGCTGGAAGAGGCCCAGGCCGACCTCGAGAAGGAACACGACGAAGTTGTCGACCTCGGAGGCCTCTACGTGCTCGCCACCGAGCGCCACGAGTCGCGGCGTATCGACAACCAGCTCCGTGGACGATCCGGCCGGCAGGGCGACCCCGGCGAGTCGCGCTTCTACCTCTCACTCGGCGACGATCTGATGGTCAAGTTCTCCGGTGAGCGCGTGGCGGCGATGATGAGCATGCTGCGCCTGCCCGAGGACGTTCCGATCGAGGCGAAGCTCGTGTCGAAGTCCATCCAGTCCGCGCAAACGCAGATGGAAGCCCAGAACTTCGAGATCCGCAAAGACGTCCTCAAGTACGACGACGTCATGAACAAGCAGCGCGTCGTGGTCTACGAAGAGCGGCGGCGCATCCTCGCGGGGTTGGACCTTTCCGATCAGATCCGACCGATGATCGACGACGTGGTGCGCAGCTACGTCGAGGGCGCGACGGCATCCGGCTATGCCGAGGAGTGGGATCTCGACGCGCTGTGGACGGCGTTGAAGACGTTGTATCCGGTGGCGCTGTCGCAGGAAGAGGCCATCGAGCAGGCGGGCGGCGCGCGGTCGGATCTGACTCGGGATTTCTTGGTCGAGGAACTCGTCGCCGATGCTCGCTCGGCCTACGACGTGCGCGAGGAGGAGCTGGGCGAGGAGGTGCTTCGCGAGCTCGAACGGCGCGTGTTGCTGTCGGTCATCGACCGCAAGTGGCGCGAGCACCTCTACGAGATGGACTACCTCAAGGAGGGCATCGGCCTGCG
>Ga0105240_10014901_pt1 | contig 10592 bp, 8 predicted proteins | sample KBSC54metaG_FD_80426 | JGI IMG/M metagenome (GOLD analysis project Ga0105240, IMG submission 80426) | Corn rhizosphere microbial communities from Kellogg Biological Station, Michigan, USA - KBS C5-4 metaG | ecosystem: Host-associated > Plants > Roots > Rhizosphere > Soil | place: Michigan, USA...
GAAGCCCAGTGTCGCCGCGTCTGTCCGGGCGGCCGGTGAGTACGCGGCGGTCCGGCTTCTCGTCGAGCGGGCCGCGGCGGCCCAACCGGGGTTCAGCCTGACCGCCGAGAACCGCGGCGCCATCATCGAGATCTGTCGGCGCCTGGACGGCATCCCGCTCGCGTTGGAGTTGGCCGCCCGCCGGCTGCGGGCGCTCTCGCCGGCGCAGCTGCAAGAGCGACTCCACGACCGGTACAGCCTGCTGACCGGCGGCAGCCGCACGGCCCTGCCGCGCCAACAAACCTTGCGAGCGCTGATCGACTGGAGTTACGACCTCTGCACCCCCACCGAGCAGCTGCTCTGGGGCCGCCTCTCGGTGTTCGAGGACGGCTTCGACCTCACCGCCGCGGAGAGCATCTGCTCGGACGACGCGATCCCCGAAGCGGAGATGCTGTACGTCATCGCCGGCCTGGTCGACAAGTCGATCATCAGCACCGCGGAGGACGGCAGCGAGTTGCGCTACTACCTCTCCGAGACGATGCAGGAGTACGGCCACGGCCTGCTCGAGGACGCCGATCGCGACCGGCTCGACCGTCGGCACCGCGACTGGTATTCGGCGCTCGTCGCGGCCGCCGAGGCGAGCTGGTTCAGCGCGCAGCAGGTGCAGCAGTTCACCCGGCTGCGCCGCGAGCACGCGAACCTGCGCGCGGCCTTGAAGTTCAGCCTCCGCGACCCGGTGGACGCCGGCGTCGGCCTGACGATGGCGGCCGGCCTGCGCTTCTACTGGCTGATGAGCGGCCATGTCGCCGAGGGTGTCCACTGGATCGATCGGCTCCTCGCCGCGCACCGGGCGCCGGACGTCGCGCGGCTGAAGGGCCTTCGGGTGCAAGCACACCTCGGCGCCGTCGTCTGGGACGGGCCCACGATCGCCCGCCTCCTCGACGAAGCCGCGGAACTCGCCGAGCACGTCGGCGATCCGCGCGAAGCGGCGTACCTCCTGCAATCACGAGGACTGGTGGAGCTGTTTCGGGGCGATGCGGCCTGCGCCGCCGCGACGCTGGAAGAGGCGTTCCGCCGACACGATGAGCTCGGCGACGAGGCGGCGGCGGCCTACGACCGGATCCAGACGAGCCTGGCCGTCGGGCAGCTGGGCGACGCCGAACGGGCCGTGGAGCTCGTCGAATCGGTGCTGCCGACGTGCCGGGCGCGGGGTGATCACTGGATCACGGCGCTCGCGCTGTTCGCCCTCGGCGTCGAGTCGTGCCGCCAGGGCGAGTGCGCGCGCGCCACCGAGCTCCAGCGCGAGAGCCTGCAACTTCGGCTGCCGCTCGACGACCAGCGCAACGTCGGGCTCAACTTCGAGGGCCTCGCTTGGAGCGCGGTCGACTCCGACGAGGCGGAACGGGCGGCGGCGCTGTTCGGTGCATCGCTCTCCGTACAGGAGGCCGTCGGCACCTCGTTGCGCGGACTGCGGCACCTCTACGCACTCCATACCGACTACGAACCGCGCGCCCGCGAAGCGCTGGGCGACGACCGGTTCGAGCAGCTCCGGACAGAGGGCCACGGCTGGTCCTTCGCCGAAGCGGTCGCGTTCGCGATGGGCGACTCCGACCGCCCGCCGGCGGAGCCGCACGCCGCTACCGGACGGCTCGCCCGTCCCCCGGCCGAGGACACGTCCGGCTGGGGAGCGCTGACCAAGCGGGAGCGGCAGGTCGCCGAGCTGGTCGCCGACGGGCTGACCAACAAGGAGATCGCCGCCCGGCTGATCATCTCGATCCGCACGGTCGAGGGCCACGTCGAGAACGTCCTCGCCAAGCGCAACTTCACCTCGCGGGCTCAGGTTGCCGCTTGGATCGCGACGCAGCGGGCCCACGAGGGATAGGGCCGAGCGCCGAGCGCGACGGTGATCCGGCGTCACCTGCCCCAGATCTTCTTATAGGTGTCGCGGTAGCCGTTGGCCGGATCCCAGGACGTCGTGCGGCCGACGTTGCTGGTGTCGGTCACGTGCACCGGGGGCACGTAACCGCTGGCCGACCGCCCGTTGAAGGCGCGGTTGAACTCGTCGACGATCTGCCAACCCTCCTGCTCGAGAGGCTCGGGCACGGTCGCCGCCTGGAACTGCCTGCTGGCGATGCGCTGGAACGCCGCCGCCGAACCATCCCCCGCCCCGACGTTGTACGGCGCACCCGATCCGGACTTCCCGGCGGCGCGCAACGGGGTGGCCGCGTTGTCGAAGTAGAGGTCGTTGATCGCGACCGAGTAGTTCCACTTGCCGCCGAGGCGGGCGACGAGCGACGAGAACTCCTGCGGCGTGCGGGTGTCGGCGTCGGGGATCGGGATGTTCTCGACGTGCAGCACCTTGACCCCGCTGCAGACTGCGAGGTCGGTCTCGATCGCCTTCGCCTTGCCGGCCGCGAAGGGGATCGAGTTGTCGGTGAACACCACGACCCCGGCGTTGCCGTTGGACTTCGCGATGATCCACTGCGCGCTGATCAGGGCGACGTCGGCCACCTTGGTGGTGACGTTGCTGAACAGCTTGGGGGACGTGCTGGGTCCCGGATCGCTCAGCGCGTGCCATCCGACGAGGGGTACCCCGGCGTCGTTCGCCTGCTTGTCCTGGACGCTGATCGACGCCGGATCGAAGCCGCCGATGACGATGCCAGCCGGGCGAAGCGCAAGAGCCTGACCGAACGACGCCTCGATGCCCGACTGGTCACCCTGCCCGTCCAGCACCCGGACGGTCCAGCCGATCGCAGCAGCCGCGTCCTTCACGCCTTTGGCCGCGCCGGCGACCCCCGGGTTGGTCAGGGTCTGCGCGACGAACACGATCATCTTGTTGCTCGCCGCCTTGGGCCCCGTCGTGGGTCCGGTCCACGGCGCCTGGACGTCGGCTGCTCTCCGGACGGCGGACTTCGCAGCGCTCACGGCGGTGGGGCAGCCGCTCGTACCGCTGCTGGGCGGGCCGGCGGTCGGGTCGTTCGACGACGGCCGCGAGCAGCCGGCTACGGCGCACGTCGCCGCGGCACCGATGGCGAGCAGGCGGCGCAGCTGACTCGTGCGGTCTGATCGGCCGGGGGATGCATGAGGAGGCGCCATGACGATTGCGGTCTGCGTCTTACGGTGCGCGAGCCGGTTCGCCCGGCGTGTCGACGCCGGCCGGAGTGAGGGTCGGCGGTTCGGGCGCCGTTGGCGGAGCGTCGCGGCGGCGGTCGGCCCCGACGACGGTGCCGGCCCGCTGACGCCGACGGGCGGCGAAGCCGGCGAGACCGACCGCGGCCAGCAGGGTGAGGCCGTTGAACAGAGGGGTCACCCAGAACGCGGCCCCTTCCTGCTGCAGGCCGGACAGGCCGATGGCGAGGACGGCGACGGCCACCAGCGTCCCGACGGGGTTGGCCCGACCCGGCTTGATCGTCGTCGAGCCGAGCAGCGCGCCGACGAACGCCGGCAGCAGGTACGAGCTGCCGGCGGACGGGTCCCCGATCTGCTGCTGGGCGGCCAGCAGCACGCCGGCGAACGCCGTCACCAGTCCGGAGCCGATGAAGGCGAAGATCACGACCCGGCGCCGCTTGATGCCGACGAGCTCGGCCGCTCGAGGGTTGGCGCCGACGACATAGAGGTAGCGGCCGATCGGCAGGTGCTCCAGGCACAACCACAGCACGATCACCAGCGCGATCACGTACCAGAAGGTGACCGGAAGCCCGAGCAAGGAGGAGTTCGTCAGATCGGTGAAGGCCAGTGGCAACCCGTGGATGCCCGGCACGATGCGCGCGCCACCGGTGACCCAACCGGTGATGGCGTACAGGATGCTGCCGGTGCCGAGGGTCGCGATGAAGGAGTCGATCTGCGCGAACTCCACCAGCAGGCCGTTCACCAACCCGACGACGACGCCACCGGCGAGGACGAGCAGCAGCACGATCGGCCATGGCGTGCCCTGCTCGACGATCAGCCACATGGCCATCACGTGCGCCAATCCGATGCCGTAACCGATCGACAGGTCGAACCGTCCGGTGACGATGGGGATCGTCGCCCCGAGCGCGAGCAGTGCCGGTATCGACTGGTTCGTCAGGATGGCCTTGATGTTCGTGGCCGTCGGGAACGTGGACGGCAGCAGCAACGCGAACAGCAGGTAGATCGCGGCGGTCAGGCCGAGCAGCCCGTACGTGCCCAAGGCGGAACCGCCGGCCGACGAGCGCACTGCGTGGCCGAGCCGGCGGACGGTGTTCATGCCGCCGCGCCCGAGGCGTACGCGACGAGGGCCGCGACGCTGAGGTCCACTCGCGAGATCTCGCGCACGATCCGGCCGTCCTTGAACACCAGGGCGCGGTGACACACCCGGGCCACCTCCTCGAAGTCGCTGGAGATGAGCAGGGCAGCGACGCCGCGAGCCAGCGCCCGGTCGAGCAGGGTGTAGATCTCGTGCTTGGCGCCCACGTCGACGCCCGCCGTCGGCTCCTCCAGGATCAGCACCGAGGCGGGCGTCGACAGCCACCGCGCCAGGATCACCTTCTGCTGGTTGCCGCCGGAAAGTTCCGCGACGAGAAGCGAGGGATCAGCGGGCCGGACGCCGTACTCCTCCACGAGCCGTTGGGCGAGCGCCCGCTCCACGCCGTGGCGCCGGAACTCGAGTGGGCCGGTGCCGCGCACCCTCGGGTTCGGTACGAGGTTCTCGGCGACGGTCAGCGAACCGGCTAGGCCTTCTTCGGCGCGGTTGCTCGTCACGAACCCCAGGCCGCGCGCGACGGCCGCGGCCACGGTCGTGGGTCGATACGACCGTCCGCGCAGCTCGAGGGCGCCGCTGAAGCAGGCGGATGCCCCGAGCACGGTGCGGCCGATCTCAACCTGCCCGGCGCCGCTGAGCCCGACGAGCCCCACGACCTCCCCGGCACGGAGCTCGAGTGACACCGGACCCACCCGCTCCCCCACGACCGCGTCGAGGATGAGCACCTTCGTCTCGTCGGCGGGCGGGGACGGTGGCGGTGGCGGCATCGGCCGCCGGCCCACGATCGCCGTGACGACCTCTTCCGGTGTGGTCGCCGCGACGGTGGTCTCGCCGACCACGCGGCCATCGCGCATGATCGTCACCCGGTCGGCGATCTCGAAGACCTCGTCCAGCCGGTGGGAGACGTAGACGAGGGCCAGGCCGTCGTCGCGCAGCCGGCGCAGCACCGTGAACAGTCGGTGCGTCTCGTCGACGGGCAGGCTCGCCGTCGGCTCGTCCAGCACCAGGACCTTCGCGTCGACGACCAGCGCCCGGGCGATGGCGACGAGCGACTTGTCGGTGCGGGAGAGGTCGGCGAGCCGGGTGCGCGGATCCAGGTCGGATCCGATCAGGGCGAGGGCGCGCTGGGCGCGGGAGCGGGTTGCGCTCCAGTCGATGAGCCGGTGCCGCCGGGGGTAGCCGGCGCCGAGGGCGATGTTCTCGGCCACCGACAGACCCGGCACGAGCGCGAGGTCCTGGTGGACGAACGCGATCAGGCCTTCGGCGGCCGGGCTGCCGACCGTGTGGCCGCCGACCAGCGCCGACCCGACGTCGAGGCGGTCGACGCCGGCCAGCACTTTGATAAGGGTCGTCTTCCCGGCACCGTTCGGCCCGAGCAGGGCGAGGACCTCGCCCGGATGGATGTCGAGGTCGACGTCCCGCAGCGCCTGCGTGGCGCCGAATCGCTTGCCCGCGCCACGAACCGTGACGACCGCATCCGGTCGGGAAGCGCCCTCGCCCCGGCCGGCGGGCTCTGCATCCATGGCTCTCGTCTCCCGGTGCGGGCGAGGACGTACTCAGCGCATATCCGACTGTGTCCAAAATGATGGACGACGCCCAACCTGCTGGCAAGGGCGCGGTCGGCTATGCGGGAAGGATACGACCGGTCGCGCGGGAAACGTGCCCTCGATCAGCCGCCGGCCACCAACATCGGGTTGCTGAGCGAAGAGGCGACGTCACGCAACTCGTCGAGCAGCTTGGCCCGCAACCGGTCGTCCAGCGTGCTGCTGACCGACGCAACGCTCACGGCGAAGGGGTCGCTGTCCGTGCGGAAGCCGGCGACGGCCAGCGCCAGGCACGTCACGCCGGGGGTCATTTCCTCGTCGTCCACGGCGTAGCCGCGCTCGCGCGCGATGTCCAGCTCGGCCCGCAGCGCCGCCGGGTCGGTGATCGAGCGATCGGTCAGCGCGACGAGCCGGTGGCGCCCGCGCAGCCGCTCGTCCAGGGCCCGCGGGTCCAGTATCGCCAGTAACGCCTTGCCGGTCGCGGTGCAGTGGGCGGGGAAGCGGTCCCCGATGTTCGCGGTCAGGCGAAGGGGCTGGGTGCCGTCGTAGCGCGCGAGATAGAGGACGTCGAGGCCGTCGAGCACGGCCACGCGGGCGGTCTGGCGCGAGATGTTCGGCTGCCGGCGGCAAGCGGCGTAGAACTCCTGGATCTGATCCATCGTCGACAGGTAGGCCCCGCCGAGTTCGACCAGCCGACGCCCGAGCCGGAAGCCCGACTCCTCGCGGGCGATCAGGCGCTCGCCCTCGAGCGCGAGGCAGAGATTCGCGGTCGACGACTTCGGCAGACCCAGCTGGCGGGCCAGGTCGCTCACGGTCAACGGCCGGCCGCTCGCCTCGGCGAGCGCGCCGAGGATCGCGCCGGCCCGCGCTACGGCCGGGACCGGGCTGCTCTCGCTCGTCCGGTCCGCCATCGGATTCGTTCCTCCATCGAAGATCCGTTCGCCGGCTGTCCAGCATATTGGCCGCCGTCCAGAATAGTGCTACCTTCCCAGCCACCGCGCAAGCGTCAACCGCGCGGTGCGGTCCGGGGCCGGTGTGACCGTCGAACTCAGGAGACGTGATGGTGGACCAGGCCTCGCCGGAAGGAGGCGAAGCGCCGCCCGCGGCGCCCCGCAACGGTCCGGCGCTGGACCGCAGGCAGTTCGACGAGCTGTTCGACCGGCTGCGCAGCTGGGGCCGCGACCGGCCGGCCGACGAACGGGGCACCGTCGCCGGGCTGACGCCGGCGACGATGCTGGCGGCCCTGCGCACGCCACGGCAGGGCCGATCGGTGAGCCTGGCGTTGCCGATCAACCGGACCGCCGGACCCGACAACGCCCGCCCGGCCCTCCACCACATGGTCGATCTGGGCGACGTCGAGGCTCCCGAACCCAGCACGCACAAGGACTTCCTCGGCTTGGACTACCACGGCAAGGCCGTCACGCACGTCGATGCGCTGTGTCACGTGGCCTACCGCGGGGAGCTCTACGGTGGGGTGTCCAGCGAGTCGGCCTTCTCCTCCCTCGGCTCCGAGTGGGCCGCGATCACGAACCTCGCCGGCGGGCTGCTGCTGCGCGGCGTCCTCGTCGACCTGCCCCGAGTGCTGGGCATCGAGTGGCTGGAGCCGGGCACGGCGGTGCGGGCGGCGCAGGTGCGGGACGCCGAGGAAGCCCTGCGGTTCCGCATCGGTCCGGGCGACGCCGTGCTGCTCCGCTCCGGCCACGGCGCGCGCCGGGCCGTCCACGGTGCGTGGAACTCCGACGACGCGAGCGCCGGGCTGCACGTTGACGCGATGCCCCTGCTCGCGGAGCGCGGCGTGGCGCTGCTGGGCGGGGACGGCGACAGCGACGTGCGCCCCTCCCCTGTCGCCGGCGTCCACTCGCCGATCCATGCGCTCGCGCTGGCGGCGCTGGGCCTGCCGTTGCTGGACAACCTCGACCTCGAGGAACTGTCCCGGACGTGCGCCGAGCTGGGGCGTTACGAGTTCCTGTTGGTCGTCGCTCCGCTCGTCGTGCCGCGCGGCACCGGCTCCCCGGTGAATCCGATCGCCGTGCTTTAAGCAGCGTCCTAGCCTGGGGCGGTGGGCGCGCGCGTCTCGACCCCGGCCGACCTCGACGCGATCGTGGACGTCCTCACCACCGCGTTCCTCGACGACCCGCTGTGGGGCCCGGCCTTCCCCGACCGGAGGGCCCGACCCCGCCAGGCGGCGGCGCTGTGGCGGCTGCTCGCCCGCTCGGCGCAGCGCTACGACTGGCTGTGGGTGACCGACGACGTCGCCGCGGCCGCCGTCTGGATCCCGCCCGGCGGCGTGGAGCTCACCCCCGACGAGCAGGACGGTCTCGAGGCGTATCTCGCCGACGCCGCCGGGCCGGACGTCGCCGCCGAGCTGCTCGCCATCTTCGACGCGTTCGAGCATGCGCACCCGTCCGACCCGCACTTCTACCTCAGCCTGCTCGGCACGCACGCCAACCACCGCGGCCACGGCCACGGCACGGCGCTGCTCAAGCACGGCCTGGCCCTGGTCGACGAGCAGCGGATGCCGGTGCACCTCGAGTCGTGCAACCCGGTGAACGATGCGCTCTACCGCCGATACGGGTTCGAACCCTCCGGCGAGTTCGTGGTGCCGTCGGGCCACGTCGTCACCACGATGTGGCGATCCGCAGCGACCAGCTGAGCCACACCTGCTCGGCGGCGCGGTTGCGTCGAAGAGCGCTTCGATCAGATCGGGGTCGGGAGCACCACCGTCGCGTTGCCGCTCGCGTCCTGGTCGGCGAACTCGATCTCGGTCACCCGGTCGGTTCGAGCGACGTTCATGCAGACCTGCTTGGGGAAGGCGAATGTGGTGTGCGGGCCGACGTGGACGAGGTTGGGGTCGGTTCCTCCGCCGTAGACCACCGGGTTGGTGTAGCAGGACGGGTCGCCGGCCCCTGTTGCGCTGAGCTCGTTCTGCAGCTGCACGACGCCGCCGGACGTGAGGACGGCGGAGAACCCGCCACCCGTGGCATCGAAGTCGTGACCGGCATCGCTCGCGTTGATCATCGTGAAGCCGACGGCGACGACGGAAATGCCGCTCGGCCCGGTGAATCGCCGCGTGGACGTGACGCGGTACTCCATCCCGTCGTCGCCGGCGGCGCAGGTGGCGGCACAGGGACCGGAGATGGGTAACGTCCCGACACTGACCAGCTCGGCGCGATCGCCATTCGGCCCGGCGTCGGCAACCACGAGATGACCGTTCCCGCTGTCGCAACCGGCGGCGAGCAGCGCGATCGCGAGTGCTCCAGCCACCGTCATCGACCTCGACTGCTCGATCATGTCCGTTGTCCTTCCTCGGGAGTCCTTCCGGTGCGATGCCGGTTTCATGGTCGGCGGGTCCGCCGCGCGGCGGTATCGGTAGGGCGACCCAAGCGGTGTAGGTAGCGAGGGGCACTCGCTACCCACCGAAATGGGGTGTGTCTCCCGACAGCGCCGAGCGGCCGTGGCGGACGAGGGTTTCCGGGATCCGATCCCCACGTCGCAAGGAGAAGGCCATGTTCGCCATCCACCGCATCGGTATCGCCGCCGCGTTCCTCGCCACGATCGGCGCCGCCCTCGCTGCCGGTACTGCGCCCGCGTCGGCAACCACCGCCCTGCCGTCCTGCGTCCCCGCGGGCACCAGCCTCGCCGCCGACCAGTACCTGACCGCGCCGTCGTTCCACTTGGTCATGCAGGGCGACGGCAACCTGGTCGAGTACGACACCGCGGGCCATCCGTTGTGGGACACCGAGACGGCGGGCAACCCGGGCGCCCGAGCGGTGCTGCAGGCGAGCGACGGGAACCTGGTGGTGTACTCGGCAAGCGGGCACGCGCTGTGGGCGGCCTACCCCGGCACCGCGCCGGGCGATCGGCTGTGCCTGCAGGCCGACGGCAACGTCGTCGTCTACTCGGCGAGCAACGCCGCTCTGTGGGCCAGCATGTCCGGGTCGCTGTGGCCGCGTGGCAACACCAGCGCGGGCAACTACTACCCGGCCGGGCAGTGCACGTGGTGGGCCGAACACGAGGCGGCGATGTACACCGGCGCATTCCCCCGCATCGGCGGCGATGCGCGCTACTGGGCGGCCAACGCAAGCGCCAATGGTTGGCACGTCGACGGCACTCCGCGCATCGGCTCGGTTGCCGTCTTCCAGCCCGGAGTGGCCGGCGCCGGCGCCTATGGTCACGTCGCCTGGGTGACCGAGGTGTACCCGGCCCGCAATGCAGTCCTGATCACCGAGATGAACTACGCGGGTACGGGCGTCGTCGACAGCCGCCTCGTATCACCGGCGTTCGGCGTGAATGGGTTGCAGTACATCGACTTTCCGGCCTGATCCGAGTCTGCCTCGGGCGCGGTCGGGACCTCCGACCGCGCGCCGCGGCGTAGGCTCTGGCTGCGGTCGGGGGGTATCGATGATGGTGAGCCTCGACGTCCATGACGGCGATCGGCGACGCACCGTCGACGTGAACGCCGACGTCGTCCGCATCGGCCGCGATGACGAATGCGAGCTCGTGCTGCCCGGCGACGCAACGGTGTCGCGCCAGCATGCGGTCCTGCGCGCGGTCGGCGGCGGGTGGCTGCTCGAGGACCTCGGCAGCCGCAACGGGACGTACTTGAACGGCGCGCGGCTCATCGAACCGGCGCGGGTGAAACCGGCCGATCGAATGCTCATCGGCGACTACGTCGTGGTGCTGCGCTCCAGCGAGGACGAGGAGCTGGAGACGCGCGCGGCCGACGGCGCTCGAAGCGCCGCCGAGACCGGCCTGTCCCGCCGCGAGGTCGAGGTGCTCCGCCTGATCTGCGCCGGACGTAGCGATCAGCAAATAGCGGACGAACTGTTCGTCAGCATCAAGACGGTGCA
>Ga0105240_10014902_pt1 | contig 10591 bp, 9 predicted proteins | sample KBSC54metaG_FD_80426 | JGI IMG/M metagenome (GOLD analysis project Ga0105240, IMG submission 80426) | Corn rhizosphere microbial communities from Kellogg Biological Station, Michigan, USA - KBS C5-4 metaG | ecosystem: Host-associated > Plants > Roots > Rhizosphere > Soil | place: Michigan, USA...
CTACCTCGGCGTCGGCGCCTCGGCGGCGTCCTTTCGCCCGCTTGCCGACGGCACGGCGTGGCGGTTCTCGAACCCGCGCGCCACGGACACGTATCTGAAGGCCGCCGCCGCGGGCAATCCGCCGGCGGCGCACACCGAGCGGCGGCAGGCGGCGGACCTGGAGAACGAGGCGGTGTGGCTGGCGCTGCGGACCGCGGACGGCCTGGATCGCGCGCGCCACGTCCAGCGTTTCGGCGCCGGCGCCGAGGTCGGTCGAGAGGCGGAGCTGGCGAACTGCGCGGCGCGCGGCTGGCTGGTCGTCACCCCTGAGGCGATCCGGCCCACCCCCGCCGGCTTGCTGTTCGCCGACGAGCTGGCCGCGCGCCTCTGGCGCTGACGGCGGACGCTGTCCGCGCGCGCCCGGACAGCTGTCCGCGGACAGCGGAGCCGTCCGGGGGGGCGTGAGGCCGTCCGGGCGAAAAGCGCTGTGATCTCGTGACCGCGCTGGTTGGCACGACGGCTGCTGAGGTGGGTCGTGTCGCGTCGCTGTCCGGGACGCGCACGACTCCTCAACTCGTCTCACGCATCGGAGAATCCCATGGACATCCAACAGAAACTGACCGGCTTCGCGATGATGGGCGCCACCTGGCTCATGTGGCTGCTCGTCGGCCTCTCCGTCGGCGGCATCGCCGTCGCCCTGGAGCGCGCCATCTACCTGATCCGCACCAGCGAGAACGTCCGCAAGCTGCGGGAACAGATCCTGGGCCTGCTGCGCCGCGGGGACCTGGCCGGCGCGCGCGCCCGGCTGCAGCAGTCGCCGTCGCACGTGGCCAGCATCATCGCCGCCGGCCTGCAGGATCCGGACGACGGCAGCGCCTCGGCCGAGGAGCGCATGAGCGGCGCCATCCAGCTGGCGAAGCTGCGCATGGAGCGACGGCTCGCCTTTCTGGGCACGCTGGGCGCCAACGCGCCGTTCATCGGGCTGCTGGGCACGGTCATCGGGATCATCCGCGCCTTCCACGCGCTGAACGACAGCGCCGGCAAGGTGACGGCGGGGCTGATGTCCGAGGTGGGCGAGGCCCTGGTGGCGACCGCCATCGGCATCCTGGTGGCGCTGCCCGCCATCGCCTTCTTCAACACCTTCCAGCGCATCATCAAATCGCGCCTGGGCCGCGCCGAGGCGTTCGGCAAGGACGTGCTCGCCTTCCTGAAGGCCGAGCGCGTCGGCGTCCCCGCGCCGCGCGCCTGAGCGCCGGCTTCACCCCGTCCTTCACGTTCCCGCGCCCAGTCACGCGCCAGCCAGAGACAGGAGATTCCCATGGCCGCCTCCGCTTCTTCCGACGACGAGATGATCACCGGCATCAACGTCACCCCGCTGGTCGACATCACCCTGGTGCTGCTGGTGATCCTGATGGTCACCGCCAGCTACGTGGTGTCCCGCGCCATCCCCGTCGAGCTGCCCAAGGGCGCCACGGGGGAGGGGACGCCCACCACCTTGACGGTGTCGATCGACAAGGACGGCAAGACCTTCCTGGACGCCGACCCCATCACCGAGCCCGACCTGCGCGCCCGCATCAAGAGCGCGCACGACGCCGACCCCGAGACGCGCGCCGTGATCGCCGCCGACGGGCGCACCAGCCACTCGAACGTCATCCATGTGATCGATCTGTTGCGGCGCGAGAACGTCACGAAGTTCGCCATCAACGTCGACCCCGACGACCTCGCAGTGGCCAGGCGCTGACATGGCCCCACCCAAGGAGCCCACCATGCGAACGAGAACCGAACTGACGCTGTGGGGCGCGGTGGTCCTGGCCAGCGTGGGCCTGCACGCCGTCGCGTTCGGCGGGCTGGGTGGCCGCCACGACGGCTGCGGGCGCCCCGGCAAACCCCGCCCGCCGACCCTGGTCGAGATGTCCGTGGCGAAGCGCGAGCCGGCGCCTGCACCGCCGCCCGCGCCCCCGGCGGCGCCCCCGGGCGCCCGCGTCGCCACCGCCCGCCCGGCCCGCGCCCACGCCGCGGCAGCACCCCGGGCGCCCGCGGCGCCGCCGCCCGCCGCCGAATCGCCGGCCGACTTCACCGGCGTCACGATGACGAACGACGGCGCGGGCGCCGGCTGGTCCACCGCCACCGGCAACGGACAGGCCATGCGCGGCCCGGTGGGCCGCCCGGGGGCGCGCGTCACCCGGCGGGTCGTCGACGGCGAAGGCGCCGACATCGTCCGCCACCCGGGGCCGCCCGTGGTCGGCGCCGCCGATCTGTCGCGCCCGCCCGTGGCGCCCGACCTGGCCCCGGCGCTGGCCCGCGCCTACCCGGCCGAAGCGCGCGCCAAGGGCCTGACCGGCCGTGCGCTCGTGCACGCGCGCATCCTGCCGGACGGTCACGTGGGCGAGCTGAAGCTGCTCGGCGAGTCGGCCCCCGGGTTCGGCGCCGCCTGCCTGACCACCTTGCGCGCCTCCGTCTGGTCCGCGCCCGTCGACCGGCAGGCCCAGGCCGTCTCGACGTTCGTCAATTACACCTGCCGCTTCGAGGTCCAGTAGATTCACGGGCTCGCCCAGCGTGGCCAGCGGAAGCCCATGAAACGGAGACCCGGATGCTGAAGGTGCTCATCATCGACGACCAGCCCGCGGTGCGGACGGCGCTGGAGACGTTGTTCGAGGTCCATGGCCTGCCCGCGGTGAGCGTCGGCTCGCCCGAGGAGGGGCTGCACCTGCTGGCCACGGAGGACATCGGGGCGGTGGTGCAGGACATGAACTTCGCGCAGGCGAACACCGACGGGGCCGAAGGGGTGGCGCTGTTCCGCAGGATCCGGGAGCTGGACGCCGACATGCCGGTGTTGCTGATGACCGCCTGGACCGCGCTCGAGACCGCGGTGCGGCTGACGAAGGAGGGGGCCGCCGACTACGTCGCGAAGCCGTGGGACGACGACAAGCTGGTGCGCACGGTGAAGAACCTGGTCAACCTGCGCGCCCTGAGCCAGGAGAACACCCGCCTGCGCGCGCAGGGCAACCGGGCGCGCCGCAGCCTGGCCGCCCAGCACGATCTGCGCGGCGTCGTCTACACCAGCCCGCAGATGCACGAGGTGGTGCGCCTGGCGGTCAGCATCGCCCCTTCCGACGTGCCGGTGCTGATCACCGGGCCGAACGGCTCCGGCAAGGAAAAGCTCGCCGAGATCGTCCAGGCGAACTCGCGGCGGCGCGACCGGCCGTTCGTGCGGGTGAACGTGGGGGCGCTGCCCGAGAATCTGTTCGAGGCCGAGCTGTTCGGCGCCGAGGCGGGCGCCTTCACCGGGGCCACCCGGATGCGGGTGGGCCGCTTCGAGGCCGCCGACGGCGGCACGCTGTTCCTGGACGAGCTGGGCACGCTGCCGTTCACCGCGCAGGCGAAGCTGTTGCGCGTGCTGCAGACGGGGGAGTTCGAGCGTCTGGGATCGTCGACGACCCGCAAGGCGAACGTCCGGCTGGTCAGCGCCACCAACGTCGATCTGCCCCGGGCCATCGCCACCGGCCAGTTCCGCGAGGATCTGTACTTCCGGCTGAACGTCATCGAGCTGTTCGTGCCGCCGCTGGCCGACCGTCCGGACGACATCCTGCCGCTGGCCGAGCACTTCCTGGTCGAGCACGCGAAGAGGGAGGGCAAGCCGCCGATGAGGCTGGGAGACGAGGCGCGCGCCGCGCTGCTGAACCACGACTTCTCGGGTAACGTGCGCGAGCTGCAGAACCGCATCCAGCGCGCCGTGCTGGTCGAGCTGTCGGACACGATCACGCCGGGCGACCTGGGCCTGGCGGCGGCGCGCCCTGACGGGCGCAAGCCGTCCCCCACAGCGCTGTCGCCGCTCGCCGGTGGCGCCGCCAGCGGCCCCCCGGCGGCCCAGCGGGCGGCGCCCACCGACGCGGCCAGCCTGGAGGAGCGCGCCGGCATCGAGGAGGCGCTGCTGCGCGCCGGCGGCGTCGTGGCGAAGGCGGCCGCCGAGATGGGGCTGTCGCGCCAGGCGTTGTACCGGCGCATGGAGCGCCTGGGCATCGTCATGGAGCGCCGGCCGCGATGACCAGGGTGGCGACCCACCGCCGCGGCCTGCTGTCGAGGTTCCTCGAGTCGGCTGTCGCGGTGGTCGCCACCCTGGTGACCGCGCTGGCCTGCGCGCGCCTGGCGCCAGGGGCCTCGCCCGCCGCCCGGACGGTCGTCGCCGGTCTGGCCGCGACCGTGCTGGTGTTCGTCATCGACCGCCTGATGACGCCGCGCCTGCCCTGGAACGCCGCTCAGGCCGCCAGCACGCTGCGCCAGTGCGCCCCCTGCCACAGGCAGCTGCCGCTCGAGCGCGTGCTGGCCGCGAGCACCACGATCGCGGTCATCGTCGACGAGGCAGGCCGGGTGGCGTACGCGAACCCCTCGGCGCAGTCGTTCTTCGCGGCAGTTCCGGGCGCGGCGGGGTCTCTCGAGGGCGCATCCCTGCCGGCGCTGCTCGCCGCTGGCCCCTGCGAGCTGCGGGAGGCCGCCCTGGCGACGCACGACGTGCTGTTCACCAGTGAGCAGCAGGGCGCGGCGGAGCCCGAGACGTACCACCTGGCGAGGCACGACTTCGTGCTGGCGGCGCGGCGACACACGCTGTTCCTGTTGCGGCCGCTCACCCGGGAGCTGGCCCGCCAGGAGGTCGAGACCTGGAAGAAGGCCATCCGGGCGCTCAGCCGCGAGGTCAACGACTCCCTGGCCCCCATCACGTCCCTGGTGCATTCGGCCCGGCTGATGCTGGCGAATCCGCCGGGCTTCCGGCAGCGGCTGGGGGCGGCGCTTGACACCATCGAGGAGCGGTCCGCGCATCTGAAGGCGGTCCTCGATGGCTACGCCAGCTTCGCGCGCCTGCCGTTGCCGTCCCGGCGGGCCGTTCCCTGGCGCGAGCTGCTGGCGGGCGTCGAGGCGCTGTACCGGTTCCGGCAGGAGGGCCCGCTGCCCGAGGCGCCCGCGTTCGTCGATCCCGGTCAGCTGCAGCAGGCGCTGCTGAACCTGCTGAAGAACGCCGCCGAGTCGGGAAGCGCGCCCGAGGACATCACCCTGGCGGTGCGCGCGCACGGCGGGGGCGTGGAGATCGTGGTGAGCGACCGGGGCAAGGGCATACCCCCGGAGGTGATGCGGAACGCGCTCCTGCCGTTCTGCTCGACGAAAAAGACGGGCGGCGGGCTGGGCCTGGCGGTTTGCCGCGAGATCGTCGAGGCCCACGGCGGCCGCCTGTCGCTGCACCCGCGAGAGGGCGGTGGTGTGACGGTCCGCTGCTGGTTGCCGGCGGCCTGACGCCCCGGGTCGACGCCGCGTCCTCAGGGACAGCTGAGGGAAGACGGCTGGCTGTCATCGAGGAAGTCCCGGCAGGCGCACATCTTGCGGCAGGGCTGGGCGTCGGGCAGCGCCGGGATGACCGTGCGGCAGCTGAACCCGCTCTGACAATGCCGGTCCGTGGGATCGCCCGGATTGCGCGATTGACCGCCCTGACAGTCGTCGTCGGTCCGACACGTGACCGAGCACAACGCCTGCGTGTCGGTCGTCCGCTGCTCCGGCGGGAGCAAGCACAGGCGCGACGGGCAGGAGAGGGTGTTCTGGTCCAGGTAATAGACCGTGGGGCTGGCTGCGGGCGCGCCGAGCGAACAGGGGGCCCCCAGCTTGTCGCTGTCGCACCCCTGGCCGGCCAGCAGACCCGCCGCCACCAGCGAAGCCGCCAGGCAGCGCGTACGGAAAGATGCCCCGAGGCAGGTACGGAAGAACGTACGGAGCCACGTACGGGGACGCGTACGGGGAAATGTCCAGAAGATCGTCGGCGCATGTCTCATGGGGACTCCTGCCTGGGGGGAAGGGCGATCTGGACGGCGTTTGCGGCCCGCGCCGCTTCGACGTACCAGTGCCGGCGGTGCCCCGCGTTTCGGTCACCGATTTTTTGTTGCCGATTTTTTGTTGCCGATTTTTTGTTGCCGATTTTTTGTTGCCGGTTGTTTTGTTGCCGATCTTCGTTGCCACTTTTCGTCCCACGCTCTTCGTCCCCCGATCTTCCGTGGCCGCGTGGGCGCACGGCCGCGCCGTTTGTTGCGCGGCGAGGTGCCGTTTCCGCCGCCTTCCGGCTAACCTTGTAGGTCGATGCCCGATCTCGTGATCGCCGCCGAGGGGGAGCTGCGGCGTCAGCTCGCCTCGCTGACGTTCGCCGAGGTCACCCCCAGCGGGCCGGGCGAGGCGATCCAGGCGGTCACCTGGTGGAACATGCTGGCGCGCCTGGGCTTGCCCATGCCGCTGGTGGTCGTGCACGACGTCGGTCTGCTGCTGGCCCGCGGGCGCCGCGGCCAGCCGCACCGCGTGCAACCGGTGGCGCGTGGCGCGGCTAGCACGTTCCGCACGCAGTACCGGGCGCTGCTGGGGCAAGTGTCCGAGTCCGACGTGGTCGGCGAGCTGGGGACGGCGGCGCTGCGGGACGAGACGATCGCCGTCGTCCTGGCGCGGGCGCTGTCCGACATCTACCTGCGCTGGTCGGCGCGGCCCCGCCGGGCCGGGTTGCAGGAGCTGCCGGTGGCGTCGCCCTCGTTCGAGCGCGATCGGGCCACGCTGGCCAGGAACCTGGACCTGAGCTGGGTCGTCTCCTTCTTGCAGCGGCTGCTGGAGCACGAGCGCGGCTTCCTGGCCCGCCTCGATCAGATCGACGTGTCCGCGCTGCGCCTGCTGGGGCTGTTCGCGGTCGACGGAGGGACGCCGGACCTCTCGGATCTGTACCAGGTGGTGGGCAACATCGGCGCGGCGGACATCGTCGACTTCTCGCTGCAGCTGCTGCCGTCGCTGCTGGAGACCAAGCGGCGCCGCTCGGTGCAGCGGTTCGCCATCGACGGGTACGCGTCCATCGAGCGGCGGGGCGGGATGGACGCCCTGCTGCCCAGCGAGCTGGCCCACGACGCCGAGACGCTGACGCTGAAGGCGCTGTCGGACGACCTGCTGTACTACGGGCGCGAGCGGGCGCCGGATGCCGGGCGTCGCCTGACGTACCTGCTGGTCGACTCCAGCGCCTCGATGCGCGGCACGCGGCAGGTGTTCGCGCGGGGCCTGGCGCTGGCGCTGTGTAAGAAGCTGTCGCTGCTGGGGGGCGAGGTGTGGTTCCGCTTCTTCGACAGCCGCCTGTACGACCGCATGGACGTGGGCCGCCAGGCACGGCGCGAGCTGCCCCGGCTGCTGTCGTTTCGTTCCGAGCGCGGCCGCAACTACGCCCGTGTGTTCGCCGACCTGGCCGCGGAGGTGAGCCGCCTGCGAAAGGAGGAGGGGCGTGACGTCGCCATCACCTTCATCACGCACGCCGAGTGCCACATCCCCACCGCCACCGTCGAGGCGCTGGCGCGCGACGCCTCGCTGTACGGCGTGTTCGTGCTGCCGTCGCGGCCGATCGCCCTCGACTATCTGCCGCTGCTGCACCGGCATCAGATCGTCACGCCCGAGACGCTGGCGCGCGCCGGCGCCGGGCGGCGGCGCGCCCTGGACATCGTCGACGACTTCACGCGCGTGGCGCAGGGGGGCGGCGGTCGCTGATGTCCACGCGCGAGGAGATCGACCTCAAGGAGCGGGCCGACCGCGCGCTGCGCGCGGGACGGCCCGCCGAGGCGCTGGGGCTGTACGAGGTGCTGCTGGGGCACGTGCAGGTGTTCGCGCCCGGCGTCTACGACGGGTGGATGGAGGGCGCGCTGGGGGCGTATCAGGCGCTGGGCCGCCCGCGCGAGGCGGGATACGTGCTGCTGGGCCTGCGCCGGTTCGCCGACGCCGCGCGCCTGCTGCCGTCCCTCGAGCGGCCGGTGGAGTGGGCGCTGGCGGCGTCGAAGCTGGGGCAGCACGCCGAGGCGGCCCGCGTGCTGTCGGGCGCCGGCCATCCGGTGCTGGCGGCGGTCGAGCTGGAGCGGGGCGATCGCTTCGCGGCGGCCCGGGGAGAGTGGGAGCGGGCGCTGGTCGACCCGCGGTTGGTGGGCCGGCCCTACGAGCTGGCGCTGGTGCAGTTCAACCTGGGCGAGTGCCTGTCCAAGCTGGGCGACACGGCGGGGGCGGCCCGCGCCTTCACGGCCGCGGGGCGCCAGCTGGAAGAGGTCGCCGACGCCTTCGAGACGCGCGGCGAGCGCGAGCGCGCGTTCGACTGCTACACCGTGCTGCTGCGCATCGGCATCAACACGGGATCCTTCGAGAACGTCTCCGAGGGATACGTGAACGCGATCCGCATCTTGAAGAGCGGCGACCAGCGCTTCTACGTGCTGCAGTACTACGAGGACTTCATCGCCTACGCCGTCGAGCACGGCGAGCTGTACGCGGCGGCGGCGCTGGCCCGCGAGGCGGCGGACTACAGCGCCCACGCCGGCCTGGTCTACGACAAGCACTACCTGGCCCGGGCGGCCGCGCTGTGGGCCGACGCGGGGCGGGCGAACGAGAAGGCCTCGGGCCCCACCGACCTGACCAAGAACGCCTTCCACGCCGGCATCGACGCGGCGACGGCGCTGGGCGATCTGGCGCTGGCGTCGCGCCTTTACGACGAGGTGGCGGCGCTACCGCTGCCCGAGAAGACGCGCGAGCGGTACAAGACGCTGGCGCGCCGCTTCGCGGGAGGCCGCTCCCAGGTGGCGCCGGCGGCGGGCATCCCCGACTACGTGCGCCGGGCCGGGGCGTACCAGGACGTGTGGCGCCAGGATCTGATCGAATGGGAGCTGGACGGCGATCCCGTGGCCGTGACCGCGGGGCTGGTGGTCGATCGCACCGACCACATCCGCTTCTCGCGGCTGGCTCTGCGGGCGCTGTTGATCGGGGGCGGGCTGGGGTTCTCGACGGCGGACACCGCCCGCACCGCCGAGCTGGCCCAGGCGCTGGGCCGGGTGCAGGTGTACGAGGTCCTCCGTCCGCTGGAGAAGCTGTACGAGTCCATCGAATCACCGGCGGTGCGCAGCGCCGTCATGACGGGCGTCGGGCAGGTGTATTGCCGGCGCAGCTTCGGCCTGGTCCGGAAGGGCATCGAGGACTCGTCGCCCCGCGTGCGAGACGCCGCCGTGGCCGCCCTGCGCGGCCTGCGCTTTCGCGACGCCTTCGACGATCTCTCGGCGATCTTCAAGGAGGCCCCCGACGTCCGGGTGCGTGTGGCGGCGCTGGAGGCGCTGGCCGACCTGGCCTCCCCGGAGGCGGGCGCCATCCTGCTGGAAGCGGTGCTGCGCGAGACGGGGCCCGTGCAGGCGACGGCCGAGGCGCGGCTGCGCGCCTTCAGCAGCGACGATCTGGCGCCGGCGATTCGCCAGGCCATCGAGCTGGAAGGGGGCGACGCCCACCCGGCCCTGAAGCGAATCTGGGAGAGCGTGGGATAGCGATCGACGGCTCCTTCAGGGAGCTGCCGCGCGCGCCCAGTCCGCGGTGACGGTGGCCCCCACGCGCGACACGATGGCGTCGTCATCGAGGAGGATGCCCAGTTCGCGGTTGTCGTCCAGCGAAGCCCGCGTGAAGTTCACCGAGCCCAGGTAGGCGGTGACGTCGTCGACGACCATGGCCTTGGCGTGCAGCGTGGGGGAGGGCAGGGCGCGCACGGCGATGCCGCCCGATTGCAGCCTGGCGACGGCATCATCGGTGCCGGAGGAGCGATCGGAGGCGGGCACGATCACCGAGACCGACGCGCCCCGACCGCGCGCGGCGAGGAGACGCTCGAGCAGGTCGGCGTCGGAGAGCTCCTCGATCTCCAGCTGCAGTGACATCTGGGCGGCGTCGATGGCGGCTGCCAGGCGCGGGCGCGCGTCGAGCGGCGAGACCAGCACCCGCGTGCCGGCGTCCCCTTCCAGCGTCCGGCCAGCGGCGTCCGCCGTGAACACCGCCTGGGCGCGCGCCACGTCCGCGGGAGCACGATCGGCGACGGCGTACTCGCGGTTCCGCGTCAGGCCGGCGGTGGTCAGGTTCGGCGTCAGCACCCAGGTCGTGTCGTCGACCAGCAGCAGCTTGATGTGCACCAGGCCCTCCGGCACCGAGAACCACCGCACGTCGACCCCCTCCTGCTGCAGGGCCAGGTACGCCGTCTGGTTGTCGCCACCGCCGTAGGGCGCGGGCTCCAGCAGCACGCGCACGTCGGCGCCCGCCCGCCGCGCCGCCACCAGCGCATCCACCGCGTCCCCGTCGGTCAGCAGATACATCTCGACCCAGGCGCGCCGCCGCGCCCCCGCCAGCGCGTCCAGAATGACGTGGCCGCCGTCGTCAGGCAGCACGAAGAGCGACGCGGCGCCGGACGTCGCCGGCGGTGGCGCGCCGCCGCGCAACGGCTGGACCGGCCAGCCGCACCCGGCCCAGGCCGCCAGGCAGACGAGCGACCACAATCGTCGATGGCCCATCGCCAGTCATCGGTGACGGCGCGCCAGCGATTGCGTGTCTGACCGCCGTCAGCCGATGCTTGTCACGGCCCGGCCGGCAGCGGGCCTAGTTGCCTCGACCTGCTGGTTTCCGATCGTCTTGTCGTCGAGCTGCAGGCCGTCGAGGTGCTGGCACCGATTCACTGGGTCCAGGTCCGGTCGTATCTCAAAGCGACGGGGTGCCTTCTCGGTCTCCTGATCAACTTCAACGTGCCCGTCCTTCTCCGCGGTGTTCGCCGAATCATTCTGAC
>Ga0105240_10014903_pt1 | contig 10590 bp, 8 predicted proteins | sample KBSC54metaG_FD_80426 | JGI IMG/M metagenome (GOLD analysis project Ga0105240, IMG submission 80426) | Corn rhizosphere microbial communities from Kellogg Biological Station, Michigan, USA - KBS C5-4 metaG | ecosystem: Host-associated > Plants > Roots > Rhizosphere > Soil | place: Michigan, USA...
AAATAAAAATATATAAATTCACAAATGGAAGATATTATTAAAGAAAGAAAAAAAACACGCAAGGGTTTTCAGGATGAAGATTGGCCAGAAAAATATCTTGAAAAAGTCGCCTGCCCTTTATGTAAAAATAAAAACTTTAGGAAACTGTACTCTGATTCCTATAGAAGAATTGTTATATGCGACAATTGTAAATTGATATATACAAACCCAAGACTCAAAAGAAAATATTTAAAACACCTATATTCAAAGGAGTATTTTCAAAATACAAATTCCTCCCACTTTGGATACGAAAACTATCTCGCAGATGAAGAAAAAATAGTTAAAACTTTTTCTAAGCGGATGAAAGAAATTGAACACATTGTTGGTAAAAAAAGTGGAAGAATTCTTGATGTTGGTTGTGCAACCGGATTTTTCCTTAAGGCAGCTCAAAACCGCGGATGGAAAACTGAGGGTGTCGAGATATCAAATTTTGCTGCAAAATACGCACGGGAACATTTTGGATTTAAAGTCTACGCTAGTGATTTTTTGAATCTTAAAATAAATGGAAAATTTGATGTAATAACAATGTGGGACGTAATTGAACACTTCTACGATCCTGCAGCAGCTCTTTCTTTTGCAAATAAACTCCTTAACAAGGGAGGAATACTTGTTATGTCTACTCCAGATGTTTCATCCTTACCTGCAAAATTAACTAGAGATAAATGGGTGGGATACAAACTTTCTGACGAACATCTTACTTATTTCTCCATTTATACTATTAAAAAACTGCTTAAAAAAACCGGCTTTACATTTGTTAAAGGAGGGCATGTTGGCAAGCACGTCTCTCTTGATATGCTCTCAAATAGAGCCTCACTTTATCATCCCTACCTTGGGAAATTAATTTCAATTGCAAAAGTTATATTCCCCCATAACTACTTCCTTTATGTAAATCCGTTTGACATAATGTGTGTATATGCCCGGAAAAAATCCACATAAAGTTGCGCTCCCTAAATTAAAACTTATTTTTGAATTCATATGAAATTTAAAGAAAAGCTATTGCTTGTTTTAATCCTACTATTAGGCTTCTTTTTAAGATTCTACAATATCAATTGGGATAGCAGTACGCATCTTCATCCTGATGAACGTGCCATAGTAATGCAAACAATCCCACTTAACATTCCTAAAAACTTATCTACACTACTAAGTCCTGAAAGTCCAATGAATCCACATTTTTTTGCTTATGGGAACTTTCCGCTTTACTTACTTAAGATTTCATCCCTAGTTGGTGCTTTATTGATTAACAGCCGTCTTGAAGGTTACAACGGGATTGAACTTGTTGGAAGACTAATTTCTGTGCTTGCAGATATTGCAACCATTATACTCGTCTACAAAATTACAAAAGCTTTATTTGAAAACACTGCGGCTTTTGCAGCTGCCTTTCTTTATGCTTTTTCAACTTTTTCAATTCAAGCATCCCATTATTATGCAGTGGATATTTTGCTTACTTTTTTTATTATGCTAACGCTTTTAAGACTTATTAAATTTTATGAAAAACCAACACTTATAAATGCCTCGCTTGTTGGAATTTCATTCGGTATTTCTTTATCCACTAAGATAAGTGCAATACCATTGATTGTTGCGGTTTTTACGGCAATCTCTCTGGATTTCTTTTTGATTTTTATAAAAACTCCACATAAAGTAAAAAGTTGGTTTCCTCATTTACCTGCATTTGCCAGGAGTCTTTTCAAAGATGGTGTTACGATAGTTTTCTTTGCTATTCTCACTTTTATAATCACGCAACCCTATGCATTGATAGACAGTGATGAATTTATATCTCAGAATTTGATTCAGTCCCAAATGAGTAGTAACGCCTATATATTTCCGTACACGTTACAATACGTGGGAATCGTTCCCTATTACTATGAACTTAAGAATTTATTTTTGTGGGGTTTAGGACCTGCTATAGCTATTATATGTTTTACAGGAATTATTTATTTCTTGCTCCGCTTTAAGCAACTTTCAAAACAGGCAAGATCAGAGAGCCTGATAATAATATCTTTCACATTAATTTATTTCTTGATCATTGGAAAATTTGCCGTAGGTTGGATGAGGTATATGCTCCCCTTATACCCGGTTCTTACTATGTTTGGAGGCATTTTTCTAATACGTATACTAAATATTTATCGGGACGTCAAACTCAAAATAGTTGGGAGTTTTTTAACAATTATAACTTTGTTAGTTTTAATAATCTGGCCACTTTCATATATTTCAGTGTATCAGAAACCAAACACTCGGGTTTCTGCTACTGAATGGATTAACAAAAATATTCCAGCTGGAAGTACACTTGCTGTTGAGCACTGGGACGATCAGCTTCCTCTTTATAGCCAAAATAACTACAAATTCAACATATTAACTCTGTACGATCAACCTGACAACACAACTAAATGGGTTGTTATAAATGATAAAATAAAGAACTCTGATTATATTATTATCGCCTCAAACAGATTATACATTCCGCTGCAAAAACTTACCGATTGTAATAAATACAGAGAATGTTTCCCTTTAACAGCAACCTATTATAAGAATTTATTTAGCGGTAGGCTCGGATATAAAAAGGTTGCGGAATTTACCTCATTTCCAACGGTTCCTTTTTTAAATATTAGAATAAATGATCAAGGAGCAGACGAATCGTTTACAGTGATCGATCATCCAAAGGTTATGATTTTTAAAAAAATGCGATTGTAAATAGGGCTCCCATTGTTTAAAATGTATTTTTATGCAAACTGTTCTTATCACTGGAGGCGCAGGATTTTTGGGGGTTCACCTCTCGCGCTTCTTACTTAAAAAAAAGTTAAGGATTATCTGCCTTGATATAGAAGAGCTAACGGCAGCTGACATCAAGGACAAGGTTACCTACATTAAAGCTGATATAAGAAATAGAAAAGAACTTATCTTAGCCCTTAAAAAAGTAGATTACGTAGTTCATACGGCAGCGGCGCTTCCAATAGTTCACGGAAAAAAAGAAATTTTTAAAACAAATATTGATGGAACCAAAAACATTTTAGAAGCATCTCTTATAAACAAGGTTAAACGTGTAGTTTTTATTTCAAGCACTGCTGTATATGGTGTCCCGAAACACCTTCCTGAAACAGAAGGCGACCCAATTGTTCCAATAGGATATTATGGTGAATCAAAAGTGGCGGGAGAAAAATTGTGCGAAACTTACAAAAAAAAGGGACTATCTATCAATGTTGTCAGACCAAAAACTTTCCTCGGTCAAGAGCGCTTAGGGGTGTTTACATTGTGGTTTGAGGCAATTTACAAGAACAAGCCTGTCTATATCCTGGGTTCAGGAAATAATTTATATCAGTTACTGGAAGTGGCTGATTTGTGTGATCTAATCTACAACGCACTGATATCCAAAAAAAGTGGAGAAGTTTTCAACGCGGGATCCGAAAAATTCGGCACCTGGAGACAGGATTTAGGAGCTCTTATAAAACACGCCAAATCAAAATCTAAAATCGTGGGCTTCCCGGTACTACCTTCTCAAATAATACTCTCTGTGCTTGAAACGCTGAATCTTTCACCAATTGTTGCATGGCATTACAAAACTCTCCCTGTAAATTCATACGTTTCTATTGAAAAGGCAAAGAAATACTTAAAATTTAAGCCCAAAAAGGGAAATCAGGATATTCTTATTGAAAGTTATGATTGGTACGCAAAAAATAGGAGTCAATTTATAGGGAAAACTGGCAATACTCACAGAACAACTTGGAATTTTAAATTACTTAACATTTTTGATAAGTTATAATGAATAAGAGAATTAAAATAGGAATAGATTTTGATAAGGTTTTTGTCTCTTACCCTCCAATTATCCCTTCTTCACTAATTGAATACTTATACAAAAAAAGAAATCATAAACTCTCATATAGAATTCCCGGAAAGATAGAGCAAACAATAAGGATACTATCCCATATGCCAGCGCTAAGGATGCCAATTAAACATAACATTGTGTCTTTAAAAAAACTCGCGAACAAAAATAGGTATGATATTTATCTCGTTTCAAGTAGATTTTCATTTCTTGAAAGTAGAACAATGGACTGGGATAAAAAACATAAGGTTTTCAAGTTTTTTAAAAAAATATACTTCAATTTCAACGATGAACAACCTCATTTATTTAAAGATAAAATAATTAAGAGCGAGAAGGTAGAAAATTTCATTGATGATGACCTTGATTTACTTCTTTATCTTTCAAAGAATAATTCAAAGGTTAATTTTTTTTGGGTAACAAATAATGGTTTTAGTAATTTAAGTCTTCCTAAAAACATTAGCAAAATAAAAACGCTTGAGGAGTTCAGAATTAAACTTAAATGAGCATACAAGATTATATCTATATCTTACAGTGGTGGTTTCCAATATTTTTATTAGGATTGATTTTTTTTCCCATAACATCAGTTATTTTTGAATCATTTTTTGACAAAGGTTATATATTTTCAAGGGTAATCGCGCTGGGAACAATTTCTTATTTAAGTCTTGTTGTATCAGATTTGCATGTCTTAAAATTCAACCCATTTTCTATATTATCGATCGTTACAATTTTGCTTATTGTTAATATTTTGATATGGAATAAAAAAAGAGGTTTTAAATTAAATTCACAAATTATATACGCAGTGATATTTGAGGAATTATTGTTTATATGTGGAATCGTATTATGGTCTTTTGTAAGAGGTCATGAACCTAGCATTAACGGACTTGAAAAGTTCATGGACTTTGGATTCCTCAACTCAATTTTAAGGTCCGATTATATGCCACCTACTGATATGTGGTTTCCACCATTCCCTATTAATTATTACTACTTTGGACATTTGAGCACAGCAGTTTTGACCAAAATTTCTTTTCTACCATCGTTTATAACGTTTAATCTTATGATTGCAACATTATTTTCTTTTGCATTCAGTCTTACATTCTCGCTGGGAGCAAATCTAATAAAAAATGTAACTTCATTAAAAAAAGGAATTTTTGGTGGAATTATTTCTGCAGTTTTCTTAACATTTGCAGGTAACCTTCATATGATTTATGGCCTTTTCAAAGCATATGATGTAAACAATCCTGTTCCATTTTGGAACTTACCTTTTTTACCCTTATCTTTCCCAAACGGATATTGGTATCCCAACGCTACCCGATTTATTCCTTATACTATTCATGAATTCCCGATCTACTCATTTGTTGTCTCTGATCTTCATGGACACGTATTAGACATAATGTATGTACTTTTATCAATTGCTTTGATTTATACTCTTTTTCTTAAAAAGGGAGTTGATAAAATAACTCTGGTTGTTGTAACTTTTTTCCTTTCCATAATGTACATGACTAATGCATGGGATGGAGGAATTTATCTGCTTCTTGTTGCACTTATTATCGGGTTTAAGAATTTTAAGTTTTTAAAAATTAAATCTGATCATAAATTCACAAAGATAATAAATAACCTTATGGTAGTAAACGTCAAATCTTTTTTGTTTAATTTTTTAAAATCATTTTTGATAATATTTGTACTTTTCTTTTTATTCTCGCTCCCTTTTTCTTCTCACTTTGACAGCGGAGAAATAGTTCATGGGATAGGTGTTGTTTGTGCTCCAGGTTTTCTTACTAACATTGGGCATATTGGCCCGTTTCTTTTTGAAGCGAACCACTGCCAACATTCAACGTGGTGGGAACTCCTAACACTTTACGGATTCTTTTATTTCTTTGTGGTGTCTTTTATTATTTTCATCTTGCGCTTTAAGAAGTTAAAGCTCTTGCCTGAAGACATCTTTATATTAGCTCTAATTTTCTTGTCTACCGTACTTATTATTGTTCCTGAATTTGTTTATTTGAAAGACATTTATCCCGCTCACTACAGAGCAAATACAATGTTTAAGCTTGTCTATCAAGCATTTATGATGCTATCTATTGTCTCATCATATGTGTTAGTAAGAATTCTTTCAAAAACAAGAAATTTTATTTTTTATATACTAAGTTGTCTTTTTATAATTCCTGTTTTGATATATCCTTACTTTGCAATCAAATCATACTATGGAGATCTCAAGACATACACTGGAATTGATGGTACACAATATCTAAAGACACGTTATCCAGATGACTATGCTGCCATAAATTGGATTAATACTAATATTAAAGGCAGACCTGTGATGGTTGAGGCGCAGGGAGATTCGTATACTGATTACGAAAGAATATCCTCAAATACTGGATTGCCAACAATCCTTGGTTGGACAGTTCATGAATGGTTGTGGCGTGGTTCTTATGAAGTTCCAGCTCCAAGAATACAAGAAGTCAAAGATATATATGAAAGCCGAGATTTAAATCTGACAAAAAAAATTCTCAAAAAATATAATGCACAATATATTTACGTAGGAGGACTTGAGTATCAGAAATATAACAACATCAATTCGGAAAAATTCTTAAAACTAGGGAAAATAGTTTATAAAATAGGTCAAACAACAATCTATAAGCTCTCTATTTAACCCCTGTAGGTGAAATATTATTAGGAGTTTTAGAAATCCCTGTCTCAGTAATTTGACAAATATATCCCTCAACAATACAACTTATGTAATCATTTATCTCAGAGAAGTTGTTTTCACTCGCTCTTGGTGACAAAATAAATTGGAACTGTTTGTCAGCTGTAGGTACGGGTTGAGTTAAAAGACCAAATGTATTTTGATAAGGATTTCCTATATCAATTACGTAGCTTGTTATTTTTGCGCTTTGCATTTGTCTTGCCAATTTTATAAAGTCATCAAATTCATTAACTTGAACATTTGTATCAATATTGTCATGTAGTATATTGAATATTCCGATTACTTTTACGGGATTTAGAATAATCCCTAAAGATAAAACCTTAGACTTAATAGCTGAAATGACCTCTTCCTGGCGTCTACTTCTAGCAAAGTCTGAACCTTCCTCCCCAACTCCGTGACGCGAGCGGGAAAACTCAAGCGCCAACTCGCCATTCATATGTTGAGTACCTTCATCTACGTGCAGGTGTTTGTAACGGCATTGGAAATAGACCCAGATATTCTGTTCTGGACCGGCAGACGCTGTTGCAACAAAATCTTGAATATCTTTATCTGAATGACTACAAGTATCAGTTTCCTTTCCTTCTATTGGGTAGTTATAGTCATCCAGTGTGTGAGCAACATTAACGTCAATACCTCCTAAGTAATCAACGAGTTTAACAAAACCTGAGAAATCAATTACTGCCGTGTAGTCCACGTTTTGTCCTGTGACCTTTTCTACGGTAGCCTTAGTCAAAAGTATTCCTTGTTTGTTTTCTTTTTGCCCTGTTGCATACGCCGAATTAATTTTTGCTTTTAGATCAGGTACCCATAGATCACGGGGAATTGAAATAAGGTTGGCCGTATTCTTTGTAGGATTTATCATGGCAAGAATCATTGTGTCTGTCAAATCAGGCCCATCGTGTGTCCCTCCACCTCGCCCGAGTAGTAGAATGTTAATATTACCGCTTTTCTCCTCCTTAAGCTGGATATTTTTGCTAAGAATGAATTTATTTACTAAACCCACGGCAATTAGCAGAACAACCACGCAAAAGACATAAAGCGATAAACGGTTTTTTTTTAACATTGGGAAATAATTTTGGTAAAGGACAGAGGATCAAGGGAGGCTCCACCTATCAAAAATCCACCCAAGTTTTCTATTGCAAAATAATTTGCGACGTCGTTTTCATTAACACTTCCGCCATACAACATAATTTTATCGGGATTTTGTCTCTTTAGTTCTCCAAAAATCTTATTTACGCTTTCAGGATCTGCAGGATTACCAGTACCAATAGCTGACAATGGTTCATAAGCAATATAGTTTGCGCTGCTTGGAATAAGCTGAGAAATTTCACTTACGCAGACTATTGTCTTAAGTTCCCGCTCAACTGCCAGTGTCACTTTTTTTGCTACTATGTCATCCGTTTCTCCAAAATTCTTTCTTCTCTCCGAATGCCCTATGATTACATAACTTGCTACTTCTCTCGCTTGGTCTGCTGAGACTTCACCTGTATACGCTCCTTCCTCAAAGGGAGATACATCTTGAACGCCTACTGCAACATCAAGATTCGCCGCTCTTACAAAATTTGAAGCTGCAGAAACAGTTAAATAAGAGGGGCAAATTACAACTTCAGTATTTGGATTTGGAACCCATGCTTTTTGAAATTCTTCAAAAAAATCGAGAGTTTCTTTTATTGATTTATTGCTTTTCCAGTTTCCAACAATTAAGCGCTTTGCCATATGATACAATGAATATGTTCTCTTCCTAAAACAATTATATTCGATATGCAAGACATTCTCAATCAATTAAACAATGAGCAGAAAAAAGCTGTAGCACAAACGGATGGTCCCGTTATTATTCTGGCTGGCGCAGGCTCCGGAAAGACACGAGTACTTGTTCAGCGAGTTTTATATCTTGTCATTGAGAAACACGTGAAACCCTCAAATATCTTAATGGTCACGTTTACAAATAAGGCTGCCGGGGAAATGCTTGAAAGAATTATAAAAACTTTTAACTCTCATAGCATTTCAGAACAACCGGTTGTCGGAACTTTTCATTCTTTGTGTAGTAAGATTTTGAGGCGTGAGGGAAGACATATTGGAATCCCTATTGGATTTCAGATATTTGATAGCCAGGACCAACTAGAAGTGATGAAGGAAGCTTTTTCACTTCTTGATATTTCAGTGAAAGACGCCAAACCGCGAGCCATTCTTGCTACAATTTTTCAAGCAAAAAACCAGATGATTGATGCGGATTCTTATGCAGCATTTGCCAGAGGATATTTTCAAGAAATGGTAAGTAAAATTTATCCTGTTTATCAAGGCTTGTTAAAAGATCATGAAGCACTTGATTTTGATGATCTACTTATAAAAACGATTGAGCTTTTCAAAAAGAATCCGGATGTTTTGAATAACTACCAAGATAAGTTTCAATACGTTATGGTTGACGAATACCAGGATACAAATGAAGCCCAGTATCAATTGACTAAAATTTTGGGAGGTAAAACCAGAAACATCTGTGTGGTTGGTGACTTTTCTCAAAGTATTTATTCGTTCAGAGGTGCTGATTTCCGCAATCTAGAGAAGTTTAAACGAGACTTCCCTGAATGCATAACTTTCCCCCTTTCTCAAAATTACCGTTCTACCCAAAAGATCTTAGATGCTGCAACATCAGTTATTTCAAATAACACAATGCATCCAGTCTTGTCTCTCTGGACTGAAAACCATGAGGGGGAAGAAATTGTAATATACCCTGCTGAGAGCGAACATAACGAAGCAGAATTTATCATACAGCAAATTTTTTCTTTGCAAAGCCGTAATCCTGATTTGAATCTCTCCGATTTTGCGGTTCTTTACAGAACAAACGCACAATCCAGAACTCTTGAAGAAACCTTTCTACACAATTCAATTCCATACATATTAGTAGGTGGGACAAGATTTTATGAAAGGCGCGAAATAAAGGATGTTCTTGCATACCTTTCATATCTGGCGAATCAAAAAAATAAAGTTGCATTAAAAAGGATTACGAAACTTGGCAAGAGACGCCATGAAAAATTTATTCAATATGTTGAGGAATTTAATAAAGAAGAAAGCGCTGAAAAGAAACAAACGATTGAAATCATGGATGAAGTACTGAACAAAACTTTGTACCTCGCGTTATTTGATGAAAAGGACCCGGAAGAAAATCAAAGACTTGAAAACATTAAAGAGCTTAGATCTGTGGCGATCGAATTCCCAAATCTCGCTCAATTTCTTGAGAATGTAGCTCTTGTTGAACAGGAATATATGCCTGATAAAAATGCGAGTTCTTCAAAAAATGCAGTTACTCTTATGACAATGCACGCAGCAAAAGGCCTTGAATTTAATGTTGTATTTATTGTGGGTATGGAAGAAGGACTTTTCCCTCATGCACAAAGCTTACTTGATTCAGGAGAACTAGAAGAAGAAAGACGTCTTTGCTATGTGGGAATCACTCGTGCAAAAGAAAAGCTTTACCTAACGTTTGCAAAACGCCGACTTTATTTTGGCCAAATTGTCTCAAATCAAATTTCAAGATTTATTTACGAATTACCTGAAGAGGTTTTGAATAAGAACTACATTGAACGATACACGGATGAACCGAGTTATCTTTAACTATGGCAAACGAATTTATCGATATCACTGAATCCAAAAAAGATGAGTATAATTCTTTAGTAAATCATCCATTGCAGAGCTACGAATGGGGTGAGTTCCGTAAAAAAACGGGTGTAAAAGTTATAAGACGAGGGTTAATTTCGAATAACAAGCTCGTGGATGCGTTTACATTAACTTTACACAAGGTTCCAAAAACACAATATTATATTGGTTATCTTCCCAAGGGAAACGGACCAACAAAAGAAATCCTTGAGGAACTTAAACGAATAGGACGCGAGAATAATTGTATTTTCATTCAGCTAGAACCTGCCATTTTAAGTCTTGGGTCTAGCGTCTTAAGTCCTTTGAAACCTGCTGCTCATCCCCTTTTTACTAAATATACATTTGTTTTAGACTTAACAAAAACCGAAGAAGAACTTTTGAAAGA
>Ga0105240_10014904_pt1 | contig 10589 bp, 8 predicted proteins | sample KBSC54metaG_FD_80426 | JGI IMG/M metagenome (GOLD analysis project Ga0105240, IMG submission 80426) | Corn rhizosphere microbial communities from Kellogg Biological Station, Michigan, USA - KBS C5-4 metaG | ecosystem: Host-associated > Plants > Roots > Rhizosphere > Soil | place: Michigan, USA...
AGCCGAACGCCGGCGCGTTGAGCCACGCCTTGCTTTCGTCACGCGCTTGCGCAAGGAACGGCGCGAACGTCTGCGAAAGCTGGTCGAAACCCTGCACGCCCGGGCCGCGCAAGCCTTGCAGCATCTGCGCGAACGGATTGTTCTGCAGAAAAGCTTCGGCACCGGGAATGCTGAAGCCCTGGCGCATTGCGTCGGTCCACGCCTTGGTCGCGCCTTCGCCGTCCGGCTTGCCGGCGGCCGCGCTCACCATCGACTGCATCAGCGCGCTATAGCCCTTGGCGCTGGCCATCAGCCGATCCAGCGTCTCGTTCTGCTTGCCGGAATCGCCGAACAGGCGCGCCCATTGCTCGAAACCTTCGTGCCAAGGCGTCGTCGGGTCCGGCATCCCCGGTTTCACTGCGCGCGTCGCATCGCTCCATGCGTTCCAGTACTGTTTCTGCAATGACTGCCAGTCTTTCATCCAGTCCTGGGTCGATTTTCCGTCGCTCATCGCCGATCTCCGCGTAATAGCGAAATGCTAGCACGGATATGTTGCATCGCAGAAACGCGATTCAGATTCGCGCATCGCGTTAGACTTGTGACACTGACCGCCAAGAGAAATGCCATGCTTGACCGCCTGCGCAGGGAAGACTTCGAACCGTTGATCGGCGAAAGAATCAGAGTGACATCGGGCGACGCGTCCGCCGAACTCGAGGTCGCCGAGGCAAGCTCGCTGAAGTCTCCATCGCCGCGCGAAACGCCGCCATTCCGGCTCATCCTGCGCTCGCGCGAAAACTGGCGCGCGCCGCAGGGAATGTTCCGCGTCGATCATCCGACGCTCGGCACGCTGGAAATGTTCGCGGTGCCAATCGGGCCGGACGCCCAGGGGCTGTGCTACGAAATTCTTTTCAACTAGGAAAAGTCTGAACAACTCGCCTTTAATTGCCGTCATCCCAGCGAAAGCTGGGATCCAGCTCTTCTGCATCGTATTGAAAAAGCTGGATTCCAGCTTTCGCTGGAATGACGAGCTTAAGGGCTGGCGGACTTGTTCAGAGGTTTCCTAGCGTGTCCAACTGAGAAACTAGCGGGCGTCCAACCGAGAAAATCGTACACGCCCCGGTGCTCGATCAGCCGGAAACCAAGCCGCTGATACAGACGCTGCGCTGGATTATCCGGTTCGACATGCAAGGTCAATTCGCGATGCGTCGCGCGAGCTTCGTCCATGAGTTCCCGTAGCAGTGCGGTGCCGACACCGCGGACGCGCTCGGATTCAATCAAGGCGATGTCCATGAGACGGATTTCCTTCTCCGTGCGGTAGACGTATATACGTCCAACCGGCCGGGAGTCTTTCTCGATCAGCAGAAGGTCGGCGCCGGGGTAGTTCTTGACGTAGTGCTGATGTTGCAGACCGAATTGCTCGTCGAGGAACGCGCGCTTTGCCGCATCCGGCCAGGCGACCTGGGCAAGTTCCGCGGCGCGCACACTCGCGTAAAGATCGCGCAGGAACGCGTGATCGGCATCAACGATATGGCGAAACGATATTCCGGCCGGCCGGCCGGAATACGGCTTCAGATAGGCGTGCACCACTCAGACGGCGGCCTGCTCCACCCGGAAAATCAGGTAAGGGAACGGCACGCGCTTTCCACCGCGCATGACCAGTTGCGCTGAACGCGGATTCTTCTGCACGGTTTGATCGAGAGCGAGATCGCTCCACGCCGGCAGACGCCCGGCATTCGGAGCGATCGCGAGTACGTACGTGCCGGCGCGTGCCGGCAATTGCGTGACCGAAGCGGCGCCGCCGGACCAGATCGTCAGTTGCAACGCGCGGCGATCTTTCGCCCACCAGCGGATCGCGCTGGTCGGAGATTTCTGCAGCAACCCGCCTTCGCTCCACGACTGCCAGAACCGATGCGCCGCGCCGCTCTGATATTCCGCGTCGATCGCGAGCTCGGCGTTCGACACGGCACTGAGCACATGCAGTTTGTACGTGCCGCCCGCGCCGGCGCTGACGCTCGCCGCGTCGACGACGACGTCATCGGGTGTGTTGAGGCTCACGGTGGTCGGGTGCTGCCAAAACCCCATCGCAATCGTCGGCGCAAGCGCCGTCGGTTTCACCGATTTCGCCAGCACGAAGGCCGGCACCATCGCCAGACCGACGCTGCTCACCGCCAACTTCAGCATCTCGCGGCGGCCGAGCGAACTCACGTTGTTGGCGTCTTCATTGTTCATGATCATTCTCGCTTTACCGAAGCCCCCTGAGGGCGAGGTTTTGCATCGACATCACGTGCGCGGCGGAAACACGCCCTGCAGCGCGATGCAGAAGTTCAAGGTGAGGTAGGGCTGCATGTTGTTGTGCGGTTGGTCGCCACCGGTGGGCGGGAGAGCATCCGGGTGCATCTGCACCAAACCCGAGACATTACTCTGGTACGCGAATCCGTTCGCCGATTGGGCGAGCGACGTATTCGGCGACGGAATTTGCGCGTCAGCTTGGTCGCCATCGTGCCCTCGCAGCGTGTGCACGTGGGAGGGAATTTCGGATTCAAGAAGCGTTACCGCGTCGGAACCGCCGGTCTCGCCCAGATCATGCAGCGACAATCCCGGCCCTTGGCCTGGGTGCATTGGCGCGCGTCCTTGCAAATCAGGCAGCGCAAAATTGCTCTTGCCGTCACCTCCATAAGTCGTGCCCAACAGCGAGAACAACGCGGTGTTCTGGGACAGAGGCAATATCTGGCCGTCACAAAACGCCCACCCCTTCGGTGCAAAATTGAAGGGAAAAATGCGGATTTCAGCGACAAATGGATCCATTGGAATTCCTCAGGTCGGCGACGGGAAGATGCCGAACAGCGAGATGATGAAATCAAGACAGAGATACGGCTGGAAATTATCGTGCGGCTGGCTCCCGCCCGTTGGACTGATTGCCGACGGGTTGAGATTTGCGTCGGTGACGTCCGCGGTAAAAAGTGTCACCGATGGCGAAGACGCGGGAACCAAGTTCGCAGGCGAATTTTGCGTGCCCGGCGTCGTCGAGGCCACCAGCGTGTGGGTGTGCGACGGAATCTGGTTTACCGTGAGCGTGATCGACTCCGCTCCACCGGTCTCGGCCAGAATGAAGCCGTTGCCTTGGTGGAGCGGTACGCGGCCGCGCAGGTCGGGCAGCGCGAACGTGGACTGCCCGTCCCCGCCATATGTCGTGCCGATCAGATTGAACAACGTCTCGTACTCGGAGATCGGCAGTAACTGTCCCTCGCAGAACATCCAGCCGGCAGGCGCAAAATTCCCCGCAAACATCCGAATCTCGCCGACATAAGGTTGAGCCATGATTGCGATCCTCAGGTCTGAGACGGAAAGATGCCCTGGAGCGCGATGCAAAAGCTCAAGGTCAGAAAGGGCTGCATGTTCAGGTGCGGCTGGTTACCGCCCACGGAAGTCACGGTGGTCGAGTTCAACGGCGTGACGGTATTGGGCTGTGCGTACGCATTGAGCGCTGCGGCCAGGACGTTGTTAGTGGCGAACGCGGTGCTCCCATTTGCCGTCGAGGCGTTGACGAAATGCGTATGCTGGGGAATTTCCGCAATCGAAAGCGTATGCGCCTGTTCTCCGCCGCGCTCGCCCAGCGTATGTCCAGAGCCCATATGGATCGGGACCCGACTGCGCAAATCCGGCAAAGCGAAGTTCGTCTGGCCGTTGCCACCATAGGTTGTCCCCAACAGGGAGAACAGCGCCTGGTTCTGGTTGATCGGCAGCAGCTGCCCGTCGCAAAGCGCCCATCCTTTCGGCGCAAAGACGAAACTCATGATGCGGATTTCAGACAGGAATGGCTCAGCCATTTATTTCTCCAGTTACCGCATTAGCATCAACAACTAGATGCAACTTTCGTGCACAAACCAGGTTCAGATCCATCAATTGGGTACGGTGGGTTGTACGCAGGCCGCGCCGCCCAGGAAGCCACCACCAGTTACTGGAAACGCCGCCGATGCCGTGACACTGCCACCTGCGTTGAGCGTGTTTTGACCCGATTCGAAAGTGATCACGCCGGCGGTGTCGCCCGGTCCAGTTCCGCCTCCATAGCCGGGAAGTCTCACGGTCGATCCGTTCCTCTGGCGCAGGCGGATACTGGCGCCGCCGTTCGGCGCCGGATTGCCTAAGTTGATGTTGTTGGTATTGGTGTCATCGCAGACTGCATTGGTCCCGTTCGTGTCTGCACCGAAGTTCCCCACGATGCCGTGCTGCGACAGAGTACCCGGTGTATTCACGGCATTGTTCGTCACCGTCAAGTTGAGAGCTGCATTCACGTTGCCCGTGTCTCCAACTTGGAAGTTGATTCCTGGGCCTCCATCCCACTGTCTCACGTTGTTGCCATCGACAATCGCCGTCAGCACTCCGCTGGGGCTGTGGTTCTCGACACGTATGCCCGAGGACTGCGCGGCGCCCGAGTTGGCGATGGCCGGATTGCCGATGAAGTTGTTCTTCACGGCGCCCTGCCAGTTTCCGGCGCCATTGCCTTCGTTGATGTTGATTGCGCCGCCCTGCACCGTGCCGACCAGCGGGTTCACTGCGGAGCCGTTGTTGGAGACGTTGAACTTGACCGTTTCCGCGCTGCCCGCATTGCCGCCCGAGATCGTGATGCCGCCGCCGAGGGAGCCGGGGAAACCGTTGCTCCAGAAGTTGCCGGTGAACACGATCGTTAGGTTTGCGGTGTTCGTCGTCGCGGTCTGCAAGTGATCGCCGCCCGCGCCGGTGAACGTGTTGTTGGTCACGTGCGCGGTCATGACCGCGGTGCCGCTCGGCTCGAGGATGATATTGTCATTCGGCGCATTGAGGAATGCCGAACCCGTGATAATGAGGTCCGTCAAAGTCCCGCTGTTGTTGCGCACGCGGAAGTTGTCCTCGATGGTTCCGGTCACCGTGTTGCCGCTGAACGTCGACGTACCGAACAGACCGTCGAAGATGATCGTGCCCTCGTCCGCGCCGACGTTGTTGCCGTTGGCGCCGCTGAAGTTCGAGTTGCTCAAGTTGAAGCCGGTGACGTTAGTACCGCGGATCGCGTAGTTGGTGAAGTCGTTGAACTGCATCCGCGTGAGCGACACGTTCGAAGTGTTGTTTACGAAGACACCCGTTCCTTGCGCGTTGCCATCGGCACCGGTCTTGTTCGAGATTGTTCCACCTGTGCACGTCGCTGCCGAAGTGCACGTTCCTCCGTTTCCGGTGACGGTCAATCCACCAGTACCTGCGCCATCCAGAATGATTCCGTTGTTAGTGCCGCTCCCGTTGGAAGTGATGCTGCGGAAGGTCATCCCGCTCGCCCCGATCGTCGTATTCGTGACGTTGAGCGCCGTACCCGTCGTCGACGTCAGCGTGTTCGGCGTGCTGCCGGTCGTGACATTGATCGTGCTGCCGCCGCCGGTTGCGGCAAATGCGCTGCCGCTCGATGTGGTCACGACAAGATTGCTGAAGTTCAGCGTGCCGACGTTCGCGGAAACCGTCACACCACTGCCGCCGTTACCGCCATCGGTGACCGTAATGTCGTGGATCGTGCTCGTGCCCGATCCGGCGACGTTGCCGAGAATCGCCGAACCGGCGCTGTTCGTGATCGAGAAGTACTCGACGAGATTGCCGCCGCCGAGCGTGATCGCAGTTGCAGTGTTCGACAATGTCGGCGTCGCGCTCGCCGCAATCGCCGTCGGACCCACGCTTTCTGCCGCCAGCGTGATGCCTGCATCCGTGATCGCCTGACCCAGGCTGACGAAGTTGCCGACCAGTTTCTGATTGGCATTGAGCGCGATCGCGGAGTTCGGGTTGGTGTAACCGCCGCTCTGCACGAAGACCAGGTCGATGCCAGTCGGCGCAGCTTTGCTGTCGGCCGTCGACAACACACAGGCAGTGGCGCGTTTGCAGTCTGCCGCCCCCACGCCTGCGGTGGCGACGATCATGATGCGATCGGTTATGGTAAGCGTGACGGTACCGGTCGATGTCGCGACAAGATCATTGCCGATGATGTACTTGAACGTATCGGTGCCGGTGAAGTTCGCCGGCGGATCGTAGTTGTACGTGCCGGCAGCCACGAGCGTGACCGAACCACCTTGTGCGGTCAGCGTCGCGCTGCCGATGCTGGTCTGTTCTGTACCCGTCGTCGCGCCGTAACTCTTGATCGCGATGTTGGTACCGGAATCGTTGCTCATCACACTCGTGCCGGCCGCAATCGCGACGTTGCCCGTCACGTTGTGGCCGTCGCCGAGTGCGGTTGCAGGAATCTCAACCGTCGTGGACTGCTGCACTTGTGGTGCCGCGTTCCAGTCGGCATTGCCGGCCTGATCGGCGTTGATCGTGCAGGTTCCTGCGCCCGGACCGAACGTGACGGTGGGGCTGGCAAACGAACAGGCGCCCGCGGTCGAGAACGTGACGGTGAGCGTCGAGGTCGCTGTCGCAGCCGGGTTGTAGGTGTGCGGCGTGGCCGCCGCTGTCGCCGAACCGAAGGTCGGCGCCGTCGTGCTGAAACTGATTGTCTGATCGCCCTTGGCCACCGCGAAGCTCTGCTGCGCTTGTGGCGCAGGATTGTACTGGGCGTTGCCGGCTTGGTCGGCGTTGACGGTACACGTGGCCGCGTGCACGAACGATACGGTCGAACCGGCCACGGTGCAGGCGGTGGAGCCCGCGCTGAACGTCACCGCAAGACCCGATGTGGATGTCGCGGTCACCGTATAGGTCGCACCACCGACTTGGGCGCCAGCTGGCGCCGTGGAGGTAAAGCTGATCGTCTGATCGAGCTTGGCGACGACGAAGGATTGTTGTGCTTGTGGCGCGGCATTGTAGTTGCCATTGCCGGACTGATTCGCATCGATGACACAGGTACCGCCGGCCGGGAACGTGACGCTCGATCCTGCCAACGCGCAACCGGTGCTGCTGGCATCGAGCGAGAACGTCACGGCCAGTCCCGAGCTGGAGGTCGCCGTCACCGTGTAGGCGGCATCGTTGACCTTGACGCCTGGAGGTGGCGTGGAGGTAAACGTGATCGTCTGGTCACCTTTGGCGACGGAGAAGGTTTGCTGTGCCTGCGGGGCCGCGGTGTAGTTCGCGTTGCCGGCCTGGTTCGCATCGATCTTGCACGTGCCCACAGTCTGGAACGACACGGTCGAACCGGTGATCGAACACACCGAAGTAGCTGTCGCATCGATCGTGAACGTGACCGGCAAACCCGAAGTCGCTGTTGCGGTTACGTTGTACGTGGTGCCGCCGACCTTGGCGGTCGCCGGTGCCGTGGAGGTGAAGCTGATCGTCTGGCTGCCTTGTCCAACCGTGAACGACTGCTGCGCTTGCGGCGCCGCATTCCAGTTCGTGTCACCGGCCTGATCGGCATCGATCACGCAGTTGCCGACGGCGATGAACGAGACGGTCGATCCACTGATCGTGCAGATGCTGGTCGCGCTCGCATCGATCGTGAACGTCACCGCCAATCCGGACGTCGCCGTGGCGGTGACGTTATAAGTCGCGCCACCCACCGTAGCCGCTGCCGGCGCGGTGGAGGTGAAGGTGATGGTCTGATCGCCCTTGCCAACGGCAAACGATTGCATCGCCTGCGGCGCAGGGTTGTAGTTGGCGTCACCGGGCTGATCGGCATCGATCACACAGGTGCCGACGCTCTGGAACGACACCGTCGCTCCGGCGATCGAACACACCGAGGCCGCAGACGCATCGATCGTGAACACGACCGGCAGACCCGAGGTCGCGGTGGCACTCACGGTGTAGGTCGGACCGCCGACCGTCGGACTGGCCGGCGGCAGCGAGGTGAACGAGATCGTTTGATTGCCCTTGCCCACAGCAAAGGACTGCGACACTTGTGGCGCCGCGGTGTAGTTCGCATTGCCAGCCTGGTTGGCATCGATGACGCACGTGCCGACACTCTGGAACGATACGGTTGAACCAGCAATCGAGCACACCGATGTCGCGGTTGCGTCGATCGTGAGAGTGACCGGCAAACCGGACGTCGCCGTCGCGCTGACGGTGTAGGTCGGTCCTGCGACGGTGGCTCCTGCTGGTGCGGTCGACGTAAAGCTGATCGTCTGGCTGCCCTGGCCGACGCTGAAGGACTGCTGGATTTGGGTCGCCGCGTTGTAGTTGGCGTTACCAGCCTGATTGGCATCGATCACGCAGGTGCCAACGGCCGTGAACGACACGGTCGAGCCGCTGATGGAGCAGATCGACGCTGCGCTGGCGTCGATCGTCAGTGCCACCGTCAAACCTGCGGTGGATGTGGCGCTGACGGTGTACGTGGCACCGCCCACGGTCGCTGCCGCCGGCGCAGTGGAGGTGAAGCTGAGCGTCTGACTACCCTTGCCTACCGCGAAGGACTGCTGTACCTGCGGTGCCGCGTTATAGGTCGTATCGCCGGCCTGGTTGGCATCGATGACGCAGGTACCGACGCTTTGGAACGACACCGTGGAGCCGCTGATCGAACATACCGAGGATGCGGTTGCATCAATCGTGAACGTGACCGTCAGACCGGATGTGGCTGTGGCGGTGACCGTATAGGTGGGACCTGCGACGATCGCGCCAGCCGGTGCGGTGGAGGTAAAACTGATCGTCTGGTTGGTCTTGCCGACACCGAAGGTCTGTTGTGCTTGCGGGGCGGCGTTCCAGTTCGTGTCGCCGGCCTGGTTGGCGTCGATCACGCAATTGCCCATGGCGTTGAACGATACGGTCGAGCCGACGATCGAACACACCGATGCGGCGGCAGCATCGATCGTGAACGTCACCGGCAGACCCGATGTCGCGGTGGCCGTGACGTTGTAGGTTGGCCCACCCACGGTCGCGTTGGCCGGTGCGGTGGAAGTAAACGTGATCGTCTGGTTGCCTTGGCCGACAGCAAAGGATTGTTGTACTTGCGGGGCGGCATTGAAGCTCGCATTGCCCGACTGGTTCGCATCGATGACGCAGGTGCCGACGCTTTGGAACGACACGGTCGAACCGCTGATCGAACACACCGATGCCGCTGTCGCATCGATCGTCAGCGTGACTGGCAGACCGGACGTGGCCGTGGCCGTGGCGGTGTAGGTCGCTCCGGCAACGGTGGCTGCCGCCGGCGCGGTGGACGTGAAGTTGATCGTCTGGTTGCCGACGCCGATATCGACTTGGTAGGTACGTCCGCCCGTGCAGCCGTTCTGATCGGTGGCCGTAATCGTCAGCAGGAACGTGCCGCTCTGATTGGGGGTGCCGCTCAACACGCCGCTGCCGGGATTGATGTTCAAGCCCGATCCGGCGGGCAACCCGCTGGTGATCTGATAACCGAATGGTGTGGCGGCACTGCCGCTCGCGGTAAACGTGACCGGTCCATACGCCGTGCCCGCAGTGCCGCTGGGCAGCGTGTCCGGTGCCAAAGAAATCGTCGAGCACTGGGTCGCGGCTTGCGCGCTGAACGCCAGCAACATCAGTCCCAGCAGCATCGCCACCTGCACGAATCGATTCAGCACGGACTTTCTCCCCTTATTCGACGTCGAACTGCTGCAGACGAACCGGCGTGCTGCTATTGAGCACCAGCCGCGCGGCGTCGAAGTCAGCCTGGTAGGCGGTGGTCGTTGGCCCCACTCCATTGATCTCGCGCAGATACGCACGAATTTCCGCGCTCATGGCCGTAGCCGACCCACCCGGCGGCGTAAAACCGGTATCCCCGACCGCGTACCAGGTCGTATTCGAAGCCAGACCCACCACCAAGTTGCGGCCCTGGCTGCCACCGGTAACGAACCCAGCGCAGTTGGCTCCCGAGAACAACCGCATCTCGACCGTGGCATTGATGCTGTTATCCGTGGTCGTCGTCGTCGGCACGCGGACACTGATGCCGTAGTTCACGAGAGTGACCAAGGTCGATGGGAAGTTGACGCATTGAGCGATGCCCGATGCGGCATCGCCTGCAGGCGCGCTCGTATTGATGTCCACCTGCCCGGAACCCGAGCTCGGGCTATTGCCGATATCGTTGCTCACCCAGACGGGCGCGGCACCCGCGCCGACCGGATCGGGCGCCGACGAAAGGAACGTCGTCCAGGGCGACAGCTGCGTGTCGAAGGTAGCGTTAGGAACGATATTCTGCGCGTGGCTGCCGGCAGCAAAAAACAGCAGCAAGCCCGGAAAAACCAACCGTGATGCGCGATGCTGATGCATCTTTCTCTCCCCGGAGAACTACTGCATCCGCCGAGAATGCAGGGTAAACATGACAAATGTTCGGCGCGACCCGACACCGACGTTCTACTGTAGTTTGCCCGAAGAATTTTGTCACTGTTAATTTATACAAAAAAAAGCGGGCCGAAGCCCGCTTTGTTTTCTGAACGAATCGCAGCCTCAAGCAGCCGGCGCTTCCTCGGTCACGGCTTTCATCGACAGGCGGATACGGCCCTGCTTGTCGACTTCGAGCACCTTGACCTTGACGATGTCGCCTTCCTTGAGCTTGTCGGAGACTTTCTCGACGCGCTCGTTGGAGATCTGCGACACGTGGACCAGGCCGTCCTTGCCCGGCAGTATGGTGACGAACGCACCGAAGTCCATGATCTTGGCGACCTTGCCTTCGTAGATGCGGCCCGGCTCCACGTCCGAGGTGATCTGCTCGATGCGGGCCTTGGCGGCCT
>Ga0105240_10014910_pt1 | contig 10588 bp, 5 predicted proteins | sample KBSC54metaG_FD_80426 | JGI IMG/M metagenome (GOLD analysis project Ga0105240, IMG submission 80426) | Corn rhizosphere microbial communities from Kellogg Biological Station, Michigan, USA - KBS C5-4 metaG | ecosystem: Host-associated > Plants > Roots > Rhizosphere > Soil | place: Michigan, USA...
CCACCGAAACGGCTAACCCGCCAATGATGGCGCGAGCCAGGGGAGCATACGCTTCACTCCCGGTGCCGAGTTTCGCTGCCATCGGTAACAGACCAATCAGAGTAGCCAGGGAGGTCATCAACACTGGACGCAGCCGCACCCGGCAGGCCAACACGACGGCCTCCTTCAGCGGACGCCCCTCTTCACGCAGACGCCGCGTGAACTCTACAATCAAAATACTGTTGGAAACCACGATGCCCACCATCATCACGACGCCCATCAAGGACATCACGTTGAGGGTCGTCCCCGTGAGGAAGAGAATCAGCAGAACTCCCATGAGGCCGGTCGGGACCGCCAGGAGAATCAGGAGCGGGTCCAGAAAGGATTCAAACTGAGCGACCAGGATCAGATAGACCAGAACCGTTGAGAGGATGAGCCCCAGACCAAAACTGCGAAAGGACACTTGCATGGCGTTCGCCGAGCCGCGCACTTTCACCCGCACATTGTCTGGCAGCTTGGTTTCGTGGAGCACCTTCTGCACTGCACTGAGAACCGGGGTGAGATCTTCGCTCGTCGGCGAAACGTAGATGTCCATCACCCGCTGGAGTTGGTAATGGTCCACTTCAGTTGGAGCCTGGATGTGACGGATACGACTCACGGTGTCCAGGCGCGTGGGTTTGGTGGAGTGGGCGCCTCGCAACGGGACCGCCGCCAGGTCGGCCAGGTTCTTTATGTAATTCTCCGGATATTGGATGGTTAGGAGGTAGTCGTTTCCGCTCTTCGGATCCACCCAGAAGCTCGGAGCAATCATCTGGTCGGAAGTCAACGCGGTTATCACGTTACCCACGATCTCCTTTTCATTCAGGCCCAGTTGGCTGGCACGAACGCGATCAATCTCCAGCTTCAACGCCGGGTAATCTACATCCTGAGGCACCAGCACATCGCTCACGCCGGGAAGAGTGCGGAGCTTTTGAGCAATCTCCGTGGCGAGTTGGTGGGTCTCCTCTGAGTTCACGCCGGCAACCTGAATATCGACAGGCGCGAGCATGCCCAGATTCAGAATCGCATCCACCAGGCCCCCGGTTTGGAAATAAGCGGAAATTTGCGGAAGTTCCTGTTGGAGTCTGCGTCTCACGCGGTCCATGTATTGGTAGCTGCTCAACTGGTGCCCGTCGTTCAATCCCACCTGCACGAACGCCGTGTGCGGACCGGAATTGGGAGTGTAAATCGAAGAGAAATCCGGAGTGACACCGATATTGGAGACCAGAATGCGCAAGTCCTTGGCAGGAACCTCTTCCTGCACGATCCGTTCCACCCGAGCAACCAATTGGTCCATGCGTTCGATGCGCGTGCCCGTCTGCGCCTTGAGGTTCATGACGAACTGGCCAGGATCGGTTCGCGGGAAGTAAGCCCTGCCGACCAGCGGATAAAGAGCCAAGCTAAACAGGAAAAGACCGGTAATGCCCAGCACGGTGGCTAATGGGCGCAAAAGGGCGAGGTTCAGCGTGCCTTCATATCGATCCAGCATCCGGGTAAATCCGGCATTAAACCGGGCATTGAATCGCTGGCCGAAGCCTTGAGGCGGAGGTGGATGATTGCCCTGGTGTGCCTGATGTCCCTTTATGAGCTTCGCACAAAACAGGGGGACTACGGTCATAGCCACCAGATAGGAAGCCAGGAGTGATAGCACCACGGCCAGGGCCAGCGCCGTGAAAAGAAACCGGCTCACACCATAGAGGAAGAGGACCGGGAAGAACACCACTACCGTGGTGAGCGTGGCTGCGAGCACCGGCAGCGCCACCTCTCTGCCGCCCCTTTCGGCAGCGACCTCCGGCGGCTCACCCAGCTCCAGATGGCGGAAAATGTTTTCCAGTACCACCACCGAATTGTCAATCAACCGGGAAAAAGCCAAAGCCAAGCCGCCGAGCACCATCGCGTTGATGGTGTTATCCCCTAGCGCAAGGGCAATAAATGCTGCCAAAGCAGAGAGCGGAATGGAGAGGAACACGGCCACGGTGGCTCGCATGCTGCCCAGGAAAACCAGGATCATGGCTCCAGTAAGGAGGAGGCCTATGGCTCCTTCATGGATAAGATTCTCGATGGCGGTCCGGACGAACACGGATTGATCGAAGACGACCTTGGTCACCAGTTGCTTCGGCACCTGGAGCAGGTGGCTTACAGCTTCCTTTACTCCATTGACCACCGAAATCGTGTTGGCATCACCGCCTTGTTTGAGGACCGGCAGATAAACCGCAGCTTGACCGTCCACGCGGACCACGTTGTATTGGATCTGAGAAGCATCCTGCGCCTTGCCTATGTCCGCCACAAAAACCGAAGCCTCGCCAACTGTCTTCAACGGTAACCGGTTAATATCCCGCACATCACTAACCTGGCTGTTGGCATAGAGGTTGTAGTCGAAGGGACCGATTTTTACATCACCGGCAGGGAGGATGAGGTTCGCTTCGTTGACGGTCCTCACCACGTCCATGACGCTCAACTGATTGGCCTCCAGCTTGAGCGGATCGACATAGACCATGATCTGCCGGTAGCGACCGCCAAAGGGCTGTGGCACCGAGGCCCCCGGCACACCGGCCACCTGGTTGCGCACATTGTATTGGCCCAGGTCGCGCAGACCTGCTTCCTTTAATCCTTCGCCCTTCAAGGTGATCAAGCACACCGGCAAGCTCGAGGCGTCGAACTTCAACACGACTGGCGGCAGGGTTCCGGGGGGTAGTCTCCTCAAGTTGGCCATCGCCAGATTGGCGATGCTAGTCACGGCGGAATCGGAATTGAATCCCGGCTGGAAATACACTTTGATTAGGCTGACCCCGGGCAGCGAGCGAGATTCGATATGGTCAATGCCGCTGGCGAGAGTAAAGAAGCGTTCAAATCGTCCGGTGATATCGGTCTCAATCTGCTCCGGAGGCATACCGGAGAAGAAGGTGGCGACCACAACCACCGGTATTTTGATGGGAGGGAACAGGTCCACGGGCATGCGCACCAGGTTGGTCACCCCCACCACGCAGACGATGAGGCAGACGACGACAATCAAATAGGGGTATCGAATGGAAAAGCGAGACACGGCTTTTAAATATTTGAGTCGTTAAAAAGGAATCCTTCGGGCCTAAGTTAAAACCTTCGACCGGTCACGGCGGTGCGGAGTTTTTCGATGGAGAACTCCGGAGAGCGGCAAAGGGCGATGAGGGCTTGTTCCTGCGCGGTGATTTCGGCTGCCCGCGAGGGAATGTGAGGCGCAATCTCCAAGGGGATCGCCTGTACTCCGTGTAGATCACCGTGCAACAGATCCCCGGATTGAATTTTCAAGCCCCCGATCTGGACTGGAGTCCCAATCTCCACAATGTGGATGTAGGCATGAGACACGGAGACACCGCCGGCAAACAAGTGAAACCCGGCGCTCTCGGCCTCGGGGATGTCGCGGACCGACCCATTCGTTACCACCCCTTCGCACCGAAGCGCTCGGAGAATGTTCATGTGGACAGCCCCCACCAGCGACCCCAAGCCTGGCCGGCTGGAGACATCTTCGACCGCCACGACGCGTGGTGCAGGCAGGGACACGATGTAATCCCACCAATCCGTGCGGTCCGGGTAGGGGCCGTCCGTCGTCGGTGGCGACGCGCCGCGGATTTTTACGGTCGCAGCGTAGCCGAGCATCGGGTGCAACCGCGGAAACAGGCAATGAACGCTGTGATCGGCGAAGCCTTCGTTGCGTAAACGCTCGTGAAACGTCTCGATGGCATTGGCCAGCGTGCAGGCGTCCAGCGCGCGCAAAGCTTCGAATTGGTATGCGGATAGCAACGGCTCCTTCATTTTTGAACCAGGGAGGCAATCAGTTTGGGTTCGACTTTCTGGCCCGGTTTTACTTGCGAACGGCTCCCAACGAAAACAAGCTCTCCTTCCTTTAGCCCCGAGATCACCTCATACTTGGTCGGCGTTTCCAACCCCAGGGTGACCGGCCGTTCCTCAATGTGGTCGAGATCGATCACGTAAACCGTGGATTTTTGCCCGACGGCGATTGCTTCACTGGGAATCGCCAGCGCCCTCGGCCGGCGCTCAACCTTTAAGACCACGGTGGCGTACATCCCGGGCACCAGGTCCAGGTTTGGATTGGGCACTTCGATTTCGGTAGTCATGGTTCGGGTCGCCTCATCCACCCTTTGCGTACAACGGGAAATCTTGCCGCTGAAACTTTTACCCTCGAGGGACTCCACTCGCACTTCGACCGGTGCACCTTGTTGGATCTCTTTGACGTAACCAACCGAGACCGGGAAATCGAGCCGGAGCCGGTAATTGTCCGAGACACAAACCAGTGGTAAGGCTTGCGTAGCCGAGGCGGTGCCGGCCTGAATGAGGGCGCCCGGGTCAGCAAATCGGCGGGTAACGACGCCGTCAAAGGGGGCTGTGATCCGAGTGTATCCCCACATCGTCTGGTAGCGCTCAACCTCGGCCTTGGCAGCGCCAATAGCGGCGTCCGTCGTGAGGTCCTTTGCTTCCGCGCTGTCCAACTCTTGCTGGGCCACCAGGTTGGGGTGGTCCTTTTCTACCGCTAGCAAGCGGTTATAGTTAAGGTGAACGCTACGATAATCGGCCTCCGCTCGTTTCAGCGAGGCTTGGGCCTGGTCCAATTCGCTTTTGAGCTCGGGCACTTCCAGCACCGCCAATAATTGGCCCGCCTTCACGTGATCCCCGAAGTCGACCTTCAGCTCCTGGAGGTAACCCGAAACCTTCGCGTGCAAGTCGACCTGTTGGTAGGGGCGAAATTCTGCGGTCACGGTCACCTCGTTGTACAGGTCCTCACGAGTGACTGGGGCGGCAGCGACGAGCTGGGCCAGCGCTTTTGTCCCTGTCTCGGCAGGCTTCGCGTGACTGGTCACCGCCCGCCAAACGGGGATGCACACCACGGCCAGCACCAAAACGCAGTAAACACGCCAATCCAGCCTTCGCGCCAAATCCCTCTTGGGCTGGCGGGTAACCCCCAAACGTCCGAGACCGGAACTGCCCTCGGACGATTGCGTCGGGGGAGGCGGACTAATTTGTTCAGGCGTGGGGGTACTCATATTTGTTTGTTTTGTCTTGAGGATCGACTGGCGGGTTGGTTAAGGGCAGCTCTACGTGAAGGCGGCTCCCCTGCCCAGGTGTGCTGCAGGCTTCAACTTTCCCCTGGTGCGCGATGCAAATCGAACGGACGATGGATAGCCCGAGCCCCGCGCCACCATTGCCTCGCGACCTCGCTTGGTCGACACGGTAGAAACGCTCGAAAACATGCGGGAGGGCGGTGGCTGGGATACCGACACCATTATCGGAAACCTCCAGAACTGCCTTGTTGTCCTGGGCCTTCACGGCCAGATGGACATCGCCGCCTTTCTGGGTGTATTTGATTGCGTTGTCTAAAAGATTAACCACGACCTGCTTCATGCGAGACCGGTCGCCTTCCACCCACACGCCCTTGCTGGTCAGGCAGTCCAGGCGTATTCCTTTGTCTTCGGCCAACAGGGACATCTGGTCGGCTGTATCGTAGGCCAACTGGGCCAAATCGAAGGTCAGCCATTCAGCCGCGGCTTCCCCAGCATCCAGCCGCGAGATCGCAAACAAACCCTCGACAATGTTGGCCAGCCGGTCGACCTCTTCCAACGTCGTCCCAAGCCGCGCGCGCCAGTCTGACGGCAACTGCGCTTCGCGCACCAACCCCTCCATTTCGCCTTTGAGCACAGTCAAGGGGGTCCGCAGTTCGTGTGAGGCGTCGGCCACGAACCGCCGGGAATGCTGAAACGCCTCGTCGAGGCGTTCAATCATGCGGTTCAGCGCCACGGAGAGCCGCTCGAGTTCATCACCCGTTTGGGGCACGGGTAGCCGCTGGCTCAGATTATGCGAACTTATCCGTTCGGCGCTGGCGGTAATCCGGTCCACGGGAGCCAAGGACCGTTTCACTAAGATGTAACCGCCAACCAAAGCGATGATTGCGACGGTCGGAAACAACGCCAGCAGGAAGGCCAACCACTTGCGTAGATCGCTTTGGACTTCGTCCAGCGGCGCTCCCGACTCCACCAGGAAACTGAGTCCTCGCTCAGTTTGCACTTTATGGGCCGTCAGCAGCAGCCTTCGCCCCCCCACGAGCGGAACCGCTCGGGCGCTCTCGGGTTGCGGAGGCCAAACCGGCGGCGGTAAAGCCGCGGAATCGAAGCTCTGGCTTCGCGTGGCTCGGGAAAGGTAAAGCAAAACTCCATCGTTGCGGCTGACGCGAATCAGCCGATCATTTGAGCCCGGGGAATAGCGCTTTTCGATTTCCTCGCCGAGTTGCTGCCCGTTTAGTCCTTCACCTTGGTCGCGGACCAATTGCGCCACCTGTCGAGCTCGACGGAGCTGGTTCTCCTTGAGGGCTCCGACCAGTGAGTTTTGCAGCGCCATGTACGTCGCCACTGCCAACAGCCCGAAGCAACCGGTCAAGAGCCCGGCGTACCAAAGAATCAATTGAGTCTTGAGCGAGCGGGGATTCATGTCTTGGTATCCGCCATCAGTAAATAACCCGCCCCACGCACGGTTTGGATCAGTTTGGCGGGGAAAGGATCGTCCACCTTCGTCCGCAAATGTCGGACATAGACATCCACAATATTGGTGAGATTCTCAAAACTCTTGTCCCACACGTGTTCCACCAACATCGTGCGCGTCAACACCTGGCCGGCGTGCGCCGCCAGGTATTCGAGCAACGCATATTCCTTCGAGGTCAAGTCGATGCGCTTGCCTCCCCGCCGCACCTGTTGACGGAGACGGTCGATCTCCAAGTCCGCCACCTGCAGCACGTGGCTCTGGTTGGCCGGCGGACGCCGGAGCAAAGCCTTGATACGCACCAGCAACTCGGCGAAGGCAAAGGGCTTTGTCAGATAGTCGTCGGCCCCAGCCTCAAAACTCTGTACTTTCTGATCGGTCTCATTCCTGGCCGTCAGCACCAGGACTGCAGCCGTGCCCCCCTGAGCACGCAACCGCCTGAGGATCTCCGCCCCTCCCAGGCCCGGCAGCATCAGATCGAGGATGATCAGGTCGTAAGCGGTCTTGGAGGCCATGTCCCAACCCGTACCGCCATCATAAGCCACATCGAGCGGATAGCGTTCCGATCGCAGCCCGCGGGCAACGAAGTCCGCCACTTTCTTCTCATCCTCAACCAGCAATAGACGCATAAGGGATTTTGCAAATCGTGTATTGGTTTTGACGGTAATAACCTAACCCCTGTTCAGGAAAACACCATTAAACCAACATTAAAATCCTTTAATAATCCGTTCATAATCTCATGGTTCGAGGTCGCCCGAGTATGTCCCAAAGAGCTCCGAGCTTCGCAGGAACCAGGATTTGGACGGACCTCTTCATCAACGCGGCTTGGCTCACAGAATGCGGACTCCCAGTCCATGAAAGTCCGGCAACTTCAAATCGGCTTCAGGGATTCTGAAGATCAAGGGCTGTGGGGAATCATCGTTTTTTCTTGTGCGGTTTCGTCGGTGGTGGGCATTACCTTATGAGACGAGATGACTGGAGACCTGTGAGGACTTCACCCACTGGACGGGGATGAAAAGCAACGCTATGAGTTAGTTGAGGATTAGTAATTATGAGGACACCGACTTCTTTGAAAGGGCATCCACTTCATCCGATTTTGGTAGCCTTACCTATCGGGCTTTTTGTTTTCTCGCTCATCGCTGACATCATCTACGTGGCTGGATGGGGTGCGGCTCACTGGCAATCAGTCGCCTATTTCGATCTTGCCGGAGGGATCATCTGCGCGCTGCTGGCAGCCGTCCCTGGTTTCATAGACTTGTTTGCGGTTTCGGAGCCAAACCTCAGGCGGATCGGGATCACGCACATGTCCATCATGTTGTTGGCGGTAGCCATCTTCGCCGTGGATTTCTGGATGCGCCACAGCCAGCGTTTTCCGTACACCACGCCTTTTATTCTATCGATCATCGGCATCCTGGTGCTCCTGGTGGGTGGTTGGTTGGGGGCGAAGTTGGTGCACGTGTTCGGAATGACGGTGGAAGATCGGAGAGGTGCTCGAACTCCAGGGGGGCCGAGTCCGGCGATCTAATCCGGCAGTGTTTTAATCGGTTCCACTCAAGCTGCGTCACTGCCGCGTTTACGCGGCAGGACGGCAGCGTGCGAACCGACCCCTGCGCATTCACATTCCGGTTGACGAATGGCCGCGGGAGGAGCATTACCGTAACGAAGTTCGGTCGCCTTTACCCGCAGGTTGCATATGCTTTTGATCGTGCGGGCGAAGGCGCCCGCGCTCCGTTATGGAACTGGAAGGAAGTTATGAAACGCTTTGAGGGTTTAGCCGCCCCGGGGACGAAACGGCTGAGGACTGGGATCACTGGGGAATTTCGTCTCCTCGCGGTGGTGAGCTTCGTCCTGAGCTGGATCTGCGCCGCCACGGCTCAACAAACGCAACCAGCGAACGACGACAGCTCCGCCGACGTAAAATCCGAACCGCCGGCGGCCGCCGTTAAGCGCCCCGATTTGGTCGGCCACGTCAAGGCGGGCGAGGCTCGCCCGCGCGCGACGGTGTTTATCTTCACCGCCGGGCCGAAGGTGGGCACGAGCACGTTCTGCCCGTCGTGTTATGCCGATTGCCGGAAGAGCGCGAAGAGTGACAGGCAGGGCGATTTCAAAATTGAATCACTCGATCCACAATTGATCTTCCGAATCCTGGTGGTGGCCAAAGGATACAAGCCCCAATTTGTGGCGAAGGTCGATCCGGCAGCGGGGCCGGTGGCGGTGGAACTGGAGCCGGTGGAGTCCAGCGAGATCAGTCCGGAACGCAGCGTTCGCGGAAAGGTCATCGATCCGGAGGGCAAACCGATCGTGGGAGCCGTGGTTGAGGCCCACGGTATTCGCAAGAAGAACGACGTCGGGACCATGTGGGGTTCGCTACCCGGAGTGGATCCGCTGGCCGTCACCGATGATGCAGGGGAGTTCCTCATCACCGCGCGCGAGCCTTTCCAAGGCCTGGACGTGCGGGTCGAAGTCGGAACTTTTGCGAACAAGCAGTTTGCGAATCTGGCCAGTGGGGCAACCTTGCACACGTTAAAAATGACGGAGGGTGCGACCGTCAATGGCCGAGTGCTGTGGAAAGGCCAACCATTGCCATTCGTCGAGGTGGGTATGGTAAGCGTCGATCGGGGCGTAGAAAATTTTACCGGCAACTTCAACATTGGCACGGATAAGGGGGGCCGGTTTGCCTTCGTGAACCTTCCGCCCAATGTGAGCTATTTCATTTACGGCTCGATGGGCACGCTGCAGAGGTACGGAGCAATTCCTGCCCGGCAGATCCAGGTTGGGGCAGACGGATCGACGGTTGAGGCCGGAGACCTCGTGGTGGAGGCCTCGCAGCGTTTGGCAGGACAGGTGGTGTGCTCCGATGGAGGGCCTGTGCCTGCCGATACCCGCTTGCTCGTCAGCCGACAGGAGGCGTGGGACTCGATGCAGATCAAGCTCGATAAAGACGGACGCTTCGATACCCAAGGGCTGCCGCGAGAGACCATTTCTCTCAGCGCGCGAATTCCCGGATATCGGATTTCACCGAAGAACCTGAGTTTGGACACGCTCAACCCGTTTCAGCTGGTCGGCCGCCTGGACCGCGACGTGACAAACCTGGTTTACCTCGTGGAAAAAGGCCCGGATTTACAGTCGCAATATGACTCGATGCCGTCGGAATCCGAGCTACCACAACACCGACCGTTGCGGGGAGCTGAGGGAAAGCCTGACCACTCTGGTCAGTGGTTGATCTCCGGGAGCCTCCGCGACGGCCAGACTAAAGAACCGGTGCCAAGCTTCCGCGTTACGAGTGGGAATATGCGGGGGTTCATGAACCGCACCACCTGGGATGAGCGGAACCATTTTGAAGGCACCAACGGGAACTACGCGGTCTATCTCAACAAACACTTCGCGCACCCCGTGCTGAAAGTGGAGGCGGAGGGTTACCTGCCGAAGCGATTCCTCCTTCGACCCGAGGAGCGGACAAATCTGGATCTGGAGCTGCAGAAGGGAGACGGGCCCGCCGGGACCGTGGTCCTGCCCGATGGCAAACCGGCGCAAGGCGCCAGCCTGGCCCTGTTGTGCGAGGGAGAACAGGAGGTAAGCCTGGATGGCAAAGGCGGCCTGCAATCGTGGCGGCACAAGGAGCTTATTGACATCACTGATCCGGATGGGAGCTTTGCCTTGCGTCCCGCATTGGACATGGTGTCCGTCGTGGTCGCCGCGGGAGAGGGTTTCAAAATCACCCCGGTCAACGAGCTGGCGACCACTTCAAAAATCATTCTCGATCCCTGGGGTAAGGTGAAAGGCGTGCTCCATCGCGCCTCGCGCCCGAGCCCAAACGAAGCCATCGATCTCGGTCTTCAGGATTTCCCTCTATTAAGCCTCCAGCTCCACACGGTCACGGATTCAGAGGGCCGCTTTGAATTCGACCATGTTCCACCAGGCCGGCTCCAGATTAACGGCCGAATTCCGGTGAGCGCCAATGGTTGGATCTCGGATCCGCTGCAGAAGCTGACCATCAAGCCCGGCGCGGAGGCGATGCTGGATATTCAGGCGCCCGCGAAATCTCAGG